>Ga0114980_10002200_pt1 | contig 13900 bp, 14 predicted proteins | sample S_140806_EF_Meta_FD_87018 | JGI IMG/M metagenome (GOLD analysis project Ga0114980, IMG submission 87018) | Freshwater microbial communities from Lake Simoncouche, Canada to study carbon cycling - S_140806_EF_MetaG | ecosystem: Environmental > Aquatic > Freshwater > Lake | place: Lake...
CCGGGATTGGGCGTGCCGCCGTAGGCCCCGCGGATCTTCTGCCGGAACTGCAGATACGTCAGAGGCGCGCCCGTAATCTCAATAAACTTGTGCTCATCGAGCGCCGAAACGCCGCCCGCCGTCGCCTGGCCGCCGACCCACGTCGACTCCTCGGTCAAACATACGCTCCGCCCCCGGTCCGCCGCGCGCAGGGCCGCCGCTACGCCGCCCATGCCGGCGCCGGCCACCAGCACATCGCAAGCCACCGTGGGCGGCTGCGCAGGCGCCTCCAGCCGCAGCACGGCGCGCTGCGGGTCGCCGTCGACGGGGACCTTCTCCACGTCGACAACGGCGAATATCGTTGCCGCCAGAATCCACCAGGACACAGCTTACGATTCTATCCTTTCTACCAGCTGACTCATGTGGTGAATTAAAAAGTCGGGCGGCTCGGCCGCAAACGTCTCCGGCTGAAAACCCCAGGAGCAGCCGCACGCCTGCACCCCGGCGTTGCGCGCCGTGCGGATATCCACCGCCGAGTCCCCCACCATGATGGTCCGCGCTTTGCCGATGCCGGTCTCGCCGAGCAGGGTGAGAATACCCACCGGGTCCGGCTTCTTCTTGGGTTCAAAGCTGTTCCCGCCGTAGATCCGGACGAAATGCTGGTCCAGACCCAGTTGGGCCATCATGCGTTCGGAGAACTTCACCGGCTTGTTGGTAAGCACGGCCAGCGTATGGCCTTTGGTGCGCAGCCGGTCGAGCGCTTCGCGGACGCCGTCGTAGAGCACCGTTTTATCGAGCATATGCAGGCCGTAGTACTTGATGAAGAAGGTATGCGCGCGCTCGACTTCGGCTTCGGGCGCCGTCTCTCCGAGGGCGCTGCGCACCAGCGCCAACGCGCCGCGGCCGACATACTTCGCCACCTGCTCACCCGGCAGCGGCGGCAGGCTCATGTAGCCGCGCGTGGCGTTGACCGAATCAATCAAATCCTGCTTGGAATCAACCAGCGTCCCGTCCAAATCAAAAATCAGTAGATGCATGCAACTCTATTCCAAACGCCGTATCTGGTCGCGCAGCGGGTTGAACCAGGCCTTCTTCGCCTTCTCATAGTTCTTCAAAAACTCCTGCTTAAACTCGGTGGGCATCAGCTCAGAAAGCACGCGCGAGGAGTCCAGCAGATAAGGCGCCAGGCGGGACCGCACCACGAGCGATGGTGGCCCACCCGGCAGAAAAGCGTTCACGGCCATCAGCACGACAATTGCCATCAGCCCCCCGCGGAGCAGCCCCACCAGGCCACCCAACGCCCGATTCAGCCACGACAAACCCACTACCTTGAAGAATCGCGTGGCGGCGTGCCCCAGCAGCGCCCCGGCTAGGACCACCCCGCCGAAGATACCGATGTAACCCAGAAAGTTCGCCACGCCCGTCGAACTCGTGTAGTCGCGGAACGGACGCCCGGCCTCCGGGTAGTACAGCGCGGCCAGCAGAAAAGCCAGCAGCAGGGCGGCCATGCCGATCCCGATGCGCGCAAAGCCCCGGACGACCCCCGAATACACCGACCCGGCCAGGATGAGGGCGAAGACGAGATCGAGCGTGTTCACAGCTTTTTGCCGGTCAGAATCCGATAGGCTTCGACATACTTCTCCCGGGTCTTGGCGACCACCTCTTCGGGCAGCTCCGGTCCCGGTGCCTGCTTGTTCCAATCGAGGGTTTCAAGGTAATCCCGGACGTACTGCTTGTCGAAGGAGGGCTGCGGTCCGCCAGGCTTATAAGTGGCCCGCGGCCAGAAGCGCGAACTGTCCGGCGTCAGCACCTCGTCGGCCACCACCAGGCGCCCGTCGACGAAGCCAAACTCAAACTTGGTATCGGCCAGAATGATCCCCCGGGTCTCGGCGTAAGCCGCCGCCCGGTCGTAGATCCGCAGGGTCAGATCCCGCAGTTGGGTCGCCAGCTTCGCGCCCACCTGGTCGGCGACGTCTTCAAACGGGATGTTCTCGTCGTGACCCGTCTGCGCCTTGGTCGCCGGGGTGAAGATCGGCGCCGGCAGCCGGTCGCCCTCCCGCAGGCCCGGCGGCAGCGGCAGCCCGCACACGGTTCCCCCCTGCTGATACTCCTTCCAGCCCGAGCCGGACAGGTAACCGCGCGCCACGCACTCCACGTCCACCATCTTGGCCAGGTGAATGAACATCGACCGGCCTTCCAGCTGATCCCGAAACGGCTGCAGCGAGGCAGGGAACTCATCAACATTGGCGCTGATGACATGGTTCGGGATCACGTCTTTAAGAAACTCGAACCAGAACAGCGAGATCTGGGTCAGCACCTTGCCCTTGTCGGGAATCCCGCTGCCCAGAATCACGTCAAAGGCGGAGATGCGGTCCGTGGCGACCATCAGCAGTTGCGTGGGGGAGATCTCATAGACGTCACGCACTTTGCCGCGACGAAGGAGCTTAAGCCCGGGAAGATGGCTTTCAAGAAGCAAACTCATAGACAGTCAGGAATACTTCATTATAGAGGTATGAGCGAACGCCCTCTCGTCACCGACCTCGTCCAGATCAAACGCCTCGGCGAGCAGAAGCGCGACGAGAACCTGCGCCTCCGCATGCACCTCAAACGCCACGCCTTCGTCGAGCGCAAACTGAAGAATATCGCCGACGCGATCGAAAAGAAAACGGACTGTCTCGGCTGCGCCAACTGCTGCCGCAACGCCACGGCCCGATTGCAGGAGCGGGAGCTCGAAGCGGTGGCCAAGGGCGCCGGTATGCGCCTCAAGGACTTTCTGCGGGAGTGCGTCGAAGAGTCTGAGGAGGAGGGAATGATTCTCAAGCGTCACGAAGACGGCAGCTGCGTCTTCCTGAACGGCAACGAGTGTCTGATCTACCGCCACCGGCCCACGGCCTGCCGCCACTTTCCCCATCTGACCAGCGGCCCCGGCTCGCTCATCTGGCGCATGTGGGAGATGCCGGACCGCGCCACCTACTGCCCCATCGTCTACAACACGCTCGAGGCCTGGAAGGACGAGGTCGATTTTCAGCGCACCGTTTAGGCGTATGCTAGCCGGGTGCTATCCCGTCGCCATCTGTTAGCCGGTTGTGGCCTGGGCTCCTGCGGGCGTTCCTCGCTGGCGCGCATTGCCGTGGTGCCCAAGGCGACGGCACATCTGTTCTTCGTCGCTATACACGGCGGCGTCGACCGGGCCGCGCGTGAGTTCGGCATCCAGGTTCTCTGGAACGGACCCAATGAGGAGACCGATTACTCCCGGCAGATTCAGATTGTCGATGCTTTTGTCGCCCAGCGCGTCGATGCGCTCGCGATTTCGGCCACCGACGAACGGGCGCTCGTCGCGCCGCTCGAGCGGGCCGCGGCCGCCGGCATCCCGGTCACGGTGTTCGACTCGGCCGTCGATTTCAAAGACTACGTCACCTTTGTCGCCACCGATAATCACGCGGCCGGTTGCCTGGCCGCCCGTGAGGTCGGCCGGCTCGTCTCCGGGCAGGGAAGCGTTGCCATGGTCATGCAGAAGCCGGGCGGGGCGTCCACCGGACTGCGCGAACGCGGCTTTCTGGAGACGCTGGCCCGCGAGTTCCCTGGTGTGCGCCTCCTCGCCCGGCAGTTCGGCATGGGAGACCGCGCCCGGTCCCGCGCCGCCGCCGAAAACATTCTCACGGCGCAGCCCCGCCTCGACGCCCTGTTCGGCTCAAGCGAAGCGGCTTCGATCGGAATCATCCAGGCCGTCCAGAGCCGTGGCCTGGCCGGCCAAGTGAAGATCGTCGGATTTGATGATAGCGAGATCCATCGCGCCGCCCTCCGCCGCGGCACGCTCGACGTCATGCTCGTCCAGGAACCCGACAAGATCGGCTACGAAGCCGTCCGCTCGCTCGTCCGCAAGCTGCGGGGCGAAACGCCGCCGCAGCGGCTCGACCTGCCCGTGCGCCGCTTCACGCGAGAAAACGCCGCCGGCCTGCCCGCCTAGACCATGGCGGAAAGTGCCGCCGTCATCAGGTCGCGCCCATGCACCGGACGCATTCCGGCGCTCGCCAGTAACTCTCCGGTCGCCCCCGGATCAAACGGCTGCGCCACTGAAAGGTGCGGCAGAAACGTCGCCAGCCCCATCATCGCCCGCCATCCGGTGCTCCGCTCAGAGACCGCCTTCAGCGCCCACTCAAACTTCGAGGCCGAAACCAGCCGCGGTCGCCGGCCGCCCCCGGCAAAGGCCACGTCCATCAATTCGCCAAACGTCGGCGCCAACTCCGGCCCGGCGCAGATATGCCGGATGGCGCCCGGCGTAAAGTGCCGTGCAATCAGCAGCGCCAGGGCGCGCCCGGTCCACTCCGCGCTCACCAAGTCCACGGGAACCTCCGGCTTGCCCGGCAGAATCGGAATCTCGGAGCTGAACGGAATCAGCCGCAGCACTTGCTCCACGTGGCCGCCGCCGCCCAGCACCGAACTCAGCCGGTGGATCGAAACCGGCAGCTTCGTTTCGGCCAACACCAGCGCCTCGGCCTCGTGCTTGGACTGCGTGTAGGTGTTGAAATAGCCCTCGCTGTGCGCAAGCGGCTCCTCGCGCACCCAGCCCTCCCGCCGGCCCGCAATGTACAGCGTGCTCACGTGGGCAAACCGGTCGAGCCGCAGACAGCCGCGGGCAAACTCGAGCATTCGCCGCGTGCCTTCCAGATTGGTTTGCCGCACCTCATCAAGCGGCAAGTTAAAGCGGATCTCGGCCGCGCAATGGACGATCACCCGGACCTGCCGCTGCAACTCCCGCCGCGTCTCCTCGCTCAGCCCCAGCCCGGGCTGACACAAGTCCGCCGTCGGCCGCCGCAGCAGATGCACCGGCTCGCCCAGCATCAACTGCTCCAAAACCGGAAGCATCTCCCGGCCTACTGTCCCCGTTCCTCCGGTGACCAAAATCATCAAGAACGCTCCCGGACCAGCGCATAACGCCGCGCCAGCCAACCGGGCGAAACGCCCAGCCAATACAAAATCTGCAGCCCGGTCCAGTGCGCGAACACGACCGCGAAACTGCGGTGCTCAAAACGCCGGGCCGAGGCCGTCAATACACAATCAACCCGCCGGAACGGTCCGGCGCGCCGCAACCGGCGTACCAGATCGACGTCTTCAAAAAGGCCTACCGGCCGGAAGCCGCCGATGGCTTCGTACATCTCGCGGCGCACGAAGACACCCGAATCCCCGTAACAAAGCCCCAGCAGACGAAGCCAGGGATAGATCCGGGTCAGCCCCCGGGCGCTCCGACCGGCGCCGCCAAAGCGCAGCGTAAAGTGGCCGCCCACCACCAACGGGTCGCTCAAGGCATTTTCAATCGCCCGCACAGCTCCGGGATCCGGAACGCAGTCGGCGTGCAGAAACCACAGGACCTCACCGGAAGCCGCCGCGGCCCCCGCCGCCTGCTGCTGGCCCCGGCCCGGATCGGAGCGCACTACCGTGGCCAGCGGCTCGGCCAGCACCCGGGTGCCATCCTGACTCCCCCCATCGGCCACCACAATCTCCGCCAATCCCTCCATGCCAGCCAGAATAGAGAGGGTGGCCGGGAGCGCTACGGCTTCGTTCAGGGTGGGAATGACAACGGAAATGCGCAAAACAGAACTTCGCAGAATGTATATTATGTCAACTCATTACCGCAGTGCCGACCGCCTCCGGTAAAGGCTCCCATTGTACACACCCGAGCGGTATTTCTGGGAGCCTTCCCCGCTTAGCGATTGCGTCCGCCCCCGCCGCCGGCCCGGCCCACGCCGCCCCCACCGCTTTCGCGGGAGCCGCCGCCGCCGGGTTCAGCCCCCGGACCACTCGACCGTTCGCGGACCACCGGTCCCTCCATCCGTCCGCCCCCCGGCATGGAAGGCCCACTGTTGAAACCGCCACGGGACCGGCCGCCCATGCCGCCTTCCCCCATGCCGCCTCCATTGGACGAGCCCCGCGAACCACCGCCACCGAACCGTCCCCAGCCGCCGCCGTCGCTGCCCCGATTGCTTTCGTTGCGAGCGCCGGAACCGCCAAAACGACCCGCGCCCGCCCCGTCATCGCCCCGGCTGCTCTCGTTGCGCGCGCCCGAACTGCCGAACCGTCCCCAGCCCCCGGAGTCTCCTCCCCGGTTCCTTTCCTCCCGGGTCACGGCTCCGCCGGTATCCCCGCGTGAGGCCCCATCGCCAAACCGTCCCCAGCCGCCGGTATCGCCCCCGCGGGTCCTCTCGCCCCGGGTAAGCCCGTCGCCGGCGTCCCCCCGCGACGTCCCGTCTCCGAACCGCCGCCAACCACCGTTATCACCGCCCCGGTTCATCTCCCCCCGCGTCACCGCGCCACCCGCGTCCCCGCGGACGCCGCCATCACGGCTCACCGTCCCCCCGGCGTCCCCCCGCGATACCCCATCGCCGAACCGCCGCCATCCACCGGTTTCACCGCCCCGGTTCATCTCCCCACGTGTCACCGCCCCCGCCGCATCCCCCCGCGAAGCCCCATCCCCTAACCGCCGCCAACCGCTGCCATCCTCGCCCCGGTTCAAGTCGCCCCGCGTCACCGCCCCACCCGCGTCTCCGCGGCCAACCCCATCGCGGCCCATCTCGCCCCGCGGCTGCTCCAGCCGCGCCCCGCCCCGCTCCATGATATTGCCCCCCCGCTCACCCGCCACAACGCCGCTCTCCCTGTCAAACGTCCGCCGCGAGATATCCTGCAACGCCGCCCGCTGGCTCTCAAACGGCACCCGGTCAATCGTCCCCGGCTGTGTCCGGCTAAAGAACCGGTCATCCCCGCGCGAAGGCCCCACCGGCGTGCTCACCGCCCGGTCGCTCCACCGCAAGCTCTCCCGCCCCGGAGCCGCCGGTAGCTGGCCCCGCACAAACGAGGCATTGTTCAACTGGTTCCGGTCAAAGCGAATTGGGTTCACCCCCCCGCGGCCAAAATCCTGCCCGTTAATCACCGTCACCCCATCATCAAACCGCGCGTTCCGGTACACATTCGTGATATTGATATTCGTGATATTCACGCTATTGTTGACATAACCCGGGTTCCGGTAGCCGCCATAGTTCCCCCGCCCATACCAAGGGCTGTACCGTTCAAACGGCGCCAATGGCACCCAACCCCAGTTGCCGAACCCAACCCCGACACCCACGCTGAACCCGCGTCCGCTGCCCCACCCGAAACACCCCACCAGCGCCGGACTCCAGTAGTGCCGCGCACTCTGCCGCCCCGGCCACCAGCACCAGCCCAGCCCCACCCGGTGAAACCACCGGCCATAGTGATACGGCGCCCAACCCCACGGGTCGTAGCTCACCCAGGACCAGCCATAGTAGTCCACCCAACTCCAGCGTCCGTTGCGGTACGGCGCCCAGCCCCCGCTCGCCGCCGGCACCCAAACCTGCCCGTACTCCGGCGTGTTTACCCACCGCCCGTGCCCGTCCAGATCCTCTACGCCATACACATCCCGGCTCACATACCGGTAGCTCTCGCTCCGCTCCAGGTCCCGGTCCCGGCTCTGGCTCCAACGGTCAAACTCATCGAGCGGCATCGCCCCGTCGGTCCGGAACTCCGGCGCCGCAGCCTCGCCGCGCGCCACCAGCGTCCGCCCGCTCCGCAACCGCTCGCTCCCCTGCGGCGTAAAGATCTCGGCCTCGCCGCTCCGCACCGTCACCTCGGTCGAACCATCGCCCCGTACCGTCACCCGGTAACTCCCGCGCCCCACCGGCCGCACGGCAATGCTCGGTGTCGCAATCTCCACCTCCGCCGTCCGGTCCCGCAGCACCCGCCATGTCATCGTTCCCGCCGCCAGGCGAACCAGATACCGGCGATTCTCAATATCGGCCAGCCGCAACTCGCCCCCATCGGCCAGCCGCGCGAAGTTACTCGCGTCAAACTGCACCTCCGTCCGCGACCCCATGCCGGTCAGCACGCGGTCCTGGCTCAGCAGCGGCGCGTTAATGGCCGCCGCCACCCATTCATTCGTATCGCCCCGGCGCACGGAAACGTCCCCGGAGATCAGACTCAGGCGCGCCACGCCGCGCCCCTGCTCCTGGCCCTCGTCCTGGGCCCCCGCGCCGCCCGTGGTCAGGACGGCAACAACGAGAGCCGGTAGTAATTTGCGGAACATGTGTGGTTCCTCCCGGCCTGCTGTACTGCACTTGGCGGACCACTTAATAACCCCAATGTTATCAATAGCCCGCTTCCCCGCTCCCCTGGTGCATTTCCACCACCCACGCCGCCCGGTGGTGCTTTCCGGCTAGCGGGCTTCCGCTATATTGGAGGTATGCGTTATCCAGAGCATCTCATTGGCATCATGCGGCAGGACCTGACCAACCATGGCATTGTCGAAACCCGCAGCCCCGAAGAAGTCGACGCCTTGCTTGCTCCCGGCAAAGGAACCGTGATGATGGTCGTCAACTCCGTCTGCGGCTGCGCGGCCGGCAAAGCCCGCCCCGGTATCGTCCGGGCCCTGGCCGACTCCCCGGTCAAGCCGGACGTCGCCGCCACCGTCTTCGCCGGCGGCGACGTCGAAGCCGTCGCCCGCGTCCGCGAACACCTCGCCCCGCTGCCGCCGAGCTCCCCCTCGGTCGCCATCTTCAAGGACGGCAAACCCGTCTACATGATGCACCGCCATCAGATTGAAAGCCGCGACATGTTCCTCATCGCCGAAGAGCTGAAGAACGCCTTCGCCCTGCACTGCGCCAAGTAACATGACCCGCCGGTCGCTGCTCGGACTCACTGCCCTGCCCGCCCTCGCCGCTGGCGACACCGTTAGCGCGCGGGTCCAGCGGCTCCAGTTGAAACACACCTGGACCACGGTGATGAGTTCGAGCACCTACCGCGACGTGCTCTACACCACCATCCGGCGCGACGGCCTCACCGGCCGCGGCGAAGGCGCCGGCATCGTCCGCTACGGCGAATCCGCCGAGTCCGGCGTCGCCTTCGTCAACCGGATCGCCCCCGAACTCGCCCGCATGGATCTCCGCCACTTCAGCAAGGTCATCGACTGGGTGCTCGCCCAGAGTCCGGCTGACTGGGCGGCGAAGGCCGCCGTCGATATCGCCATCCACGACTGGGTCGCCCAACGCCGCGGCATCCCCGTCCACGCTCTCTGGGGACTCGACCCGCAAGACGCCCCGCTCACCACCTTTTCGATCGGCATCGACAAAGCCGAGGTCATCCGCCAGAAGGTCCGCGAAGCCGAAGCCTATCCGGCGCTGAAAGTGAAGGTCGGCCTCGCCAACGACGAAGAGGTCATCGAAGCCGTCCGCAGCGTTACCCGCAAGCCGCTCCGCGTCGACGCCAACGAGGGCTGGAAGGACAAGGACGAAGCCGTCCGCAAGATCAACTGGCTCGAAAAAATGGGCGTCGAATTCATCGAGCAGCCCATGCCCGCGCAAATGCTCGACGAGCAGCGCTACGTCCGCCAGCGCGTCCACATCCCCATCATCGCCGACGAAGCCTGCCTGCGCCCGGCCGATATCCCCAAGCTCGCCACGGCCTTCGACGGCGTCAACATCAAAATCGATAAGGCCGGCGGCCTGCTGCAGGGCTATCGCATGATCCAGATCGCCCGCAGCCTGGGTCTCAAGACCATGCTCGGCTGCATGATCTCAAGCTCCATCGCCATCACCGCCGCCGCGCAGCTTTCGCCCCTGGTCGATTACGCCGATCTCGACGGCAACCTGCTGATTGGCAACGACCCGGTGCAAGGCGTCCGGGTCGTGCAGGGCAGACTCACATTGCCCGCGGGCAATGGCCTTGGTCTGCGGTAGCGCTTAGACCGCCTCGAGCGCCTGCTCGACATCCCACAGGATGTCCTCGACGTCCTCGATGCCGATCGACAGCCGGACCATGCCGGGTTCCACGCCCGCCGACAGCTGCTGCTCCGGCGTCAACTGCTGATGGGTCGTCACGGCCGGCTGAATCACCAGGCTCCGCGCATCGCCCACGTTGGCCAGATGCGAGAACACCTTCAGCGCATCCACAAACCGCTTCCCTGCCTCGGCTCCGCCCTTCAAGCCAAAGCTGAACACGGCTCCCGGTCCCTTCGGCAGATATTTCTTGGCCAGCGCGTTGTACGGGCTGCTGCCCAGCCCCGGGTACTTCACCCACGCCACGCGCGAATCGCCTTCGAGGAACGTCGCCACGGCCAACGCATTCGCGACGTGCCGGTCCATCCGCGGCCCGAGCGTCTCAATCCCCTGAATAAACTGGAAGGCGTTGAACGGGCTCAGTGCCGGCCCCAGATCGCGCAGACCCTCGACGCGCGCCTTGATGATGAAGGCGATCGGCCCGAGCGCCTCGGCAAAGTTCAGCCCATGGTAGGCCGGCGAGGGCGTGTTCAGCAGCGAGTGCTTGCTCGTCTTCCAATCGAACTTGCCGGCATCGACAATGATGCCGCCAATCGAAGTGCCATGGCCCCCGATGAACTTGGTGAGGGAGTGCAGCACAATGTCGGCGCCGTGCTCGATCGGCCGGCACAGGTAGGGCGTGGCGAAGGTGTTATCGATAATCAGCGGCAGGCCGTTCTCATGCGCAATGGACGCGACAGCGGCGATGTCGAAAATGTTGCCGCGCGGATTGGAAATCGTCTCGCCATAGATCGCCTTGGTCTGCGGCGTGATCGCCTTGCGGAAGTTCTCCGGGTCATCCGGATCGACAAACGTCACGCTGATCCCCATGCGCCGGAAGCTCACGTCGAATTGGGTATAGGTGCCCCCGTAGAGCGTGCTCGAACTCACCAGATGATCGCCGGCTTCAAGCAAACTGGTAATGGCCAGAAACTGGGCCGCCTGGCCGCTCGCTACCGCCAGCGCCGCCACGCCGCCTTCAAGCGACGCCACGCGTTGTTCGAGCACATCGGTCGTCGGATTCATGATCCGCGTGTAGATGTTCCCAAACTCCTGCAGGCCGAACAGCGCCGCCGCATGGTCCGAGTTCTTGAACACAAACGAAGTGGTCTGGTAGATCGGCACCGCCCGCGCACCGGTTGTTGGATCCGGAGCGTAGCCGGCGTGGAGGCTGCGGGTATTAAACCCGAGTTGGCGATCAATTTTGGAGTCTGACATGACCGCTATTCTACCCCCGCAGCCAGCGGTCGCGATGAGCCGCGACAAAGGCATCGTCGTGCAGGTGCGGATACGCGGCGTACACCCGGTCGATCTCCTCGGCCTGGTCCTTCGACAGACCCTCCCGCGGATCCAGGCACCAGATCCCCTCGAGCAACCCCTGCCGCCGCAGCACCTCGTGCAGGCCCGCCACGCAGCCCTTAAATCCATTGGCCGCATCGAAGAACGCGGCGTTCGCGTCGGTCACCTCCAGGTTCAACCGCAGCGGGTCCTTGTGCTTCCGCACCTTGGCCTGCATCTCCACGGCCCGTTTCGTCCAGACGGCCCAATGGCCCAGCAGCCCCCCCACGAACCGCACGCCCTGGAACTCGCTCAGCAGATCCACCACGATGTTATCGTCGTTGCCCGTGTAGAGCGCCAGCTCCCGCCCGCTTTCAGCCACCGCCCGCATCACGTCCAGCGTCTGGTAGCGGTTAAACGGCGCGATCTTGATCCCCACCACGTTCTCGATCTCCACAAACTGCCGCCAGAACGCGTACGGTAGCACGCGGCCGCCCACGGCCGGCTGCAGATAGAAACCCACCACCGGCAGCACCTCGGCCACCGCGCGCACGTGCTCAATCAGCTTCCGCCCGTTGGCATTCACCAGCGCCGCCAGGCTCAGCAGCCCCGCATGGTAACCCAGGTCCCGCAGCAGCGCGGCCTCACGGACCGCTTGCCGCGTCGGCCCGCACACCCCGCCGATGCGGACCACACCGGCGGCTTCTTCCCGCGCCAGTTCGAGCACCGGGCGAAACAGCCCCGCCTCGCGAATGGCGAACTGCGTTGTGTGCACCCCCACGGCCACCCCGCTCGCCCCCGCCGCTACGTAGTAGCGCGTCAGCGCCCGCTGTCGCCGTTCATCGAGCTTCCGATCCGCCGTCAGCGCCAGCGGATGCGCGGGAATCACCCCGCCTTTGCGAAACGAAGCCAACCAGTCCATGGCTAAAACTTCCCGTCCCGCGTCATGAAACCCGTCGGCTTGCCGTGTGTCGCCCCGCCCATGCCGATCCACTGCGCCATCCACTCAATCATCTCGTCCGGGGTCACCAACGGATAACCAAACAGTCGATGGCACAGCCCGGCGTCGTTCAACAGCGCATCGGGCGCCTCTTGGCCAGTGAACTCGGGGGTCACCCCGAAGTGCCGGCCAAACCGCTGCGCCACCGTCCGCACGCTCAGCGTCTCCGGCCCGGCCAGGTTCACAATCGCCGCCGGCGTTGCCGCCAGCGGAAAGGCCCGCAGCGCCGCCGAGTTGGCGTCGCCCTGCCAGATGGCGTTCACGGCGCCCATCGTCACATCCACCGGCCGCCGCTCAAACACCTTCGCGCCAATCTCTAGCAGCACCCCGTAGCGCAGCTCCTGCGCGTAGTTCAGACGCAGCAGTACCGTGGGCGTCCCGTTCCGTTTAGCGTGGTACTCAAACATCCGCTCCCGCCCCAGGCCCGTCCAGGCGTACTCACCCACGGGCACGGGCGTATCCTGCTCGGTGGCGCCGTAACGCGAAAACGCGTAAACATTGCCGCTCGAAAACGCCACAATCTTGGACTGCCGGAAGCGTTCGCACACCATCGCCGGCACCAGCACATTCATCGCCCAAGTCATCGACGGGTCGGCCGTCGAGCCGAACTTCCGCCCCGCGGCGTGGATTACGTACTCGCACTCGGGCAGGGCTTCAATCTGCGTGCGGTCGAGCAGGTCGGCCTGCACGCATTCAATGCCGGCCGCCGGCATGCGCTCGTGCGCTTCGGCATCCGTAAATCGCGCCACCCCATAAACGCGCCGCCGCACCCCGGCTTCGTCCATCGCCCGGCGCGCCCGCATCGCGAGCGTCGGCCCCATCTTGCCGCCCACGCCGAGAATCATGAGATCCCCGTCCAGCCGCGCCATCGCCTCCACATCCGCCGCGCTCGGCCGCGACAGCTGCTCTTCCAACTCCGCAATGGTCCGTATCATCGCTTGTACCCGATCTTGCGCAGAAACGTCTTCCGCGCCGCAATGTCTTCTTCGTTCTCCACGCGCCGCGGCGAGAAGCCGTCAATCACGCCTAGCACCCCGCGCCCCGTCTCGCCCTGCGCCACAATCACGCTCAGCGGATTGGCCGTCGCGCAGAAGATGTTCACCACCTCGGGCACGTCTTTAATCCGCGAAAGCACATTGATCGGAAACCCCTTCTGCATCACCACCACGAACAGATGCCCGGCCCCGATCCGCTGCGCGTTATCCACCGCGCAGTCGATCAGCGCCTGGTCGTTGCCGTCAAACCGCGTCAGGCACGGGCCCGAGGCTTCGTTGAACGCAATGCCGAACTCCATGCCCGGATTCGTGTTCACGATCGCTTCGTAGATGTCTTCGACCGTCTTGATAAAGTGGCTCTGCCCGAGGATGACGTTGGCATCAGCGGGAAAATTGATGGGAACATTGAGTAGGTCCATACGTTTTGGAAACACCCTCATTCTACCTGTCCGACCGCGAGGTGCTCGAGCGCATTCAGCGCCTGCCCCACAGCCGCGCCAGTTTCAAGAACCTCGTGCGCGAGCTCTCCGCCCGCGGCGAGCAGCGCGAGGCTCTCGAACAGGCGCTGCTCCGCCTCACCACCAAAGGCGAGGTCATCGAATTCCGTACCGGCCAATACGTCGCCGCCAAGGGCAGCCGCGAGTTCGCCACCGGCCGCCTCAACATGCACCGCGACGGCTTCGGCTTCGTCACCCCCGCCCACAAAATCGAAGGCCTCGTCGGCGACATCTTCATCCCAGCCAAGCACGCCGCCGCGGCCATGCACGGCGACCGCGTGCTCGTGCAGATCGGCTTCATCGGCCGCGACGGCAAAGCCGACGGCGAAATCC
>Ga0114980_10002202_pt1 | contig 13897 bp, 12 predicted proteins | sample S_140806_EF_Meta_FD_87018 | JGI IMG/M metagenome (GOLD analysis project Ga0114980, IMG submission 87018) | Freshwater microbial communities from Lake Simoncouche, Canada to study carbon cycling - S_140806_EF_MetaG | ecosystem: Environmental > Aquatic > Freshwater > Lake | place: Lake...
AACCAGACTGTTGACCAGTGGACCCAGAGACATTCTCTGCTCCTGTTGCTAAGGCCTCATTCTGTGTAGGGTCAACACGACGCAACAGGCTGATAACCTCTGCCTTCCCCAAGCTGCGCTTCACACGGATACCCTTGGACTCGGCAAGGCTCACAAGCTCGGCACGGGTCATGGAATCGAGGCTCTGCTTCGTAGAGACTTCTGTAGCAGAAGGCGCAACCTGCTCAGCCTCGAATGACTCGAGTACAGCATCAGCAGTCTGACCCTCCTCCACAACCTCCGCTGCATCATGGGCCTGTTCAAGAATAGAACTATAGAAGCTCTCCTCAGGAATGGCCTCTGCGTCGGGAGAGTTTGCTGGAACCGGAGAAGGCAGAGGAACGCCGGGAGTCATTGCTATAGGCGCAGGTGGTTGACTCATATGCTCCATCATCAGGGAATCCATCGCAACTCTTACGTCAACCAGAATGGACTCCATGACGACAAACTTCTTCTCCAGGAAGCTCATGCGAACATACATGTAGAAGCAGGCAGCCCCGCACAACAGAAGCACAATAAGCCCGATAATGAGGGATTCGCTGGACATCCTTATTTCTGAGTAGCGTTGAGACTTTGCTGCTCGGAGTTAGACCGCGCCACATATCTTGCAAGGCCAAACTTCTCCCAGACTTTGTGTACACTGCTTACCTTACAGACGCCCTGTTGAACTCCGTAGGAGTATTCGATTTCGCCTTTCTCTAGCTGTTTCGCATCGCAGCAAATGGCTTGAACATTCTTAGGTGCAGCTGATACAAGAGGAAAGAGGTGTGTACTTACAATCGAAAATGTCTGCGTTTTCTTCCACAGACGATCCAGGAACTGGATGGCGCTCCGCTCAGAGTCAGGGGGATTTGTGCTATGAAATAGTTCATCAAAGAGAATCAGACCAGGGCCATCCATGTCTGCGGCCCGAACCGTATCGGCCGCAAACTTCACTTCAGTCTCGAACATAGAGAACTTCCCTGGTGTATCACGAAGCTGTAGACCGGAAGCAATCCATACAAATCGTGGCATGTATGCGTCTTTCGCTGGCGCAAAGCCGAATGCATGACCAATAAGCACAGATTGGAGTACCGCCCGCAGAAAAGACGATTTGCCACCCCCATTTGGCCCGGTAAGAATCGCATGAGGTTGTGCAGAAAGTTCAATCGAGGAGCTCACTGCATTCTCGACAGTCAGAGAAATATCGGAGCATTCTGTAAGAATGAATCTGTCTTTCGCAAAGGTTACAGGATAAAGAAGAGGGCTTTCCGCTATCCTCCACATTGTCTCCAGATGAGCAAGATCACGAAACACCATTTGAATATTTGCTGGGTTATCCTGAATGGAGATAAATGCCATTCGAATATCAGTGTCAGAAAAATGCTCTAAAGAATAACTGAGCTTCACATGAATCCCGTTGAATGTGTCAATATCTGCTCGGAACTGTTGAAGAAGGGTTCGGACCTCCAGAATCTGTTTACCAAGTTTGATACAGATCGCATCCGTCTTGTAGAGATGCATCGCATTCTGTATGGGCTGTATCATACTCTGCGCAAAAGTAAAGATAAACATGGCATATTGAACGATGGTTTTGAGCGTAAGTGGTTCTGCTACTGGGCTTGCGCCCATCGGGGGAATAGCAAGATTTCCAGTAAAGATGTGCTGGACAATGTGCATGTATTGCTCTTGGGTAATGGGGAGTGCGTAAACGAAGCGTAAAAGAAGATAGGGGAGAATCCACATGACGATTGGAAAGCATATACTCAGCGCAGGAACAAGCCAAATCTTAAAGAGGGATATGGCGAACAACAGCCAGGGAATGTGATTCAGAGGTTTTAATACCTCATGCTGAAAAGACAGCTGCGCAATCGCATCATCTTCGAGAGAATCCTTTTCTTTTCCATCACGCTTAAAGAAGGGGAGTATATCTTTCTCTATTTCTGCAAGACGTTCAAATCGCTTCGTCCAGGTGGATGAAAACTGGGAGGTCCTGGACCGTAGATATAAAATAGTCTGTTGGCGGCCCATAAGCATTTTGGGGTGGGTCAGGGTGGATGCTGCAAGAGTTTTCGTGAGGTCGGAGGAAGATCCTTGAAGCACACACCCCAGTCTTGCGGATAATGCCTGAAGGTTCGCATCTTCAACCATCTTATGGCCGGCGAGCATCGTTTCCTTCGCACTCCGTTTCATTATCTTTTAGAGTCACGCAAAGTTAGTACGTTTTCTAAGCGCAGAAAAATTACACATGTGTAAGAGCTTAAGGTCAAGTAGCAAAATCTATTAGCAGGATGTCCTCCGTAGCAGTACAAACCATTCAAGAGATTCTATCTCAGCAGAAAACGGTACCGAGGCCTTCAGCAGCAATCTGTAGCATCATAGCCAGTTTAAAGGATTTATGTGAGATCAGTTCGCCACATGTAGAATGGCGGCGTCAAGCGCAGGCAAGTCCTGTTGGAGGTGGCAGACCAATGTTTCGTAATCAGAACTCGTCTCCTCAAGCCTTTACACGAACTGGATCATCCTTCTCGCTAGGTTCGACTGGTTCTGAATCACCTTCTGCTGCTTGTTCTGCGTCTACGCCCAACCCCGCAGCTTCTCCAACCGTAAGAAGGGGTGGTGCGAATCCAAGATATCAGTCCCAGTTTAAGAATACCAGTCAACCCGTTGAAGATAAAATTCTGAATAACATTATCTTGTCAAAGTTGAACAAGTTTTGTCCCACGACCTATATTGATATTCGTGAGTTTCTCTATCAAATCCTGGGTTCAGGTGACGCTAATCTGTCGGAGATGACTCGCCAGTTCATGCTTCTGGTGTTTAAGAAGGCTGCGGCCGAGGAAATCTATTGCGGCCTGTATGCTAAGCTTCTATCCGAAATTTCGCAGCGATACGAGGTCATTCTGCTTGAAATGCACAAGCTCCAGGAAAACTATTTATCCATCTTTGACGAGGTTCAGCAGAAAGAGGCCGACGAAGAGTACAATACCTTTATCGAGAAGAATATTGAAAAGAAGTACCGGTGCGGCTACAGCCAGTTTATTGCGGAGCTCTCAAAGTTTGAAATCATTAACCTGTCTTGCTTGGAAAACATATTCAAACGCATCTTTGAGTGTATTCAGGTGAATGCTGTAGTAGCGAATAAGGAGACTCTGATTGAAGAGTACATTGACTGCCTGTTACGCATGTCGCATGTGTTTAAAAAGGGGATTTCACCCTTTATTGTCTCGGCACGGAAGAGTTTAATCACTCTTTGCGGTGCAAGCATAGAGGATATTCTTTCAAAAAACAAGGCGCATGTAAGCGTTTCTCCAAAGTCACGATTTATCCTTATGGATGTTAAAGATAATCTAATGGGGTAATAGAAGAATGGCTAAGACCAGAAAAGTGCGGTCAAGTACAGGCCTGTTTAGTACGCTCTGGAGTCCATTTAAACATATTTTTATGGCATCAGGCGAGTCTGCGCAGAAACTGGGCACCACTGCAGGAAAAGTTATTAATGAGAGTCTTAAGGGAGTGGAGGGGGTTGGCAACTCCTTTGCTCGCCATACCAATCAGGCTATCGGTGGAATAAGCAAAAAGGTGGGTAACTCTACACGGCGTCTAATAGGTCGTAAGAGGAAGTAGGGGTTGCTCATTGGCCCCGCAAAAATTTACACGGCCCCCGCTTTATTTCCCTAGTATAGAATGCCCAAGTTTAGTTCAAGCAAGCAGCAGCAGCAGCAGCCAAAGAAGGAGTCTGCCGAGCAGGGACAGGGAAAGGTCCCGGCTCGGAAGAAGCCAATGGCAAAGAAGCGTGGTGGCGGCGCACAAGATGATGACGACAGTGTCGATAGTCGAGGGAATATCCGTGGCCTCATTGCATATGATGATGAGGAGAGTTGGGAGGATCAGGAGGAGGATACCCCCAGTGACGAGAGTCGTCTTACACCCAAGCAGCGTCGTAATCTGCGCAGGGCAGCAAACCGTAAGGCTGCTTCACCTAAGAAGCTGCGCAAGGTCGCAGCAGTGTCTGATGAGTCAAGTGAGGAGGAGTCTGTTGCGCCAAAGAAGAAGGGATTTGTGCCAAAGAAGCGTCGTGTGGAGGAGGAAGAGGAGGATGAGGAGGATGAGGACTACGACGAGGATGAGGATTACGATGATGACGAGGACTACGACGAGGACGATGATGAGTCTGGCCACGGTGGTCTCGTTATCAGCTTCGGTGCAGCAGAGGAGCCTGAGAACCGTATGATTCCTAAGCGTCACAATATGAAGAAGGAGTCGGCGAATGTGAAGAAGTTTGTGGAGTTGATTACCAAGCCCCAGGATGAGGGTGGGATTGATGAGCAGATTGATGAGTTCAAGCGCCTGACCAGCGAGAAGCAGAATGAGCTTCTGGTTACTCTCGACCGCAAGGTTACAGCAGATTCCAAGTCACAGTCAATGATGTTTAAGATTCTGGACATGAAGCTCACGCCCGAGACGCAGTCCATGGTCTTGGCCAAGTACAATGCGCTTCAGAGTCTGGACCCTGGTTCTGGCGAGTATTTCAAGCAGCGGGCGTGGCTGGAGAAGTTCTCTTCTCTACCCCTGGGCCTGTATCGTGATATTCCTGTGCGCATTTCCGATGGCACAGAGACATGCGGAGCCTTTATGGAGAAGGCGAGGCGCTATCTGGGCGAGGCCATCTATGGGCAGAATGAGGCAAAGATTCAGATTCTCCAGTTCATTGCGAGCAAGATTGCGAACCCTGATGCACGTGGCCTATCTCTGCTCTTGGCGGGCCCCCCTGGTATTGGTAAGACGAGTCTGATTAAGAATGGTATCGCCAAGGCGCTGGAGTGGCCCTTTCAGTTCATCTCCCTGGGTGGCGATTCTGATGCGAGCAGCTATGTAGGGCACCAGGTGGTGTACGAGGGGTCTCACTGCGGCAAGATTGTGAACTCTATTGTGAGCGCCAAGTCCATGTCGATGGTGCTGATGTTTGATGAGCTGGATAAGATTAGTGCGACGGCTAAGGGTGAGGAGATTCAGAATCTGCTGGTTCATCTGACGGACCCTGTTCAGAATGCGGATTTCGAGGACAAGTATCTGAGCGGCATTCCTATTGACCTCAGTAAGGTGCTGTTTGCGTTCTCGGCGAATGACCTGGGGAAGATTGACCGTGTGCTGATGGACCGTATGGTGGTGATTGAGCTGGCGGGCTACAGCGTCAAGGAGAAGCTGACGATTGCGGAGACCTTCCTGCTGCCTGCGGCGCTCAAGGAGGTGAATCTGGATGAGAAGGTTCACATCAGCCATGAGGTGATTGAGCACATTCTGACGAACTATGCGAGTGAGGAGAAGGGTGTGAGGGAGCTGAAGCGCTGTGTGGAGGGCATTGTACAGAAGATTAACATGCTGCGGATCTTCAATACTAAGGATTTGCCCTTTCACATTCCCGATTTCCATCTGCCCTTTATGGTCAAGAAGAGCCACGTCGACCTGTTTCTGAAGAAGAAGGCTGTTGATGTGAGTGCGATGAGGATGTATACTTAGGCGGTAGCCTAAGTAAATGCCGTTGGACGTTCGTCCAGCGGTACACGTGAAGTTTATTCATCGCCCCCCATATTACTAAAGAGATTAATAAAGTCTAAGTAAATCCCCAGACTTGCTACAGGGTAATCGGGCTGGAAGCGACTATTTTTTCCTGTTTTACACAGCTTTGCTAGACCTCTTAGAACTTGGATATCATACGCAGTGAAGAGTGAAAAGAGTATGACTCCAAAGATCTGGAGCCACTGGAACCCCTTTCTCTTTTCTTCAGGAGTTCCGAGGGCCAGAAGAAGAAACTGTGCGGCAATGAGACCTAGAAGCCCGGCCAGCAAATAGGGTCCAAGTTGCAGGATGTTTCCAGAATCATAGAATCCGAGCGCAGTCATGGCGGCAAAAACGCCCGTAGTGAGTACCAGAACACGGGTAAGTGTTCCCTTATCCTCTAGACGTTCTACATAGGGCTTTAGTGTCTGCCCAAGCCAGAATGCAAAGGCGACAAAAAAGGCGTATTTCGGGATGCTTCCTGGCTGCGTCAATAAGACTCCGTACAACAGTCCCAGAGCTATGACGAGATTCACAACAAACTTGATAAGGGTGGAGGATTGGGAAAGAAGTTGCGCCCCAACGTTCGAATACTGAGCAGAAGCAGCAGATACGGCAAGAGCTCCCGCAAGATGCGCAAAGACCTTGCCGAAATAGTATTTACACGACGGCATTTCTATTTAGGCTTGGGATCTTTCTTGGGAAGCAGAGGTTCCGAGTCCGTAGGCAGGGTCCACATCGTATCCTGTTTCTCCCGTTCCGCACGCATCTTTGCGAGCTTCTCTGCCATCTCTTTTGCGGAGCCCGAGGTTGGTTCCTTTACGCATGGTGTCCCTGTACCCCAATGTTTGATGGCGCATGCACTCATTTCTTTCTTCTATATAGAATGGATATGTTTAGCTCAAATCCGAACACCATGGTGTATGTGAAATGGTTCAATATGGCGATCATGACGCTCGTACTGATTGGTGGGCTCAACTGGCTCTCAATCGGAACCACGGGGGTGGATGCCGTGCGTCTGGGCCTGGCTCCTCGTCATGCGAAATGGGTCTATATTCTGATTGGCGTGGCCGCCCTCAGCCTTGTGTTGCGGCGTGATATCTATCTGCCCTTTCTGGGAGAGACGATTGTGCCAGGAGGGGCCTTAGCCGAGAAGACTCCTCAGAATGCGAATGATCAGGTGACCATTACAACTCTGCCGAATGCAAAAGTGCTCTACTGGGCGGCGGAGCCGAACCCAACCCAGGGCAAGGATTTGCCAAACTGGGATGAGGCCTATAGCGAATTTGAAAACTCCGGAGTGGCTCTTGCAGACGGAGCAGGAAACGCCATTCTCCGTTTCCGTGGCCCACCCCAGGCCTATAAGGTGCCTATCATGGGTCGCCTAGAGTCCCACGTCCATTTCCGTGTCTGTGATGCGCACGGGGTAATGGGGCGCGTCCAAACAAAAATGATTAAGACGGGTGGGATTGAGGAATTTAAGAACCTTATATAGATAGAATGCCGCTCGTAGATGTCGATGATATAGAGAAACAAGATCCTGAAACGGGCTACATTGTCTTTGAACTCACCGACGAGGGGACTCGTAGAGGTAAGAAATATAGAGGTCTAACCTATGACAAGCAGAATAATGAGTATATTACATTTGTAGATCCAAAGACAGGTAAGGACCACAGATTTCGTGTGTCCCATGTGGTTATTATTGATTATAAGGATAACAAAAATAAGGATTTAAATAACAATAACAATAATAACAATAACAATAATAATGCGTCAGGTGGGGGGCGCAGGACACGTCGTAAGAAGGGGAGACGTTACGCCCGCTCCAGAAAGAGCATGTAAGTACTGGCTCCGAACACGGGCTTATCAAGTGAGTTAACATGCTCATCGTCATAGACGAACCATTGGTCAGTCTCCACATGCCGACACTGCGCCGTATAATGTCCCGCTAGACTACTACCATGATGATCCACAATGCCCCGTAGGGTATAGTGAACCATCCCTTGGCGCTCAGGGCTCTCTTCAGAGAAGAAGGGAGAGAAATCGATGGGGACGAGCGATACGGGAGCAGCAGGCACAGAAATCTTCTTCGACGTATTGTCAAAGCGCTTTGCGCAAAGAATGAGCGCCAGCGGCAGTTTCCAAATACTGACTGTGCGCTTGGCCTGCTTTCTAGGAGGGCCGCAGGCATCGCATTGATACTCCTCAATACTTTCCTCGTGGAGAAGGTCATCACGCAGCGACTGGATGAGATCGACTGTATCCCCCTTCACCGGGACCTTGAGTGAGTTAAACGGCTCCCAGCGGTGGGACACATTCTTACATCCCTGGCACGTCGTTTTGTAATGGAATAGACCGTAGAAGAGATGGACGAGCGGGCTATACTCCTTCGCAAAGAACTTCTTCCACTCGGTCAAGGCCTGTTGAATGAGCACATCCTTTGGCGAAGCCGCAGGCTCATACGTAATGCGCATATCGACATCCTGAATCATGGACTTGTGAACGGCCTCAATCAGAAACTGGCAGAACTCATGCGCATCGTGAAACGTCTTTTGCGCCAACTGCTCATATTGCGTATCCATTACAGCAGGAATAAGATTTGTCCAGAACTCGCCCGGCTTTACACTCTGACCCTTCTTACACTTCCAGAGAAACTGGGTCACCTTCGCAAAGGCTTGCGTGACCAGTTGGACCTTTTGCCGCTCATCTGTGGGCGGCCCTCCCTTGAATAATGTATTGTACTTTCCCTCCTCGAGAATCCAGGTCAGCTTTCCAATGTGGCGCATATTCTGCATAATCGCATTTCCGTAGCATGTGAGCCCCATGTTGATCAAGCCGCCGCCGCCCTGTGATGCTCTTTCCATAGGTATTGTACTTCACACACATAAAATTTATCATATTCAATTTCATACACCCTATACTACAGCAAAAATGAGTTATCATCATCTGTATGATTCAGCTCTCCTTGATGATATCCATAACTACTTTCCCCAGATTCTCTATGCACCAGAGAGATTCAGAAGTGTTCCAGATGTGCTAGCCTATGTTCAGCAACAGGTACGGGAGCGATTTGATCTGTTTACTCGAGGAAGACGGGAGTTCTTGGAGAGAGACCGGCGTGCGCAGACGAGTATTATCTCAACTCCGCCCTTACGCCCGACTAGTGCAGCCGGTATCTCTATGCTCTTTGAAGCGAGTAGGGCAAACTCTGATATGGCAGCCAATGAGTTCTTAAATGCTATTAATCTCATGAATGGACTCCTGACGTCAAGTCCTCCTCCTCTACATCTACAGAGTACAGCAGGCTTCATGGAGCCTGTGGTTGTGCGCCCAACAGCACAGCAGATTGAATCTGCGAGTGCTATTGAGATTATTGATTCAGATGAAGAGATGTGCGCCATTTGTCAAGACCAAATGCCCGCAGGAACAGAGGCGCTCAACTTGAATGCGTGCGATCACCGCTTCCATTCCACCTGTATTCGTACATGGTTCACTGGCAATGTCATTTGCCCTGTTTGCCGGCATGACATACGGGAGCCCGCTGTAGAGACACCCTAAGTCATCACAGAACTCAGGTCGCTTGGCAATAGCTGCATACTAATGCTCCAATGCTTCTCGATCTCCTCCTTTGCCCGCTTATCCTCTGGCGCAATCAGATTAATCGTCACACCCTTGCGGCCAAAGCGCCCAGCACGGCCAATGCGATGAATATAGTTTTCCCTATCGACAGGGAGCTCATAGTTAATAACAAGAGACACTTGCTGAACATCGATGCCACGGGCCAACATATCCGTGCTAATCATGATACGCACCTCCCCTGTACGGAACTCCGCCATCCTCTTCTTGCGCTCATTGATATCCATCTCACCGTGAATCACTGAGAGAGGAAATCCTTGCTGGGACATTTTTTCCGCAAGCATCTCTGCCTTCTTCCGCTCATTCACATAGACCAGTGCCTGGCTAATCGTGAGCTGCTGATACAGGTCACAGAGAACATCAAACTTCCACGTCTCTGTCTCCAACTCCACATACAGCTGCTTAATACCATCCAGAGGCACGTCCTTCGCATCCGTAAGAATCCTCACTGGATTACGTAGCATAGTGTTTGCGACATTAATCACATCGGTATCCATTGTAGCAGAGAACAGCGCAACCTGGGTCGTTGAAGGAAATCCCTTCTCCAGAATACAGATGACCTGCTCCTTAAAACGGTCCTCCAGCATTTGGTCAGCCTCATCCATAATCAAGACTCTAATATTGTTACGCTTCAGCACATTTCGGTTCATTAGATCATAAATGCGACCAGGCGTGCCCACCAGAAACTGGCAGCCCCTCTCAATAGCACGGATATCCTCACGTAGAGGGGGGCCACCCGTTGCGCAGTAGACGTTAATACCCTCCTTGTTGTTCATGTACTTACTAATCTGGACTGCAACATCGTGAATCTGCTGTGCGAGCTCACGAACAGGGGCCAATACCAGCACTTGAACCTGCTTCAGCAGAGGATCCACTCGGGTAAGAGAGCCAGTAACAAAGGTGCCTGTCTTACCCGTGCCAGACTGCGCCTGTGCAAGAATATCACGCCCCTCCTTAATAGGCACAATTCCCCGCTGCTGAATCGCAGAAGGCTTCTCAAAGCCATTACCATAGACGCCCCGAAGAATCTCCTCAGAGAGATTCATGCTGTCAAAGGTATCATACACAGTAACGGCCTCGACGGCAATAGGCTGTACATCTACCCCTACATCAACCACACTCGCAGCAACTTCAGATTGGGACATTCTAGGTATACTTGGTTATTCTTCCCTAAGTACCCTCAATTTTAACCCTGCCTTCGTAAAATTGCTGTATTATTTTTCATATGAGTATGTAGTATACGATGGCCACTGAAGGGATTGCTGAACAGGATTTTGGTCTTCTTGGTGATGATGCGGAGGATTTTGAGATGGATCTCGGCATCGAGGGGGGAGATGAGGAAGCACCCGAACCCGAGGATCCATATGATGTTCTCTATAAATATCATCCAGAAACGGTGGTCGATTATATGGAAACAGTTATTCCAAAGGTTCCATTACAGCAGGCTCCACCAGATAGCGGCACGGACGCAAATCATATGAGCCCTCCATTCTTGACCGTGTATGAGCGGACAAAGATTCTTGGAACACGTACAAACCAGCTTGCCGAGGGTGCGAGGCCCTTTGTGACAGTGCCAGAGCATGTCGTGAACCCGTTAGAGATCGCTAAACTGGAACTAGAGCAGCGGCGCCTTCCCTTTATTGTGAAGAGGCCCATGCCGGATGGAACATTTGAGTTTTGGCGTCTATCAGATTTGATGATTCTCTAGTGTGATTGTACACATACTGGCTTGAGTTCAATCATTTCTATTACAGGTACGACGGATACCGAGCAGGGTTCAGAAAGAACAGGCCTTTTTTTAGTACAGGTTGATTCAGAATAGCATCTTCTACCAAAAATGGTTCGCTTTAGTGATGAATATATGATTCTTTTTTCAGCAAGAGGTGATTTCCCCCCTTTCTGTGAAAACATGGAAGGCCTCTACTAGAGACAGATGTTTACTGTGGGCCAGCACCCCTCTTCAGGCTGGAGGTTACAGATGTGATAATCTCCTCCGCAATAGGATTCATGTTGGTTCGCTTCTCCCAGCTACAGATCTCGTAGAGATTGTCATCATTGAAATAGTAGACAAATTTATCCATAGATGTATTCAGCAGAGAATAACCCGAGGACTGAAGGTGGCCCGCAGCAATAGTTGTGGCTAAATCTCCATCTGGCATCGTAGACCACTTGACTAACACTACAGAGGGCCTGTAACCGGCAGATATAATAGAATTCAGTATAGGGATTTCCAGGCCTGGTGCGCTCTGTGTAGTATCTATCTTCAAGACATCGATGCGTTGAATCCCATCTTTCAGCTTCATGGTGGCGCAGATCGAGCCGACCATGTCCTGGATTCTCTGAGTTGGAAGAATAGTGCCAGACAGATCCACAGTGCCGTTCGTCCACCATGGCAAAGTGTTGAAGATACGCAGATTCTTAGGGAGAATCCATTTCGTATCGACCAGCTCTGTGAACTTGGAGGGGCCCGACTTCCTCTCTTTCAGAACTGTAGATACCTCCTCCCAGTGCGCCACCTCAGAAGGGTTCAGGGCGCACAGATGAAGGGGGCAGCCCATACTCTCCGCAATCTCGAGATCTGCGAGGGGAGATTTAGAGGTCCCCACACTCAAAAATACCGTGCGAATCCCCTTACCAGCAAACACATCCCAGAGTTTATCGACGATGGGAAAGGGGTCTTCGCCCTTTTGGCCCACGGTAGCAATTGCCGCATCTAAAAAAGCATTGAAGGACTCGGCCGTAGACATTTTCTTCTGTCCCACATTTATTCCTTCCAGTGTTTTCCGCAGTTCAAGCAGGTGATAAAGATGGTCATTGGCTCATCAGCAGACCTAGTCTGAAGCTCATAATAGGTACACTCCCGCTTGTGGCAACGCTTACAGAGAAACCTGTCGGTCGCCATTGCCTTATTACCCTCCAGCTGTCGCTTCTCCCGCACCTGTTGCTCAATAAAGTACTCCTTCCATCTCTCCTCAAAGAGTTGATAACTATCCATCTCCGAAATATCTTTGAACGTCACTTCTCCCGCCTTGTATTTTGCAAATAGCTCTGTATTGTTCACGTACGCCGTGGGGAGCAGATTTACAGCAATCTGTTTGGCAAACATGATATAGAGTTCCAGGAAAGGAGAGTGTGCCCAGACCTTTCCAATATGACGCTGGGATGCCTTTCGAATTGCCCCATTGTAAATACACCTCTCTAGATTTCGTATCTCTACTGCGCTAAGAAGCTCACGAAAGAGTTTGGACAATGTGTCCAAGACCTTTTGGCGATGGTTCACAAGATTCGGTTCGGTTGGTGCGTCATAATCCTCTTCAATAAGCTCATTTGATGCGTCAACATGAAAGTAGGACGCATATACTTGTGCGGCGCCCGCAGAGATAGTAGATGCCGCAGCAGATTTCTTCACTCGCTTTTTTGGCACAATAACCGGCCCCTCCCCTACGTCGACATCACCAGCCTCCTCACCCTCACCCTCGTCCTCTTCCTCTTCCTCTTCTGCTTCTGCGTCTGCTTCTGCGTCTGCCTCTGCTTCTGCTTCTGCTTCCTCATCCTCTTCGGCATCCGCATCCTCCGCATTATCGGCATCACCAATAGGCTCCTCTTCATCCAAATCCCCTTCCTCATCCAACTCATCAAATCCGCCAAACGCCTTTGTGTAAAAGGCCTCGTAATCGGCAGATTTGAAGGCCACGGGCTTTGCCCAGTCGGATTCATCCTTTGATGCAAGAAGAATCATATCTCCAAAACAAAGCATTGCGTCATGAGGGGGTGGTAGCTCATGCTTGTTTTCAGTCCCCGCCTTTCCAGTCGTAAAGCCAAAGAGAAAGAGAGTGAGAGTTTTGTACAGATATGTTCCAATCACTTCAGGGGTTTCCTTCTTTTTTAGCGATGCCTTGAGTGCTGAGATAGATAACTTTCCATCGCTTCCAAGAGGAATGGGTATCTCTTTCACCTCGGCCTTTTGACTTAGCAGAAGAGCTTGGACCGTCTGTTTCTTTGGAGGCATCTTTATTAAGTACATCATAACGCTTTAGTACTTAAATTTTAGCCTGTGTGGGCTAAACCCTTCATGCGTAGTAACTATAAGGGATAATGAAGGTTCTGTGTAAATGGACAACTATCCGCACAGAAACAGAACTGCCGAGTAAGACTCCTGCGGCAAAGATTCGTATCTATGACGCAGGAGATTATGTAGGCCTCTTATTTGATTCATCTTGGAGGTGTTATAAGATTCTCAAGCGGACTGAAACCTCATTTGGTATTGAAGAGGAGCTTGAAGAGATGCCTCAAGATTGGGTTCCCTATTCCATCTATTCGGAAGAGGAGTATCCTCTTCTTAGCTGCGTGTCGCATTCTGGGGTGCTGAATCTACAGATTCCGGGCTGGTCTCTGTCTCTACAGTACGTACCTGTAGCCCGGCAGGAGCCGCAGGAGCCGCAGGAGCAGCAGGAGCAGGAGCAGCAGGTGCCTTCAGAGCCTTCATGGCCTCGGCAATCAGGGCCCCATCTGCCGGGTCGAGGACAGAGACTGCCGCCTCAGAACAGGCAGGGAGATATTTTGATAGGCACCGCTTTACATACGAAACAACATTTTGCACTTCAGCAAAAGCCTGGGGGAAATTCTCCCCAAGGCCAAAGACCGCTGTCACGGCCATATGGAGGCCCTGCTTCTCGACCTCGCC
>Ga0114980_10002206_pt1 | contig 13870 bp, 17 predicted proteins | sample S_140806_EF_Meta_FD_87018 | JGI IMG/M metagenome (GOLD analysis project Ga0114980, IMG submission 87018) | Freshwater microbial communities from Lake Simoncouche, Canada to study carbon cycling - S_140806_EF_MetaG | ecosystem: Environmental > Aquatic > Freshwater > Lake | place: Lake...
ACGGGGGGGCTGTTGGTGCTGGCACCTTTCACCCTGGCCGAGGCGCTGTGGGTAGACGCCACGGTCTGGAGCCCTCAGGCCCTGGGCTTGGTGGTGGCGGGCGCGGTGCTGCCTGGGGTGCTGTCCTACACCGCCTACTCCTACCTTCAGCGAGAACTGGGCGCCTCGCGCACGGCGCTCCTGCTGTACCTCGCACCGGTGTACGGCGCGCTCGGGGCTTGGGTGGTGCTGGGCGAGCCGCCGGGCTGGTACCACGCGGCGGGCGCGGCGCTGATCCTGCCCAGCATCTGGCTGGCCACCCGGCCGGCGCGCCGCTGACCTGATCTCAAGCCCTCGGCCGGCCCTGAAACTGGTGCAACCCGCACAATAAGGCCATGGGAACGCTCTACCTTGTCCGCCACGGTCAGGCCTCGTTCGGGGCCGAGGATTACGACCATCTGAGCGACCTCGGCCACCGCCAGTGCGCGCAACTGGGCGCCTGGATGCAGGCTCGCGGCCTGCGCTTCGAGGCGGTTCTGCGCGGCACCCTGCGCCGGCATCGGCAGTCGCTGGAGGCGCTGGCGGGCGAACTGCCGGGGCTGCCCCCGGCGCTGGAGTGGCCCGGCCTCAACGAGTACGACAGCGAAGCCGTGGTGCGCAGCGTCCATGCCGGCGAACTGCCTCGGCCCGACACGCCGGAGGCCTACCGGCAGCACTTCCGGCTGTTGCGCGAGGGCCTGTCGCGCTGGATGGCGGGTGAGGTGCAGCCCGAGGGCATGCCCAGCTGGGCGGGCTTTCTGGAAGGGGTGACCAGTGCGCTCGATCACGTGCGCACCCAACACCAAGGTGACGTGCTGCTGGTGTCCAGTGGCGGGCCCATCGCCACCGCCGTGGCCCATGTGCTGGACGCACCGCCCACCACCGCCATCGAGCTCAACCTGCGCATCCGCAACAGCGCGCTGACCGAGTTCGCCTTCACGCCCAAGCGGCACATGCTGGTGACCTACAACACCCTGCCGCACCTGGACCACCCCGAGCGGCATTCCTGGGTCACCTTCACCTGAGGTAGCCACCAGGCAGCTAAGGTTGCCGGCCGTGGAACTGTTTGCGCTTGCGGGCTTGGTGTGATCTGGGCTTGAAGACGGCGCCCACAACCCATCCACCTCAACTGCCAACGGTGTGGTCGTGCGCTTCAGTGATGTGGTGGTGAACCTTGCCGCGGAAGTTGCGTGCCAGAACCGACTCGGTAGCGGCTTTAGCCAGAGCGCGTTCCGGGCTCGCCAGCGCGATGTCAACCGCTGCCCTCGTCGGGTAGCTGATGGCCAAGACCAGCGGGATTTCTGGTGCGCCCTCATCGCGTTCGTTCGAGAAGCAAACGCGCACAGAGAGGACTCCCGGAAACGACTTCCAGTGTGGCAACACTTCTTCGAGGATGGCTGCGCGGAACTTCTCGGTGGTCCGCGGCTCAATCAAGAAAAAAAACAGGGCAAATCGCGGGAGCAGGGATTAGGGTCTCAAGTGTGGGTTGGTCGGGCTTGGCTGCAATCCAGTTGGGCCCTGGCCGTGATGCGCTTTGCTGGGCACACCGGCTTCAGGCCCGTCGCATCGGCACGGCAAAGCCGCGCGCCACGGCCGGCCGCGCCTGCAAGGCCCGATACCAGCGTTGGACATGTGGAAAGTCGGCCAGATCGACGCGATGTCGCTCATGGCGCCAGACCCAACCCACTAGGGCGAAATCGGCGATGGACAGTTCCCCAGCAAAGTATTCCTGCTCGGTCAGGCGGCGGTCCATCACGCCGTAAAGGCGCCGAGTCTCGGCGCTGAAACGCTCCAGGCCGTAACGGCGGTTGCTCTCGTCGCCCAGCGCGATGAAGTGGTGCACCTGTCCGGGCATCGGCCCGAAGCCGCCCACCTGGAACATCAGCCACTCCAATACGGCCACGCGCGCCACTGGGTCGCGCGGCATGAAGAGGCCTGTCTTCTCGGCCAAGTAGATCAATATGGCGCCCGACTCGAAAACGCTGATCGGTCTTCCGCCCGGGCCGTCAGCATCGAGGATGGCCGGGATCTTGTTGTTCGGGCTGATCTTCAGGAAGGCAGGGTCGAACTGCTCGTCCTTGGTGATGTCAACGATGTTCACCTGGTATGCCAGGTCCATCTCTTCCAGCGCCACACTGATCTTGCGGGCGTTGGGGGTGTCGAAACCAAACAGTTGAATGGTCAAGGTGGATACCTCTGTGCTGCGGCCTCTCGGTCAGGCGAGCATCCTAGGCCGAGTTCATGCGCAACCGCAACTCGAAGGGGACTCGACACCACGCCTGCTACGCTTGCCGCTCGCACAGTGCTGTCAACATCTGAACAGGTCCATCATGGCAGATTCCAGTCTCGTCATTCTTCGCATCCGTGCGCGGCCGGTCTTGGTACCGATGAAGCTGCCGCTGCACACGGCAAGCGGCGCCATCGATCAGGCCGCGCTCGTGCTGTTGGACCTGGAAACGACGGCGGGCATCACGGGCCGCGCGTATCTGTTCGCGCCGTCCGCAGCGCACCTGGCGCCGATCGTCGCGTTGATCGAAGCCATGAGCGCGATGCTGGCTGGCGACGCGGTCGTCCCCTTCGAGATCGAGAAGAAGCTGCGCGCGCGACACAAGCTGCTGGGCGTCCACAATATCGTACTCTTCGCGATGTCGGGCATCGACATGGCCGCCTGGGACGCCTTGGGTCAGTCGCTGAACCAGCCGTTGACCGTGCTGCTGGGCGGCGTGCCGCGGCCGGTGCGGGCCTACAACTCCAAGGGCCTGGGCATCATGCCGTTGCCCGCACTGGCCGATCAGGCCCGGCAACTGGTCGACGAAGGCTTCGATGCGGTCAAGCTGCGCTTGGGCCGCACCGATGCACGCGACGACATGGACGCCCTGCGCGCGGTGAAGAAGGCGCTGGGCGACCACGTCATCCTGATGGTCGACTTCAATCAAGGTCTGACGGTGGCGCAGGCGCTGCACCGCGGCCACATGATCGATGCCGAAGGTGGGGTGCACTGGATCGAGGAGCCGATCCGCGCCGATGACTTCGCCGGTTGCGCCAAGGTCACGCAGGCGATCCGCACCCCGATCCAGGTCGGCGAGAACTTCATGGGCCCCGAACAGATGGCGCAGGCATTGGCCGCGGGCGCCTGCGACTACGCCATGCCCGACCTGGAGCGCATCGGCGGGGTGACGGGCTGGATGCGCGCCGCCGCGCTCGCCCAAGGCGCAGGCGTCGAGATGTCCAGCCATCTGTTCTCGGAAGCCAGCGCCCAACTGCTGCCGGTCACGCCCACGGCGCACTGGCTGGAATACGTTGACTGGGCAGACCCTGTGCTCGAGGAGCCCCTGTGCATCGAGAAGGGTTACGCCATGCCCTCCCTGCGGCCTGGCCTGGGCATGCGCTGGGACGAGAAGGCCGTGCAGAAGTACCTGGTCTGAGAGGGAGCCGTATCGGAGAAGCGAGCCGGCCGCGCTTGTACGATGCGTCGCCATGGCCCTTGTCTACAGCACTGATCATGGGCGCACCTGCCCTGGCTGCCGCCAGCCGCTCGCAGCCTGCATCTGCAAGACCGCCAAGGCCATTCCTGCGGGCGACGGCATCGTGCGTGTCAGCCGCGAAAAGCAAGGCCGCGGTGGTAAGACCGTGACCGTTGTGCGAGGCCTGGTGCTGGACGCCGTTGCGTTGACCAACACAGGCAAGCAGCTGCGTGCCGCCTGCGGCGCCGGCGGTACCGCCAAGGACGGCGTGATTGAGGTGCAGGGAGATCATGTCGAACGCGTCATCGCCTGGTTGACCCAGGCCGGACACCGGGTCAGGCGCTCGGGGGGTTGATGCCCAACACGCGCCGGCGCATATCTCCTTGGCTATGTGGTCGAACTGGACGCCCGGTCGTGCAGTTCTAAGGCCTGCATCAACATGCAGACAACAGACCTCTGAATTCGACCGGCCGGACCCCGTCTGAATTGGGGGTCTCCAAGTCGCTCGATCTCTGGAGTCATCAGCGCGCCCGCATCAGCCCGTCGAAGACTGCTGCCAGCGTCGCATGCGCGCGTTCGCGGCGGCCTTCGCTGGCCTCGCCCTCGGCCGCCCAGAACGCGAGATTGATCGTCGCGCCGTTCAGCAGGTGCGCCAGCGCCTCGGCATCGGGGGCCGTGATCCGGCGGCTGTCGATGAAGCCCTGCAGGTCTGCCAGCATCTCGCCGAAGCCCGACTCCATCAGGATGTCGACTGCCTTCAGTCCCAGCACGGCCGGCGCGTCCTGGAAAAGGATGCGGCTGCGGTCAGGGCGCAGCACCGAATCCAGGTAGACGTGGAAGCAGGCACGGAAGCCTTCCCAGGCATCGGAAGTGGTCTCCCAGACGGCCTGCATCTCGGCACCGATCTCCGCATCGATCCGACGCAGGACCGCCTCGAACAACCCAGCCTTGTTACCGAAGTGATGGTGCAGCGCGCCTCGTGTGACCCCTGCTTCGGCTGCCAGCGCATCCAGCGAAACCTCCGCAAAGCCGTGTTCGGCGAAAGCCCGATGCGCCGCGGCGATCAGCCGCTCGGTCGTGCCTTGCGCGGCCTGGGCACGGGTGGTTCGGAGGTTTGACATACGGGTCGTATGGAATGGGCATAATGACATACGGAGCGTATGTCAAACCCTGCCAAGAGCACAAGATGCCGAAGTTGGCTCCTATCCGCCGCGAGATTCCCTCGATCCTGGCACTGGCCATTCCCATCGTGGCGGGCCTGGGCGCGTCTACGTTGCTGGGCGTCACGGATTCCGTGATGCTGGCACCGCTGGGGCCCTTGCCCCTGGCGGCGGTGGGCATCACCAATGCGGTGGCGATCATCCTCTTTGCGGCGATCTACGGGCTCTTGTCGGCGATGTCCGTGCGGGTGGGCGCGGCGCACGGCGCCGGGCAGAAGCGGCGGATACCGGCGCTGTTGCGCAACGGCCTGGCCCTGGGCGCCATCGTCGGCATGCTGGGCGCGGTGGTGATGCTGGCGGCCTGGCCCTTGCTGCCCTGGCTGGGGCAGCCGGGCGAGGTGCTGGCGATCATGTTCCCCTACTGGGTGTCGATCGCCGTGATGATGCTGCCGTTTTCGCTGCTGCTGGTGTTCAAGGCCACGTTCGAGGCGATGGACCGGCCGTGGCTGGGCACGGGCTTCGCGTTCCTGGCGGTTGGGGTCAACGTGCCGCTGAACTATGCGCTGATCTGGGGCTTAGGCCCCCTGCCGATGCTGGGGCTGACGGGCGCCGGCATTGCATCGCTGGTCGCCGAAGCCCTGGCGCTGGCGGCGGCCTGGGTCTTCTGGCTGCGGGCGCGGTCAATGCGGCGTCTGCGCGTGAGGGCAGTCTTGAGCAAGGCGGAGATGGTCTCGGTAGCCCGCGAGGGGGCGCCGCTGGGGCTGATGTACGTCGCCGAAACCGGCGCCATGGCGGTAGCGACTCTGATGATCGGTACCTTCGGAGCGGTCGCGCTGGCCGGTAACCAGGTGGCGATGTCGGTGGGGGGGCTGCTCTACATGGTGCCGTTGGGCGTCGCTGGGGCAGTAGCGATCCGGGTGGCGCAGGAGCGCGGCGCGGGCAACGACGCGGCGCTGCGGCCCATTGCCTGGGCTGCGCTGGCGCTGGCGACCACGTGGCTGGCAGCGTCGGCGGCTGTCCTGGGCCTGTACGGGCGCACGATCGCCGGATGGATCACCGACGAACCGGAGGTCATCGCGGTGGCGGCGGCGCTGTTCTTCGTTTTTGCCTGCAGCCAGGTGATGGACGGCGTGCAGTCCAGCATGACGGGTGCCCTGCGGGGGCTGTCGGACACGGGGTTCCCGGCATGGCTGTCGCTGCTGGCCTACTGGGCGCTGGGGCTGCCGCTGGGCTGGGTGCTGGCGCACCCGATCGGTATGGGGCCGGCGGGCGTATGGACCGGTTTCATCGTCGCCCTGGGTTTGGCGGCGCCGTTGCTGGTGTGGCGCTTTCTTCGACAGACGACCTTAGGCAGGCTTCACGCTGCGTCTGCGGCAGAGGCCTGAGATGGGGGCGAGACCGGGGTTAGCACGCTCCCAGTGGGTCGACTGTCGAGCAGGACAAGGTGCGAAGCTGTGGGTGGTCTGTAGAAACAGTGAACATCAACCGATCATTTCCGCAGCGGCCACGCGGAGTGGCAGGTCTGCAGCGTGAGCGGTCGGTCGTCGGTGACGCCCGTTGCGTGATTTCTGGCTTTGCGCTCGCAAGGGATGGATAGGCCTCTGCTGGCCACGCGTAAGGCCCATATGGGTCGCCTGGACTTCTGTACGTCTATGACGTATATTGCCTCGAGCTCACTATCTTCGAGACCCCCACGTTTGTGACCGAGGCCGCGAAGCTTTGGTCAACCGAGGAGCGGCTCGAATTCTTGGGGTGGATTGCGGGTGAGCCGGAAGCCGGCGCCGTCATCAAGGACAGCGGCGGCTGCAGGAAGGTCCGATGGTCGCGGTCCGGCACCGGAAAGAGCAGCGGCGTCCGGGTCATCTACTTCACGCGGCTGGCAGCCGGGGAGCTCTGCATGCTACTTGTCTACCCGAAGTCGGTGCGCGACACGATTCCTGGCCATATCCTGCGCATGATTCGAAAGGAACTGGAAGATGGCTTCGACCAAGACGGCTAGAGGTGCAACGGGCGAGGAATCGCTCGGTATGAAACTGCTGCAGTCGGTCCGCGAGATGAAGGCCCGCAACTTCGCGAGGACCACCGAGGTGGCTCCAAACGAGGTAGTAATTGCACGCCAAGGCACGGGCCTATCGCAGGCTGAGTTCGCGGCCGCTCTGAGCATCTCAAAGCGGACGCTGCAAGAGTGGGAGCAGGGGCGCAGGTCTCCTTCGGGAGCGGCCCAGGCCTTGATTCGAATCGCCAGCAAGCACCCAGACGTGGTACGGGAAGCGTTGGCGTGAAGGTGGCTGTACACAAGGATCCTTTCAATCAGACCTGCAACAGCGTTCATTGTCCGGGCTTCATTTCGTTCTGGCCCGGTCGCTACCGGCTGGCGTACGCCGTTGAGCTTTGCGTGACGCGACACACACGCCCTCTGATCGACGCAAGAAATCTGAGATGCCTCAGCACCTGGGCTTGATCTCTGTGGTCGTCCGTGACTACGACGAAGCAATCGCGTTCTACGTAGGAAAGCTCGGCTTTGTCCTCCTCGAAGACACCTACCACCCTGCCCAGGACAAACGATGGGTTGTGGTGGCGCCGCAAGGCGCGAAGGGCTCAGCCCTTCTTCTTGCCCGCGCGACCAACGATCACCAAGCTTCCCGCATTGGCGACCAAGCAGGAGGCAGAGTCTTCCTTTTCCTCTACACGGACGATTTCTGGCGAGACTTCACCACGTACAAAATCAGGGGCGTCACATTCCTTCGAGAGCCGAAGACGGAGAGCTACGGAACTGTGGCTGTATTTGAAGACGTTTACGGAAATCAGTGGGATCTGGTGCAAGCCGCTGGATAGAGATCAGGGCCAGTACCATCGCGACGAATACAGCCGTCATTCGGCTTGCCTGCCTGTGAGTGACCGGTTTTGGACAGAATCATCATCGAGCCGCAGTACCTGACCGGCTGCAATCAGTTTTAGTCGTCAATCGGATCGGGTGCATTGCTTGAAGTTCAGCCACTCGCCCTTTGGACGACGAGCGCTGAGTACATGATGACCCGCTCATGGCACATCGCCAGTCAAGCCGTCAACATCCCCCGCGTCTCGATGAATCGCACCACCTCGGTCAGCCCTTCGCGGGTCTTGAGGTTGGTCATCACGTAGGGCCTGCGGCCGGTGTGGTCGGGGCGCATGCGGCGGGTGTCCGCTTCCATCACGGCCAGGTCGGCACCCACGTGGGGCGCCAGGTCGGTCTTGTTGATGACGAACAGGTCGCTCTTGGTGATGCCCGGCCCGCCCTTGCGCGGGATCTTCTCGCCAGCGGCCACGTCGATGACGTAGACGGTGAGGTCGGATAGCTCTGGGCTGAAGGTGGCGGCCAGGTTGTCGCCGCCGGACTCGATGAACACGATGTCAGCGTCGGGAAACTGCCCGAGCATGCGGTCCACCGCTTCAAGATTGATCGAGGCGTCTTCGCGGATGGCCGTGTGTGGGCAGCCGCCGGTTTCCACACCCATGATGCGCTCAGGGTCCAGGGCGCCGGCCACGGTGAGCAGGCGCTGGTCTTCCTTGGTGTAGATGTCGTTGGTGACCACCACCAGGTCCCAGCGCTCGCGCATGGTCTTGCACAGCATCTCCACCAGAGTGGTCTTGCCAGAGCCCACCGGGCCGCCCACGCCCACGCGCAGGGGAGGGAGCTTCTTGGTGCGACCGGGGATGGCATGCAGTTTGGGGTTCATGGTGGGGTAGCTTGGTGACGTTCAAAGGGGAGTGGGGCTCGGCCCCGAGCCTGAAGGGGGCCTCAGGAGCGGAAGAGCCGGGAGTACTGGCTTTCGTGACGCGACGACAGGATCGCCAGCATGGGCGTGAAGGCCTGGCGCTCGTTGTCCGGCAGGGCCAGGGCACTTTCGACGGCTTGCGGGATGGCCTGGGTCAGACGCGTGAGGATGCGCTGCGCGGCAGCTTGCCCCAGTGGCACCGACTTCATGGCGGCCTGCGCCATGTTCTCCGCCCAGCCGAAGGCCAGGGCGAGCAGCGCCTGGCGTGGGCCTTCCATCTTGTCGGTGTGTTCACGCTGCGGTGGACGGTCCGCATCCACGGCCAGCACACAGGCCAGGGCGAACACCATCGGCCAGCTCGGTGAGGGCAGCAGCGCGGCACAGTGGGTGATCCGCGGGTCCTGCGCTTGCTCGCCGTTGCGCAGCCACTCCACCAGTGACCGGCCCATCTGCTCGGTCTGCAGGCGAAACTCGGCGGTCTCTCGGGTGGCCAGCACCCAGTCGTTCAGCGCTTGGAGGCGCAACGGATCGTGTGCGGTCTGCCAGGCACGGAAGGCTTGTGCACAGGCCGGGAGGTCAGCGCGCGCCAGCGACAGCTGCAGTTGGTCCAGCAGCCAGTCGCCCACCGCCGTCTCGCCCTGCACATGCCCCGCCTCGACGGCAGCCTCCAGCCCTTCGGAGTAGCTGAAACCCCCCACCGGCAGGGCCGGCGAAGCCAGCCACATAAGGCGCAGCAGCGTGGCGGGCGTGCTCATCCGTGGCGATGTGCTGGACCGTGATCGTGACCGTGGTCGTGGTCGTGGCTCTTCGGGTGGTCGTGCCCGTGGCTGTGTGCATGCTCGTGGCCATGCCCATGATTGCAGCCCGGGCCGTGCACATGGCCTCCTTCAGCGGCCCGGACGGGAATGGGCACTGCACGGACAACAGCGGCGTTCGCGTGGCTGTCCACAGGAGCTTTGGTGTGGGCATGCTCATGCCCGTGGTCGCGGTTATGGCCGTGACCGCCTCCATGTTCGTGGCTGTGGCCATGGTCATGTCCGCCCGCGTAGGCACCGGCTTCGGGCTCGAAAGGGACCTGCGCGTGCGTGACGGTCAGGTGCATGCGTTCCAGCATCTCGCCCAGCACGTGATCGGGCTCGATCTTGAGGTGGTCGGGCTGCAGTTCGATCTGCACATGCCGATTGCCCAGGTGGTAAGCCGCACGCGTCAAGTCGAAGGCGCTGCCATGTTGCGGGCAGGTGCGCACCACCATCACCGCCTGCGGTGCGGCGTCCACACGCACCAGGGAGCCGTCTTCTGCCACCAGCACGTCCCCGCCCCGCACCACGCTGCCGCGCGGCAGAAACACTCCCAGGCGCCGACCGAAGGAGTCGATGGCCTCGAAGCGGCTCTTCTGGCGGGTGTCCCAGTCCAGGCTGATGGTGGACGCCCGCTTGAGCAGCACAGGGGCCAGGCCACGACCGGCGGACACGAGTTTGTTGACGGTGATCATTTGCAGGGTTTGCAAGAGGTGAACGCGAGGAGTGGATGCAATAAGTGTGCGCAGGCAAAGTGTAGGCGCGGGTCGGATCTCGAGAGCGGCCTGAGAACGACATCCGCGCCCCGCCAAGTCCTCCGCCGGCGACGTGTCGATCTACGAAAGCTCGTTATCGTCCACTCGCAAGCCCAGACGCGCGGGATCCCCGCGGCCCACCCGCAGGATCACGGGTTCGGCGCCGCTGAGGTCGATCACCGTCGTGGGCTCCATGGGGCAGGCGCCGGCGTCCACCACCGCCTGCAGCTGCTTCTGGAAATGGTCCCGGATCTCCTGCGCGTCGTTCATGGGCTCGGTATCCCCAGGCGGGATGAGCGTGGTAGCCAGCAGGGGTTGGCCGAGTTGCTCCAGCAGGGCCTGGGTGACCCGGTGGTCGGGCACGCGCAGGCCGATGGTGCGGCGCGAGGGGTGGCTCACCCGCCGGGGCACTTCCTTGGTGGCCTCCAGGATGAAGGTGAAGGGTCCAGGCGTGCCCAGCTTCAGCAGACGGAACTGACGGTTGTCCACCCGGGCGTAGCTGGCCAGCTCGCTCAAGTCGCGGCACAGCAGCGTGAGGTGGTGCCGGTCGTCCACGCCCCTGAGGCGCCGCAAGGCCTCGGCGGCGGCCTTGTCGTCCAGGTGGCATACCAGCGCGTAGCTCGAGTCTGTGGGCACGGCCACCACCCCACCGGCGTGCAGGATCTGCGCGGCCTGCTTCAGCAGGCGCGGCTGCGGGTTGTCGGGGTGGACCTCAAAGCACTGCGACATGTGGGGGATTGTCCTGCGGCGCGCCTACCGCGGCTTGCGCAACCTGGGGCCCACCTGCACAGATGCGCCCATGCAGTTGCGCACATCCGCCCTGCGCTATGCTGTTCTGCATGAAGCTGTTGTTGCGTTGGGGGCTGCTGGCGTGTGCGCTGGTGCTGGTTGCTCATCTTTACCCGGGCGTGAAGGTCACCAGTTTTGCGTCCGCCCTGGTGGCCGCGCTGGTGCTGGGCCTGCTCAACACCTTGGTGCGCCCGATCCTCATCCTGCTGACCCTGCCCGTGACCCTGCTCACGCTTGGTCTGTTCCTGTTTGTCATCAACGCGCTGATGTTCTGGGCAGCGGCGTCGGTGCTGGAGGGCTTGCACGTCACCGGGTTCTGGGCTGCGCTGGTGGGCTCCCTGCTGTATAGCCTGTGCGCGCTGGTGATCGACATGGCGATGGAAGCGCTGTTCAACCGCAAGGAGGCTTGACCGATGAGACCCGAGTCTTTCAACCCGCCAACGTTCAGCCGACGCGCGGCCCTGGGCTGGATGCTGGGGGCCGCCGCCACGGTGGGCCCTATGGGCCGAAGCGCGGCCGCCCAACCCCAGACTCAGCCCCTGCCCCTGTTTGACGCCCACCTGCATTACAGCCACGACGCCTGGGAAGTGGTGCCACCCCGACAGGCGGCGGCCTTGCTGCGCGCCGCCGGGCTGCGCACGGCGCTCGTCTCGTCGTCCAACGACGAAGGCACGCAGATGCTGCTGGCCGAGGCACCGGACATCGTGGTTCCGGTGCTGCGGCCTTACCGCACCCGCTCAGACACCGGCGCCTGGGTGCGGGAGGAGGCCATAGTCCGCTACCTGGAGGAACGCGTGTCGCGTTACCGCTACGCAGGCGTGGGCGAGTTCCATCTCTTCGGGGCCGATGCCGATCTGCCCGTGCCGCGGCGCATGGTGGCCCTGGCCCGCGAGCGGGGCATGTTTCTGCATGCGCACAGCGATGCCGAGGCGGTGCAGCGTCTGTTCGCTCAGTGGCCGCAGGCGCGTATCCTGTGGGCGCATTCGGGTTTCGAGCCGCCGGCGCGCGTGCGGGAGGTGCTGCGACAGCACCCGCAGTTGTGGTGCGACCTCGCCTTTCGCAGTGACCAGGCCAGCGGTGGCAAGGTGGACGCCGCGTGGCGAGAGGCCTTTGTGGAGTTTCCGGACCGTTTCATGGTGGGCACCGACACCTTCACGCCCGAGCGCTGGCACTACGTTGGCCCTCATGCCCGCTGGTCGCGCGAATGGCTGTCGGACCTGCCCGCGCCTTTGGCTCAAGGGATTGCCTGGCGCAATGGACAGGCTCTTCTGCAGGGGCTGTGGAAGGCATGAAGCCCGGCCTGGCCGCCGCCGTGCTTGCATTGCTGGCGGCCCTGCTGACCAGCGTGCAGGCCATCGCGGCCCCCTGTGGGGAGCAGTTGCCGCCCGCCCACCGCGTGCTGGTGGAGGGGAATGGCCAAGGGCGGGGCGAGCCAGCGGGCGTGACCGTGGCCTTCGTCCCCGACCCGGCACCCTGGACGGTGAGCCGTCACTTCGCCTTGCGCGGGCAGCTCTGCGGGGCGGGCCGGCTGCTGCGCGTGGACGCCGACATGCCGGCCCACCGGCACGGCATGAACTACCGGCCCACGCTCAGCCTGCAGCCCGACGGCCATTTCGTGGCCCAGGGGCTGCTGCTGCACATGCCTGGGCGCTGGCGCCTGCGCTTCGAGATCGAGGTCGGCGGGCGCCGGCACTGGCTGGACCACAGTATTGACCTGAAGTGATGCTGGTGCGCTGGCGCGGCGTTCATCAGGCTCTCCGCCTGGTTGTCAGGCTCGGTTGGCTCGGTCTGGCGGGACTGCTCGTGCCGGGGGGTGGGTCGCTGGCTTTCCCAGCGCAGGCCCAAATGGTGCACGCCGCACCCAGCGCGGGGACCTCTTCGTCACCGGGCGTGCTTGCCTTCTCCACCGTGGAGATCGGGCGCATCCTGAGCCATGGGCCCTGGCCCCCCGCGCCTGCCGATGCAGCCGCGCATGCACCCGCCCATGCACCCGCACGGGACCCCGGCAACGCGCTGAGCGGCCAGCCGCAGGCGGTGGCCTTGGGCCAGCGCCTGTTCTTCGAGCGGCGCCTGTCGCCTGCAGGGGTGTCCTGCGCCCATTGCCACCGGCCAGAGCAAGACTTTGCCGACGGCCTGGCGCGCTCGCGCGGGGTGGCTGAACTCGACCGCAATGCGCCCTCGCTGTTGAACGCGGTGCATGAGCGGTGGCAAGGCTGGGACGGTGCCGCCGACAGCCTGTGGTCACAAGCCATCCGCCCGTTGCTGGACCCACGCGAAATGGCGTCCAGCCCCGAGCACCTCCAGGCCCAGATGCTGCGCCAGCCGGCCCTGGCGGCTGCATGGCGGCGTGTGTTCGGGCGCGAGTTGCGCAGAGAAGAACCCCAGGCCGTGCTGGTGGGCACGGCCAAGCTGGTCAGCGCCTATGTGGCTACCTTGGTGTCACCGCGCACGCCGTTCGATGAGTTCCGCGATGCGCTGGCGCGGGGCGACCAGGTGGCCGCCGCGCGCTACCCCCTGGCCGCGCAACGGGGCCTGCAGCTGTTCATCGGGCGAGGCAACTGCCAGCTCTGCCACGGCGGTCCGAGGTTCACGCACGGGGAGTTTGCCGACATCGGCCTGCGCTTCTTCGTGCGGCCGGGGGTGGTGGACGCAGGGCGCTTTGGGGGCATCGAGGCGCTGAAGGCCAGCCCCTACAACCTGCTGTCCCGCTGGGCTGACCCTGCCCCGCCGGGCCAGCCCGACGAGGCCGTGAAGACCCGCCATGTGGAGGCTTCGCACCGTCACTTTGGTGAGTTCAAGGTGCCCGGGCTGCGCCAGGTGGCGCGCACTGCGCCCTATATGCATGACGGCCAGCTGGCCACGTTAGAGGCGGTGGTCAGGCACTACTCCGAGCTCAACCTGGAGCGACTGCATGCCGACGGCGAGCAGGTGCTGAGCCCGTTGCGACTGAGCCCGCACGAAGCGCAGGACCTGGTGGCGTTTCTGCACACGCTCACCGCGCCCGGGCCGGCCCGCTCCAAGGTGCTGCAGCCCAAGGCCCAACAGCCCAAGAATCTCAATCGCGTGGCAACACGCTGAGTCGGACCTGTTGCGCCTGATGGGCTGACCTCACGTTCAGCCAGGCGTTGGCGG
>Ga0114980_10002209_pt1 | contig 13860 bp, 10 predicted proteins | sample S_140806_EF_Meta_FD_87018 | JGI IMG/M metagenome (GOLD analysis project Ga0114980, IMG submission 87018) | Freshwater microbial communities from Lake Simoncouche, Canada to study carbon cycling - S_140806_EF_MetaG | ecosystem: Environmental > Aquatic > Freshwater > Lake | place: Lake...
GCAAGCGGCGCAGAGCAAGCAGGCCGTTGATCTGGTGGCGCTCGATTTACAGGGCATCACGACGATGGCGGATACCTTTCTGCTTTGCCATGGCCGGAACAGCCGGCAGAACCAGGCGATTGCCGACGAAATCGAGAGCGTCCTGAAGAAAGAGGCCGGTGAGCGTCCGGTGAACATTGAAGGGTACCAGACCGGGGAATGGATTTTGATGGACTACGGCGACCTGGTGGTCCACGTCTTCTCCGAGAAGGCGCGGGCGTACTACGACTTGGACCGTCTCTACCGGGAGGCGAAGCAACTGGAGCTGCCGGCCGATGCGCAGCCGGCTCAGTAGGCGGTACTGGCGCTGACCATGCCGCCGGCGGCGGTGAACTCGGCCAGGGTTTGCCGGGCGGCGGCGGGGTCGAGTTCTTTGATGGCATCGGCGAGTACGGTAACCGGTTTGCCGGTGGCGAGCAGGCCGCGGAGGGCGTGGCGGACGCAGATTTCGGTGACCACGCCGTAGACGATGTAGTGGTCGGCCCGGAGTTCGTCGAGCAGTGGGAGCAGGGCGTGGCTAGTGAAGCAGTCGACGTGCTGCTTGTTGAGGAAGTATTGGCGGGCGCCGGGGCCGGCGAGGGTGGCGGCGGGCTTACGCTGGCCGAGGCAGCCGGCGACACAGTGGTGGGGCCAGGCGGCAAACTCGGGGTCGGCGGGCGAGTGGGCGTCCATCGTGGAAATGATGGGGATGCCGTGGGTGGCGGCGTAGGTGGTAAGCCGGGCGAGCGCCGGGAGGATGGCTTCGGCGCCGGGTACGGAGAGGGCGCCGGCCGGGAAGAGGAAATCGAGCTGGGTATCGACGTCGAAGAAGACGGTGTTCATGGGGCAGCTTCCTGGAGGTTTTGGCGGACGCGGGCGTCGAGGGCGAGGAGGTCTGGGGAGTAGTCGACGCGCCAGGGATGCTGTTCGGGGGCGTAGAGACTGCGGAGGGCGTGGGGCAGGCGCTTGCTGTTTTCCTGGGCGTTGCGGCGGGCGGCGTGGGCGTCCGGGAGCGGTTCGAGCAGTTGGCCGTGCGCGATGACGGGGCGGAGCAGGGCTTCGGCGGGTTCGTTGTCCGGCGGGCATTCCCAGGCGCAGCCGATGAGATCGCGATGGCGGTAGCGGAAGACCTGCTTGGCCCCGGGGCGGGTATGTTTCTCTTCGCTGTACTTGGCCGTGTAGCGTTTGACGCCGTCCGACTCGAGTTCCACCAGTTTATAGACGGCGCCGAGGCTGGGGCTGTCGGCCGAGGTGGCCAGGTCGGTGCCAACGCCGTAGAGGTCGATGGGTGCGGCGGCGGCGGTGAGTTCGAGAATACGGTATTCGTTGAGGTCGCTGGTGGCCATGATCTTGACGTCGGCGAGACCGGCCTGATTGAGGATGGTGCGTACGCCGCGCGAGAGTTCAAACAGGTTGCCGCTATCGAGACGGACTCCAGCGATGGGGCGACCGAGGGCAACGGCTTTGCGGGCGCCTTCGAGGGTGTCGTAGCTGTCGATGAGGTAGATGGTTCCTTCGCCGAGCAGGAGCTGCAGTTGGCGGAAGCTCTCCGATTCGCTCGAAAAGCTCATCACCCAGGAGTGGGCCGAGGTGCCATAGACGGGGATGCCGAAGCGAAAGCCGGCTTCGACGTTGCTCGACCCGGCGCAGCCGCCGATGTAGGCGGCGCGGGCGGCGAGCACGCCCGATTCCGGGCCGTGCGCGCGGCGGGCGCCGAACTCGACGACCGCGGCCGCGCCGGCGGCCTCGACAATGCGGGCGGCTTTGGTGGCGATGAGAGTTTCAAAGCCGATGGTGGCCAGCAGGTAGGTTTCAACGAGCTGGGCTTCGATGAGCGGGGCGCGGACGGTGAGAATGGGTTCGTTTGGAAAAACGGGGGTGCCTTCGGCCATGCCGAACAGGTCGCCCGTGAAGCGCAGTTGGGCTAGGTAGTCAAAGAAGCCGGGCGCGGCGCGGGCGAACTGCGGCAGGCCGCGGAGCCAGGCGACCTCTTCGGCCGTGAAGCGGAGGTTGAGCAGGTAGTCGACGGCCTGAGCGAGACCGGCGGCGAGATAGTAGTTGCGATTGTAGGGCAGGCGACGGACGAAGAGTTCGAACGTCGCGATCTCGCGGTGTTTGCCGGCCGTGTAGTAGCCGGCGGCCATGGTGAGCTGATAGAGGTCGGTCAGCAGGGCGTTCATGGCAGCGCCTGGGCGCTGGCCGCGAGTTGCCGCAGTTCGTCGACGACTTTGCGGTCGAGTTCGTAAACGGTGGGGTCACCGGGACGGGTGGCGAAGAGCTTGCCGCCGGCTTCGGTGATGGCTACTGTTTCGGCCGGTTTGCCGGCGGGAGTGATGGTGTATTCGGCGGCGGGCTTACCGCCTCCGGCTGTCACGAAGCCCGTGGCCGAGAGCTCGCGGAGTTTGTCGACAATCTGCTGGACGGAGCCGGGATCGATCTTCTTGCCGGCGGACTTCCATTCGGGGCCGGTTTTGGCGAAGGACCAGGAGGAGTCGCCGCTCTTGACTTCGACGCGGGAGGGTTCGGCGAAGCCGAATTCGAAGAGCTTGCGGTCACGGAACGCTTCGGCCTTTTTGCCGAGGCTTTCGACGGCCTCGGCGGGGAGGCGGAAGCAGCCTTCGACGGCGGAGGAGCGGGCGTAGAAGGCGCCGTCTTTGTCCCTGCGCACGTCGAGCTGCTGGGTGCCCTGGTCGTCGGTGACCTTGGCGATGGCGTAGGGCGCGGCGCCGGCGAATTTGGCGGGGAAGGTCTGCTCTTCGTCCTCGGCGACGATCTCCATTTTTGCTTCGGCGAGCTTGCGGACCAGGTCTTCGACGGCGAAGTTATCGGCGCGCCAGGGCTGAGGGCGGCTCATGGCCCAGCGGTCGCCGTTTTTGGTGAAGGCGAGCGTATTGAGTTCGACGGTGCGGAGTTTGGCGTCGTAGAAGGTCAGCAGGCGACGGTCGCGGAGGTCCTGCCAGACCTTATCGAGGGCGCCGCGGGTGGCCGTAGCCAGGGTGTAGAGCCGGGGGTCGCCGGCCACCTGCGCGTAGACGGAGGTACCCAGTGGAGAGTCTTCGCCGAGCAGCAGCTTGTGCTGTTTGCCGTCCTTGCGGCTGATGACGATCTCGAGAGAAGGCGAGGCGAAGCCGTACTGCATGAGATCGCCGGGCTTTTCATCGATGACGCGCTCGGAGGCGACCAGCGCGAGCGCCGAGACCAGGCTCTGGACGGCGAGGCCGTCAACCGGCAGCGCCTGGGGAGAGACCAGCTTCCAGCCGGCGGGCAGGCGTTCGACCACGGCGCCGGAGCCGTCGCGGCGTTTGATGGCGATCTTGACGAACTGATCTTCGGGAATCTCGAGCAGCTTCGGCGGAGCGTCGGCAGCGGGGGCGCCGGCCTTCTTGGCTTCCTCGCGATTGGACCAGAAAATGCCCCCGGCCAGAAGCGCCAACAGCGCCGCGGCGACCAGCAATCCTCGATTGGGCATGGCAGTTACCTCCGGCGCAACCAAACCATCACGCCGCCAATGATGACGAGCAGCGGGGGGAAAAAGCTGGCAAACGGGAAGACCCAGCCCATGCCGGGCCGGACTTCAAGACGCCGGTCTTCGGGATCTTTCGGGCGGATGGAGATCAACTCCTCATCCGAGGAGAGCCAGTTGAAAGCGTTCAGGAACAGGTCCCGATTGCCTGGATAGCGAAAGAAGGAGTTGGTGGCCCAGGAGACGGAACCGAACACGACAACCCGCGCTTTGCCAACGGTGGTGGCCGCGGCGATAGTCAACGGACCTTTCGGCCCGGCCGGGGGCTCGCCGGTGAGTTTTTTGAGGTCCAGCTCTTTGGTGGAGAAGCTCTTTTCCGGCGTCGCGATCAGCTTTTCGGCCTGGTCTTTCGTGGTCAGCGTCCGGACGAGAGGCAGGGCAACGCCTACGTCGCGCATCTCCCGGACGATGGGGTGCGATTCGTACTTGTCGAGCACAAAGACGAATTTGTTGAAGCCAGAATCGGTACCGCTGCCGCTTTCATCAATGGCGACGTCGTTGTTGACGGTAATGCCCCAGGAGTCGAGCAGGGCGGCCAGCTTCTCGTTGACGGCGCCATCGTCTTTGTCCGACTTCAGCGCGGGCGCCAGCAGAACCAGGGCATGGCCGCCCTTCTCGACATAGGTCCGGATGCCGGCGATGACCGTATCGGGATAGTCAAAGCGCGGCCCGGCGACGAGGATGGCGGTGCATTCGGCGGGGATCTCGGGTTTTTGCAGTTGTTTAATGATCTGCGTCTTGTAGTTGTAGCGCTCGAGGGAGGCTTTGGCGAGGCCGATGCCATCGCCGGTCATCTCATCGAAGCCGGACTCGCCCGCGCCCGAGAAGGCGCAAACCATGCGTTCGCCGGTTTTCAAGGCCCGGATGATGGCGCCCGTTACCTCTTCTTCGGTCATTGTCCGGGCTTCTTCCCGCTTGGCGCCGTTTTCAATGAAAATCTGGCCGAAACTCCGGGCGCCGAGGGCGCGCGCCAGTTGCGGACTCTTCTCCGGGTCGACGTACTCGACCTTCAACCGGGTGGATAAGTTGGAATAGCGGTCCAGCAGATCGCGCGAGGAGTTGAAGCGTTCGGTCTTGTCGACGACCGTGATGCGGAGGTCGTTGGGCAGGCCCTTGACGACCTTTTCGGTTTGCTCGGAGAGCGAAAACCGTTTATTGGTGGTGGTGTCGAAGGACTTGTTGTAGCGGTTGGCCAGGAAGTTGATGCCGGCGAGAATGGCCACGAAGACGATAATGTACGTGCCGGCGTAAGCGGTATAGCGAACTTGACGGCTTGCCATTATGCCCTCCACCGCAAGGACTCGAGCGACCGCGTGGTCAGGAACAGCCCGAGCACGATCACCGAGACATAGAAGATCACGTCTTTGGAATCGATCACGCCTTTTGAAAACGGCTCGAAGTGGGCCGTCAGCGAGAGGTAGGCGAGCACCTTGGCCCAGGCATCGGATTTAAAGCCGGTGAACCAGTCGAAGGTCCACATCAGCAGAGAGACGCCGAAGGTCATGGCGCCGGCCATGATCTGGTTTTTGGTGGTATTCGAGAGGAACGCCCCGATGGCCAGCAGGCAGCCACCCTGGAGCAGCATGCCGAGAAAGCCGGTGAGCACGGGCCGCCAGTCCGGGCTGCCGAACAGGAACAGGACGCTGAGATTCAAGAAGGTGAGCGAGAGGATGCAGCTATACATCGCCAGCGCCCCCAGCCACTTGCCGACCACAATCTCGTAGTCGCGAACCGGGGAGGTGATGAGGAGTTCAATCGTGCCCGAACGCTTCTCTTCGGCAAAAAGGCGCATGGTGATCATGGGGATGAGGAACAGCGAGATGACGCCGACGTTCATGATGACCGGGCGGATGACCCATTCGTTGACATCCATGGGGCCGCCGCGGCCGGCCATGGCGCCGATCGAGCGGTCAAGGAAGTAGCCAACGGCGACATAGCTAAAAAAGCCGGAGACGATGGCATAGATGGCCATCAGGGCATAAGCGATAGGGGAGACAAAGTAGCTTTTGATCTCTTTCTGCGAGATAGTCAGGATATTTCTCATGCGGAAGCCTCCGTCGCGGTGAGCTGGAGGAAGACCTCTTCGAGGCTCAGGCTGACCTGCCGCAGTTCGGTCAGGTTCCAGCCGGCGTCGACCACGGCCCGGGCCAGGTCGGCCTGCACGCGGTGTCCCTGCAGGCTCTCGATTTCAAAGGAGTAGGCGCCGGCGGGGGTGTCTTTGAGGATGACCCGGCTAACGCCGGCCACGCGTTCGAGTTTCTCCTGCACGGGGCCGCTGTCGGAGGCCGTCTCGATGGTGAGGCCGATGACATGGGAGCCGTGCATGCGGTTTTTCAAGTTCTCCATGGTGTCGGTGGCCACGAGTTTGCCGCTTGAAATAATGACGACGCGCTCGCAGATCTGCTCGACTTCGGGGAGAATGTGGGTGCTGAGAATGATGGTGTGCTCGCCGGCGAGACCTTTGATCAGGTCGCGGGTTTCGTGGATCTGTTTGGGATCGAGGCCGGAGGTGGGTTCGTCGAGGATGAGCACGTCGGGATTGTGGATGATGGCCTGGGCCAGACCCACGCGCTGTTTGTACCCTTTTGAGAGCTTGCTGACCAGCTTCCGGCTGACGTCGGCCACGTTGCACTTTTCCGAGACCTCAGCCACGCGCTTTTTGAGGTGGTCGCCGGAGAGCCCCTTCAACTTCCCGACGAAGTGGAGATACTCGCCCACCTCCATTTCCGGGTAGAGCGGGGGCGTCTCGGGCAGGTAGCCGATCCGGCGTTTGACTTCGAGAGGATCGACGAGAACGTCAAAGCCCGCCACGCAGGCCGTACCCGAGGTGGGGGGCATGAAGCAGGTCAGAATGCGCATCGTGGTCGTCTTCCCCGCCCCATTGGGACCCAGGAAGCCGACAATCTGTCCTTTCTCGACTTCAAAGGAGATGTTGTCGACCGCAGTCTGTCCTGGATATCTTTTGGAAATCCCTTCGACTTTGATCATAGTGTTGGACTAAAGACCCATGATTTGAAATCCGGCGTCGACGAAGATGGTGTTTCCCGTGACGCCACGGCCCAGGCCGGAGGCGAGGAACACGGCCGTGTCCGCCACCTCCGCCGGGTCGCAATTCCGTTTGAGCGGGGCGTGAGCGGCCACCGCGTCGAGAACCTTCGAGAAATCCTTGATGCCGCGCGCCGAGGCGGTTTTGATGGGGCCGGCGCTGATGGCGTTGACCCGAATGTTGCGGGCGCCGAGTTCGGCGGCGAGGTAGCGCACGCAGGCTTCCAGGGCCGCCTTGGCGACACCCATGACGTTGTAGTTTTCAACCACGCGGGTGGCGCCGAGGTAGGTGAGCGTCATGATGGCGCCGCCTTCCCTCATCAGCGGCGCCAGGGCGCGGCTCATGGCGACGAGGGAGTAGGCGCTCACGTTTTGCGAAAGCAGGTAGCCGTCGCGCGAGGTCTCGCTGAAGGGCCGGCTCAGGTCTTCCTTGTTGGCGAAGGCGATGCTGTGGACGACGGCATCGAGCTTCGGAAACTCGGCCTGCAGCGCCGCGACGAGGGCTTCGAGTTCGGCGTCGTTGGTGACGTCGCAGTTGAGCACCCGGGCGGCGCCGAGTTCGGCGCCTAACTCTTCCACTTGGGCGCGCACGCGCTCCCCCTGGTAGGTGAGGAGCAACGTGGCGCCTTCGCGGCGGAACGCGGCGGCAATGGAATAGGCAATCGACCAGCGATTAGCAACTCCCGCTACGAGAGCCGTCTTTCCTGCAAGCAAACCTGACATAACCCACTAGTTTACCGCGAACTATTGCAGCTTGACGGGCCGGCCGCCCTGCGCCTTGCTCTTCTGCGCCGCTTCCATAAAGGCGAACATCTCCATGGTCTGGTCGAGCGGCACCGGCGACTGGCCGGTTTGGAAGAACTTAACGATCTGGCCGAGCATGGGCGCGTAGTTCACCTTCACCTTGGCCGGGCCGGGAACGACGCTCTTCTCTTTAAAGAGCAGCGCGCCGAAGTCGCCGTAGGGCCGCAGCAGATGGAGGGTGCCGGTGCGGCCGTCCTTCCACTTGCCGACCACCACGTCATCGCCGGAGGCGACGCGAGTGACTTCGACGCAGCCGGTGCCCATCATGGCGTAGAGCATTTCGACGGCGTGGATGCCGTACCAGGTCATGTCGAGCTTGTGCGTGGGGTCCATCGGGCCGGGGCCCCAGACGACGACGCCCTTGGCGTCTTTGGCGTCGAGGATACCGTCGCTCCAGCGGAGGCTTGAGGAGGTGAACCATTTGACGCCGTTGGCCTGGGCCAGCTTTTCGATGGCGAGCGCGTCGGCGCGGTCGGCGGCGAGCGGCTTATCGATGAAGACCGGCTTTTTGTGTTTGAAGATCTCTTTGGCCTGAGCGAGGTGGACGCGGCCGTCGACGCTTTCGAGGAGAATGGCATCGACCTTTTCGCACAGGGTCTTGATGTCGGGCACGATCTCGACGCCCCACTTGTCATGCAGCTCTTTGGCGTAGCCCTCGACGCGATTGCGGCTCGATTCCAGATCCTGGCTGCCGCCCTTGTAGGCCGCGACGATCTTGGCGCCCGGCTGATAGTCGGGGTTTTTCGGGTCGTTCAGAATCTTCACGAACGCGATGACGTGCGAGGTGTCCGTGCCGACGATGCCCACGCGCAGATCAGCGGCCATGCCGACGATAGCGGAGAATAGGAAGAGAATAGAGGCCTTCATAACAGGGAATTGTAGCGTAAGTGAATCTTGAAACCCCGCTCGTATACGTGAAAGGCGTGGGACCGCAGCGGGCGGCGATGCTCGAGACCAAGGGTCTCGTCACGGTGGCCGACCTGCTGCACTACCCGCCGTTTCGCTACGAAGACCGATCGAATCTGAAGCGCATCGACCAGCTCGCCCCCGGCGAGATGGCGACGGTGATTGTGGAAGTGCGAGCCACGAGCCTGCCCCAGTTGAAGAACAAGCGCGTGGGGCTGTTCGAGGCGACGCTGGGCGATGCCGGACGGATGTCTTTGTACGGCCGCTGGTTCAACGGGGGGTATCTCGCCAAAGTGCTGGCCGAGGGGATGCGCCTGGCCGTCTACGGCAAGGTCGAGTTCGACACCTACCGGGGCGAACTGCTGATGAAGAATCCCGAGTTCGAGATTCTGTCGCAGGAGGACGAAGAGGGCGATGCGACGCTGCATACGGGCCGGGTGGTGCCGATCTATGAGGCCGCGCAGAAGGTGAGCCCGAAGCTGCTGCGGGTGCTGATGCGGCGGGTGCTCGATTCGATTGCCCCGGTCGAGGACCTGCTGCCGGCGCGGATCTGCGAACAGTTGAAGCTGCCGTCGCGATGGGCGGCGATTCAGGGCATCCATTTTCCGGCCGAAGAGAGCGACATCCGCCTGCTGAACGCCTTCCGGTCGCCGGCCCATGTGCGGATGATTCTCGAAGAGTTCTTCTGGCTTGAGTGTGGCCTGGCGCTCAAGCGCAACAAGGCGCGGGAGGCGCGGGGCATTCAGTTCGCCTTGACCGACCGGGTGCGCGAGAAGATCAAAGCGATGCTGCCGTTCAAGCCGACCGGGGCGCAGAAGCGCGTGCTGGGCGAGATTGCCCGCGACATGGCGGCGCCGCAGCCGATGAGCCGCCTTGTGCAGGGCGACGTGGGCAGCGGCAAGACGCTGGTGGCGGCCGAGGCGGCCATCATCGCTATCGAGAACGGCTATCAGGTGGCGGTGCTCGCGCCCACCGAGATTCTGGCCGCGCAGCATTTCGCCTACTTCAAAAACCTGTTCGGGAAGCTGGGCTATCAGTGTGCGATGCTTTCCGGCTCGTTCAAGGCCAAGGAGAAGGAGGCGATCCGGCGGTTGATCGCCAGCGGCCTGGTCCACGTCGCCATCGGCACGCACGCGCTGCTCGAAGCCGATGTGCGGTTTGCGCGGCTGGGGCTGGCGATTGTCGACGAGCAGCACCGGTTTGGCGTCATGCAGCGGCTGAAGCTGATGGAGAAGGGCCAGACGCCGGACGTGCTGGTGATGACCGCCACGCCGATTCCGCGGACGCTGGCGCTGACGGTGTACGGGGATTTGGACACGTCGGTGATTGACGAGCTGCCGCCCGGCCGCCGGCCCATTGTGACGACGCACGTCAACGCGAGCCGGATTGAAGAGGTCTGGTCGTTTCTGCAGACTGAGGTCACGGCGGGCCGGCAGGCCTATGTCGTCTATCCGGTGATTGAAGAGAGCGAGACGCAGGCAATGAAGGCGGCCGAGCAGATGTATCTGCAGCTCTCGCAGACCGTGTTTCCGCACTTCACGGTGGGCCTGCTGCACGGTAAGCTCGCGCAGGCGGATAAAGAGGCCGTGATGGCGGCTTTCAAGCGCGGCGAGACGCAGATTCTGGTGGCGACGACGGTGGTGGAGGTGGGCGTCGATGTGCCGAACGCGACGGTGATGGTGATTGAGCAGGCCGAGCGGTTTGGCCTGGCGCAGCTGCATCAGTTGCGCGGCCGGGTAGGACGGGGCAGCGAGCAGAGCTACTGTCTGCTGGTGACCGATAAGCTGAGCGAGACGGGCAAGGAGCGGATCCGGACGATGGTGGAATCGAGCGACGGCTTCTACATTGCCGAGATGGACCTGCGGCTGCGGGGTCCCGGCGAGTTTTTCGGGACCAAGCAGAGCGGACTGCCGGCGCTGCGCTTTGGCAACATTCTGCGCGACAGCGAACTGCTTGAGATTGCGCGAAACGAAGCCAATGCGTTTATTGCGAATCCGCCGGACGAGGCGACGCTGCGGCAGGCGATTGCGTATCTGCGCGAGCACTGGCAGCGGCGCTACGGCTTAGTATTGGTAGGGTAACCATGCGCGTCATTGCTGGAGAGTTTCGCAGCCGCAAGCTGCAGAGTGTGGAAGGGATAGAGGTGCGGCCGACACCGGACCGGCTGCGGGAGTCGCTGTTCAATATTCTGCAGACGCGTCTTGCGGGGATGGTGTTTGTGGATGCCTACGCGGGGACGGGGGCGGTGGGGCTGGAGGCGCTGAGCCGGGGCGCGCGGCGGGTACTGTTTATCGAACGGAACAAGGAGGCGCTGCGCGTGCTGTTCGAGAACATTCAGGCGCTGGGGGTGCAGGGGCGGACGGCGATCATCAAGCGGAAGGCGAGCGAGGCGCTGCGGACGATGGAGGCCGATATTGTGTTTCTCGACCCGCCGTTTACGGTACCCAAGGAGTTTGACGCGGCGCTGACGGCGGTGGGCGAGACGGGGGCGCCGCTCGTAATTGTGCAGCATCCGCCGCGGCAGGAGTTGGCCGAGGAGTACGGTACGCTGCGGCGGGGCCGTATCGTCAAGCAGGGCGACAACTGGCTCAGTTTCTACGAGCGGTAGCGGGCTGCGATTCGCCGGCGCTGTTGGTGAGCCGGACGACGACGGCTTCGATAGCGCCGGCCTGACCGGTGACGGTCAGGGGCAGGGTGAGCCGGAAGCCACCGCCGAAGGGCAGCGAGGCCGCCGAACCGAACCATCCGTTGAAGACCGCGGTGACGGGCACCGTAAGGGTGGTGGTTTCAAGCTGGCTGCCCGGGGTGGGATTGAACTGCAGGGTGACCGTCGAGACCTCGCGGGTATTCGAGACGCCTTCGACGGTGAGCGAGAGGCCCGAGGGGGTGGTGAGCAGCGAAGCGGCGGTGATGACGGGCGCGGCGCGGGGGATGGGCACCGTGGCGGTCTGGCCGGGCGAGAGCTGGCCGCCGAGCGGAGTGGCAGTGGTCTGCAGTTGGACCTGGCCGGCGACGGTGCCCACCTGGAAGCGCAGGGGATTGAGCGGGAACTGGGCCGTGGTCTGGCCGGGCGGGATGGTGAAGCTGACTTGGCGGCCGCCGGAGGCGAATTGGACGGCGGGGTCGTCGACGGAGTTGCTCGCGTTGGAGGTGAACAGGAGGTTCAGGGTACCGGAGACGGGCACGGGGTAGGGGGCGGCGAGTTGCAGGGTAACGGTGAACTGCAGGCCGGATGGGAGGGCGGAGAGGAGCAGCGGCGGCAGGGGCGGCAGCGTGATGGCGAGGTCGAAGGCGCCGGTAGCGCGGTTACCGAGTGAGTCGGCGACCTGCACGGTGAAGCGGAAGCCGCCCGCGGCGCCGGGGGCGCCGGTGAGAGCGCCATCGGCAGCGAGCGCGAGGCCGGGGGGGAGGGCGCCATCGAGGAGCGAGAACGTGTAGGGCGCCTGGCCGCCGGTGGCGCCGAAGCGGGCGGAGAGGGCGGAGCCGGCGATGCCTCCGGGAAGGTCGAGGGCGGTGACGGCGAGCGCGGGGAGGACGCGGAGGGAAGCCGCGGCGTTGGCGGTATTGTTCAGAGAGTCGGTGACGGTGACGCCGAAGTTGAAGACGCCGGCGGCGGTGGGCGAGCCGGTGAGCGCACCACTTGACGAAACGAAGCCAACGCCGGGAGGCAGGGCGCCGCTGGTGACCGCCCACTGATAGGGGGGCTGGCCGCCGGCGACGGCGAAGCCGCCGCTGGCAGGCTGGCCGACGAGGACGGGCGTCAGGCCCGGGGGGGCGACGATGGCGGTAAGGCGGTTGCGGACCGTGAGGGCCAGGACGCGGGAGGCGCGCTGGCCGAGGGTGTCGGTGACCTCGGCGGCGACCGCAAACGAACCCACGGCGGTGGGAGTGCCGGAGATGGCGCCGTTGGCGCCGCCGCTGAGGCCGGGCGGCAGGCCGCTGAGCGTGAAGGCGTAGGGCGGGACGCCGCCGCCGGCGGCGACCGAGGCGCCATAGGCGGCGCCGGGGACGGCATCGGGCAGGGCGGTGGTGGTGATTTCGAGTGGGCCTAGGATTGGGCCGAGGATATTGACCGTGAAGCTGCGCTCGGCGCGGCGGTTGCGAGCATCGCTGACCTCGCAGGTGAAGCGGAAGGCGCCGGCGGCGGTGGGGGTGCCGGTGAGCGTGGCGTTGCTCGTAAAGGCGACGCCAGGAGGCAGATTGCCCGTAAGGGCGAAGCGGTAGGGGGCCTGTCCGCCGGTGGCGCCGAGGCTGGCCGAGTAGGGCTGGTTCACGCTGCCGCCGGGCAACGAATCCGGCGTGAGGAGAAGAGGAAGAATCGGCGCCGTGATGACGATGGTGAAGAGCTGGCCGGTGAAGCGGCCGCTGCTGTCTTCGGCGAGGACGCCGAAGTTGTAAACGCCGGCGGTGGAGGGGGTGCCGCTGAAGGCGCCGGCTCCGTTCATGATCACGCCGGGGGGCAGGCTGCCCTGGGACGGGCGCAGGACGTAGGGCGGGACGCCGCCCGCGACGGCGAGTTGGGCGGCGTAGCCGGCGCCGACGATGCCGTTGGGCAGAGTGGACGGGGAGAGGGTAAGGGGGGGAGGCGGCGGGGGTGCGACGTTGAAGAGCAGGATAGCGGTAGCCGTCTGCTCGAGGGCGTCGACAGCCCGCACGGTGACGGCGAACTGGCCGACGGGGGCGCTGGTGGTGCCGCTGAAGGTCGCGGTGGCCGGGGAGAAGCCGATGCCGGGGGGCGGGGCGCCGCCGGCGACCGAGAGTTGGTAGGGGGGGCGGCCGCCGAAGATGGTGACGGACTGCGAGAAGAACTGGCCCTGCTCGACGGCGAAGACCTGGTTGGTGATGCCGAGTTGGGTGACGGTTTCCAGGGTCAACGGGCGGTCCGCGGTGACGCCGGTGTTATCGGTGACGCGGACGGTGAAGCTGGCGGCGCCGCCGAGTTGGATCACACCGGAAAGGGCGCCCGTGGCGGCGGTAAGCGTGAGGTTGGGGGGCAGGCTGCCGGTGAGGATCGACCAGCGGTAAGGGGTAACGCCGCCGGTGGCGGCGAGGGTTTGGGCGTAGGCGAGGCCGGCGGTGGCACGGGGGAGCGAGGTGGTGGTGATGCTGAGGGGGGAGGGGTTGACGGTGACGGTGAAGGGTTGGGTAGCGTTGCGGGCTTCGGGATTGGCCGAGTCTTCGGCGCGGATCTGGAAGGAGCTGGCGCCGAGGGTGGTGGGGGTTCCCGTGATCTGGCCGTTGGCGGGGTTGAGGGTGAGGCCGGGGGGCAGCAATCCGCCAGGGACGACGGCGAAGGAGGGCGTGCCGAGGGCGCCCTGGGTTTCGACAGTGGCGGTGTAGGCGATGCCGAGGGTGGCATTCGGCAGCGCGGTGGTGGAGATGAGGAAGCGCGGGAGAACGGTGAGGGTGAGGGCGCGAGTGGCGATGCGGGACTGCGAATCAGTGGCGGTAATTGTGAAGGTGGAGGCGCCGGAGGCCGTGGGGGTGCCGGTGATCTGGCCGGTGGCGGGATTGAGGGTGAGGCCGGCGGGGAGGGCGCCGGTGGTGGTGGCGAAGGTGGCGGC
>Ga0114980_10002213_pt1 | contig 13850 bp, 7 predicted proteins | sample S_140806_EF_Meta_FD_87018 | JGI IMG/M metagenome (GOLD analysis project Ga0114980, IMG submission 87018) | Freshwater microbial communities from Lake Simoncouche, Canada to study carbon cycling - S_140806_EF_MetaG | ecosystem: Environmental > Aquatic > Freshwater > Lake | place: Lake...
AACATACAATCTGTCGGCACCTTTAGTGGAAAATATTTGACCAATATATCCTCGTCTAAGAGCATCGGTTATTGAATTATAAACTCTTACTCTAGACTTCTTGGGGTTAACATGAGACTCTTTTTTAAATTTTTGAATTGATTGTCTGCCTTCTTTTGATCCCTTAGCCTTTTCAGTTCTTGCCTCTGTAACTCTCTTAGACCCCTTTACAAACTTCTTAGCTAACTTTTCGCCTTTAGAAATTACATTTGTTGGATCGGGGTCCTGCCCCAGGCTTTGTCCCTTATTGTCACCCTTCTTCTTATTTTTAGTTTGAAGTAATATTTGGCCTCTATCTCCCTCAGAGAGAAGAGACTTAGCTTCATTTATTAATTTTAATATATCAGCCATTCTTGTATTTTAATAAAAATTTACTTAAGGCTTTCTTTGCTTTAGGTTTTGATTTGCTAGCCATATTTACGCCTATGTTTCCCGTAGTCGTAGCACCGGATGATATTTCTTCCATTATGGATCTAGCCTCAGTAATTAAAGAAGACAGTCTTTCTACTAAGTTACTAAGTTTATTCTCAGTTGTTTCTCTAATCGACGTAGCATTCTTTTTTACGGGCTTCTTCCCCTCTGTAACTAAGGATACAAAATCATCAGAAACTTGAATTTTGCTTACGTCAGGAGCACCCGCAGACTGAAGAGTAGACTCTTTTAATGCTGGCTTTAAACCATTAGGATCTTTTGCCATGGATTTTAAAATATCCACGGCAAAATCACCTACAGAGATGTCAGGGAAGAACTTATCGCTCATTTAATTAACTATTAAATTAATTATGAGCCTCAGCCCTTCTTCTTAGCCTTCATAGCAGCAAGAAGGCCCTTAGGCATTCCCTTCTTAGCCTCTACTACCTGCTCATCTTCCTCTTCTGTCTCATCTGACACGATCTCTTCTGCAAGTTCCTCAAGGTCTTCGTCTGTGATGTCTTCCATCTCGCTGATAACGCCGACCATAAAATCAACGTGTTCAGCAAGCTGCTCGTCGGAGATTGCCTCCTCAAGCTGTGACTCGCACAGTGGGCAAACGTGGGCTTCTACAGCCTCTTCAATTTGCTCTTCCTCGGCTGTGGCTTGGTCTTGGACCTGCTCCTGGCCTTGCATTCCCTCAACTGACTCGGTTAGCCTAACGCCACCCTTGCCCCAAAATGATTGCTGAATGATTTGATCAACTTCTTCAGCGAGTATTTGTCTTTTCATAATAAGTCCTAATGTAAAAATTTTTACCTACATATATCTATCATATCACTTAAGAAATTTTAATTAATTTTTTTAATTAAAAAGTCTATTTAATTCGTATAGGATAATTTTATCATCCACTATTTCAGCGTCCTCAGGGAGCCCAGTAATTGTAGGGTTTTTTCTGGATAGGATGTTATAGATTTTTACCCCGTTTCTCCAGCCACCCGATAGAGATTTAATTATGTTCCTTACATTACTTGAAGTTAATTTTCCTAAATCATTAATTTCGAGCCTTCTGAAAACATCCCACCAAGTTAAGCTATTGACCCCAGGGACAGCCACAAGCTTATCAACGATTGCTACTATCTTAGATTCGATGGATGCCTCAATGTAGTCATTGTCGGATAATGTATTTGAATATTCAGAATTTACAAAATATGATTTCTTAAAAGATTCTGAGTTTGGATTAAAAGTATAAATATCGCTCTCTATGTCGCTTTCAATATATTTTTCATATAATCCATAGTAAGACTCTCCAAATGTTTTATAAATATTTGATACTTCTAAAGATGGTTTTTGAATTGTAATTTGATTAGTTTCCAATCCAGGCGATAGCTGTATTGACCTAACGACTTTTTCATTTGAAAAACTTAGTATGTTGGATCTACCGTTAAATGGGTTGTGCGCGGATCCAAGCCCAGGAGTTAATATTACTGCTGCTGGTATATTTCTAAGTATTATATTTTCACTTATTATGGACCTATTGTCTCCAAACCCTCTAAAATTAAAATCATCTAGTTCAATTTTTACAGAGCTGGTATCTCTAGCGTAGTGAATTATTGGATCTCTAAAGTCTAAATTAATTTTTGTTACATTGAAAGAGTAATTTCTAGAATGTCTTACAGCTTCTTCATCTGAAATTCTAGTGTAGGTAGCTGATATAATATTTATTACAGAGTTTGGATTTTCAATGTCTTTTATAGATTCAAAATCTAATTTAAAATACATTGGGTAAATATCTGCGGAAGGGTTGTAAGTTGAGCTAAATTCATTTGTGGTGCTAGGAGACTCAACTGTCATTACTAATCCGATATCTGTTCCTAAAATCTTGAGAATGCCATCCCTCACGCTAGGTGGAATATATCTAGCAGAAGATAAATCATTTTGTATAACCAAAGGATATTCACTAGTAATTAAACCACTAGTAGTGATGTAATACCCAGCACCGTCGCCTATTTCTAAATAGGAGGAAGCCTCTTGAGAAACTTGTTTAATTGGTATTCCAGCGTTTCTAAGATACAAAGGGGATGAGTTTCCATTTAATTGTTTTGCAGGGATTCTAGAATTTATATCTTCCAATAAAAATCTAGTTCTCTTTAAATCATCTTTCCTCCAAACATCGTCTTGTTTTGTGAAGTCTGCAATATTTGAACTAAGCTCAAACAATCCTATGCAAGCTTGAAGTCCTCTGTATGATTCTCCCTCAATGTTATAATTAGTAACACTATCTTTTATTTGAATATTAAATAAGTGTTTATAATAGTTTGAGTCAAATTCATACATGGTTCCATTTATTAAATGTGTTTTTATAATTGAAACAAAATAATTTAATGAAATTGGTTGATTGCTAATTGTATGAATATTACTGATAGCTGTCAATAAACTTGAATTTAAGCTTATTATAATTTTTTCATTTGTTAATGAGCTTAATTTTGTTTCATCCCAAACAGAACTTGTATTTTCTCTATACAAAAAATATTTTACTTCTTCTGATACTAATTCATTAAATACATCTAGGTAGAGTGAATTAGTTGCTAACGTGGTGGAATTTGTTGGGTTCGCCCTAAGCAAATTGTATGTTTCATCAAGAAGACCGTATTGCTTGTTATAGGAGGAAGACACTGACGCATTCCTAAGAAGTCTAGGATCATCTAAATTAAACCTATTTTCTATTTTTTTAGGAATTTGTCTTAGGACTGTTTGAGACGTTGTTCTAGAGTTATCAATCTGGCTACCATTACCTATTCTCTGTTCTTGAGGGCTTGATACTAAACTAGTTCTTCTTTGAAATGTAATTGACGGGGATTGTGGTAATGAAACTGAATTAACTCTCCCAGGAATTGGTCTAGATCCTCCTGGTTGCCCACCAGTATTTTGGTTTTCAAATGGTGATCGAACACTGTCTGTAGAGGCAAACTGAACTTCTTGCAATAAATTTCTTCTAGGTATAGTGACACATAAATCTGGATCTGGGACGCATCCATCAAATAAAGTTCCTTCTACTACTAAACAAAGACCAGCAGCATTATCATTCCATGGCCCATTATCAGACCACCTTCTCCCGCTTCTTTTTCTTCTATTTGCCTCAGCATTGTCATTGCTAGCTTCTACTGCGGTGCAATTTTGTAGTGTCCTTATTACTCTAGGAGGTCCCCTCTTCCCCTCTGGGCATGGAACTGGGGGCAAAACTACGCACCTTTTACACTCTCTATTTAATCCCCCAGTCCCTGGCCCTAAAGGCCCCCTACCCACTGGGCCACCAAGACCACCAGTCCCTGGACCCTGTGGACCAATAATTGGAGGTATGGTGTCTGAATTAGGTGGCCCAGAGCCTCTGCCGCTGCCATTCTTAGGCTCATCTTCGCCGGGACCCCCAGGGCTACCATTTCCTGGGACGGGGACATCTCCCCCTCCAGGTGGGATTATACTTCCAAATTCATCGGATATACTTCCGTTATTATTATTAGGATTATATACTGGAGGAACTACTGGAGTATTTCCTACAGTTGAGATTGCTGGCCTAGGAAACTCCCCAGGAAAAAACTGACCACAAGGTAGTCTATTTAATGGGGCTGGCATTTATTAATCCATTGAGATAGCTTTAAATCTTTCTTTCTTAACTAACTTGTATCCAACTAAGTTAAGTTTAAAAGACAATCTCCAGTCTTCATCTGCAAATCCATCTATGTATTCAGTTCCATAATTTCCTGGGATATTTCTGTCTACCCAACTGGCTCTAGAGATGAAGACTTTGATGATGAAAGGCAGCGAGGGGATTCCTGGTGGGTCTAGAGGATTGGGGGCAGTCAACTGAGAATATTTTATTGGAATATTCATTATATTTATATTAGGGAAGGAAGCTCCTCCAGAGCCAGTATCTCTAATATTTCCGTCACTTATACCTCCTCCGTTTCCAGTTAATTTATGATATTTTAATTCTGTTAACTCATCATTTGTCATAGATCCATCATGCACAGACACGAATAGGTAAGTTGAATCAACATCCTTGCGCACGTAGGATTCCCCCCTCAATATGAGTTCTTTGCAATAACTTCTATAATCTCCCCTAGTATTGTTTACTGAGGGGAATAATATTGCATCTCCACTAGGTAAAACAGATCTATCTATAGTTATTTCAGAGGGATTCGCCCTAGTTCCCCAAAGTGACGGAATTCTATCCGCTTGCCTAAGTAAGATTGGCTCTTCAAACCATACAGTTTCTTCTTTTTCAGAATAGAATACTGAGAATGTCGGAGCCCCGGCCTGATCCGGTATTATTGGTATTCTGCTAATTACGTCGCTTCTTAGATTCTTTAATTCATAGTCTAATTCAGCTTGAGTAACAACTGGATTAGCTATTGAAGGTGCAGGAACAGCAGCAGCTAATCCAGCTCTTTCATTGTAAGTAAGCTCTGTGGTTCTAAAGAATGGTCTAATATCAATTAAATCATTTGATTGAATGATAGGTGTTCCATCATCCAAATTTCTTTGAGCATCTTTTCTAACAACAACATACGCAACAGGTAGAACGGTTTGACCTATCAAAGCAATATTAGACGCACTAAGCTCTTCGTCCAATAATGGAGCTATATTCATTAAGTCATCTGGCGATGGGAACGATCCCCGTATAACACCGGAAGAAAGCGAGAACCCAGTGTTGGAACCAACTTCATCTCCAAAGTGAGACAACATTTTTATTGTTCCATCATTTAATGTTGTATTATCCGTGCCTGGGAAATCTCCTTTGTCAACCCCCGCTGGACTTAACACAGGCTGTTTTCTTTCTGCGGACCCTCTAAAATCAACTCCTAATCCAGCACCGTATACTATACCCAGTTGAGGTGCAGTTATAGTTGTTGGAGATTGATTTACAAATTTAGGTATGGTAGTGGAACTAGTGTCAACTGGTTTTGAATAAATGAACACTAAGTCTATTCTTTGAGTTGCATTAGTGTATACTTTAGTTCCTTGAGAATTATAGTAAAAATGATCTTCTGGGTTGAACTCAGGAATGTCTATAGTAAGTTCTTCAGGAACATCAACTATTGCTGTTCTAGCTACGCCCCTCCATTTCTTTATGAAGGCTGTTTCAGCTAATCCTAGTTTCGCAAATCCAATAGCAGCACTCTCATCACTATCGTATTGTCTAACTCTATAGTAAGTTGATGAAAGGCTGGAATCCCTACCGTCTGTAAAATTACTCCAAAGAACTGCGCCTAAACCTGGATAAGGAGGTTGACCATAAGCTCTATCGTTACCAAGAATAACATTTATTTTTGGGCTATTTGGATCAGAATATCTTGTTTCTGCAAGATCAGGAATAAACGCCAACTTTGCAAAAGCTCTTTCCGATAATCCATTAAGGTCTAAAGCAACCGCTTGTTTAAATCTTTCTAGAATACCATTTAGCCTTGGGGTGGCTATACTCCCTACTTGCCAACTATTAAAAGTATCTGCGCCACTGAATGACAATCTTGATATTACTTGAAGTGGAGTTAAATTGTAGGCATCATTTATTCTTGCAGAAAATCTTCCTGGTTTAACTTTTACTATATTATCAAATCCGTCAACATAAGGCTTAAGCTCATTAAAGCTTTCACGATCTGTCCCAGCCTCATCAACTTGCCTTAAAGTAAAAATTTGATCTTTTAACCACAAATCATTTTCATGTAATTGCTTTAAAGGTATGTTATCAACTTCATAATAAATAGGATCGTTAGCCTTAAAATATCTAATAGGGCTAGTAAACTTATATTGACTTTCAACAAAATTAAAACTTGTCATTAATTATCCCTCTCAATATCAAACACATTCACAGATCCTATACCGAGATTTGAAATAGAATCACCGTAGTTAACTCCAGTGTATGGATAGTATATCGAAACTAACCTGGCATTTCCAGACTTTCCGGTCGCACAATGTTTTGCATTTGCAAAAGTTTCTGCGGATGATTCATCTAATTTAACTCTATTAAATGTAGTAATATCCATAACACCAGATCCATAATAGAATCCAGATGGAACTATATTGTTACTAGAGTTTCTTTGTAACGCCATTTTATAGAGGCTACTAACGGAACCGCTGCAAACTAAAGAATTAGAAGGCTGATATCCTTGAGAATAAATTTGATTTATTATTCCATAATTAGAACTGCCATTTAACTCTGTTAGCGTGTTTACAAATGGATTAACACTAAAGTATAATCTAAATGGACCATAATTAGATGCTAAAGTTTCTGTGTATGAATGCCCCGAAGCATTTGCACCATAAATGTCCAGTATTGAAACTGATCCAGTATCAGGTGTAGAGGATGGAAGTCCCGACGCAGCCCTGTTCCCAGAGCCCGAAGCCCAATACCCGTAAGGCCCAACATACCCAGCTAATCTTGGGAATAGTCCGCTAACAGATAGGAATGAAGATTTTAACTGTGATGTGTCTGCAACATTCCATATGAAGGTTCTATTGCATATACCACCTCCGCTAAAAGCTACATCATCTGAGTAGAATGCGGCTGATGGATTCCACCAACCACAAGGGAAGTTAACATTATTAACATTAACTAAACTTCCATTTAGTGCTCTTACACACATTCCACCAAAAGTAACAGAACTAAAATCATTTACAGGGGTTTGCAGACTTATCAATGCCCCATACCCTTGAGGATATTTTACAAAGGTCTTGTCTGTCGCAAGTAACGTAGATATATTGGCAGCCGAGTTTGGGGTATTGCTGTTTGGGTTAGGATAGAATTGTAATGATCCTCCGCTGACATAAGTGCTGTTAAACACATCATCAACTATTCCACCATAGTCTGGGACGTAGCTGTTAAACACCCCAGTCATGTCCCATCTGGTTCTGTAACTTCCCAAATCTTTCATATTAATGGTTGAGTTGTTATCAGCCACTATGCAAGATCTTGAACTATGAAGTTCAACCATGGTATGGTTAGCTGGGTCTGATAAGCTTATTGAACTAAAGTCCAACGACCCATCAAGCTCGTTCTTTGGAGAAGTTATACTTATTGTTGAGTTTGAGTCAGCTAAAAGATCAACTCCAAATTGTGCAATAATTGCAGGACCATTTATATCAACAGTAGAATTTTTGTTAGCACAAATAGCTGCTAACCTTCTCTGGAGATCTGCCGTGGTAGGTCCGTTCACACGTATTGGGTAATACTTAGTTCCTCTAAGCGTTGTTTTTGAATTTTGATTACAACTTATTTCGGACCCCTTCTTACCTCTGTCTTCTATAACTTGAGAATTACTTCTAGATATTTTTGGAGATACCAGAACTAGTTCTGAATTATTATTAACGCTAATTGATTCCTGTATTGAAGATAAATTGCTAATTAAAGAACTAGCAAAAATCATATTAGCATACCGTTGCTCCATAGAAGAGGTTACAACTGGTTTAAAATTACTGTTATTTAAGTATAAGTGAACTCCATTCTTTTCAAACCAGAATGGATAACCACCTATCGTGTCAATATATGTTCCAGAGGAATGGAATTTCTTTAAATTCTTATTGTATATTCCAACTGAATTATTTAATTCGACACCAATCTTTTGATTTCTCAAACATTCTAATTGTTCTATCTCAAGCTGAGAAGAATTTATTTCTGCACCCTTTAGATTTTCTATTAATCTTAATTTTCCGTTTAAAGATATTTTTGAATTAGTAGCTAAAATTCCACAGTTGGTGTTTGAGTTTAAATCAAGTATCGTTTGTCCTACATAGTTGCTGGAGCTAGGATCAACATACCTATTAATTAATTGTGGCTCAGGTTGGGAGTGTGGTCTAACAGAATCTCCGCCAATTAACTGAGAGTTATTAAGTATGATGCCGTTAGAGTTTTCATTAAATTCTAATATTGTGTAAGCTAGAGGTAAAGGCTTGTATGTTGAGCCTAAAACAGTTTGATATGCATCTAGCTGCCAAGTTCTTGTAGACGATAAATTTATTGTAGAGTTGTTAGCAACTATACCTGCGGCATAATCCTGGTATAGATATCCACTAATATCGTTGTATCTTGTAGCTAATCTTCTGTTTGAATAGTTGCCAGTTAGTCTATTTCCATCTGCATCATAATCATAAATTCTATTGGCAACACAAGATCTTAAAATGTTTACAGTTGAATTATTAAAGTATAATCCAGCTTTTCGGTATCTTGTTGATACTACATTTTCTAAGTATACATTATTTGATCCATTTACTTCTATACCATAATTGTTGCTAACAAGGCTGTTGCCTTGTCCGTCTAGGAAGAAATTTCTTATAAAGATAGGACCATCACAGTTATTAATTACAATTTTTGATAGCTTATTACCATAATAAAGACCATTGTAAGCTCTATTAGAATTTAAGATTGTAGAGTTTGTTCCATACAATGTTTCATTTGTTAAATAATCTATTGTGCTTGCATCTTTATTGTAAATATCATCTGACGGATTTGAGTTTGTCGCGTAAGGTCTAAAAGAAAGCGAGTGAGTGTTTGCGATTGCAAATGGATTTATATTGTTATTATCATCAATAACTAACGTAGACTTATTGTAGTTTGTTGATACTTTCCAGACCGAAATATATGCGTTAAGTTTTGGATTTCCAGTGATGCCAGAAAATCTTGCGTCGTATGTAGAGCTAAAGACTGGGCTTGATATAGATAAACAGCTAGCCTGTATAAATCCGTAGTGGGGGGTGATCTCTGGGTTAGTTGGTGAAGTCCCCCCTACGTATGAGAATGAAGAAACATAATTTTGAGGATACCCAGCAATATAGTTTGCGCTCAACTGGGGTGTTGACATACCAGTTGAGTTAGATACCGCATAATCTTGTTTAGAGAAATTTCTATTTATAATTTCTAAAGATCCTTTTGGACCAAATTTAAAATTATTTAAAGTTAAATCTCCAAGTTGTCCGAAGTTAGCTACCTCAATAATTATTGGATAATTTATTACTTGTGGAAGTGCTTGGACAGCGGAACTAACTGATCTAAATATATTTTTATTGCATGCAAAATTGGCATCAGACGCATCCGCTGAAACAGCCAACACAACTCCTGGGATAGAAGAAGTTGGATATCCTAACTGCTCCCAAAGATAAAATGTTCTCTCTTCCAAGTCATGAACAGGGAGATTGTCTTGCTCCCAGTTGTAGAATGAACTTGGATCGAACTTTGTAACTTTATCTGTCCAACAATGATAAAGTTTTACTGAGCCAGAAGTTGTGTAAATATCGCTTTTAATGAACATGTTAGAAATTAATTGACCATCTGAAGACTAACGAAAAATCTGAAGTTTTTTGAATATCATTAAAATGTCTATAGGCAACTAAGATTGGAGCATCTATAGCACTATTTTTAATATTCTTTACGAACAATCCAACTTCATTTAATGGTTTATTTACTCCACCCCTCTGAATATTATTGCAAGAATCTTCATCTAATACTATTGTGTATCTAACAGTATTTGCGTCTATTCTTGTTATATTTTGTTGTGGAATAATACCGTAAAATTTTGCTATGCTAACTATTGAATTATTTATGATTTGATAAGCCGAAGCTGCAAAAGTATTGCTATCGACCCCATACTCAGAGAATGAACTAAGTGAGCCACTAAGAGAATTTCTTGAGCTTACCTCTAAAGCTGTGCCTCCGCTTACACCAACTTGAAACCTGTCAATTTGATAATCCAGGATTGAGTCAGAGCCAGACAAAGAAAATAAATGTGCTAATGCAACACCCATTCCAGAGACAATAATATTGTGGTCATCAAATATAACTTCTTCATTACCATCCCTATAAATTTTAGAGATGGTTAAATGTCCTTTGATATCCAAATCTTCTATTAAACTTAATTGCATATTACACGAACCTTATTTTCCATTTAAAAACTACCGCTGGTATTTCGCTCCAACTCCCTGCTCCGTCTTGAAATAAATCTTTAAAAACTTGATTTGAGCTATAATTATAAGTTAATAAATCTCTATTAAAAGTTTTTTTAGCAAATAACTTATATTTTCTAGTATTATTTAGAGGATTAAATGAATAAGGGGGAGTATTTCCTTCTTTTAACATTCCTTTTATATCCAAACACCACAATCCTATGTGGTAAATACCTCCAAATAAATTTAATGCGCCACATTCCCCGGCTGGTAGATGCCACAGAAGATCCACCTCTGACGGGAACCCAGACCTAGTTGCCCTCAATACTCCAAATCCTAACCAAGGGTCTGCTTGACTTATAGAACCTTCAACTAAAGAATAAGCTATATTATGGAACCCTAAGCTAGCTTGTGCAAAAGTTAAAAATCCAGAGGAATCCATTATTCCACTTAAATTATAAACGCTGCTTAATAAAACCCCAGAAGATATTAACTGCCCTGAAGAATTAAATATTTTGTATTTTGATCCGCTAGCTTCAGGAAATCCTCCTATCAAATGAGTGTAAGCCGATAATTGAGGGCTAATACTTGGATTTAAATACTGTCCTAGATCTGGAACATTCAAAATAAAATTAGGTAAAGTTGATTTTGATTCCAATCTGGTGTCTAGGGAGTTAAACGGCTGAGGATATAACTTATAAATATCTCTTAAAGCTGAGGCAGTTGTCGATGTGGAATATCCTGAAAATGAAGTAAGGCCATAAGAAATTACTTTTATAATCCCATCTGCCGAAGGAGATAAAATTGTGTGAGCATGATACTTAAATCCAGAGGCATCTTTGCCGTAGGAGATAGCTTGGAAAGTATAATTTGAAGTGTCTAAAATTGAAGATGCCGATGGTATACCAGATAGGCCCCGGTTTATCATCATAATATCTGCAATGTGTTCTCCAGCTTGGTCTACAAACATGATTAATTAATTAATGTTACTTCTTCAATAAGACCATATCCGTTTACGGCCCCTGTGGCTAACCAAGATGGGTCTTCAGTATAATTTATTCTGCTCCCTCCACTAGTTTCATAGAATCCTTGAGTTACTGTTGCGACCCTGCTTGCATATCCGGTAAAGTTATTTATTCCATTATACCCTTGTTTAGAGTAGTCTCCTCTTAATTGATTAAAGTATTTAATTATATTTAGTATTTGATGCTTAGAAAGATCAACTCTAAATTCTTTACAATAAATATCCCCCATGTTAGACCCGTTGGGGATCCCAGTAATCAAAGGCTTTGACCATTTATTGAGAGTAAGGTCTAACATTGAGAAGTTATAGTATAAACTAAATTTATCATCCTGGGTTGGGATTGTGAAGACCTCTATGACATAATTCTGGTTAAGCCTGTGGACATGATTTGATACGCCTTCAAAATATTCTGGGGTCACTACTGTGTTTGGAGTATCTATGCAAGTGTGATTTCTGGTATGAAAGTTTATAGAAATTTCTTTGAAGTCTTTATCAGAAATTGAAGCTATGACTTCATTTCTTCTATTTGGGTTGGTGGGGTCTAGGTAACTAATGCATCCGCTTGAATACACCCTATCTTCTCTCAAGAATGTAAATAGATGACTATGGTCTATAACTTCATCAATTGTTATTGCAGATGCCGAGTGCTGGACCCATTCGTTATTTTTGGTGAAGGACCAAACCTTCCCTAGTTCTGGCTTAGTGTGAATCCAAACTCCCACGGTTCCCCCACCAAAAGAAGCTCCAACTGAATCACTAACTATAGATTTAAATTTAAAGTTAAATTCATGATTTGGGCTTAAGAAATTTCTAGTGACATCGTATAAATTTGAGTCTAAAGAATATTTACTTATATCAAATGTCACCCTACCAAATCCATCGTAGGCAGATTGTTTTATTAAAACATTGTTGTCCAATAAAGGATTTTTCCTAATGGAGGATTTAAATGAAGGGTCTATATCTAAAATAACAAAGTTATTGTTTTTGCTTGTCGCAGAAACTTGGCAAAATTCTACATGCTCAAGTATACCAGAATTTCTATACTCCTTTTGTCTAAGGCCGACATCTAAAATTGAGCTGGCAATATATGTCCCCGAAGCCGTTCCAGAGTTAGAGAATATTCTCTCCTTGTTTCTTAGCTCTATTGTATTTGCTAAATTAGTGGTGATAAAACCATTTCCGAATGAGCCACGCTTACTCAAGTCGGAATTATACAATAGAGATCCCAAAGCATGCGCAACAATTATTGGGCCATCCTGAGTGGTCACTAGATGAGAAGTTCTGTGCTTGTTAAAGTTATGAGTATAGTCGTAGTATAGTTTGTGGAAATCTCTTCCTAATTTAAAGTTTATGTAATCATCAAATGAGTTGGGGAACGCTCCACTTAATTCTGTAGAGCTGTTTGCATAACTTTGCAAAACATTTTTCCAATTATAATTTCTATTATATTCTGAATAATTGTTATGGTAATATGCGGAGGCATTTAGTAATTTTGCTTGCTCCCCTATATGATGTATGGTCGCCACAAATGGGTGTAATTGTCCACGATCATTTGATTTCGATACCTGGAATATTTCTTGAGTAAACGTATCAAAATTTGGATTCCATCCTCTAACTGGGTAAGTGTTACTTACGGATACCCCATTGTAAATACTGGAAGAATTTAAATTTTCACATATATCATAAACCGCTGGTATATTGTTGTAATCCGGTATGCTTACATATTTTAATGAAGATGGAATTAGTCCTAGCGGCAGGAATTGATCGTTTTGCACTGAGTAGTCTTGTAACGAAGCAGGCATATTAAATCCTGTTCGGTCATAGAATCCATCTTTTGGAATTACATTTTTAAAGTTTCTTCTTCTGTGTGCTCTTCTTGGAAGATATGCAATACTTTGATTTACTCCAAGTAATGGGTCAATCAATGAATCTGTATCTGATCTTGAAAATGAATTTAACGAGGTTGCAGTAAGTCCTCTTTTGTAAGTTGGCGTTATAAAAGTTTTGCTCCCATACATTGAGAAGCCGTCAGAGCTTGCTGTTAGTAACCCAACTTGTTCTACTTTATCTATTCCAACATAGTTAAAAACTGCATTTGAACAATTCAGGTAACTATCCTGATCATTAATAAGTAAAATTATGTCTGGTATCGAATGGGCGGGAGAAAATTCTTGTGCTGTCTTAGATACTAGCTTTACAGTTTCAGCGGAATCAGCCTCTAAAGAAGTTTTTGTAAAATCAAATGAGGATGTCTCAAGTAAAATTTTAAAGTGAGATGATTTTCCGTTCCAAAGAGGGAAATACTCAGATTTGGTATTGCTTATATCCTTGATAATTAAATTCCAATTTGGAGGATATTGAGCCCCAGAGGTGAAGAATAACCACCCGTTAGATATGGCTATGTCATCTACAGTCCTGGTTACGTTCTCTTTTATATAATCTC
>Ga0114980_10002218_pt1 | contig 13836 bp, 15 predicted proteins | sample S_140806_EF_Meta_FD_87018 | JGI IMG/M metagenome (GOLD analysis project Ga0114980, IMG submission 87018) | Freshwater microbial communities from Lake Simoncouche, Canada to study carbon cycling - S_140806_EF_MetaG | ecosystem: Environmental > Aquatic > Freshwater > Lake | place: Lake...
AACATCCCAAAGCGATCGTGTGTAAACCAGGATGTGTCTCCCGGGGTTGGGTCTGGCTGGATTTGGCTCATAAACGGCTCCTTCTGTCGCACCTAAGAACGTAATTTTCTTATTTTTCTTTCAAAGCGAAGACAACGGCAGAGACATCCCAAAGCGGTCATGTGTAAACCAGGATGTGTCTCCCGGGGTTGGGTCTGGCTGGATTTGGCTCATAAACAGCTCCTTCTGTCGTACCTATGAACGTAATTTAGTTATTTTTCAAAGCGAAGACATTGGCAGAGACATCCCAAAGCGGTCATGTGTAAACCAGGATGTGTCTCCCGGGGTTGGGTCAGGAACAGTATTCATTCGTGTAACCTCACATTAGAATTGGCTAACAATGCTCTGCCGATGCCGCTAAACTTAATCAGTGCTTATGCCCGGGGAAGCGCAGCTCACCTGCAGGAATGGCCACTTTGAGAATATTCTCGCGGTGTGGCAGCGGACAAGTTGCAAACGATGTATACGCACACGGCGGGTTATACGCACGGTTGAAATCGAGACGAATACGGCCCGTTGGCGAAAATTCAGCATCCAGAAATCGCCCAGGTTGGTACGCAACCGTGTTACACATGGCATCCCGAAAGTTGAAAAACACCTTGCCAGCTTCGGGCGTGCCCGTACCCTCAAGGCGATACAGCCGCCCACCAATACGAAATTCGGCATAGCCATGCATTGGGGTCGGTGTCCGCTGCCCAAGCACATTTACAATCGTGACCATCCTGGGTTTGCTGTAAGGCACCCACTTTGCCAAAAAATTCAGCTGCGGGCGCACGGGCGCCCAGCGAAGTCCCGTTTTGCCAATTGCTTTACCACGCTCGATATTCCAGCCTCGAATGCCAAATCTCTCACCCCGCTTGATAAATGCCCACGTGTCTGGTCCAGCCTCGATAAGGTCTGGCGTGCCATCGATATCGGATGTCAACTCCCAGCTCCGCACCGCACTCCCATTCACCGTAATCCGCTTACCAGCCGTTGGTGTAAAGACCATCGCATCGCCAAGGCGGGTCACTGCTCCGAGCGGGTCTCCCTGTTTAGCACTCCGATAACGCAGCAGAGCAATCTCGCCATCGGCGAGCCACGTGAGGGCAACTAGAGACATCCACCCGCGGCGCTCCGCAAGGTTTGCAGCATACATCAGGCGCCATATAGGCGTTGAAATCGCTTCCTCTACCATGCCTTCACCTCAGCTCTTTCTAAGTGTAGCTCTGCCGCCACCCGGCCGAGAACAGCATCATCATTCAGTCGTTCATCAAAGCGGCCAAAGGCAGTACTTGCACCGTAAAAAACAACCGTTGGAACATCCTGGCCATCCGCAGTTCCATTTTCGTAAACATCCGCCCAGCCGCCCCCGCGGACATCCCAAATGCCAAAGTTATCCACGAAAAGCTTCTTCAAAGCTGCATGGTAGTACGCATCTACATCATCAAAATCCGGTCCAATCACGACCGCCAATGCATCGGAACGCTCCATCAAAATGAACTTCCGGACACTCCGTCTCCCGGCAGCAGGTACCGGCAGGCGGCAAAATTCACCATCAAGATTTTTGTATACATACGTCAAAATCTGCATGCGGCAGTGTACCAACCTGATGCGATGCGCATCCCCGGTACCAAAGGGTAGAATCCCCCATGGCAAAAGTCTCTCGTCGCAACGCGCTCTCGTCTTTGGTCGGAATGACCGCATCGACTGCCCTCATTTCCGCACCTGCATCCGCCGATGCTATTTCAACAATGGACCCAGACACCATCACAGCGGACAAAATCGGAAATGCTGCGACCGTTGTGGCACGTGTTTTCAGCCCGGATGAACGTAAACAGGCCATTAAAGAGCTCACTGGTACGCGCAAAAACATCATCGCAGTTCGAAGCGCAACAAAGCCCCAGAGCAAAGCCCCCGCCTTTCAATTTCGGGTCAGCGCGACAGCACCCATTCCAGCGGCTGGTATTCGCGTAAAACCAAAGGCCTATCGGCGCACAAAGGGCTCCCCTGACAACAAAGCGCTTGCTCGCGCAACGGTTGGGCAGCTTGCAAAGTGGCTCAGGGATGGCAAAACGACATCCGTTGCGCTGACCGAGCTCGCCATCACGCGCTGCGAAACCTACGGCCCACGCCTTCTATGCATCGTCAACATGCGCACGGGTGCCGCACGCCACGAGGCCATTGTTGCCGATGAAGAACTGGCAAAAGGTATCGACCGTGGCCCGCTGCATGGCATCCCGTACGGGATTAAGGACCTCTTCAACACAGCCGATATTCCAACAACCTACGGCGCACCGCCGTTTCGCGACCAGCAGTTCGATGCAGATGCCACCGTCGTAAAAAAACTCCGTGATGCGGGTGCCATTCTGGTGGCGAAGCTCTCTCTTGGCGAGCTCGCGATGGGCGATGTCTGGTTTGGCGGCACAACCCGAACACCATGGGATACATCCAAAGGGTCCAGCGGCTCGAGTGCCGGCAGTGCATCCGCTGTTGCCGCCTGCTTGCTTCCTTTTGCGATTGGAACAGAGACCTACGGAAGCATTACCAGCCCTTGTACCGCGTGTGGAACGACAGGGCTTCGGCCGACATTTGGACGTGTGAGCCGCGCGGCCGCGATGGCCCTTAGCTGGACGATGGACAAGATTGGGCCGATTACACGCTCTATCGATGATGCCGCCATTGTGTTTTCTGCCATTTGTGGTCTAGATCCGGAGGACAGAACGACCATTAATGCTGGCTTCCGCTGGGATGCAACATCTGGCATCAAAGGCCTCAAAATCGGCTTCGATACGGCAGGCTTCAAGGGTGCGGACAAAAGCCAACAAGCTGTGTTGGATTTCTTCAAAAGTCAGGGTGCAGAGCTGATTCCCGTGACGCTTCCCGCCAGCGAACCAGCCTTTGCAGGTCTCCCAGATATCATCATTGGGGCCGAAGGAGCTGCCGCATTTAGTGACCTGATCTCCGATGGCCGCCTTCCAAAACTCGTGCAACAGGATGACTGGAACTGGCCGAATACATTTAGGATTGGCAGTCTGATTCCGGCGGCGGACTACATTTCTGCCATGCAAGTTCGTACAGTGTTGCAAGAACGCATGGACGTGGCGCTCCGCGGCATCGATGTCTACATCACCCCGGGTCTTGCGGTCCCGAGTATCACTTGGACCAACCTGACCGGGCACCCAACGGTGATCACGCGCTGCGGGATGTCCGACAAGGGCATGCCCATCATGATTGAGTTTACGGGGAACCTCTGGCGTGAGGATGCCGCGCTTCGCGCAGCATATGCCTGGGAACAACATCGCGGCAACGACCATGGCTGGCCAGAAATCGATGCGGCCCCGATGACGCCTCCTGTACTCAGCAAAGAAGGCTAATGAAAAGAAACACCGCCAGGGGATAAACCTTGGCGGTGTTTCACGTTAACGGACTGGATCGTTACCTAGTTGGGGCAGTTTTGATGCCAAGGCGTTCGGCCTGGATCCGGTAACGGCAAAGGGTACTGACGCATCAGGTCAACCCCAGACCAAGGCAAACCGCAAGGCTCTGAGACCACCTGCCCCTTCGACATCCACTTTGCGTGACCATCAAAAAATGTCGCATTTACGCCACCTGTGTGCCGCGTCAACGCAAGGACCGGTTCACCAAAACCAGGCTTAATATAGAGGTTTTTTGGTGGCTCAAACCAGGAGTCATCAAAGGGAACGCCCTTTTCGGTCACAATAACGATGTCCGCTGGCCGTTCGACTTGCGCGAGCGTGAGGCTCTCCGCCGCACGGTTGGCTACGTAGGAACGCGGCTTGCCATCGGTGCTGTTTGGCTTCTTTCCGCTATCCGATGGACATATCAAAAGCGCTTTGTCGTTCGCGGTATAGGGAAGAATTTGATTCCACCAGCGGTTGGATGCGTTTGCTCCAAGAGCAGCCCCAGGGTTGACACGACTACGGTCAACATTGTGACCAAAGAAGAAAATCGTGTCATCGTAGTCGCTGAAGTACATCTGCAAACCGAGGCCGAGCTGGCGCATATTAGACATACAGCTTGCGGCGCGGGCTTTTTCACGTGCTTGTGCGAAAACGGGAAAGAGGATGGCAGCCAGAATCGCTATGATGGCAATGACGACGAGAAGTTCGATAAGCGTAAACGCACGACGTTGCATAGCCTAAGATACACCATCGAAATAATAAACTACATCAATAAATGTTAACCAATCGCGTCATTTGGTTTATAGCGCTAAAATGTCTATTCGCATGACCCATCTTGAACGCACTAAGATCAATGCCGCACGCTTGTCCATTTGGGTTGGTGTCTCTCTGGTCATCACCAAGGCTGTCATCGGACTGCTAACCCACAGCGTTTCGATCAAGGGTGAGGCGGTTCACAGCGCCACCGATGTAGTTGCAAGTTTGGTTGCTTTTGTCGCGATTCGTAAGGCCACGGTGCCTGCGGATGATGACCACCCGTACGGCCACGGCAAGATTGAAAGCCTCTCAGGGCTTGCCGAAGCTGTCATCATTGGTGTAGCGGCGATTGCGATTGCCGTCGAAGCAACACGCAGTCTCCTAGGGGCTGAACCTAACGTCCATGTTGGTGTGCTCGGCATAGGTATCATGATCGCCAGTGCATCGGCCAACTTCGCCGTAGCCACCCACCTTAGCAGCGTCGCGCGGAAGTCGGATTCACCGGCACTCGCTGCGGATGCCAAACACCTCATGGTGGATGTCTGGACATCGATGGGTGTCCTCGCGGGTCTGGTTGCGACAAAGCTAACGGGCTACAACCGCATCGATGCGATCATTGGCTTTGCTGTTTCCCTAATGGTCCTCAATGCCGCATGGCATATTGGGCGCGGTGCGGTGGACTTTTTGCTCGATGGGCGTTTACCGGATGACGAGATTGTCCGGATCGAGCACATTTTCAATGTCGATGAACGAGTCCTTGGATTTCACAAGCTGCGGACGCGCAAGAGTGGTGCCGACCGCCATGTGGATGTGCATATTCAAGTGGACGATGACCTCTCGCTACGCGCTGCGCATCAGATCACAGAAGAGCTTGAAGATGAGATCCGTAAGGTTCTTCCTAACACCGAAGTTGTAATCCACACAGAGCCATTCCAAGAAGAGCAGATTCACCAAATGGAAATCGAACATCGGCGCGGACGCGAGGGTGGCATCGGTAAATCTAAGCAATAAATAGCATCATCGCGTCGTTTGCAAACATTGTCCCGTGTCTTGTCAGGCGCACGGCATCCCCCGCCAGTTCCAACAGCCCGGCATCCACACCGGCAATGAGCTCATCGGCAAAGAGCTCACGAATATCCAATCTATAGCGATTGGACACATCAGTGAGATGCACGCCTCCCGGAAGGCGTAAGCCGAGCATCAGCGTCTCGCCAATACTCCCGGCAAGATCGGGTGTCTCTGTGTTTTCAAACGCAATTGGCTGCCCGCAAAGCATCGCATCAATGTACCGGCTTGGACGCAACACATTTGTCATGCGGTCCACATTGTCATAGCCGACGGCACCCGCTCCAAAGCCCCAGTAGGCGTCATTGTTCCAATAAACCCGGTTATGGCGGCTTTGCATTCCGTGTTTGGCGTAATTACTGAGCTCATAGCGCTCGTAGGCGGCATTCGCTGACAGGTCCATCGCAAGCTCAAGCATCGCCGCCTGGGCTACATCCCCGGGTAATGCCATCCGGCCACGCTGCAAGCGCCCCCAGAAAGGCGTCTTTTCTTCAAGGATGAGGCCGTAAATGGACAGATGTGGAACATCTAGTGCGAATGCGTGGTCAAGTGTCCGTCGCCAGTCAGCCAATGTTTGACGTGGCAGTCCGAACATCAGATCGATCGAGAGGTTGCTGATGCCAGCACTGCGAACCGTTTGCAGTGCTATTGCTGCATCTTCGGGAGCATGCGTCCGGTCTATCATCCGCAGAACGGATGGATTGAATGACTGTACGCCAAACGAAACACGGTTAACACCAGCATCCCGCAGAAGATTCCAGTCATGCAGAAGGACATCATTAGGGTTGGCTTCCAGCGTGACTTCGGCATCCGGAGTAATGCCAAGCGTCTCGCGGAGTGTCCGTATGATTTTGACCAAAGCAGCTGTCGGCAGCTGAGTCGGTGTGCCACCACCAAAGAAGATGGATGTGAGGGGATTCTCACCAGATCCACGGGTGATGATTTCGTGGCAAATGGCATCTATGTAGCGCTGCTTAGTGCCATCCTTGTAGCCCGAATAGGCATTGAAATCGCAGTATCCGCATTTCTTCGCACAAAACGGGATGTGAATATAGGCTGCGGCGGGTTGTTTGCGTTCAGGTTGCCAATCCCGCCACAGCAGCTCAGATTTCACGTCGCTAAATGCGTGCGAGCAGCTCGGTTTTTTTGAGCTCGTATTCTTCGGCGGTGATTGCTCCAGCGTGCATTAAAGCGTGCAGGGATGCCAGCTTTTCGATGCAGTCCTCGACCGGATCTACGACTGGTGTAGCTGGCACATTGGGAGGAACGGGGATTGTCGATGTTGACGCAGCATCAGAGGAAACCGCCGGTTGCTTGCGGCCAAAGTCACTGATTTTGAGGTGGAGTGTCTTTGCAAACGACTCGGAAAGGGCCTGAATGCTGGGCTCGGTTCCGCGGCGACAGTCTTTGAAGTAGTGCTTGAGTGTTTCGCCGGCGGCCCATGCGACAGCGGCGGTGATTGGTGCCTGAATGGCGACGGAGACAAGGTAGCCTGCACCTGGAATAAACTTCGCCAGCTTAGCGCCCGCGTAAGCGGCTCCGAAGGCTCCGCCGAGAACGGTGGCAGTTGTGGTCGCGATGGCAAAGCCCATTTGCCGTGCTCGCTTTGCTGAGACAAGAACCTGATAGACACCGGAAAGCTCGGTTGCCATTTTGGAAAATGTTGCGGTGACGACGGCGATGTCCAAACCAAATGGCAGGAGGTTGGCAGCAGCGCTGACAGCGGTGTAGGTCAGGATAATGCCATTTGCACGGCGATCAATTTCATCCCAATCCGGTTCCATTGGCATCATGGTTTCGTCCCTCATCGGTGGCCAGTCACTGGTCTTCCGGCCGGGCAACACACCATCCCCCATCGTTTCAATGAGCTTGTCCTTGGCAGCATTTCCAAGGCGTTTTAGGGTGTCTGCAATCTGATCCGGTTCCATGTTGGCTCCCGCGTCCATCGTACCGCTTTCACGGCATCTGGACAGTCTACGCAAGGAGGTTTGCATTGGTTCCTGAGATACAAACGGAAGGTAGGATATACAACATGAATGTCACACAGGATGAGCGTGAACACTGGACTCGGCATCCGGGACGCCCCCCAGTGATGCAACAGTCGTGGCGGGATTTGCTGTTTATCCATTGGCCGGTTCCGGTGGATGTTATCCAGCAGGCGCTTCCGACCGAGCTCACGGTGGACACATTTGATGGTTTTGCATGGATTGCCTTGGTGCCTTTTCAAATGCGAAATGTCCGGCCGGTTTGGGCTCCTTGCGTGCCCGGGCTAAGCAACTTTGCCGAGTGCAATGTGCGGACGTATGTCCACATCGATGGCAAAGCTCCCGGTGTTTGGTTTTTTAGCCTCGATGCTGCAAATGCCATCGCATGTGCCATCGCCCGGTTGACATTTTCACTCCCCTATTTCCATGCAAAGATGAATGGTGTTGTGCAAGGAAATGAATATCGGTACCGCACATCGCGCTACAAGTCTGGCTTGGATGTAGCGCTCTCAGCATCCATTTCGTCGGGAGAACCATTACCCGCGGTCCCGGGCACGTTTGACTGGTGGGCTGCGGAGCGCTATCTCCTCCATAGCATCCATCGGGGCAAGCTGCACACAGGGCAGGTCCATCACAAGCCGTATTGCCTCATTGATGCCACCGTTGACTTTTCAAAGTTTGATGCGGAGTTTCCGCTGTCTGATGTCCAGAACATCCCACCGCCTAGCGTCCTGTATTCTCCCGGCGTAGATGTGGATGTGTTTGAGCTGAAGCCATTTTCATCCGTAGCACATGACTGAATCCCCCATTCGGCCTGCGACATTGGGACAAAAGACCCATGCCCACGATTTTGGCATCTGATACACCATTCCAACAGGAGAGATAAGCACACATGTTGCGTAAACGCGAACACGAAGAACTAAACCAGCTACACGATGGGACATCGGAGCTCAGTGCAGCCGCAATGGTGGATGACCCATCCGAGCGTCGGATGTACAAGCGCTACCGGGAGTTTTTCCGGGATGCCGATCAGCACCGTACCTGGAACCTCTGGAATGACATCCCGTGGAATGAAATTCCTGAAACACCGGCATCGGAAGACCTGATTGCAGCCGTCGAGCGTCGCTACGTCGAACTGATGTTCCTCCCTGACTATTCATCCCGTGCATTGCAGTCACAGCGATCCTCCCGTGGCCGTGCTTGGTTCATGACACGCTGGGCCTATGATGAAAGCAAGCACCTCCTCGGGCTCCAGGAGTGGTTGATTCTGCGTGCTGGTTACACGGATGAAATTTGCCGAAATACATGGGAACGTGAGCTGTCGGAAAATCAGTGGATTCCACCGATCAATACACCGGAAGCGGTTCTGATTGATAGCCTGGCATGGGAATGTTACGAGATCGAAGGCCTGGCATCGATCCGTGACCTCGCAGTAACAGGCGGGGATCTCACCCTGCTTCGCCTGATTGATCATCTGCTCCTCGATGATGCGGCGCATATGTCCTTCCTCAGGGATTCGATTCAGGAAGTGCGTAATTCACGTCCAGATGAAGTCGCAGAGGCGTTAGAAGCTGTCTGTGCGACGCTTGTCGATCCAGGGCTCATCGCTCGGCTGCGTGCAGAAATCGCTCACTAAAAACAAATCAGGGTGCCCTGTGATAACACAAGGCACCCTAGCTAGTTGTTAGGTCTGCGATAAGAGCAGCTCTCTGAAAACTAATAACCCACGCGCATCGCGTGCATCATGTGATCCGCAAGTTCTATCAAGCGTCCAGGCTTGACTCGGGATGCCATTACTACCAGTTGGTTTTCGAACGTAAAAGCGACCGCACAGTGGTCATCCTGATCTGTTAAGGTGTACAGAATGCTGCCATCGGCGCCTGTCTGTACGGCCCACCCAGGGGCAGCCGCAATATCAGCCGCTGTCGAACTCGGTAAAAAAAGCGAAACCGTTGATCTACCTTTTACGTAAGTCTGTTGGCGTCCGCGTTCTGCCGACCTAACACGGCGATATCCCCCAATGGAATCTGGTAGACGCAACAAACCTAATAGATCCGCGGACATTCGCACATGGTCCGAGCTCGGGATAACTTGCAGTGTTCTGGCAAGCCATCGTGATCGCAGCTGCCATCCGGCAACAGCAGCAACGATAGCCGTGCCCCCAGCAAGCGCGAGTGCAGCTGGTCTCAATGTTTGACCCGGATCTCGTATTGACTGGTGAGCAGGAGCTCGTTGATGTCATGCACCACAAAAACGTCATTCATATCGCTTGTCGATGGCAACAAGACCGATGGTGTCAGGTGTTGGTGAACAATCGCAACACCAAGACCCACTACACATCCTAGTGCTCCCCAAACCATCGGCGGACCATATGCCCAGCTTATTCTGCGGATACGGGTTCGAAGCCAAACGGATGGATTATCCAACGCAAATCGAGCCTTGTGGTACACAGCGCGATAGGAGCGAAGCGATTCTTGTTGCTGGCTATCCAAGTTTTTGGAAGTGTCATCGGTTGTATTTTCAATAATCGAATCACAGCAATCTACATCACCTGCAAGATTATGCAGGTTGTTTACGAGGTTGATATTTTTCAGCCGATGTCGCATCTGTAGGATTCCAGTGCAGCACGCATTTTGGCCCGGGCACGATGGAGACGAGATCTGACGGTTCCAAGAGGGAGGGCAAGTACCTGCGCAACTTCATCGTAATCCAGACCCTCAACATCTGCAAGGAGCAAGGCAGCGCGATGATGTTCATTCAGAGAGTCTAGTGCGGCTTGCATTGGCTCGGAGAGTGTCCTGTGAATAAATCCATCCGGTGGGTCAGCAGTTCCGGCGAGCTGTATATTCTTGCCTTCAAGTAAGGGCAAGCCAGTGTCCAGGCTGAATGCACTACGTACCTTTGCACGTCGCACTAAATCGATATGGTTGCGTGTCAACATCCGGAAGAACCAGCGGTCGAAGCCGGTACCTGAAAACTTGTCAAACGCCTTAAAGGCATCGATTAGTGTCTCGGCAAGGATGTCATCCGTGTCATCCGAGTTGCCACGCGAAAGTTGATAGGCGTAGCGATGAAATCGGTTCCAATCCTGAGCGACCAGCTGATCAAAGAGAGCAGCCCGTGCAGTATCGGTTAGAGATGTAACTGGTGTGGAGCTGGCTAACCCTGATGGCAGTATGCGAACACTCACGCCCACCCTCCAAAATAGCAGTTTGTAATGCCCTGTAGGATTAATCGATGTCGCATTCGAGGTATCGACGTATATGGCAAATAGACTGTTCAAACAAATATTACGATAATTATGTGACAAAAAATTGTTTTGTAATCATCCAAAAACACAGGAGCCTCGCCGACAAAATGGGAGATTCGAAGCCGTAGCCCTTAGCTTCAGTGTAATGCAAACGCACAGCACTCAAGAAACCACGTATAGCCGCATTTTCGAACCTGCCAAACAGCAGACTCATCTACAAAATAGGCGACTCAAATCCGTATTCTTCTACCGGGGAGAAGTGGATGACGGTAACAACATCCGTTGGACCAACCGGACGGTCATAGATTCTGATTAGCAGCTCGACTAACTCATCGGCGTCGCGTAGCTCAGGGTTCTCACGCATCAGATCACGCGGGCTCAAATCCACAATGCGCTTTACGTCGACATCGTCGATGATCGCCGTACACACCTTGATCCGCCGGCTGTAGCGCTGCCCGAGTGTGATCCAAACCAGCTGGCCTGTCTGGTACTTAGTTGACTTGTCCCCGAGGCGGACGGTGGCGGTCTTTCGCCCCTTGCGCAAGGCATCACCGTACAACTCTGTGTAAAAATTTAGTGCAAACACTTTACACCTCCCCGCAGCGTCACTGTGTTTTGACCACAACATTCTCAACATACACTAGACTACAAATTGTCGCCGCTGTCACAGCGAGTAAGTTCACCTTAGAATACGGTTACAACGTCCCTTGGGGGAGGCTATTTGTATGGATGTAAAAATCGACAGGCGCCTGCAAACACACATCGAAGGTCTGGTTTTAAACTTTCAAGGCGAAGTAGGCATTTATGTAAAAAATCTGCGCGACGGGACCATCGCCTCCGTTCGTGCGGATGAGCTCTTTCCAACGGCTTCCATCGTCAAAATCCCCATCCTCATTGGAATCGCAGACAAGCTTGAAAAGCGTGAGCTTGAATACCATCAAAAGCTGACCTACACCGATGACCTGCTCTACGAAGGTGAGGATATTTTAGGTTCGTTCAAGACAAAGGAAAAAATTGAGCTCTCGAAGCTCATCATGCTAATGCTTACGACCAGCGACAACACAGCTAGCCTGTGGCTGCAGGCGCAAGCAGGCGGCGGAGCGCGCATTAACAGCATTCTGGCTGATCTCGGCTTCTCCGTAACACGTGTCAACTCCCGCACCGATGGCCGCAAGGATGCACAGGCAATCTATGGCTGGGGCCAGACAAGTCCACGTGAAATCGCTATGATCCTTGAGCGCATCGCAACCGGCAAGCTCCTCACGCCGGTATCCAGTGAACGGATGCTCCGCTGCCTTGGGCGCAATTATTGGGATGAAGAAGCTCTCGGGCAGCTGCCCCCGGATGTCTTTGTCGCAAGCAAAAGTGGCGCAGTGAACCAGAGCCGCTCCGAAGTCCTCTACGTAAAAGCACCAAATAATCCGTACGTGTTTTCCATCATCACGCGTAATCAGAAAGACCAGAGCTGGGGAAGTGCAAACGAAGGGTGGGTTCTAGCGAGGACACTCTCCCGCGATCTGTGGAAGCATTTTGAGCCAAAGTCACCGTGGAAGGCAAGCCAGCCGCTCGCCGCAGGCCCATCGACGACAAAACGCGGAGGAACAGCATGACGACACGCACCGGCGCCGATGTTCTGGTAGCCAACAACTTCCCAGGGCTTCACGGTAAGAACATCGGGCTGATCACCAACCATACCGGCTGCCTTCGCCAAGGTGTCGCAACAGCGGATGCGTTCTTCAAGAGCCCTGATATCAGCCTTAAGGTCTTCTTTGGCCCAGAACACGGTATCCGTGGCGCGATGGATGAGCGTGTCCCCGATAGCGCCGATCCAAAAACTGGCATCCCTGTCATTTCGCTCTACGGTCCACGCACTGCTCCAGAGCCAGCGCATCTGGCTGCTCTGGATGCCCTTGTCTACGACATTCAGGATATTGGCTGCCGCTACTACACCTATGTCTCGACCTTGGTGCACTGTATGCGCGCCGCGGCGAAGGCAGGCATCCCGCTTACAATCCTGGACCGACCAAACCCGATAGGCGGCACGCACGTCGAGGGCCCAGTCACAGATAGCGATAAGCTCTCGTTCGTAGCAATCCATCCAATCCCAATTCGCCACGGAATGACCCTTGGTGAGCTGGCAAAACTTGTCAACGTTCAGACAGACCTCAAATGCAACGTAAATGTTGTCAATGTGGAGGGCTGGAAGCGGCGTGACTGGTTTGATGCAACGGGCTGCGAATGGATTGATCCAAGCCCGAACATGCGGAGTCTGGTGCAGGCGAACATTTATCCGGGACCTGCGCAGCTTGAGTTCACCAATGTCAGCGTTGGCCGTGGAACGGCGACGCCTTTTCAGCTCTTTGGCGCTCCGTGGCTTGATCATTTCAAATTTGTGGATGCCCTTCAGGCGATGGACCTCCCAGGCATCGGGTTTGTTCCGCGCACCTTCAAACCGACCGCTAGTAAATTCGCAGGGGAGGAATGCAAGGGCGTGGAGCTAATCGTCACGAACCGGGAAACTTTTCTGCCGGTGCAGACGGGTGTCGCGATGGCGATTGCGCTTCGCAAAGTCGCTCTGCGGCAATGGGAAATGGCCCGTTGGCAGACGCTGCTTTGCCATAAAGAGACATTCGATGCTGTCGAGCAGGGTGCAAGGCTTCAGGATGTCGTCAAACTTTGGGATCCTGCGCTGCAGAAGTTTAAGAATGACCGTAAGAACGTTTTACTCTATCGCTGACAACAGGTAGACTTTTCTCATCCGTTATTCACCTTCAGAAGGAACATCTGTGACATCACGCAATCCTAAATCCGCTGCCTTCACGCTCATCGAACTCCTTGTCGTCATTGCCATCATCGCTATTCTGGCAGCCATCCTGTTCCCTGTCTTTGCACAGGCACGCGAGAAGGCCCGGCAAACCAGCTGCGCATCGAACCTAAAGCAGCTTGGCACCGCATTCTTGATGTACACACAGGACTATGATGAAATGGCCATCCGGACATTTTATGGAAATAGCCCAAGCCGGACACTGTGCTCGTGGCCGGTCTTTACCCAGCCGTACATCAAGAACTACGAGATTTTCAAGTGCCCAAGCACACCGCGTGACCTGGGAGCGACTCCAGGCACGATGGCGACACCTGGCGGCTGCGGCACTTTACCAAATGGCCTCTCGAGCTCCTATTTGTACAATCTGTATATCGGCGGTAACCGGGATGTCGGGTCTGGCGCGACGGCAATCGATACCATCAGCACCACAGGCATCAACAAGCCGAGTGAAACAGTGCTCTTTGTAGATGGCGGTGCTGATTCCCGTACCGTGCCAAATGACCCACTGCGGTG
>Ga0114980_10002220_pt1 | contig 13828 bp, 13 predicted proteins | sample S_140806_EF_Meta_FD_87018 | JGI IMG/M metagenome (GOLD analysis project Ga0114980, IMG submission 87018) | Freshwater microbial communities from Lake Simoncouche, Canada to study carbon cycling - S_140806_EF_MetaG | ecosystem: Environmental > Aquatic > Freshwater > Lake | place: Lake...
AATAGGCGTAGGAGTTTTGATAGCTGGTGCATTTTTGGTTGTGGGTTGTTTTTTAGACGCTATTCCTGCCATCATTATTGTTGGAACTACTTTGCAACCGCTTGCTGAATCGGTCGGTATGCACCCCGTGCATTTCGCAATCGTAGGTATCGTGTCTTTAGCTTTTGGCTTGATCACGCCGCCCTACGGTATGTGTCTGATGATCTCGTGTGCCGTAGCCAAAGTCCCGTTAAGGTTCGCGCTAAAAGACACGATGATCATGCTTATCCCCATGCTAGTAGTCTTGTGTGGCGTGATTGTGTTTCCTGAGCTAGCGCTCTTTATGCCAAGGACATTTGCTCCTGATATGTTGAAGTAAAACAGTCTTTTTCAAACTTATTGCAAGCATTATTGTTTTGCTGATAAATAGTTAGTCAAAGCACTTTTTTTTTCTGTTTTAAATGTCCTATTGACAGATCAATAGAACTGATTCATTATTAGTTTATGAATACTGATATGCCATTGCCCAAATACCATCAGGTCTATTTGGTGTTACGTGAACAATTACACGAGGGAAAATTTTCCCAGGGAGTCCCCGGGGAATTGGCGCTGATGCAGCAATTCTCGGTAGCTCGTGTCACGGTAAGACGGGCATTGGCTCAATTGGCGCAAGAAGGATTAATTAGCAGAGAACCCGGGCGCGGAACCCGTGCTTTACTAAGTCAGAGCAATCCAATCTCTCATGGGGTGGCAGATAAAACTCACAAGGCACGTCTGACTGGATTGCTTGAAAATTTAGTCAGTATGGGGTTAAGAACCTCTGTAAAGGTTTTGTCGGTTGAACGAATCCATGCGCCGCAAGATGTCACTTTTTCATTGCAACTCAAAAAAGATGAGTTAGTGCAAAAAGCTCAGCGAGTGAGGTACACCAAAGAAGGCCCACTTTCCCATATCACTACTTGGGTTCCTGAGAGCATTGCCAGTGGGTTTGGGTCTAAAGAGTTGGAGCATAAACCTATTCTTTTGCTAATTGAAGAAACCGGTGTCAAGGTGGGGCGTGCCCAGCAAAACATTTCAGCAAAGTTAGCAGACGCGAGTATTGCGCAGCATTTAGATATAGCAGTAGGGTCTGCCCTGCTATCGGTTAATCGCCTCATTTATGACGAAGATGACAAACCGATTCAGTGGCTACATGGTTTGTATCGCCCAGACCGCTACGAATATCAAATGCAATTATCTCGCGTAGGTAGTATTGATGCCAAAGTGTGGGTTAGTAAAGAGTTGTCAGCCAATTTTCATTAATTTTTCAAAGGAGCAAATCATGACTTCACGTCGTCAATTTATAGGTCAATCGGCGGCCGCAGCTTCGGCTATGGCATTTCCCTTGGTAGGTGGTGCACAGCCAAAAACGGTGAAAGTAGGTGTATTGCATCCTGTGACAGGTGCACTTGCTTACTCTGGCCAGCAATGCCGTGAAGGCGTGATGATGGCTATTGAAGACATCAATAAATTAGGGGGTATCAAGTCTTTGGGAGGTGCAAAGATTGAAGCGCTTTTGGGTGACGCCCAGTCCACACCTCAAGCGGGTGCTGCTGAAGTCGAAAAGATGAACGAAGCCGGTGTCAGTGCCATTGTGGGTGCTTTTGCCTCGGCTATTTGTTTGGCAACAACACAAGCCGCTGCTAAATACAACTTGCCTCACGTGGTAGATGTGGGCGTAGCCGATCAAATTGTCGAGCGTGGATTGAAAAATACTTTCCGATTCGGTCCAGGATATAAAAAATGCGCTGAGGTTGCTGTTGCTAACCTTCACGTTCTCAATACAGCTGCTGGTAAGCCTGCGCGCTCAGTGATGATCATCCATGAGGAATCGCTATTTGGAACGGGTACAGCTAATTTATTAGCCCGTGAACTACCTGGGTATGGCTACGATGTGAAAGAAATAGTCAAACACGCAAACCCCACACGAGACTTCAATAATATCGTTTTGCGAATGAAGCAGGTCAACCCAGACATTGTTATTCCTGCGAATTACTATAACGAATACGCTTTGTTAGTGCGAACCATGCAGCAGCAAAAAGTATCGCCAAAGGCCATCTATTCGGTTTTGGGTGGTGCTGCTTCTAGTTATAAATTTGTTAAAGAATTTCCAGATGCAGCAAATGGCATCATTGACTGTAATCACTGGTTTAATCCGCGCGACAAGCGTTCACTGGATCTCAAAAAACGTGTAGAGGCTAAAAATTTATTCTTTAGCTATGAGGTATTCATGGCATATACAGCCATGCGCTTACTGGCCGACGCCATCGAACGTGCGAAGTCTACAGACCGCGCAGCCATCATTGATGCATTGAATAAGAGCACATTCTCAGATCACATCATGCCCTATGGCACAACCCAGTTTGTCAATGGCCAGAACATGGGGGCACAACCTTTGATGACCCAGGTAGTCAAAGGCGATATCAAGGTCATCATTCCGCGTGACTACCGCGAAGTCGAACCAATATTTCCTTTGAACGCTTAAGCCTAACGGGGCTGGGCCATGTTTGATCTGTCGATTCTTTTTGCTTCCGTGCTCAACGGCATCACGACCGGTGCTGTGTATGCATTGATTGCACTGGGGTTGACCTTGATCTATGGTGTGTTGCACATCATCAACTTCGCTCACGGAGCGTCGTTGATGGTGGCCTTATATGGTGTGTATTTTTTAAGAGAAAAAATCGGCATTGACCCTTATTTGGCCCTGACGATAGTGGTGCCCGCAATGTTTGCTTTTGGCTATGTATTGCAGCGCGGCATTATCAATCGTGCCAGTCATGGCAAAGACGAAAACATTTTGTTGGTGACTCTAGGTATTTCGATTGTTCTTGAAAATTTGGCATTATTATTTTTTAAATCAGACACGCGAAATATTGAGACAGCCTATACCTTGACCACTGTCAACATTGGTACGGCAATGATCGCACTTCCTAAATTGGTGGCGTTTATAGGCGCATTGGTTGTATCAGCCATATTGCTAGTCGTCATGCGCTTTACTTTTCTAGGGCGAGCCATTCGTGCTGTCGCTAAAGAAAAACATGGTGCACGTTTGATGGGCATTGATGTAGACCACGTTTATGCCATGTGTTTTGGAATCGGATCAGCTTGTTTAGGGGCTGCCGCATGTTTTTTGTTACCGGCTTACTACGTGAATCCCATGGTGGGAAGTGGTTTCGTCTTAGTGGCTTTCACGATCGTGGTTTTAGGAGGCATGGGTAGTTTTGTAGGGGCTTTTTTGGGCGGCCTTCTGATAGGCGTAGTCGAGTCTATCGGCGGCTTGTATTTAGGTGAATCACTGGGGCAGGTTGGTATTTTTATTATTTTTATTGCAGTCTTGCTTTTTCGCCCTCAGGGTTTATTTGGGGGCCGCACATGAAAGATTTTTCTGCAATTACAGTTTTTGTATTACTGGTGGGAAGCATTCCCTTTTTTACTGAATCTGGAGTCGTTTTAAATTTTGTGATGATGGCGTTGTTCGCTTGTTTACTTGCGCAAGCTTGGAATATTTTGGGTGGGTTTGGTGGTCAGTTTTCTTTTGGGCATGCACTTTTCTTTGGAACGGGAGCCTATGTTCAAGTCATGGCGCAGGTTCATTTAGGTTGCAACCCTTGGATCGCTTTGCTATTGGCTATTGGCATGAGCGCTATGGTTGGTTTATGTGTTGGCGCTTTGTCTTTTCGCTACGGACTGAAAGGCTCATACTTTGCATTAGTAACTTTGGCTTTTGCTGAAGTATTCAGGATTGTTGCCTTATCTGTTGCTTTTACTGGGGCCGGTGTTGGACTGATGCTTCCATTGCGCGAGTCTTTCAGCAATATGCAATTTGCTTCAAGGGCTGGCTATGTTTGGTTGGTTTTAGGATTGGTCACTCTAGCTTTGTGTACCACCGCATGGTTACGCCATTCTCGTTTTGGTGCCTATTTGCAAGCTGTGCGCGATAACGAAGACGCTGCAAGAGCGATTGGTGTAGATCCTTTCATGGTCAAACTTTGGGCCACTGTAATTTCTGGGGCTTTAATGGGCTCTGGTGGTGCGTTTTACGTTCAAGTTTTCCAATACATTGATCCGGGCTTGGCTTTTGGACCGCACACTTCTGTAGAAGCATTGGTTGGGGCTATTGTTGGCGGCATGGGAACTTTGTGGGGGCCTGTGGTTGGTGCATTGACCCTGCATGTTTTGGCGGATGTTACGCGTAATTTGTTTGGTCAATTGCCCGGTATCAATATGGTGGTCTATGGTGCTGTGTTGGTTTTAATTGTGATGTTTATGCCAAGTGGTATTTCAGGTATCAGATTCCATTTATTTAAACAGCCTTCGAAAACTCCTTCAATTGGTAAGGAGCAAGTGTGAATTTGTTAGAGGTTAAAAATGTCTCGCGTGCATTTGGTGGACTACGTGCTGTGGAAGATGTGAGCTTCAATGTGTCAGTTGGAAGTTTGACTGCATTGATTGGCCCTAATGGGGCGGGTAAAACTACTTTGTTCGCTCTTATGTCAGGATTTCTGCGACCTGACGTAGGGCAGATTTTTTTTGATGGGGTCGACATTACTGGGCGCGCACCACATATGAACGCTATGCTTGGATTGACGCGTACGTTTCAAATTGTGCAACCCTTTGCTTCTCAAACGGTTCGTGAGAATATCGCGGTGGGTGCGCATCTTAAGTTTGCGCGTCGCGACGAGGCATTCAGTGCTGCAGAAGCAGTTGCCGAACGCTTAGGTTTGTATTCGCAACTTGATAAACCAGCCGCTGATTTAACTGTCGCAGGTCGAAAACGATTGGAGTTAGCACGGACCCTGGCTACACAACCTAAGTTGCTGCTTTTGGATGAAGTACTGGCGGGTTTGAACCCTCAAGAAATCCAAGAGATGTTGCCCGTGGTGCGTGGTTTGGTCGAAAATGGTGTCACTGTCTTGATGATTGAGCACGTCATGCAAGCCGTTATGAACTTGGCACAACACGTGTGGGTGTTGGCGCAAGGGCAACTTATTGCGCAAGGTACACCCAGCGAGGTAACGCAAAACCCGCAAGTAGTGGAGGCCTACCTAGGTCACGGAACTGCCGCACGTTTGCTCAAATCACAGCAGGTAACGCATGCGTGAATTGCTTTCAGTTGAAAACTTACGTGCAGGCTATGGCGCAGTGGAAGTCTTGCGCGGTGTTGATATTCGTATCTCGCATGGAGAGTTGATCGCTTTACTTGGTAGCAATGGCGCTGGTAAAACAACTCTCAATGCCGTGATGTCTGGTTTGCTAGCTCCTCGAAGCGGAAGAGTCATATTTGATGGTGAAGACTTAACAGGGGTGCACTATCGACGAATAGTACAAGCAGGTTTGATACAAGTTCCTGAAGGGCGCAAGGTATTTCCTAATCTCACTGTTTTAGAAAACTTAGAGTTAGGTGCCTTCACGCGTGCCAGTCAAAGATTGTCAGAAAACATAGACCGTGTATTTGAAACTTTTCCTCGATTGCGGGAAAGAATGGCGCAACTTGCTGGCACTATGAGCGGGGGAGAACAGCAAATGTTGGCGATTGGCCGTGGGTTGATGGCTTAACCTAAGCTATTGATTTTGGATGAGCCTTCACTTGGATTGTCACCCTTGTTAGTAGAAGAGTTGTTCACTCTGATTGCAAAACTTCGCACCGATGGATTGGCAATTCTCTTGGTTGAACAAAACGTGGGGCAATCGCTTGATATTGCAGATCGTGCTTACGTGATGGAAAACGGCACCATCCGTTTTTCAGGAACCGCGACTGAATTATTAGCTAGCGATACTTTGCGTCAGGCTTATTTGGGTGTCTGAGGTAAGTATGTCTCAAACCCTCGCGCAAAAATTGATCGCCCGAGCTTCAGGCAAAAATCATGTTGCTGTAGGTGACTTGGTAACCTGCAAAGTGGATTTAGCTATGTTCCATGATTCGTCAGGACCGCGTCGTTTAAAGCCTATGCTGGAGGAGTTAGGTGCCAAGATTTGGGATCCTTCTAAAGTGGTTTTGGTGATGGACCACTATGTGCCTGCACAAGATGCTGACGCAAAGCGAATTGTCCAAATAGCTAGAGATACAGCTAAAGAATGGAAGTTGCCCAATGTCATAGATTCCGAAGGAATATGCCACGTCGTTTTGCCAGAGCGTGGCCATTTGCACCCAGGGATGATGTGCGTCGGAGGAGACTCCCATTCCCCAACTGGCGGAGCTTTTGCCACCTACATGTTTGGTATTGGAGCCACTGAGATGCTCGGTGTTGTGGTGACGGGTGAAATTTGGGTGCAGGTTCCTAAAACTTTAAGAATGCTGTGGAGCGGACGTCTTCATCAGGGAGTTTGTGCCAAAGACATGATGTTGCACATGATCGGGCGCTTTGGAATGAATGGCGGTCAATACCAAGCTGTGGAATTTGCTGGCGATGCCGTGATGGCGTTAGGTATGCAAGAACGTATGACTCTCTCCAATATGAGTGCAGAACTAGGAGCACAGGTTGGATTAATTGCGGCAGACGACGTTACGTCTGCCTATTTGCAAAGTGTGGGCGTGAAACAACAAGACTTGCAGCATGCAATTGATTGGTATGGTGATCAAGATGCCGAATCAGAAGATTTTCATTTCGATGCATCGAATTTAAGTCCGCAAGTAGCCGCACCCCATAGTCCGGCAAATACCAAGCCAGTCGTCGATTTCACAAATATCCCATTTGATGTTGCGTATATTGGAGCTTGCACGGGAGCTAAATTAGAAGACCTACGTGCTGCAGCCCATGTGCTCCGAGGCCACAAAATAGCGAAGGGCATTCGTTTGATGGTAGCTCCTGCTAGTGCGAGAGACCAAGCGCAGGCGGAGCGTGAAGGGGTCATGCAGATTTTGCGCAATGCAGGTGCTCAGGTGCTTGCGAACAGCTGCGGAGCTTGCGCAGGATATGGTGCAACTTTTGAAGATAACGCCACCATTATCTCTAGTACAGCGCGTAATTTCAAAGGTCGTATGGGACCTACCAGTGTGCAGGTCTACTTGGCATCCCCATGGACTGTCGCAGCATCGGCTTTGCGTGGGCGTATCAGTGATGTTCGGGAGCTTCTATGACGACGCAGAAGTCTTGCGTATGGAAATTGGGTGCTGATATTGATACCGATGCATTAGCCCCTGGTGCTTACATGAAACATGGGATTGATGTGATTGCCCAGCATTGTTTAGAAGCCGTTCGGCCAGACTTTGCAAATATGGTGCGACCTGGTGATGTATTGGTGGCAGGTCCTAACTTTGGCATTGGCTCCTCGCGCGAACAGGCTGCTGGGGTATTGGTGCATTTGGGGATAAAAGCTGTAGTAGCACCTTCTTTTAGTGGATTATTTTTCCGAAATGCTTTTAATCTCGGACTGCTTTTGTTGACATGCGCAAAGGCCGAGCAAATCCAGGAAGCAGAAGTTGTCACCATACTGCCTAGCGGTATAGAGCGTGCAGATGGAGAACTTCTGTCTTGCCAGCCCATACCTGATTTTTTGATGAATATGGTTCAGGCTGGAGGTTTGATGAATGTTTTGAAATTACGAAGCCAAGGGATACTTAATGCATAAATCAATTGAGTCACAAACCATTGATCCAGTCACGCTCGCTGTGCTGAAAGGTCGTTTAGAGCAAATTGCAGATGAGATGGATGCGACTCTGTACCGAAGTGCTTTCAACCCCATCATTGCTGAGGCGCACGATGCATGCCATGGGCTGTATGACGCCCAAACTGGGGATACGTTGATCCAAGGTAAGTCTGGTTTGCCTGTGTTTGTTGGTGCAATGGCTTTTGCAGTGCGTGCTGCAGCTCGTATTGCCTTCGAGCGAGGTGGCATGGTGGATGGCGATACATGGCTGTTCAATGATCCCTACGAAGGTGGCACACACGCCAATGACTTTAAGTTAGTACGCCCCTTCTTTCGCAACGGTCAGTTATTTTGTTTTCTTGCATCTGCTGCGCATTGGCATGACGTGGGTGGCGCAGTTCCGGGTAACTACAACCCAGCAGCGACAGAGTGTTGGCAAGAGGCGGTTCAGATTCCTCCCGTACGTATCGTCAAAGAAGGTGTTTTAGATCAGGATGTGTTGGCCATTTTGCGTGCTAATACCCGTTTGCCAGATAGTTTGTGGGGTGATCTCAATGGTCAGTTGGCTGCATTGGAATTAGGTGTCAAACGATTGCACGGTTTGCTAGATGAATACAGTGATGAAAAAGTTTTGTATGCAATGGGTGAGTTGAGAAAACGTGCATTGCTTCTCATGCGAGCGCACATCGGCGACTTACCTGATGGCCTTTATAGTTTTGAAGACGTTCTGGATAACGATGGGATCAAGGACGAGTTTCTGACGATTGCTTTGGATATGACGATCAAAGGTGATCAGATGACGCTTGATTTTTCGCGTACCTCACCTCAATGCGCTGGACCTGTCAATATCTCACGCGCTACTGCTGTTGCCGCTTGTTATGTGGCCCTTAAACATGTCTTTCCAGATGTGCCTGCTAACGCAGGCGTATTAGATGCGGTCGACTTTGTGATGCCTGATCGGCTGGTAATCACTGCTGAGCGCCCAAGACCTGTTGGAGGCTATACCGAAACCATTTTGCGAATGATAGACGTCATCTTTAGTGCAGTTGCCTTGGCTGATCCTAAACGCGCAGTAGCCCATGCTTACGGAACTATCAATGCCTTATCAATTGCAGGACATCGCACCGATGCTGCGCGTAAAGGACAACGCTGGGTCATGTTTAGTTTTTTTGGTGGAGGCCATGGTGGACATAGCGACGGTGATGGTCTGAGCCATAGCAACGCCCCCATTTCAACTGCAACTATCCCGCCATTAGAAATTTTGGAAGCAGCCTATCCCGTTCGTTTTACCCAATGGTCTTTGCGACCAGATTCTGGAGGCGATGGAAAGCATAGAGGTGGCCTGGGGGCGGTGTATGAAATTGAATTATTGGAAGAAAGTGCTGAGGCTTTTATTTTTGGGGAGCGCGGAAAGGCCTCACCAAAAGGTATAGCTGGCGGAAGTGATGCCTTGCCGAATGTTTTTTCATACCAACACGAAGGTGAATGGAGTAAACCCCCTATGGCCTCCAAGATGCTAGGTATTCAACTCCAAAAAGGAGAGCGAGTTCGTCTTGAAACACCCGGTGGTGGTGGTTGGGGCCATTCCGCCGATAGAGATGTTGTATCTCGTACAAAAGATGAAGCTTTAGGTTATGTAAAAAAGCCCCAAATTTCTTTAGCGAAAGTTAAGCTATGAGTGCTCTGCAAAACGAATCTCCTCACTTGATAGTAGGGGTTGATGTAGGCGGAACATTTACCGACTTGTTTGTTTTAGATGAGCGAGATGGAGCCGCGCACATCATCAAAGTTCCTTCTACCCGAGGCGAAGAAGCCAAAGGCTTTATGCATGGTGTGGCAAGGGTGAGCGATAACAAATCAAAAGGTGCCGCCTCTTCGCTTGCGACCATCGTGCACGGTACTACCGTTGGAACCAACGCTTTGCTAGAAAGAAAAGTGGCCCGAACAGGCATCATCACAACCCGTGGCTTTCGAGACGTGTTGGAAATGCGCCGACGCGATCGTCCCCAAACTTGGGGCTTACGCGGCAGTTTCGAACCCATAGTTTCCCGCGATCTGCGTTTAGAAGTAGATGAGCGCGTACTAGCAGATGGAAGTTTGCATACCGCCGTAGACCTTACGCAAGTACGCACACAAACAAAAGTTTTGTTAGATGCAGGGTGTGAGGCAGTATGTATTTTCTTTATAAATGCCTATGCGAACCCTATTAATGAGCAACAAGCAGTAGCAGTTGTTAGGGAGATGTGGCCTAACCCTTATGTCACGGTTGCTAGTGAAGTGTTACCTGAAATTCGTGAGTTTGAGCGATGCTCTACCGCCACCTTGAACGCAGCACTTCAGCCAGTAGTAGGTAGTTATTTAGCAAGGCTTGAAGACGATTTGCGTAGTGAGGGATTTTCGGGTGAATTACTGATTGTTCAAAGTAATGGTGGCGTAATGTCGAGGGAAACGGCATGCTATGTACCTGTGCGCACAGCGTTATCTGGTCCAGCTGCTGGGGTGATCGCTTGTGCTGCAGTAGCCCGCGCTTCTGGGTTTCCCAATGTAATCACCGGAGATATGGGGGGAACTTCATTTGATGTGTCACTCGTCGCTAAGGGTGAGGCTGCCTTAGCAGCGCAAACTTCCATTGAGTTTGGCTTAGTTGTGCGCTCTCCCATGATTCAGATTGAGACCATTGGCGCTGGTGGTGGTTCTATCGCCAGTGTCGATGCCAGTGGTATGTTGCAAGTAGGACCAGAGTCAGCGGGAAGTAACCCCGGACCTGTTTGTTATGGAAGAGGTAATTCGCGACCTACTGTGACTGATGCCAATGTTGTACTTGGTCGTATTGCAGCCGATCGTCCTTTGGGTGGGGGGTTACTCAAAGCATTGGATGCAAAGTCTGCAGAAAAAGCTATTCATGAATATGTTGCCAAACCATTAGGTCTTGATACTCTTGCTGCAGCTGAAGCTATATTGACTGTTGCCAATGCGAAGATGGCAGGAGCGATCAGGGTGGTTTCGATTGAGCGTGGTCATGATCCCCGCCAGTTTGCCTATATGCCTTTTGGTGGCGGCGGCGCATTACATGTGTGCGCCATGATGCGCGAAGTTGGCGTAACAACAGGAATCGTGCCTCGATACCCGGGTGTGACTTCTGCCTTGGGATGTGTGATGGCAGATATGCGCCATGATGCAGTTCAAACTATCAACAAATCTTTAACCGATTTAGATTTGAAGCAACTCAAATCTCTATTGACTACATTGGCTGATGCTTGTCAAAAACGCCTTGATTCTGCAGGTGTTCGATTTGAACGCATACAAGAAGTTGTTGCACTGGATATGCTTTACATGGGGCAAACCCATACATTGCAAGTCACATTGGACGGGGAGGACATCACACGTGAAACTATCCAAGCCGCATTTGAAAAAACCTATCTTGCATCTTTTGGTCGAATACTCAATGGCATAGCAATACGTGTAATGAACTTGCGTTATGCGCGCATTGGCGTGCGTCCGAAGTTTGATTTGACGATATTGGCGCCCAAAGGTGAGGGAAGTTCTACATCTCTTGGCATCCAACAAGTATTTCACGCAGGTAAGTGGTGGGATGCCAAGCGTTTTGCCCGACTCGAATTGCCTGTTGGATCCGAAATTAGGGGCCCAGCTATTTTGGAACAGGCTGATACAACTGTTTGGTTGGAACCTGGCTTCAAAGCGCTAGTCGATTCGCTGGGTAATTTATTGGTGGAGAGGATTGCAGAATGAGTCAAGAATTGCAAAGTCGCATTGCATTAGTCATTGTGGATTTACAAAATGACTTTTTATCCCCTAAAGGTGCATATGCCCGTGGTAAAACTGTCAGTCCTGAGGCAATTTTGTTGCCAGAACGTCTTGTGCTGGTAGCGCAGGTTATAAAAAAGCACCAAGGACTTGTGGCTGCAAGTCTTTTTACTTTATGGCCAGATGCCGATGGACAGCCCATGATTTCTCCACACCTATTGGATCGTCGCCCCTTTTTACAAAAAGGTGATTTCGCCCCTGGCAGTTGGGGGCAGGCCAATGTTGACGTTCTTAAGCCGTTGATAGATGTAGCTGTTTGTAAAGTGGCCTATTCAGCTTTCTTCAACACACAACTTGACTGGATACTGCGAAGGGCTGGAATTAATAAGGTAGTGGTTTGCGGAATCGTTACTAACGGTGGGGTGGCTAGCACTGTGCGCGATGCGCATATGCGTGACTACCAGACCGTGGTACTCAGTGATGGTTGTGCAACTTTTACAGAAACCGCTCACCAAGCCGCATTGACAGATATGTCTTCAGTTGCGCAAGTAATGACTTGCAAGCAATTTTTAGCAACGTTATGAACGCACGTGTACATCGCATCCAAAGCTTCGATGCACCGGTACACACGGCTGTGGCCATTGTGGGTGCTGGTGCTTGTGGATTGACTGCAGCTTTGACTCTCACGCAATTGGGGATAGAGTGCGTTGTTTTGGAGCGTGATGCGATGCCCGAGGGGTCAACAGCTCTATCGTCTGGATTTGTTCCGGCTGCAGGCACTAGCGCACAACGTTCACAAGGCATTGAAGATTCTGCAGACTTATTTGCCCAAGATATTCAAAGTAAAGCAAAGGGCAATGCCTCTGTAGCACTCGTGAAGGCCTATGCCGAAGCTATCGGCCCTGCGATGGATGCCTTATCCCTCCACTACGGTATACCTTGGCAAGTACTTGATAATTTTTTATATCCAGGCCACAGTGTCCATCGGATGCATGCTGTGCCAGAAAAAACCGGTACTGGCTTGATGATGCGTTTGCAAAACGCTGCCCAGTCTGCTGATGTAGTTGTTTTGACAGAGGCTAGAGTGACTGATCTCTATGTTGATGACTCAGATAAGGTCCTTGGGCTTGGGTTTTTGCGTCCAGACGGGCAATTAGAGAAACTGAGTTGTGAAAAAGTCATATTCGCCTGCAATGGTTTTGGAGGCGATACCGATCTCGTGAAAGACTATTTGCCTGAAATGCGTGATGCGCTGTATGCAGGCCATATCGGAAACGATGGCAGTGCTATCAAATGGGGGCTACAGCTTGGCGCCCAGCTAGCAGATCTTGGTGGATACCAAGGGCACGGTTCTTGGGCTATTCCGCAAGGCGCTTTGATATCTTGGGCGTTGATGATGGAAGGTGCTGTACAAATTAACGCGATAGGCGAACGCTTTCACGATGAAACCCAAGGTTACTCTGAAGCGGCGGTGCATGTCTTGGCGCAACCAAATGGCATTGCTTGGAATGTTTTTGATGACCCGTTATTGAAGTTTGCACAAGACTTTCCAGATTTTGCAGATGCACAAGCTACGGGGGCCATTCACAGCTTTACAAATATTGAGGAGCTAGCTAACTTCATTGGATGTGATGCCAACAAATTAACCAATACTCTTAGCTTGGTACGCGAAGGTGTAGACATACAAACAGGGCGTATTTTCAAACGCAGTCTTTCACTACCACTCCATGTAATTCGTGTAACTGGCGCGTTATTTCATACCCAAGGCGGGCTAGATATCAATGCGCATTGCCAAGTGCTCCGATCGGATGGAAGCGTATTTCCCAATTTACTAGCTGCGGGTGGTGCAGCACGCGGTGTTTCTGGTAATGCTGTTTGGGGGTATTTATCTGGTAACGGATTGTTAAGTGCAATCGCGGGAGGGTACATAGCTGCACACACGGCTAAGGAAGAATTAGGAGATTCAATATGCCATTAAAAAAACGATTAGAACAACCGGATGTATTGTTGGCACCAGGCGTGTACGACGCATTGAGTGCATTGGTGGCGGAGCAGGCTGGATTCGAAGCACTGTACTTGTCGGGTGCTTCTATTGCTTACACGCTACTTGGAAGATCTGACGTTGGTTTGACGACTGTCAGCGAAGTTATCAATACATTGGCACACATTACAGATCGCGTGGAAATTCCAGTGATTGTCGATGCTGATACAGGTTTTGGTAATGCATTGAACACACAGCGCACTGTGCGTGATCTAGAGCGTGCTGGTGCAAGCATGATTCAATTAGAAGACCAAACATTTCCTAAACGATGCGGGCATCTAGACGGTAAAGCCGTTGTTCCAGTGAAAGAGATGGAAGGTAAATTGCGCGCCGCCTTAGATGCCAGGCACTCATCTGATACGTTGGTCTTGGCTCGAACGGATGCCTTGGCAATTGAAGGGTTTGATGCAACGCTTG
>Ga0114980_10002226_pt1 | contig 13799 bp, 10 predicted proteins | sample S_140806_EF_Meta_FD_87018 | JGI IMG/M metagenome (GOLD analysis project Ga0114980, IMG submission 87018) | Freshwater microbial communities from Lake Simoncouche, Canada to study carbon cycling - S_140806_EF_MetaG | ecosystem: Environmental > Aquatic > Freshwater > Lake | place: Lake...
GCATCCCCGGCGCGCGCCAGTTCACGCGCGGCGTGCACGGCCTGCGCCATAGACCCGGCATCGACCAAGGGCACGCCGGTGCCGGCCAGTGCGGTCCGGATCAGCGCGGCGTCGCGGCCAATCAGCACCACCGCTCGCGCATGCCGGGCCACCGGGTCGGCCAGCGGGCTGAAGTCCTGCCCCTTGCCCAGACCGCCCAGAATCACCACCAGGCGCCGCTCCTGGCCCAGGCCCTTTAAAGCGGCCACGGTGGCCCCCACATTGGTGCCCTTGCTGTCGTCAAAGTACTCGACCTCGTGCAGAACAGCCACCGACGCCACCCGGTGCGGCTCACCGGCATAGTCGCGCAGGCCGTACAAGAGCGGCCCCAGCGCGCAACCGGCGGCGCTGCACAGCGCCAGTGCCGCCAGCGCATTGAGGGCGTTGTGCCGACCACGGATGCGCAGCGCATCGGCCGGCATCAGGCGCTGCAGGTGCAGGGGCTCGGGCTCGGCCCCGCGTTTTTTCAGGGTCTCATCGGCCTCCAGCGCCCGCACCAGCCAGGCCATGCCGTTGACCTCCTCGATGCCGAAGTCCCCGGGACGCTGCGGCAGGTCGCCGCCAAAAGTCACATGGGCGCGCAACACCGGTCGCTGCAGCTTGACGCGCACTGGCTCGGGCAGCATGGCCATCACCAGCGGGTCGTCCCGGTTGAGCAGCATCAGGGCCTGCTGGCCAAAGATACGGGCCTTGGCCAGGCCGTAGGCCTGCAAGCTGCCGTGCCAGTCCAGGTGGTCCTGCGTCAGGTTCAGCACCACCGCAGCGGTCGGCTCAAAGCCCGTGACACCCTCCAGCTGGAAGCTGGAGAGCTCCAGCACCCACACCTCGGGCAGGTTGTCGGCCGCCAGGTGCTGGCCCAGTGTGTCCAGCAGGGTGGGCCCGATATTGCCGGCCACCGCCACTGTCTTGCCGGCGCGCGCTACCAGTTGCCCGGTCAGGGCCGTCACGGTGGTTTTGCCATTGGTGCCGGTCACCGCCAGCACCTGAGGCGCATAAGCGCGTTCGGCGCGCAAGCTCTGCAGCGCCTGGGAAAACAGATCTAATTCGCCGCCAAGCCACAGCCCGCTTGCCTTAGCCGCTTCCAAAACAGGAGCAAGCTCGGCCGGCGACAGGCCCGGGCTGCGCAACACCGCACGCACGGGTGTGCCCGTCACCAGCTCGGCACTGAGTGGGCCACTGACAAAGCGCACGGCCGGCCACTCCTGCTGCAGCGCCGCCAGCCCGGGTGGGGCGGCCCGGGTGTCAGCCACCGTGACTTGCGCGCCGGCACGCGCGCACCAACGCGCCATCGCCAGGCCGGACGCCCCCAGGCCCAGGATCAGCACATGTTGGTCTTGCAGCTGCAGCACCGCTTACCTCAGCTTCAGAGTGGAGAGGCCCACCAGGCACAACAGCATGGTGATGATCCAGAAGCGCACGACCACCTGCGTCTCTTTCCAGCCGCTTTTCTCGAAATGGTGGTGCAGCGGGGCCATCTTCAGAATGCGCCGGCCCTCGCCGTACTTGCGCCGCGTGTACTTGAAGTAGGTGACCTGCAGCATCACCGACAGGGCCTCGACCACGAAGATGCCGCCCATGATGGCCAGCACGATCTCCTGGCGCACGATGACGGCAATGGTGCCCAGCGCCGCGCCCAGCGCCAGGGCGCCCACATCCCCCATGAACACCTGGGCCGGGTGGGTGTTGAACCACAAAAACGCCAGGCCGGCACCCGCCATGGCGGCGCAGAAAATCAGCAGCTCGCCCGAGCCCGGAATGTGCGGGAAGAACAGGTATTTGGAGTAAACCGCGCTGCCGGTGACATAGGCAAACACGCCGAGTGCCGAACCCACCATCACCACCGGCATGATGGCCAGGCCATCCAGTCCGTCGGTCAGGTTGACGGCGTTGCTGGCGCCGACGATCACCAAGTAGGTCAGCACGACAAAGCCCAGCACACCCAGGGGGTAACTGATCTCCTTGAAAAACGGCAGCAGCAGGCCGGCTTTGGGCGGCAGGTTCAGGTCAAAGCCTGATTGCACCCAGCGGAAAAACAGCTCCAGTACCCGCAGGTTGGAGTTTTCGGAGATGCTGAACACCAGGTAGAGCGCCGCCACCAGCCCGATGATGGACTGCCAAAGGTACTTGTCGCGCGAGCGCATGCCCTCCGGGTCTTTGTGCACCACCTTGCGCCAGTCGTCGGCCCAGCCAACGGCACCAAAGCCCAGTGTGACCAGCAGCACGATCCAGACAAAGCGGTTGCTCAAGTCGAACCAGAGCAGGGTCGAGACGGCGATGCACAGCAAAATCAACACGCCGCCCATGGTGGGGGTGCCGCTCTTGCTCAGGTGCGCGGCCACGCCGTAACCCCGGATCGGCTGGCCGATCTTGAGCGCAGTCAGGCGGCGGATCACGAACGGCCCGGCCACCAGCCCCATCAGCAGCGCCGTCAGGGCCGCCATCACGGCCCGAAAGGTGAGGTATTGGAATACGCGGAAATAGCCGAACTCGGGCGAGAGCGACTGCAGCCATTGGGCCAAGCTTAAGAGCATGACAGGGTCCTGTGGGCAAGGTTACACCGCATGGGGCGCTGCCTCCTGGGGTTGCAGGGCGGTGTCGATGGCCGCAATGAGGCGCTCCATCGCCATGAAGCGGGCGCCCTTGACCAACAGGCTGCCCAGCTGCGCAAGTTCGGCCAGCACGGCAGTTTGCAGGTCGGCCAGGTCGTCGAAATGCTGGCTGCGGCTGGCGCCACCGATGGCGCTGGCGGCGGTGTGGCGCGCCAAGTTGCCCAGCGTGAACACCTGCTCGATGCCCAGCGCCTGCGCCATCTCGCCGGCCTGGGCATGGAACAGCGGGCCCTGGTCGCCGACCTCACCCATGTCACCCAGCACCAGCAGGCGCGGTGCCGGCAGGGTGGCCAGCACCTCGATGGCGGCCTGCACCGAGTCGGGGTTGGCGTTGTAGCTGTCATCGACCAGTGTCACCGGGTGGCCGGCGACGCTGAGCTGGCGGGCGCGCGAGCGGCCCTTGACCGGCTCAAACGCCGCCAGACCCTGCGCGATGGCCGCCAAAGGCACACCAGCGGCACAGGCGCAGGCCACCGCAGCCAGAGAATTCGTCACATTGTGGCGACCCGCAATGTGCAGCGCGTACTGCAGCGGCCCGGTCGGCGTCCGCGCCGTCACCTGCCAGGCCGCGCCCGCCCAGTGGGCACCAGTGCAGCACACATCGGCAGCCGGGCCGGACGGATCCGGATCAAAGCGCAGCAGAGGGCGGGCACCGGCCATTTCGGCCCACAGGGCGCTGTAGGCATCCCGCGCCGGAAACACGGCCACCCCATCGGCCGGCAGGGCATGGATGACCGCGCCGTTTTCCTGGGCCACTGCCGCGACCGTGGCCATGAACTCCAGGTGCTCGCGCTGTGCGTTGTTGACCAGCGCCACCGTTGGGCGTGCCAAAGCAGCGAGCACCGCAATTTCGCCAGGGTGGTTCATGCCCAGCTCCAGCACAGCCACCTCGTGCTGCGCGCGCAAGCGCAGCAGGGTCAGCGGCAGGCCGATGTCGTTGTTCAGGTTGCCCTGGGTGGCCAGGTAGGCCAGCGGCTTCCAGGCCCGCAAGATAGCGGCCAGCATTTGCGTCACCGTGGTCTTGCCGTTGCTGCCGGTCACCGCCATCAGCGGCAGGCTGAACTGGGCGCGCCAGGCACCGGCCAGGGCCCCGAGGGCCAGCCGGGTGTCCGGCACCAGCAGGCCGGGCAGGCCGGCGGCGGCCAGCCGGTCAGCGGCATCGGCCTGGCATAGGACGGCCACCGCACCCTGGGCGCGCGCGTGGTCCAGAAAGTCATGGGCATCAAAGCGCTCACCGCGCAGCGCCACAAACAGGTCGCCTGACTGAAGGCTGCGGGTGTCGGTGTGCACGCGCTGTACCGCCACCGCGCCGTCACCCGCCAGCCGGGCACCAGGCAGCCAGGCCTGGGCTTGCTGTAAGGTGAACATGCTGCTCATGACAAAGCTCCAGCGCCGGCTTGCGACCAGGCCGCGCGCACCTGGGCGGCATCAGAGAAAGGCAGGCGCTGCCCCGCCACCTCCTGGTAGTCTTCGTGGCCCTTGCCGGCGATCAGCACCACATCGGCAGCGGCGGCCAGGGCCAGGGCCTGGTTGATCGCCAAGGCGCGGTCCGGCTCGACCACCACGCCGGCCTGCCCCTGCAGGGCCGGCAGGATCTGCGCCAGGATGACCTGGGGTGCTTCGGTGCGCGGGTTGTCGCTGGTCAGCACCACGCGGTCGGCATGGGCAGCGGCCATCGCGCCCATCAGCGGGCGTTTGCTGGCATCCCGGTCACCGCCACAGCCAAACAGGCACCACAGTCGCCCACCACGCGCCCGGGCCAGGGGGCGCAAAGCCTGCAGCGCCTTGGCCAGGGCATCGGGCGTATGCGCATAGTCCACCACCGCCAGCGGCTGACCGGGTGCCGTGATGCATTCCATGCGACCGGGCACCGGGCTCAGGTGGGCGCAGGCTGCCGCCACCTCGGACAGCGGCACGCCCAGCGAACGCAGGGTGGCCATCACGCCGAGCAGGTTGGCCACGTTGTAATGGCCAATCAGCGCGGTGTCCAATCGGTGCTGCGCATCACCCTCGCGCAGCGTAAAGGACAGACCCTGCGCACCCTGTTCGATGTCTGTGGCACAGAGCCGGGCCGGGCCGCTGCATGACACGGTCCACAGCGCCAGCCCCTGCCCGGCCAGGGACTGCGCCAGGGCGGCGCCTCGGGGGTCGTCGATGTTGAGCACAGCACCCACCAGGCCGGGCCAGCGGAACAGTGCCGCCTTGGCCTGCCAGTAGGCGTCCATGCTGCCGTGGTAGTCGAGGTGGTCCTGGGTGAGGTTGGTGAAGATGGCAGTGTGAACCCGGGTACCGGCGAGTCGGTGCTCAGCAATGCCGATCGAAGAGGCCTCGATGGCGCAGGCTCTCAGGCCACCGTCGGCAAAGCGGCGCAGGGTTTGCTGCAAGAGCACCGGGTCCGGCGTGGTCAAGCCCGTGGTGACCATCGCGCCGGGCTCGGCTGCAGCACCCGGCGCCGGCACCCGTCCCAGGCCCAAAGTGCCGATCAGACCGCATGGTGTATAGCTAGAGCGCTTCAAATTTGAGAGCGCCTGAGCCAGCCACCAGGCGCTGGAGGTCTTGCCGTTGGTACCGGTCACCGCCAGCACGGCCAGTTGTTGCGACGGCTCGCCAAAGTAAGCGGCAGCGATGGGCCCGCTGTGGGCCTTGAGTTCGGCACAAGCCGCCACCCGTTCGTCGTCAAAGTCAAAGGGCTCGACGCCTTGCCACTCCACCAGGCAGGCCGTTGCACCGCGCGCCAGCACCTCGGGCACGAAGCCTCGGGCATCGCTGGCCGCGCCGGGCCATGCGATGAAGCCGTCGCCCGACTTGAGGCGACGGCTGTCGGTACACAGGGTGCCGCGCACGCGGCTGCGCAGCCAGCGTGCGGCCTCGGTCGGTGTCTGCAAGAGCTGCATCAGAAGCTTTCCGGCTCGGATTGCGCCACGATCTGCGGCTTGACATTCATGTCGGGCTGGATGCCCAGCAGACGCAGCGTCTGCTGCACGGTTTCGCTGAACACCGGCGCGGCAACATCGCCGCCGTAGTACTTGCCGTTGCTGGGCTCGTCAATCATCACCGCCACCACAATGCGGGGCTGGTCGATCGGCGCCAGGCCGACGAAGAAGCCACGGTATTTTTTGTCGGCATAGCCACGACCTTCGACCTTGTGCGCCGTACCGGTCTTGCCACCGACCGAGTAGCCCATGGTCTGCGCCTTGGGCGCAGTGCCGCCCGGGCCGGTGACCATGTGCAGCATGTTGCGCACCGCGCTGGCATGACCGGCCTCCATGACCCGCACGCCGCCGGTGAGCTGGGTGGACTTGAGCATGGTCACCGGCACCAGCTCACCATCGCGCCCGAACACGCTGTAGGCATGGGCCAACTGGAACAGGCTGGTGGACAGGCCGTAGCCATAGCTCATGGTGGCCTGCTCAATCGGCTTCCAGGTCTTGTAGGCCTTCAACTTGCCACTGACCGCGCCCGGAAAAGGCAACTGCGGCTTCTGCCCCAGGCCGACCTGGCTGAACATGGTCCACATGTCACGCGGCTGCATCTGCATGGCAATCTTGACCGTGCCCACATTGCTGGACTTCTGGATCACCTCGTTGACGCTGAGCAGGCCGTGCGGGTGCGCATCGCTGATGGTGGCGCTGCCGATGGTGATGCGCCCAGGCGCCGTCTGGATCATGGTCGCGGGCGTGACCAAGCCCTTGTCCAAGGCCAGACCGATGACGAAAGGCTTCATGGTGGAGCCGGGCTCAAAGGTGTCGGTGAGGGCGCGGTTGCGCAACTGCTCGCCACTGAGGTTCTGGCGACGCGCCGGCGAGTAGCTGGGGTAATTGGCCAAGGCCAGCACCTCGCCGGTCTGCACGTCCAGCACCACGACGCTGCCGGCGCGGGCCTTGTGCTCGAGCACCGCATCGCGCAACTTCTGGTAGGCGAAAAACTGCACCTTGCTGTCGATACTGAGCTGCAGGTCGCGCCCGTCCACCGGCAAGACCTGCTCGCCCACGGCCTCCACCACCCGGCCGCGTCCGTCCTTGATGACGCGCCGGGAGCCGGGGCGCCCGGCCAGGTCCTTGTTGAAGGCCAGCTCGATGCCCTCCTGCCCCACGTCCTCGACATTGGTGAAGCCGACCACATGCGCTGCCGCCTCGCCCTCCGGGTACTGGCGCTTGTACTCCTCGCGCTGATGGATGCCCTTGAGCCCAAGCGCCATCACCTCTTGCGCCACGCCCAGGTCCACCTGCCGCTTGAGCCAGACGAAGTCCTTGTCGACGTCAGCCAGCCGCTTCTCGAGTTCAACCATGGGCATTTGGAGCAGCTGCGCCAGGGCCTGCCGGCGGGCCGGCTCACGGTCCACCTCATCCGGCACCGCCCAGATGCTGGGCGCGGGCACGCTCGAGGCCAGAATCAGGCCGTTGCGGTCCAGCACACGCCCCCGGTTGGCCGGCAGCTCCAGCGTGCGGGCAAAACGGACTTCGCCCTTGTGCTGGAAGAACTCGTTGCCAATGACCTGGATGTAGGCGGCGCGGGCCGCCAGCAGGCCAAAGGCGAGCGCAATGGCTGCCACCACCAGCTTGCTGCGCCAGACCGGGGCCCGGCTGGTCAGCAGCGGGCTGGAGGTGTAGACCACGCTCCGGCTCACGGGGTGACTCCTGCCGCTGAGGCTGGCGCGACGGCGGTGGCCGCGCCACGCGCGACGTAGTGCGTCACAGCCGGCGTGGCCGAGCGCATCTGCAAGCGGTCCTGAGCCAGTTTCTCCACGCGCAACGGGGTGGCTTGCGCCCGCTTCTCCACTTGCAGCCGGTCATGTTCGGTCTCGAGCTGCCGGGACTCTGCCGCCGCCCTGTCGAGTGCGGTGAACAGTCGGCGCGACTCGTACTGCACAGTCACCAGGTACAGGGCGCTGATCAGCACGACCAGCAGCAAGGCCAGGTTCAGGCGGCTCATGCGGACGTCCTTTGCGCCACGCGCATGATGGCGCTGCGCGCACGCGGGTTGGCGGCGACTTCGGCCGCCCCGGGCCGCACCCGCGCAATCGCCTCAAGCTTCAGGGCGCGCGGTGTGGCCAAGGGTCGCCGCCGGTCATACGGGTCGCTGGCGTGAAGGGCAATGAACTGCTTGACGATGCGGTCCTCAAGCGAATGAAAACTGATCACCACCAGTCGACCACCTGGCGCGAGCACGTCCAAGCTGGCGGTCAAGGCTTGCTGCAACTCGTCAAGCTCGGCGTTGATGAAAATCCGAAAAGCCTGAAAGGTGCGCGTGGCTGGGTTCTGGCCCGGCTCGCGGGTTTTGACCGTGTCAGCCACGAGCTGGGCCAGTTCGCTGGTGCTTGAAATGGGGCCCTGCGCCGCCCGGCGAGCAACAATCGCCTTTGCAATGGGGCCAGCAAACCGTTCTTCACCGTAGTCACGTATCACCTCCGCAATGCTGTCTGTGTCGGCCTGTTGCAGCCACTGCGCCACACTCTGGCCCCGCGTCGTGTCCATGCGCATGTCCAACGGCCCCTCGAAGCGGAAGCTGAAGCCGCGTGCCGGGGTGTCGATCTGCGGCGAGCTGATGCCCAGGTCGAGCAACACGCCCGACACACTGGCCGGGGCCAATTCGCCCAACAGGGCGAAACCCTGGTGCCGGATCAAAAAGCGGGCATCGGTCAAGCTGGCCGCAGCGGCCAGCGCCTCCGGGTCCTTGTCGAACGCCACCAGCCGGCCCTGCGGCCCCAGGCGAGACAGGATCAGCCGGGAATGCCCGCCCCGGCCATAGGTGGCATCGACCCAGGTGCCCGCTGGCGCAGAGGCGGGCGAGGCCGTTGGACCACCCAGAAGCGCGTCCACAGCCTCGTTCAACAAGACCGTGGTGTGGAGCCCAGGTGTCGTCACCGCGGGCCTTCAAAAAGAGAAGTCCTTGAAGACGTCGGGCATGGTGCCCTGCATCGCCTGCGCCTCCTGCGCGTCATAGGTGGCCTTGTCCCACAACTCGAAGTGGTTGCCCATGCCAAGCAGCATGGTGTCGCGGTTGATGCCGGCAGCAGCCCGTAGCTCGGGCGAGACCAGCAGACGGCCGGTGCCGTCCATCTCCACATCCATGGCATTGCCCAGGAAGATGCGCTTCCACCACTGGGCCGACATCGGCAGCGCTGCGATGCGTTCGCGGAATTTTTCCCACTCCGGGCGCGGGAACACCATCAGGCAGCCGTGGGGGTGTTTGGTCAGGGTCAGCTGGCCGGCAGCGGTGGCGCTCAGGATGTCACGATGCCGGGTCGGCACCGACAGGCGCCCTTTGGCATCCAGACTCAATGACGAAGCGCCTTGAAACACGACCTTGCACCTGCTTTTGATTTTCGACCCGGAAAGTGAAGCGCTAAATGCACTTTTCACCACTTAATTGCACTTTTTTGCACTGTACCAGCAAAAGCCAGGGAAATCGACAGGCGGACGCGCTTTCTTTTTGGTTTTCTCCAATAAAATCAAAGACTTAGAAGCAGATTTGACTGTAAATCAGACAAAAAATCTGTTCTAAATTAAGAACTTAGAGCGCGTTGTGAAAGTGAAATATGAAGCCCAACCGAAACCGCAGCGATCGACGCGGTTTCAGTGGGGCTTGTGCCGGTCAGGCGACCGGGCAGCTCACAGGATGTAGCGTGATAAGTCTTGGTCGCGGCTGAGCTCGCCCAAGCGCTCGTCCACATAGGCGGCGTCCACCGTCACGGTTTGCCCAGTCAGGGTGGTGGCGCTGAAGCTGACCTCATCGAGCAGGCGCTCCATCACGGTGGACAGCCGCCGAGCGCCGATGTTTTCGGTGCGCTCGTTGACGTCAAAGGCCGTTTGCGCCAATCGCGCGATGCCCGCGTCAGTGAAGTCGATGCGAACCTCCTCGGTCGCCAGCAGGGCCTGGTACTGGCGCACCAGAGAGGCATGGGTTTGCGTCAGGATGGCCACGAAGTCCTGGACCGAGAGCGATTGCAGCTCGACCCGGATCGGAAAGCGCCCCTGCAGCTCAGGAATCAGGTCACTCGGCTTGCTCAGGTGAAAGGCGCCTGAGGCGATGAACAGGATGTGGTCGGTCTTGACCGGGCCATATTTGGTCGAAACGGTGGTGCCCTCCACCAGCGGCAGCAGGTCGCGCTGCACGCCCTGCCGGGACACCTCGGCCCCCTGCCCTTCGCTGCGCGAGGTGACCTTGTCGATCTCGTCGATGAACACAATGCCGTTCTGCTCCAGCATCTGCAGCGCCTGCGCGCGGATTTCGTCTTCGTTGATCAGCTTGGCGGCCTCTTCGTCCGTCAGCACCTTGAGCGCCTCACCGATGGGGAGCTTACGGGTCTGGCGCTTGCCCTGCCCCATTTGGCCAAACAGGCCGCGCAGCTGTTCGGTCATCTCCTCCATGCCGGCCGGGCCCATGACCTCGAGCGCGGGCGCCGGTCGCGCCACATCCACTTCAATGCTGCGGTCAGACAGTTGACCCTCACGGAGCTTTTTGCGGAAGGTCTGGCGCGCCGCGCTCTCCGGCTCGCCGCCGGGCTGAAAACCAAATTCGCCGCGCGGCGGTGGGACCAGGATGTCGAGCACCCGGTCCTCGGCCGCGTCCAGGGCGCGTTCGCGCACCTTGGCCATTTCGCTGTTGCGAGTCTGCTTGACCGCGATCTCGGCCAGGTCGCGGATGATGGCATCCACATCTTTGCCCACGTAGCCAACCTCGGTGAACTTGGTGGCCTCGACCTTGATGAAAGGCGCGTCGGCCAGCCGCGCCAGGCGCCGAGCGATTTCGGTCTTACCCACCCCGGTGGGGCCGATCATCAGGATGTTCTTGGGCGTGATCTCAGCGCGCAGCCCTGGCTCGACCTGCTGGCGACGCCAGCGGTTGCGCAACGCAATGGCCACGGCGCGTTTGGCCTGGGCCTGGCCGACGATGTGACGATCCAGTTCGGCGACGATGTCCTGTGGCGTCATGGCAAGGTCTCGATGGTGTGGTTCATGTTGGTGTAGATGCACAGCTCGCCGGCAATTTCCAGCGAACGCCTCACGATGTCCTCGGCCGGCATCTGGGTGTGGTGCAGCAGGGCCAGGGCAGCGGCCTGGGCATAAGCACCGCCCGAGCCAATGGTGACCACGCCATGCTCGGGCTCGAGCACGTCGCCGTTGCCGGTGATGATCAGCGAGGCATCACGGTCGGCCACTGCCAGCATGGCCTCCAGGCGGCGCAGCACCCGGTCGGTGCGCCAGTCTTTGGTCAGCTCGATGGCGGCGCGCACCAGGTGCCCCTGGTGTTTCTCCAGCTTGGCCTCAAAGCGCTCAAACAGGGTGAAGGCGTCGGCGGTGGCCCCGGCAAAACCAGCCAGCACCTTGCCATGGTAGAGCTTGCGCACCTTGCGCGCCGTGCCCTTGACAACAATGCTGCCCAGGGTGACCTGCCCGTCGCCGCCGATGGCGACTTGCGGTCCGTGTGGCGTGTTGCGCCGAACACTGATGATGGTGGTGCCGTGAAATTGTTCCATAGGGTGTCCAGTTCAGGCTGAGACACGCGAAAACAAGGCGTGTACCGGCCGCGGTTCAGAATAAATCAAGCTTAGCGCGAGCGCACCACCACCTGGGCATGCTCGTGGATGCCAATCACATGGAAAAAGGCGGCAACCAAGTGGGGCACGTCATCGAACCGGACCTGGCGCCCCGCCTCCCGGCAGGCCGAGACCCAGGTCAGCAGCCGGCCCGCTGCTGAAAAATCAACACGCATCAGGTCAGCGCAGGACACCACCAACACACCTGACCCGGCAGGTGCCGGCACCAGCGCGTGCAAAGTAGCTGGTCGGTCCCCCCGCAGCTCGCCACGCAGCGCCGGCGCGGCGCCCGACGAGGCCGGATCCGAGCCAAGCGGCAGGACAGCGAACCCGGGCGTTAGCCGGTCGGCATCCACGAGGCGGTTGATCTGGCAGCGGGCGACGGACCAGTGCCGTGGCGCAATCGCGTGGGTGATGCAGGCGTCGAGCGCTGCGAGCTCAAACTCGTCACGTTGACCCAGCAAGCGCAAGGCGGTCAGCCGCAATTGCCAGCCCGTCAGCGGGCTGTTCGCGTCAGCCGAAGGCGTCAGCGCCCGCATGGCCACTTCCAAGGCGGCAGTGCCATAGAAGGACAAACTTAGCGGCGTCTCACACCATTGTGCAAACACCGCCTGCAAAGGGGCCACGGCATCGCTGGCAATGGCCTCGAGCGGGTCCCAGTCGAGGCCCCAGGGTGCAACAGCCGAGGCCAGGGCAGCCTGCAGCCCCACCACGTCGTCCGCGGTCAGGCGGGCTGGGCAAACCCAGGTGGCTGCGCAGACATGGGCTGGCGGGGCCAGCAAACCGGCCGGCACTGAAAACCAGGACGGTGGGGCCCCGGCAAAACGCTGCCGGTGGACCGGCAGTGCGGCATCAAACAGGGCCTGCTGTCCTGTGAGCCGGAACAGGTCCAACAGCGCCAGGCCCGGGCGCGGGTCGCCAGCGGTGAAGCCGTCGCTGGCCAACACCGCAGTCAGACAGGCTTGCGCGCCGCCATCGTCACCATTGGCAAAGCGCAGCGCAGCTTTCTCGAGTGCTGCCTCGACCGACCGTGACCCCTTGTCTGCCCAAGGGTTGGCCAGGACCGCAGTCCGGGGCTCCGCCATCGTGTTGGGCGAGGGTGCAAGCGAGGCCACGGGTTTGAAGAGGGCTGCCGCGTCGCCCGACGACCAGGGTTCAGCGGGCTCGACCGAGTGGCCCGAGGAACTCAGCCGGGTGGTGGCGTAGGCCCGCTCGTCTGGCGCGGCGTGCTGGCCCGCCGGGGCCACCGATCGCAACGGGCGAGCAACTTCTACCGCGCCGCCGCCGACACGGCCTTTCCACCACTGACGCGACAGTTGTGCCTCTACGGCATCGATTTTTTCGATCGTGCGGCTCTGCTCTTGTAAAAATGGCAACAGGCTGCTGTGCACAAAGCCCGTCACCGCCTCGCCTTGCCCGGCGCTGGAGTGGGTCTCCTGCCGCAGGATCAACCGCAGCTGGTCAAGTTCCAGCCGCCGCGCGAGATCGTTTCGGCGCTTGCGTTCGATGGTCTCACGCAAGGCCTGCCGGCCAGCACTGCCGTCAGTTGGTTGCGAGTCGCCCGCAGCCGGACGACCGAATGCACCGATACGCCGTAACAACCCGGCCAGCCGATCCAGCCAAGGAGGATGGTTGCCAGGCACTGTCATGGGCCGCAAGCCGGGCATCGCAAACGCGCCAGGGCGCTGTCAATCGCCAAACATCTTTTGCTTGAGTTCGCGACGCTGCTGCGCCTCTAGCGACAGGGTGGCGGTAGGACGGGCCAGCAGCCGGCCCACCCCGATCGGTTCGCCAGTCTCGTCACAGTAACCGTAATCACCAGCGTCGATGCGCATGATCGACTGTTCGATCTTTTTCAGCAGCTTGCGCTCGCGGTCACGGGTACGCAGTTCGAGCGCGTGCTCTTCTTCGATCGTGGCGCGGTCGGCCGGGTCGGGCACCACCACGGTGTCCTCACGCAGATGCTCTGTGGTCTCGCCAGCGCTGCTGAGGATATCCCGCTTGATGCCGGAGAGTTTGGCGCGGAAAAAAGCCAACTGCACCTCATTCATATAGCCATCGTCCGGCATGGCCATGATGTCCGCGTCGGTCAGCTGGTCAAGCGGTTTTGATTTCCAGTTGTTGGCGAGCTTGGGATCTTTTTTGATGGAATTCGCGAGCGGGGGAACGATGAGCGGCGCGGGCTGGCTTTGGGTGTAGCTGGCCTTGGCTGCCGTGGATGCGACCGACTGCGCCATCGAGGGCACCGTCAGCTGCGCCAAGCGGGACGAAGGGCGGCCGGCACGGGCGGGCACAGCCGCCGTGGCCACCGGTGTCGGGGCGGGCGGGCGGGCGGGTGCCGCTGGCGCAGGCGTTTTGGTCGCGGGGGCGACCGCCGCCGGGGTCTTAAGGGGCATTGTGGTTTTTCTTGGGGTTGTCACCGGCGGCTTGGCCGGCGCAGGTTTGGCTGACGCAGTTTTGACCGCCGCAGATTTGAGGGGCGGGGCCTTGACCGCCGGCGCTTTGGCCGGAACCGGCTTGGCTGCTAAAGGTTGGGCCGCTGCAGGCTTGGACGGCACGGTTTTGCCGGGGACCGGTTTCGGGGCAGACGCTCGGCCCGGAGTCTGTTTGGC
>Ga0114980_10002227_pt1 | contig 13797 bp, 19 predicted proteins | sample S_140806_EF_Meta_FD_87018 | JGI IMG/M metagenome (GOLD analysis project Ga0114980, IMG submission 87018) | Freshwater microbial communities from Lake Simoncouche, Canada to study carbon cycling - S_140806_EF_MetaG | ecosystem: Environmental > Aquatic > Freshwater > Lake | place: Lake...
AAATGATGATTATTTTCTTTTACTGATTGTCCATCAACAAATCCAATGTTTTTTGAACTAAGGTTTTTTAAATCAAAAGTTTCAAACAAATCATAATTTGAATCATGATTATAATCTTCTGGTGGAATACACCAATCATAGTTAAGATTATTTGCAATGCCTCTCAGGGAAGCATATTGGAACATTTGATTTCCAAGTCTACCATTACTACCAAGTTTATTATATCCAATCATAGTTTAGTTGCGAAATTTTTTGTGTTTTGATGTTGCTTTCCAATCTTAATTATACCATCATTTAAATTATAAATCAATCCAAAAAACTTCTTCACAAGGAATCCCCCATATAATTCTATCATCACATTTAGATTTTACAAGATCGTCTATAACATAAACTTGATAATTAAGATTTAGTAAGTCACAGCATAAACGATATTGTTGACTCTCTTCTATGATATCAGTGTCTTCCTTATATGAAACATAATGAAAACAAAATGGAAGATTTTGTTCGTTCTTATTTACAAACCAATCAACTAAAAATTTAGAATGTTCTTGATTAAAATTATCAGTCGTCAATCCAAGATTATACTCTAATCCTAATTTCTTTGCATGTGCAGCAAAAGCACGATTATCTCTTGGGAGACAGGGGCCACCATATCCATATCCAAATTTTAGATACTTAGAACCAACACGAGTATCATCACCAATTGCTTTAAGAACTTTGGAAATCTCACATTCTCTACCACTCAAAGCCATGACTTCTCCTACCATATTTGCATAAGTGATTTTAGTAGTAAGAAAACAATTAACTGCTAATTTAACAAGTTCAGCAGCAGTTGTACTCATAGTATGAACTTTTGGTTCAATCAATTGTATTTTGGTATAGATTTCTTCAATAACATCAAGATGCCTTCCTTCACCACCGATTAAGACCATATCAGCATATTGTAGGTCTTTAATGATAGATCCCTGTGCAATAAACTCTGGGTTGTAATATACATCAATACCATAATCACTTAATTGTTCCTGAAACATTTCACAATCACCAGGATTTGTGGTACATCCAACGATAAATGTTTTACCATGAATTGGAAATTCACAATTTTTGAAATCTTCCACTACTTGCCAAACGGCACTCACATCATAACTACCATCTAATAGTGATGGTGTTGGAACAAGTGTATAGATGATGTCGCAGTTTTTAATAACTTCTACATTATCAAGAGTTGCCACAAAGTTTTTAGCATCATCAAGCATTTCTACAACTTGTGGTTCGTTTGTATTGATGATACGATTATTCAATCTAGTGATATAATCATCACGACAATCAGATACAATTACTTCATATCCTGCTTTTTCAAGAAGAAGTGCAAGGCAGATACCAAGTCTTCCTGCACCAATAAGTCCTATTTTCATTTTAATTTTGCTGTGATAAGTAAGTGCCAACCAAGGTTTTTCTCAAGAGTCTCAAACATTCCTATGGGCATTGCATCAAACCAAGGTTGTTTGATATATTTACCTTTTTTATAAGGTTCTATTTGATAAGGAAAGATATGATCTTGCTCAATAGAGAGAACCTCGTATCCATCCAATAATTCTACAACATCTTGTTTTGTATATGTATTAGCAATCGGGCAACCATATTGTGCTTCTGGTTGATCCAATCCTGCATCAATCATATAATTTTTCCAAGAGTCTTTTGCATAAAGCATAATCTTAAGTACACTATTCTCATTCATATACTTTTTAATTTCAGAAATAATTTTTTCTGAATGTGGGCTATGATGTATCACACCAAAAGAATAAATCAAATCATAGGTTTCGATATGAACAAAAGAAGAAAGTTCTTCTGCATTACCCAAATAAAACTTACCAGATTGATTATACACCTCAAATCTTTTTTTTGCAATTTCAAGACTTTCTTTTGAGAGTTCTACTCCAGTATAATCTGCACCATTTAATGCAAAGTTAATTCCAACTGTACCAAGACCACAACCAACCTCTAAGACTTTTTTATTTTTCCATTGAGGAAATTCAGTAAATTTTAGAATATGAGGTTCAGCACGAAATTTCTTAATTTCTACCTCATCAAAGTATTCCATTGTCCCCAACTCTTTTGAGGAATGCTTAATATTACAAGGACGGTCATTCCAAAATTTTTTTACTTCTTCTATAGTTGCTTTCATAGTTCTTTATAAAAATGTGTCCAATCATATCCTTTACTTTTTAAATGTGTCCAAGCATGAACTTCTACTCCATCTCTAGAATTTACTTGTTTAAGAATTTCATACTTATCCTCACTAATATATTTTGGATTAATCCAAAAATCTTCTATCCATTCACATTGTCTAACAAGGATATATCCCTTTTCTTGTAAAAAATTTCTTTGTGGAATTTTTTCGGTTTCATCATAACCACAATATGCATCATGTTCTATTGTAATAGATTTGAATTCATATTCAGTTTCAAAGACTTTTTTTAAAATATTAAGTCTTTCTCCAGGAATTTCTAAATCAATTGAAAGAAAATCTATTGGAGATTCCAAATTTAAATTTTCAAATTCTTTCTGATAATTTATAGTAAACGCATCACGGTTTAAATATTTACTATTTGGTCTTTCATTTTCCCATTCTGGAGTAAAATACTCCAAATCAACAGCAAAACCTCTCCACCCATATTGTTCCAAAAGGTATGTATTATTATGAAATATTGGATGACGGCAACCAATATCAACAAAAGTGCCGTGGTGCTGTTTACCAAAGACAATCATTGCATAGATATCTTGTAAACCACCTGCATACATATCATTTACAGTTTGCAAATCATAGTTAATCATATCTTAAATGTGGGGATAGGGTTCATTTTGTGTCTATTCATAGTAGAAAATTTTAAAAGTGGTCCCAGTCCAGGACCTTCTCCAGTTTCCATTGCTTGTTCTAGTTCCGTATATGAGGCACCAATCTGGTCTTCATCAGTTCGTCCATCATCCCAAAGTCCATCTGTTGGTTTTGCATCAATAATTGATTGATTTACCCCAAGATATTTTCCAAGTTCCCATACTTCAGTTTTATAGAGATCTGCGATGGGAGCAATATCAACTCCACCGTCACCATATTTAGTATAGAATCCTATACCATAATCTTCAACTTTATTACCAGTACCAACAACAATACCACCAACAGTTCCGGCAATCTGATACAAAGTCACCATACGAAGACGAGACTTTGTATTTGCATTAGCAAGTTCATTGTTGATATATTCTGAACTATCAGTCCACCATTTTAAACTGTGAATAAATTTACCATAAACACTAGAAAGATCTACACGAATTCTAGTTACATTATTATATTTTTTTTCTAATAATTTTGTATGTTCATCAGACAGTTTATCACTATCAATCTTTGACAAAAGTGGCATGGATAGGACATAAGTTTTTATTCCAGTTTCTGCACAGAGAGTAGATACTACAGCAGAATCAATACCTCCAGAGACTCCAACAACAAGTGATTCAATATTATTCGTAATGGCATAATTTTTAATCCAACTTACTATTTTTGTTTTTAATTCGTGGTAATCAGTAATTCGATTCATTAGATTATTCCTTTATTAATTTTACAAACAAAACATCACCCCAATTTTCACTATGATTAATAATTTGTTTTTCTACAAATCCTTTAGATCCCAAATATAATTTTAACTCATCATACATTACATTGTCAACATAATCTGGATTATCCCAAGTGGCTTCAGTAGTTACATACTTAACATTTTCTAATAACTTTTCAGAACCCTGCAATACTAAAAGTTCAGCACCTTGAACATCCATATTTAAAAGATCAAAACTTTCATAACTCATATTATTTTCTACTAATAATGTGTCTACAGTTATTGTTTCTACTTTAATTGTTTCTTTATACCATTCTACAAATCTACCGTTTGCTTTTAACAAAGAAGAGCAACCCTTATTTCCTCTCAAATATCCAGCATCAGGACCATAGTAAATATTAAAATCTACTATTTGGTGGTCTACATTACTTGCTGCATACTCAAATGCTTTAGATTCAATACAAGAGTTGGCGTTGTTTAAATAAACTTGCATTTCTAAAAATACGTCTGGATTGGGTTCAATCCAAATTACACATTCTGAACCAAGACTTTCATATTCAAAAATTTCTTCACCCCTATGAGCTCCGACATGAATAACGCCATTTATCTTAATACTGTTATCTTCAAAATAACTAAATCTACTACTCATTTTAAATACTTCTCAAATATAAAATCTTCCGCCACTGGCAGTTTATTTGCACGTTCAAAGTTATCTTTGATTGCATTAATTTTAGAATAATAAAGTTCTTCTGTCAAGATAGAAATATCAAATTCTTCATCTAAAAATATAATTCCATCTTCGTTGAAATATTCCAACACTCCTTTACAACCATAAAAGATTGGAATCGTACCACAAGCAAAGCAGTCTGTCAGTTTTTCTGTAAAGTAAGTGTCATAAACGGCATTCTCCACAGCAATTGAGAACATATAATCTTTAAGTCCATCTTCTTTTTTTTCAATTCTATTAAACCCATCACCATAAAAATCAACTAAATTTCTAAATTTGTCAACAAATTGCAATCTTTTACGATGTCCAGGAGTGTATGATTTATTTGAAGATATCATCGAAACCAATTTTGTTTTATTATAAATTTTTCTATTCTGAACCCAAGGAGCTGCGTTAGTGAGAGAATATAAAAATCCAGTATTTTCTGACAGTTTTTTATCGCAAGTAAAAATTCCATTACAACGAGAAGCAGCAAACTCTTTATTATCTTCAAAAAATTTATAAATTTCGGGAATAATATTTCTAGATTCCATTAACCATACATATTTTGGTAAATCGGAAACATCTTGAAAAATATCTAAACAGTGTTGATTTACATAAAAATTTATTTCTCCTTGTCCATCAGTGACCCATTCTACATATTTGGTCTCATTAAATGCAGAAGTTGATGGGACAATATTATCATTGCAGTATAAATTAATTTTAAACTTGTTCATTTTTCATCACTTTAAATACTTTAGCAATTCCATTTTCAATTGTGGTTTTTGGAATCCACCATTTAGATAGATACATGTCTGGACGATTTTTTTTATCCATCTGAATATTATCCTTTTCGGTAGATGGTTGCAATTTTACATCATGCTTACCGATCAAATTAAATTGACCCTTAATAATATGGGCAACATCTAAAATACTAGTTGGATGATAACTTGTAATGTGAAGATTATCTTCTGATGTAAAATCATTATAATTATTCATAATTGCTTCAAGTGCTTCACAACAATCTTCGGCATAAAGAAACTCACGTTCTTCTTGTCCGTCAGTAAGCATATCAATTACACCAGTTTCAAATCCTTTACGAATAAAATCTGTGATAACGTGTGCTTTCTCATGATCTTTTTCAATCCCATACACATTCCAGAACTTAACAATCAATCCTTTAAGTGATTTGGTATAAAGTTCTCCAACATTCTTAAGTACCCCATAAGGAGAATAACTCATATTACTCATTTGAGAAGAAGCAAAAATAAACTTCTTATTATATTTTTTAAGAAGACCAAAAGCATTTGCCATCAAACGAGTGTTGTTATCAATGAATTGAAAAGTGTGTTGATACTTTTTTAGGTAACGAGAACCACCAACATCAAATGCAAGAAAGAAAACAAAATCTGCATTCTCAATTACATCTTCAAGATATTGATTAGGAATTGTGGTCATATCATGACTAGGATTTTTATCTTTATCAAATTCGTAAATATTATGACCTTTATCTCTAAGGTATTCTGTTAAGTAGGCTCCAATTTGTCCGCTAGATCCAAGAATAGTTATTTTCATGTTATAGATATGTTAAGTGTTTATCGTAAAATTCATAATTATAATGTTCAGAAAAGAATAATGATATGTGTGAAACATTACTATTCATAAGAAACATTTTATCACATTTAGAAAGAATTAATATTTCTATAAACAAATTTTTAAGAGACTTAATTTTTTCTTCATCACTTTTTTGTAATGTATGAATTCCTATAGAATGATCGTAATTATATTCAGATTTATTGTCATAAATCAATAATTTGTTTTGATATTTTTCAAAAAAATCTGTATATACAGAGTACTCATCGGAAGTTAAGAATATATAATCATAATTATCAATTTCCTTATCTATAAACAAAAAAATGTTTTCGGTTTTAAGTAAATGTGATTGATTTGATGCATGTCCTATTGTTAAATGGTCTCTTCCTCTTTTATGCACTCCCAATATTTTTTTATTTTTTAATTTTAAACAAAAGTTTTCAACTTCATTGAGAATATATGGGTTTATTTTAATATATTTTTTACATATAGTTTTATACTTTTCAACAAATTTAAAATCACAATACTTTTTTCGGTCTTTAGAATCGTATCCCAAATTCCAAAATTCTGTAAAATCTATAAGTTCACTAAATTGGTCTGATATTATTATTTTGGGAATTACATTTGAGAATGGTTGTTCAAATATAAGTTCCCAAGTATTTTGATTTTGATTAGAATAATTTAAATTTCTAATATCAATTTCACATTTAATGTTATTACTGAGACAATAATCAATTAAGCAAAGAACTATTTGAAAGTGGGCCCCAAAACCAACTTCACGATGTTGGTATAATTTAAAGTCATTTTTTGTCATCAATTCTTTCACTAATCCAATCATAAGTTTTGCGAATACCTTCTTCAAGTGTCTGAGAATAATCCCAACCCAATTCTTTACGAATCAAATCGTTATTAGAATTACGTCCACGAACACCAAGAGGTCCATCAATATGATTTTTTGATACTTTTTTACCAGCAACTTTTGCAGCAGTATCCACGAGTTGATTGATAGTTACCATTTCTTCTGAACCAATATTTACTGGGCCAATGAAATCAGATTCCATCATACGACGAGTTGCCTCTATACACTCATCAATATAGAGGAATGAACGAGTTTGTTTTCCATCACCCCACACTTCAACCGTTCCACCATCTTCTGGGAGTTCTGCGACCTTACGACATATTGCTGCTGGTGCTTTCTCACGTCCACCTTCCCAGGTTCCTTCTGGTCCAAAGATATTATGATACCTAGCAACTCTAACTGGGATTTTATAATTCCTATGATAAGCAAAGTACAGACGCTCTGAGAAGAGTTTCTCCCACCCATACTCAGAGTCTGGGTTTGCTGGATATGCAGACTCTTCACGACAATCTGGATTATCAGGATCTAACTGATTGTGCTCTGGATACATACATGCTGACCCAGAATAGAAAATCTTTGTAGTATTCTTACCAACAAAATCATTAAACTTTCTTACAGAATCAAGAACGTTTAGATTAATGGTAACTGAGTTATGCATAATATCTGCATCATGATCTCCAGTGAAAACAAATCCTGCTCCACCCATATCAGCAGCAAATTGATAGATCTCATCAAATGGTTGAAGATAACGAGAAGGAACAAAATTATAAAAGTTTCCCCCATCTCCTTTATATTGAATTACACGTTCTACAAAGGTAACATCTCTCAGATCTCCAAGCACAAACTCATTTGCCCGATGCTGGGAGAACTCTGGATACTTAATATCTACACCACGAACCCAGTATCCTTCTGATCGCAATTTGCGAACCATGTGACTTCCAATAAAACCACCAGCACCTAACACAAGTGCCCTCTTAATATACTGACTCATAAATCAATTGATTATTGTATGTACTATGTATTATACTAAAAAAGGAGAGTATTGTCAACTCCCCACGTATCAAATTAACATCTGAAACACTCACCGTGCTGAAGCAACGGTGATTCTTAACGCATCATAGAGACTTGCTACCGAAGCAGTCTTATTGTCTCTCCGCGTTCGTTTAGAGTCGTGGTAGTTCCCTATCCCGACTTTATCTATAATATCATTCGTTGGGAACGTTAGAAACGAAATCATTAATATAGCTTGCGTAATCACGAATATGAGCAAGAGTTGGATATTTTGGTGAAATAGTAATATACTTCTCCACGATTTCTTCACTTACTCCCTCCTCTAAAAGGAACTCCGCCTTTTGGCGAAGTGCAGAGTATTCATCATTCGCAAATCCCAAAGCAAGTTGAAAGATTTCGAACCGTAGTTCGTAAGGCGTTTTTCCTGTATTTGAACAAGACATAGTTTTTTTCCGTTGTGTGTTTGTGTGTGTAATGGGTCAATTTGGCTCCACCAGAGTTCTTTTAGAGACTTATCAGGTCTATTACAAAAAGAGATTAATTAATTTTGATATTTCTATGAAACTAAAAAATCCACTTAAAACCATAACATCATACAGTTTTAACTTAATAGCAAATGGAATAGTTAAAAGACCACCAGCACATTTAAGTAATAATCCATATTTAAAATTCCACCATAACATAGAATAATATCCAATCATTAGAAGAATATTCCCAATGTACCTAAAGATGGAAGTTTTTTCCATTTACACTGGAATCTCTACATTAAGGTCTTCACGAATAAGACTAATAATTAGTTCATAATCTTCTTGTGGGTCATCATAAAATGTAACCCCATGTTCGGAATAAAATTTCTTTACTTTCTTAAAAAGCTTTGGATAATCATATTCTAAATCTGCTTCACGTTTTGCTGCTCGGGTGAGCACATGAATAGACTTGCGAAACTTTGAGTTAAATGTAGTATCTGACATTTAAAAAAATTGAATGTGTTTAGTGTATTGTGTTTTGTGGTATTTATAATACCAATGCTCATTACTGGGATCGAACCAGTCTTACAGATCTTATGAGGATCGCGCTTTCGCCAGAGAGCTAAATGAGCATAATACGAGTGCCTGGATTTGAACAAGGTCAAAGGCCCTAATCTGGGGCAAAGGCGGTATAAGTGCCCTCTGACTACCAAGTCTCACTCACATAAAAGTCATATTGAGACAACTTAGGACCCATCTAATCAGCAACCATCATCATGATCACAGAAACACTGTATTTCTTTAAACTCTGAATATGGAATTATCACAGCATCTCCATATTTACTTGATATCTCAAATGATTCTCCGTTCTCAACTCGTTCAATAAGTTCATCAAAGTTTTCTTGAAATTCCTTCACCGTGTACTGAATCATCTTGCCTTGCTTTGTTCCTCTTATTATAGCATCACCGCATTTAATTTGTCAAGATGATGGACGATTTTTAGATTGGTCTTCCCAGATTTTTTCTAATGGGTCTACTCCAGTTTTTATAATCTGTATTGCTCTTTTATAATACAAATTATTAGTATTTCCAGATTCCTCAAATATTTCTTTAATTTTTTTCCAGTTATCAAATGTATGTTGGTCCATAATTTAGTATCCGTGATTTTTAATGTTTTTGGTATATTTTCTTAACAGGATACCAGCCTTAGCATTTGCCTCATTTTCACATTCGGACCCATCTTCTCCATTTAGTTCTTGTCCATTACACTTCTGAGCATAATGAACCAATTCGTGGGCAAGAGAGCGATAAATGTCTAATGGATGCCTCTTAGCAACTTGAATTTTTATCTCATCAGTATTCATATTAAAACAAGCGAATGTCCTATGTTCCTTAGAGAACTCTGGGTTATTTATTACCTTAACTTTTGGTATATTTGGTAAATTCAATTCTTGTTTAGCGAAAGAAAGAAAGTCCTTTATTTGGACTTTCTTAGATTCGTTTAGAAATTGTTGGAAGTTCATTGCTAGTTTGGAAAGTGGTTTATGCACCAATTCCTCTTGAAGTTATGTTATAATTCAATCACTCCTTATCCCAAGTTCCTCTACCCATAGCATCTCTATCCCTTCTTCTTTGTTTTGCCTTTTTTTCGTGCTTCATTCTCAAATATTTACCTGTGGGATTTCCTTCTCTATCTGAACCCATAAGTTCAGTTTTTTCACCTTTTGGTGTTCTCACTCCTCTACCAAATCTATGCATAATTCCTAGTGGTCTATCAGTAACATTTCTTCTTTCATCAAGAGTCTCTTCAACAATACTATCTCTCCACTCTTCACTCATATTCACCATAAGAACCTCAGCGGCTTCTACTGTATTACAATAGCCTTCATCAAGAAGATGTGAGAGGATAATATCGTAGATGTCAACACTTTCAGGTAGGGGAGAAGGAATACGTCGTCTGCTATTTTTAACAAATGTGTTATATTTTCTTTCATCTTCACCAATAGGGGGGGTATTTACTGGTCTTGCTCCTGGGGCAGTAGGAGCATCTGTTGTTATGTGCCTTGTATTGTATGATCCAGGTCCATACTTACTATTACCAGAAATTCTTTTCCCAGCATCAGAACGACCATCTTGATATTTACTAGGAGTTTGTCCGTGTGTACCTTTATAAAGTGTTGGATTAGATGGAGATGCTTCAACAATACTATCTCTCCACTCTTCACTCATATTCACCATAAGAACCTCAGCGGCTTCTACTGTATTACAATAGCCTTCATCAAGAAGATGTGAGAGGATGGTGTCATAGATGTCTACTTCTTCCTTTTTTACACCTCTAGAATCTTTATGAGTTTTTTGTCTAACTGGTTCTCCTTGAGTATCATAATCTGATGGATGTAGAACATCATCAAAGTCCCTTGCCTGTCTACGACCAACTCTTTGTCTTAAAGATGCATTTTTATGTATTTCCAATTTATTTGCTTCATCAAGTACTTCTTCTTGCTCATAAACATCCAAATATGCTTCTGTTAGGTTCTGTACCAAGGAGTAATCGTTTAGGTTCATTTTTTTATTAGCTTTATAGAATTATTTATACATTATCTAATCTCAAAGGTTAATTTTCTAACCCCACGATTTTTTCTTTCTTGTTGCCACATAAGGTCCGAAGAAGATAATACATTATTAGAACTCTTATGGGCTACATTATTATTTAATAATATCACATTAGATAAATCAACCGCAGTAATTTTATCTCCTAGAATAGTGGCCATATTAGGGCAACCACATGACCTAGCCTGAGTTGGATGTCCATCTAGTTCCTTATTACAATCTTTACATCTTATTTTTAACATTATGATTCATCAAATAGATATACTATTTATATAGATGTTCCACAAAACCGTGTAGCTTATGTGAGTCTAGGACAGGATTCAAACCTGTGGCGATTTATTAGTTTTGCAGACTAACCCCTTCGGTCACTCGGGCACCTAGACATATTAAACTATCCGGAAAAAATTCCCTCGTCTGGGAATCAAACCCAGTATCCAACTACATTATCTGCGTGTCCTTATCAATAGACTACCGAGGGTTGGTGTCTTTCTAGGCTATGTGCCTAACGACTACCAAGTCCAGATGGGAGGACTCGAACCTCCGACTTTTCCGCCCCAAACGGAATGCTCTAGCCAAACTGAGCTACATCTAGATAATGATTTCCCTTTTACAAGACGTAGGTCCAGTTACTAAGGAAATCACCAAATACGAAGAAGAGCGACTCCTCCGCTTATTTATATCATATCATATCATTTGGAGTATGTCAACTCCTTAAATTTAGCACTAGTTGGAAGCGGATGAAGAGTGCTGCCCTCTCTACCTGAGGTTTGGAAAACCCCTGCTCTGCTGTTGAGCTACATCCGCAATAAAATTTTATTTGTCATCCTGCAACTCACAGAACTCCAATGGGCACGGAGAGACTCGAACTCTCGACTTACAGGTTAACCTACTACTCCTGCTTTCACAGACCATCATAAGATGTTGTAGTCTGGACTATATCATCATCTACAGCATTATCTGTTTAGATGCCTCTCGTTTAGTCTCTGAGGCTCCCACTAACGGTTGCCTGCTGATTGCCCAATCTTTAGAATTGTTACTACTTTACAGTGAGTATCTAAAGCTCTAAGGGTATTCCAGCATACAGAGAGGTTCTACTCTTTATATTTCTATAAAGGCACTCCTAACAAAGCCCGCTACTCTACCAACTGAGTTACGTGCCCATAATGTATTAAGTTTTCAAGTTTCTTTGAGGACTACTTCCCTCACCACTCCCTTAGAATACCACTAATCCACTCAAAAGTCAAGTGGATTGTGCCAGTTTTCAAATTGACTAGTTAAAAAATTTACTTAATATATTTATACCACAAAGTCTGTTCTTTGCTATTTCATAATAATCCCCATCATTTTCAATACCAATAAACTTCCTATTCTCCATAATAGCGGCAACACCAGTAGTTCCAGAACCCATAGTATTATCCAATATCACATCACCAACATTACTATAAGTCCTAATTAAGTATCTCATTAATTCTACTGGTTTTTGTGTTGGATGTAATCCTTTATCTTGCTTGTATTTCAATACAGTCTTTGGATATCTTGAGCCATCTGGATTATCTCTATGTTTACTTTGCAATTCCCCATATACCTCTCCAATTTTACTAGTATCAGAAGTAAATCCAGAATAAGGAGTTGAATACCACATTTGTGGATTATATGTTGGAGATTTACGATAAAATACCAATATATTCTCGTGAGATTTCATAGGCATTTTTTTAGCCTGCATTGGATTAGTTCCCTGTGGTTTCTCCCATATCCACTCATATCTAAGATTATCTATATTAGATGCTGCAAGAATTGTAGTGAATGGCTGAGATGCAGTAAACACCATAGCACCATTAATTTTGCATATCCGATTATACTGTTCCCACAATTCATTCAATGGAATAACACTATCCCACTTACACGCAGTTGTGCTAACCGTAGGGGAGATCACAGAGAATCAGGTCTACTGATTCATCTGTAATGTGCTTCATAGCATCAAGACAATCTGCCCTGACCAAACTATTGGGCACAATCTCCCCTACATATTCTTCTGTATAAATGTTAAATTGAGATTTCATAACTATAATTAAAAAGCTCTGGATGTATTTCTGTCCATAATTGACCAGACATAGATTCGGTAATCTTAGCTGAATAATAATCTGATGTACATCCCCAACCAGATAATTGACCTTTATTTTTTCTCACTCCATATTTCTCTACCCAATTCTGTTCTTGATAATTTAGTTTTTCCGAATTTACAACGATGAAATAATATTTTCCATTCCACACTTTCTCATTTGTAGTTGCCATACTACAAATATAATCCTCGTGCTTAGTGGAAAGAAAGTCTAGCTTATCTTCAATTGTTTTATATTTTGTAGTTCTTGAACCATTTATAATAAGATGCTTATTCTTAAGAATATAAGTACCAGATTTGTTGCTGTACCGTTCTCCAGAATCGGTGGTTTGGTCTTTACCGATTTGATGACTGAAATCGGGTTTCCAGTCTGTTCCGTAATCAGTTTCTTTTAAGGCATAAGCGAAATGTTCTTCTAGATACTCTGCTTTACACTTAGAGTAATATAGTTTATGATGTTCCTTAAGTCTATATTCAAGATGAGGAACTAATGAGTCAAAATTCATATTATAGTTTAAAAACGCCTCAGGTAGGATTTGAACCTACGACAGACCGGGTAGAAACCGGATACTCTAGTCCACTGAGTTACTGAGGCATAGTATCCTTAGGGCAGTTATCAACCCAAGGAGCACAAAGACGCATTTCACCACCAAGTAGTTCCTGTGCTTTGCTACCGTCTGGTGGTCTCTCAACCAACTTTGGTTCCTTTATTATAACACTCCCATCGTCTCCTGTCAAGTCCTCATAATCTTTGATTGCCTTATCCACATCTCTATGAACTCTGCGATCCAAAAGTTGTGGAGTATTTATGATTATATCATTCAAATCAG
>Ga0114980_10002228_pt1 | contig 13793 bp, 19 predicted proteins | sample S_140806_EF_Meta_FD_87018 | JGI IMG/M metagenome (GOLD analysis project Ga0114980, IMG submission 87018) | Freshwater microbial communities from Lake Simoncouche, Canada to study carbon cycling - S_140806_EF_MetaG | ecosystem: Environmental > Aquatic > Freshwater > Lake | place: Lake...
AGATCATGTCCAAGATGGGCGTGCGCAACCTCGCGGGCTTCAACCAGAAGGCCGAGGAAGCCGCAGCGAAGGGCGAGCATCTCACCCGCCAGGTGCAGACCGGCTGGAACAAGGAGACCGGCGAGCCGATCTTCGAGAACGAGGCAATGAAGCCCGAGCCGATGCCGCACATCGTGGTCATCATCGACGAGATGGCTGACCTGATGCTCGTCGCCGGCAAGGACATCGAGGGCGCCGTGCAGCGTATCGCCCAGATGGCGCGCGCCGCCGGCATCCACCTCATCACCGCGACGCAGCGTCCCTCGGTCGACGTCATCACCGGTACGATCAAGGCGAACTTCCCGACCCGTATCTCGTACATGGTCACCACCAAGATCGACTCGCGCACCATTCTCGGCGAGCAGGGCGCCGAACAACTGCTCGGCATGGGCGACCTTCTCTGGATGCAGTCGGGCGGCAAGATTTCCCGCGTGCATGGCCCGTTCGTGAAGGACGAGGAAGTCGAGCGCGTCGTGAACTGGCTCAAGGATCAGGGCCAGCCGCAATACGTGGAAGGCATCACCGACGACGTCGAAGAAGAAGCCTCGGTGGCGGACGCTGCGTTCGGCGTCAAATCGGGCGATCCGGAAGAAGACATGTACCGCGATGCCGTCGCCGCCGTAGTGCGCGACAAGCGCCCCACCACCTCCTACGTCCAGCGCGTCCTGCGCGTCGGCTACAACCGTGCCGCTTCAATGATCGAGCGCATGGAGCGCGAAGGCGTCATCTCGGCCGCCGACCATTCCGGCAAGCGCCAGATCCTCTCGCGAGATGGCCGCACTTCAGACTCGTCGCACGAGGACGCTGCCTGACGAAACGTCAGTACGCGGATTGAAATGCGGACAGTAAAGAAAGCCGGCTCGTTGAGCCGGCTTTTCTATTTCTCGGCTTCAGCCGTCGCCTTGCGCTGCGCCGTACGCTTGGCGCGAGCGGCGGCGATGTCTTTCGCGCGGGCGGCTTTCTTTTCTGAAGACGCGGCGGAATCTACGCCGCGACGGACGATCAGCGCGTCAGCGATGATCGGTAGAAGGCGTTCTGCCTCGGCTTGCTGCTTGGACGCAGGCCCCTTCGCGATGCGCGTTGCATTGGTCTGAAGATTTTCGAGTTCGTCCTCGGACATTCCAGGGATCAGCGTTTCAATTGACATAGGGGCCTCCGGGCGGCGCCCCCCGCGCGGCCCTTGTCCGCGCTCCGAAAGAACGACATGCCTCAAAATGCGCCCCGAACGCTCCGGAATCAAGCCAGAGCGGCTTCCGCTGAACGCTTTTGCTATCCGCTTTGAAATGGGGTATAGGGACCAGATCGAGTTTACGGCCGACGACTTGGCCCGCCCTGCCCTTATTGGCTCCCGGCGCCCGCTGACGACATCCACCCACACTTGATTGTCCCAAAAGGCGGATCGCGTGCGCGCGGACGCCGTCACGTAATGTTTCAAGGAAGACTATAATGGCTACGGGTACTGTTAAGTGGTTCAACACCACCAAAGGCTACGGCTTCATCCAGCCGGATAACGGCGCGAAAGACGTGTTCGTCCACATCAGCGCTGTCGAAGCGGCCGGCCTCCGCAGCCTCGCTGACGGTCAGAAGATCACGTTCGAAGAACAAGCCGACAAACGCTCGGGCAAAATGTCGGCCGTGAACCTGCGCGTCAGCTAATCGCTGCAGCAATCAACTGCCTGTCAGCGTGCGCGTGCAGCCGCGCCGATGACGGGCGGGAAGTAAAAAGCCGGTCCCGTCGGGACCGGCTTTTTTGTTGCCCTCCAAAGCGAAGCCTGCCGCGCATTGCGCGCCTTCGACGCCATGTCTAAAGATCCTGCTTGCCTTGGACATTGGGGATACAGGATGAGACGGACCACCGCCTGCTGCCTGATGATCGCGAGCCTTACCTTCCCCGGCCTCTTGGCTGCGCTGCCGCCTTCTGCGCACGCCGAACCACAATCGCCAGCCGCGACAGACGCAACATCGGACCCGACCCTTCGTCCCAACACGCCCCTGCCCGCCTATCCGCGTGAATCGCGCCCGAAGAAGGAAGCCGGTGTGGTGCGGATAAAGCTCTGCGTCGAAGCCGACGGCCAGGTCAGCAAGGCGGACCTCGCCCAGACCAGCGGCTTTGCCAATCTCGACAATGCCGTGCTGAAATGGGCGAAAGGCCTCCAGCTCAATCCGGCAATGAAGGCCTCAACGCCTGTCGCCGTCTGCAACTTTCCGATGAAGTACGAGTTCCAGGTGACCAAGAGTCCCGACCGGCAGCAGCAGACGAACAACGCATTCGACATCGGCCCCGCCACCGGCCTCGCATCAGGCCCGTAGGACGAGTCGCAACGCGTGAGGGCCGCTTTCGTCTAGAGATTGCAGATCGTCACCTTGAAAGCGCCGACGCAGTAGAACGTTTTCTCGCCCACCGTCGCCACATGGCTGACAGCAATCGCCCAGTCGCGCGACTCCTCGTGTGTAACATCAGGCATCGTCTCTCCCGGCTTCAGATGCGCGCGCGCATATTCCTTGAGACCTTCCTCGACACCATCGCGCATCTTCTGCAGCGGCGGCTTCAGCCACACGCCGGCAGCCACCACCGCCACGAGGATGATCCCGACCACTGTGAGATATCGGCGAACCGCTCCCGGTCGCATGGCTCTAGCTCGCAGCCGGCGCCGATAGCTGCACTTGCGGCGCAGGCCCCGTGCACAGGAAGCGCGTGAACGCTCCCCAGCACTGCAACAGCTCGCGATCACCAGAGGTCATGGTCGAGCGCGTCGCCACGTAGAAATCCTCGAAGGCGTATTTGCCGGTCGCCGCATCCGGGCGCGCCGCGATGCCGTCCGCCATCAGAACAGAGGCGACGCCGCGATGCAGGCCTTGCGCTGGCCGCGTGAAATATCCGCCCGCCGCAACGAGTCCGAGGACCACGACAAGGACGAGAAAACCGCGCATCTTTTATCCCGCTTCGGCAGCCGCCCCGGTGCGATTATGGCCTACTTCTTTTCGGGCTGCGAGCAGAGAAACTGCGCATAGAGACCCCAGCATTCCAGGATCACCGCGTCATCCGCCTTGACCGTGTACTTGGTGGCGACGAACAGATCCTCGAACTTTCGGCTGTCTGTCTTGCCCGCGCCGAACACCTTGTCGGCTATCAGCGCCGAGATGTCGAAGCCGCCGCGCGTCGAGGACAGCACCGTCGTCGCATTCTGCTCGTGCGCCTTCTCGTCGGGCCGGGTGAGATAGCCGCCCGCCGCCAGGGCGGCCGCGAGCAACAGGATCAGCAGCGTCTTCATCTCTTTGTCTTCCTTGCCCGTTTGCGCGGCGCTTTGAATATCAGCTCCGGCAGCTCCGTTCCCGCATCGAAGACTTTCAGCCACTTTGCGGGAGCATTATGGCGCCATTGCCGCGTCAGATACCCCCGAAGCATTTTCGCATCGAGACGCTTCAATCGTGCAAGGACATAAGGATGATTCCGGTAATGATCGGTGAAGTGAAATGTCTCGGGGTCTGCCTCGCAGATGATATCGCGCTCCTCGATCGGCACCTGCGCCAGCACGACGCTGTCGTCCTCTGACCTGAGCCGCGTCAGGAATTTCCCGAACGACTTGTAGGCCGGCTCGCCATAAGCTGTGCCCAATTCCGTATGCGGAAAGCTCATCACCAGCTCATGAAACTGTTTCGGCCCCATCGCGTTAGCCCCAGTCAACTGCCATGGCGGGTCATGTGCCCCTAGCTTAGGACTGAACCGATGTTCATGAAAACAGGGCGAAAAAACCTTGGACTGGACTTGTTTTCGCCGGGCCCGGCAATGAAGTTGGCAGGCATGAGCATCCTGTCCTCCCTGATCCCATTCGCCCTCTCGGTGTCTGCGCAAGCCTTGGCTGCGCCCGCCCCTGTGGACGCCCCCGCCCCTCCCGTGATCGCGGTGGAAACGCCGGCTGTGACGCCGGCCCCTGCCCCGGTTCTGGTCGCGCCCAAGCCGGTGGTTGTCCCGCCTGCAGTCAAGACGCCCGCGGTCGCGATCGTGAAGATTCAGGCGCCTGGCGCGCTGGATCGCAACGGCATCATCGACCGCGTCGCCAAGGCGATGACCGATACCAAGACCGTGTCCGGGTCGTTCACCCAGGTCGATCCGTCCGGCTCCCCGTCCAACGGCGCGTTCTACATCAGCCGTCCGGGCAAGGTCCGTTTCGAGTACACCAGGCCAGAGCCGATCTTCATCGTCTCGGACGGCACGACGGTTTCGATCGAGGAGCCCAGGCGCAAATCGTATGACGCTGTGCCGCTGTCCTCGACGCCGCTTCACCTCTTCCTGCGCTCAAACATCGATCTCCGGAAGGATGGCAGCGTTGCCGACGTCCAGACCAGTGGCGGCAACTACTTCGTCACCCTGGTCGACAAGACCGGCGAGGCCGAAGGCAAGATGATCCTGCAATTCCGCCAGACAGACTTCGAACTGCTGGGCTGGCGCCAGATCGACGGTACAGGAGCCGAAACGCGCGTTCAGCTCAACAACATCCAGAAGAACGTCTCGCTCAAGCCGTCGCTCTTCGTCGTGAAAGATCCAAGTGATGCAGGCGATGACCGGCGCTGATGGCGTTTCCGCATTGACGTAGCGTTTCGGGCACACGCAATTTTAACCATGTATCTGGTGACAAAACATCGCAGTCGTGGCTTTATTGCCACGTGGATCGAGTCAGCTCGCGCCTGAGCTTCCCCCCGCAGGCGTTCGCAGCGGATCGAAAGCCGGACCTATCCACCGGCCCATACGCGCTCCCGGAGCGCATGGCGCGCCTGGTTGTCCCCGCAGCCGGGCGCGTCTGTATTCGGCTCACGGTTTTCCCAGCGAATCAGAGCGCTTTTCCTTGATTTGGGCGCCGGCGCACCCGATTGTCGGGTTGCAGCTGAACCCCAAAATGGCGCTCCCCACACGATATGAACCGCCTCTCCCTGGCGACCTGGAACATCAACTCGGTCCGCCTCCGCATCGATCGCGTGATCGCCTTCCTGAAGCGGGAGAAGCCCGAAGTCCTGTGCCTGCAGGAGATCAAGTGTCTCGACGACCAGTTCCCCCGCAAGGCGTTCGAGGCGGCGGGCTACAAGCACATCCATCTCTCCGGCCAGAAAGGCATGCATGGCGTCGCCATCGTGTCGAAGCTGCCAATCCGGCCGCTTGAAACGCCGGGCTTCTGCCGTCACGGCCATGCGCGCTGCACGGCTGTCGATGTTGCAGGCTTCGAAGTGCAGAACCTCTACGTGCCCGCCGGCGCCGACATCCCCGACCCCACGCTCAACGAGAAGTTCGCTCACAAGCTCGATTTCGTCGAACGCATGCGCGACTTCTATGCGACCCGCGCGGGCAAGCGCTCCGCCCTCCCCCTGCTGGTCGCCGGGGACATCAACATCGCGCCCGAAGAGAACGATGTCTGGTCGCACCGCCAGTTGCTCAACGTGGTGAGTCATACCCCGGTCGAGACTGATGGCCTCAAGCGCATCCTCGCTGAAGGCAAGCTCACCGATATCGCCCGCGCCAAGCACAAGCCGGAAGAAAAACTCTACACCTGGTGGAGCTATCGCGCGACCGACTGGAAGGCCTCGAACCGCGGCCGTCGTCTCGATCACTGGTGGGCCGACAAGCGCGCAACGCCGCTGGTCGATATCGCGAGCTACCGCATCCACACCGACGAACGCGGCGGCGAGAAACCCTCCGACCATGTGCCCGTCACAGTCACGGTTACGGCGGCTGGCTGAGCTTTTGCGTCAGGCATGAATGCAACCGTAATAGTCCGCGCCGCGCCCGGGACTATATGCTTGAGCAAGATATTGGAGACTGCGCCCATGAAACATCTCGCGCTGCTCGCCGCCTCCATGATCGCCCTCGCCGCCTGCGGCGGAAGCGACGCGCCAGCCCCCACCCCGCCTGTGGCGGATGCAACAGCCCCGGAAACGCCGCCGGCCGCAACGCCCGCTGCAACGTCGGATGCGCTCACCTCGCAAGGCTGGAACACGCTGAAGATCGGGATGACGAAAGAGGAAGTCGTCGTCGCCGTCGGCGACAAGCGCGACCCCGACGCGGCGGGCATTCCCGGCGAGTGCGACGAGTACCAGCCGAAGAACGCGCCTGAAAATCTCTGGGTCATGCTCGAAAGCGGCAAGCTGACGCGCATCACGATCGCCGACATGTCAAAGCTGAAAACCGACAAGGGCCTCGGCCTCGGCGACAGCGCCGAAGCGGTGAAGGAAGCCTACGGCGCGGCCGCGACGGCGAGCCCGCACAGATATCAGGACAAGCCCGCCGAATACATCACTGTGTGGGACGGGGGTTCACGCTCCGAACCTTACGTGCAGGATGAAGCCGCGCGTGGCCTCGTCTACGAAATCGACGGCACCGGGAAAGTCGGCGCCATTCACGCTGGCGGCCCGAGCATCCAGTATGTCGAGGGATGTGCGTAGACCACACTTCCTTCCCCTCATTGCCGACCCGGAGAGCGTACTGCTAGCGTCAGGCTATGAAACACGCTGGCCTCCGCCACATGAATTTCTTCCGCGTAGGTTTGCTGGCCGCGAGCCTGATCGCCATCGCAGCGCCTGCTCAGGCGGATGACCGCGCCGACATGGAAAAATTCATGGCGGACTATCTCGCGCTCTGGAACGCACACGACTCAGCAGCGATCACGGCCAGCTTCTACCGGCTGGATGGCGATCACCCATGGCGCACGGCCGAAGGCCTCAAGGCAGAGTTCGATCGCCTGGCGGCGCAGGGCTACGACAAATCTGAAATCCACAGCGTTATCGGATGCCCCCTTGACCCGAACACCGGACAGGTCGAGCTGCGCTTCACCCGCCTCACCGGCGATGGCGGCTTCCTGCCGCCGAAGGAACGCACCAGCCTCTATCGCCTGAGCAAGTTCGTCGATGGCTGGCGCGTCACCGGCATGAGCGCCCTGCCCGCCGGCGAGCGCATGGCGTGCCCGGCTGGATAAGATGAAACGTGCGCTCGGGGCTCAGGCCTGCAGCCGATACCCGCCGCTCTCCGTCAGCAGCAGGCGCGCGTTGGCGGGATCGGGCTCGATCTTCTGACGCAGGCGATAGATGTGCGTCTCCAGCGTGTGCGTCGTGACGTTGGCGTTATAGCCCCACACTTCGGACAGCAGCTCCTCGCGCCCGACCGGCTTGCCGCCTGCGCGATAGAGATACTTCAGGATGTTAGTCTCTTTCTCGGTGAGACGGATCTTCCGTTCCTTCTCGTCGATCAGCAGCTTCGCCGCCGGGCGGAACTCATACGGCCCCAGACGGAAGGTCGCGTCTTCGCTCTGCTCGAACGTCCGCAGGTGCGCCCGCACGCGCGCCAGCAGGACGGAGAATTTGAAAGGCTTGGTCACGTAGTCGTTCGCGCCGGAATCGAGGCCCAGGATCGCGTCCGCATCTGTCGACTGGCCCGTCAGCATAACGATCGGCGCGGCGATACCATGGTTCCGCATGAGCCGGCAGGCGTCGCGTCCGTCCATATCCGGCAACTCGACGTCCAGGATCACCAGGTCGGCCCTGACTTCCTCGGCCTTCTTGATGCCCTCGCCTGCGGACGCAGCATGCTCGACGCGGAACCCTTCGTGCAGCTCGAACTGCTCGGCCAGGGCCTCACGGAGTTCCTGATCATCGTCGACCAGCAGGATCGTCTTGGCGGCGGTCATGTGGTGGGAATCTCCCGTCCCCGTCAATGTGTGGTGCCGGGTGTAACAAGTCTAGGTAGGATGGGCCAAGCAAGGAAGCCATCACGAAGCGGACAGCGACATGGCCAATACGCCTTTCAGAGCCGATTCTTCCGGCATTCTGCGCTGGCCGGGTGGAGAAGCCCGCTGCGCGCTCGGGAAAAGCGGCGTCACACCCGCCGAATCCAAGCGCGAGGGCGATGGCGCGACCCCGCTGGGCGTCTGGCCGATGCGGCAGGTTTTCTGGCGCGGAGACCGTCTGGCGCGCCCTGCAACCGGCCTCCCCATCGACGCCCTGATCCCCGAAGCCGGCTGGTGCGACGATCCCTCCAGCCCGCTCTACAACTTCTCCGTCGCGTTGCCCTTCCCCCTCAGCCACGAAAAGCTGTGGCGCGAGGACACGGTCTACGACGTCATCGTCGTGCTCGGGTACAACGACGACCCGCCGGTCCCGGGCAAGGGCAGCGCCATCTTCCTGCACGTGGCGCATCCCGATTATTCGCCCACAGAGGGATGCGTCGCCTGCGCCCGCGCAGATCTGCTCGCGCTGCTTGCATCCGCAAAGCTGGGCGACACGCTGGCAATCGTACGTTAGCAAGCGCGCATGACACGCCAGACCCCTCTCACCGTCTTTTTTGTCTTCGCCGCGCTCATGGGGATGGGCCACCTCGCCAATGACTGGGTGAACCTCGCCCCGCCCTGGGGTCTCGCGTGGAAAGCATCCGGCATCATCCTGCTTGGCGTCTACGCGCTGTCACAGCGCGCCTGGCTCGCCGCCCTGGCTCTCTTTCTCTGCGCAACCGGCGACGTGCTGCTCGAGATCTACTTCGTCGCAGGCATGGCGGCATTCGCGCTCGGCCATATCGTCTATGTTCTCTGCTTCCTCGAATGGGGCCGCGTCCTCGGACCCAACAAGCGCGACCGTCCCGTCGCTGGGCTCGTCGTCCTGGTGTCGCTCGCGATGCTCGGCTGGTTGACGCCGGGCATGGGCGACCTTTTGATCCCAGCCTTGATCTATCAATTGATCATCACGACGATGGTCGCGACTGCGATGGTGGTGAAGGCGCCGATGCTGGCGCGCCTTGGCGCCGTGGTCTTCATGCTCTCCGACACGCTGATTGCTATCGGCAAGTTCACGACGACAGACGTGCCGCCAGGCTCGGTCTGGATCACCTATGCCGGCGCGCAGATCATGATCGCGTGGGGCCTCTCGCGCATCGCGCCCTATCGAGACCGCAAGGCGGCGCAGTCGGCCGGAATCGCGTAAGCCTTTCGTCAGTCGCCTGTCCGTAGACTTGTCGCGCAAACACCTCGCACGGTGACACGCCCCGGTTCGTTTTACCCCACGGACTCGCACCGGGGTGGCAAGGGCGTCGGGCAACCGGCGCCCTTCGTCGTTGGGTCGTACGCTCTTGCGATCCTGAATTAGCCCGTGCGGGCGCCGAACAGCGCAGAGCCAACGCGCACGCTTGTCGCGCCGAACATCACGGCGACCTCGTAATCTGCGCTCATCCCCATCGAAAGCTTCGCGACGCCGTTGCGCGCAGCGATCTTCGCGAGCAGCGCAAAGTGCGGCCCCGCAGGTTCATCCGCCGGCGGAATGCACATCAGCCCTTCGATCGCAAAACCATAGTCGCGACGCATCGACGCGATGAAACCGTCAGCATCCAGCGGCGCTACCCCCGCCTTCTGCTCTTCCTCGCCCGTATTCACCTGCACATAGAGACGCGGCGTCCGCCTTTCTTTCACAAACGCATCGGCCAGCGCAGCGGCGAGCTTCGTCCGGTCCAGCGTCTCGATCACGTCGAACAGCGCGACAGCCTCGCGCGCCTTGTTGCTCTGCAGGGGACCGATCAGGCGCAATTCCAGATCGGGATAGGCACTGCGGCGCTCCGTCCAGCGGCCCCCGGCCTCCTGCACGCGGTTCTCGCCATAGATGCGCTGACCGGTCGCCAGCATGGCGTCGATGCGGTCATCCGGCTGAACCTTCGAGACAGCCACCAGATCGACCAGCGCTGGATCACGCCTTGCAGCCTTGGCGGCGGCGGCGATGCGCGCAACAACAAGATCACGCGCCGAGGCGATTTCGTGCAGAAGTGTTTGGTCCATGGCTATTCCTTCACCCCAAGCCGCCATCCGCCGCAAGCTCCTCGCGGCGGCGCGCCTGGCAAAACCCGCCCGCGCACGCACATTTTCTGGAGGCATGGGCCGCGCCCTGCCCCGAGCGTTCTTCGTCACCGACCCTGTGCGCACGCCTGACCCGCTCTGCATCGTGAAGCGCCTGCCGCGTGGCTTCGGCGTGATCTGGCGCCATTTCGGCAGTCCGAGCCGCCTCGCGACAGGCCTCGCGCTCGCACGCGCCTGCCGTAAGCGCGGCCTGGTCCTGCTCGTCGCCAATGATCCAGCCCTCGCCGCACGCATAGGCGCCGCTGGCGTCCACTGGCCAGAGCGCCAGTTGAAGGGCGTACGCGCGCGCAAGGCCGGATCGATCGAAACGGCGGCCGCGCATTCCCGTAGCGCGATCGCCCGTGCGGCGGCGCGCGGCGTTGATGCGGTGGTGGTCTCCGCGGTCTTCCCGAGCCAGAGCACGTCGGCGGGTCCCGCCATTGGCGCGCTACGTTTTCGCCAGCTGGCGCGGTCTGCCCCTCTGCCCGTCTACGCGCTGGGTGGCGTCAATGCGGGCAATGCCGCAAGCATCATGCATGGCGCAGCAGGCTGGGCGGCGATCGAGGGCGTGATGGAGGGCTGGAAAAGGCGCTAGCGAAAACGGCGCCTGGGGCGCACCAAAACCTGGAAGGAGCCAAACCCTAGAAGGAGAAAGCCGACTCGATGCGAACCGAGGCTTCCGTGCCTTCGCGACCGAAGTTCTGCGCCGGGTTGGACAGCGAGGTCGCCAGCGAATCGCCCTTCACGGTGACGCCGCCGCCGAGGCGGAAGCGCGGGGTGACCTGATAGCCGACACCGGCAGTGACTTCCTCACGCGGGAAAAGGTCGTTCTGTGAGCGGCTGGTGAGGTCAAGCGTGACATCCCAGTTGCCGGCCGGTTTCCACTTCAGTTCGACCTGATCCTTCGCGATCGGTCCAACCGGCAGCAGGGAGCGCTCGGTCTCGCCGCGGCTGATACCGAGGCCAAAAGTGAACTGGGATCCAGGCTGAGTCTTGGCCGAGGTTTCACCGGCGCGCGCGGCCGGCGTGGAATACGCAGGGGCTGTCGTAACCTGCGCGAACGCAGGTGCAGCCGCCAGGCTGGCGGCAAGACAGAAAAGAGACGCCGTGATGCGCATGTCCACCCTCTACTGACGAGATAGTACGCAGGACTCAAGCTACAAAAGTTAATGCGGATTAATTGAAGGGCCCGTGGAGAGCTTTATCCGCCCGGTGTCACTAATTCCGCACAGTCAGCTCAAGTAAAAGCCCGTCATTGCTGGCATTTCTGTGGCCGAAGCTGAGTCCGGTCGGTACCGGAATATCGGTATCTGCGGCTGTCCAGCCGACACCCAGCGTCACGTTATGGGAAATATCGTGACTGACGCCGACCAGCCAGGAATGACCTTCGAGACCGCTGAGACTGTCCTCGGACCAGCCCGCTTCAGCTCCGACGCGCCACCCATCAACCTCTTTGACCAGACCGACTTCCCACGCCTCATAGTCGCCATTGCCCGCCGCCCAGGCATTGTTGCTCGTCAGCCAGCGCGCCCCGCCAGTCCAGCCATCATGCTCAAGTTCGACACCTGCGCCCCAGGCTTCATAGCCGCCGAACTCCGGCTGGCTCGCGCCCGCGTCTGCGCTTGAATACGTCACCGCCGCCCGCACCCGCAGGTCCTGCTCGGCAAACTGGCGCGCGAAAGACACGGCGCCCTCCCAGACATTCTCCAGCTGGGCGCTGGCCAGCCCGGCGGCCGTGAAGTCGGGGTCGAAATCAGCCGAGCGCGTGTCAGCCTCGGGCGTGTAGGACGCACCCAGCCGGAGCCCCAGCCAGCGCGGGCTCAGATAGGTCGCCTTGGCCGAGCTTCCCGTAACGTCATTACGGGCCCTCGTCACGCCAAGCCCTGTGGGATCAAGCCCCGGCGAGAAAGCCGACACCCGCTTCAACACGGTCGGCGCGCGCGCATCCAGCCGGCTCGCCGCCCCGACATCGTACCCGAGCACCCCCTCCCCCCACGGCCCGTTCACGGACAAAGCCGCTGCCTCGACAGTGAGGAAGCCGTCTTCATCCAGGGGTGTTCCGGCAGGCGCCAGGCCCGTCGCCGGCGCGATGGGCGACAATGCGCCGCTACCAACGCCCGGACACGCGGGATTCGCCGCCGGGCAACCGCCGAGGGCGCCCACAAAAGCTGGCCGGTTCGGGTTGTCCCGCTCATACCGGATCGACCCCAGCCACCCCAGCGTCAGGCCATTCTCCAATGTGTCCGAGCGCGAAATCTCCAGCACTGCAGAGCCCAGCACCCCGTCGGCCGCAGGGTCGAGCGGGTCGTCAGAGCGCGCGCCCGACACCACGGCTGTGGCCTCCGCCTTGACCTCCCACTCCCCGTCACCCGTCTGCGCAAAGGCAGGCGCGCCGGCACCAATGACGACAGCCGCCAGGGTAATCGTGCGCCGCATGCCAGAATTCCTCCGCAATCTCAGTCCACTCCAATGTGTATATGAGGCGGTGTTGCGGCAGGCCTAACGGCATCCGGCCCTTGCCTGCGGGATAGCCCTGCAGCTAAGGAACGTCTCCTCAAGGCTTACCCGGGGGCGCGACATGCGCCGGCTGACGGAGTGACGTTGTGATGGTTTCTCGCATGGCGCTCGCCGCCCTTCTGATCTCAGCAACCGTCGGCGTGGGGGGCTGCTCCATTTTTGGCTCGTCCACCGCCAACACGGCCAGCACGTCCAGCGCTGACATCGGTCCTGAAGAAACCGGCTCGCTCGGCGTCAACGCCTATCTCTGGCGCGCCACGCTCGACACGCTGAAATTCCTGCCGCTGTCCTCTGCGGATCCGTACGGCGGCGTGGTCATCACCGACTGGTACGCCAACCCGTCCAAGGCCGACGAGCGCCTCAAGGCGACCGTCTACATCCTCGACACCCGTCTGCGCGCCGACGGCATCTCTGCCGCCGTCTTCCGCGAAACGCTGGTCAACGGCGCCTGGGTGCCGGCCGCCGTCAGCCCTGACACAAACGTCGCGCTCGAGAACGCTATCCTCTCGAAAGCCCGCCAGCTTCGACTTGGCGGCTCACAATAACACCCCCGTCGTCTTTCGTTCGTTGGCGGGATATGAGAACCCCCCGCTACTGACCGAACGCGAGCGACGACATGGCCACCCGCTACAATCCCAAGGAAACTGAGCAACGCTGGCAGAAACGTTGGGCGGAAGCGCATGTCTTCCGCGCGAAGTCCGCCAGGGAAGCGGGCGACATGCCGAAGGCCTACGTCCTCGAGATGTTCCCCTACCCGTCGGGCCGGCTGCACATGGGCCATGTGCGCAACTATGCGATGGGCGACGTGGTCGCGCGCTATCGCATCGCCAACGGCTATAACGTCCTGCACCCGATGGGCTGGGATGCATTCGGCCTGCCCGCCGAGAACGCCGCCATCGAGAAGAAGGCGCAGCCGCGGACCTGGACGCTCCAAAACATCCAGGCGATGAAGGACCAGTTCGCGCCGCTCGGTTTGTCTTTCGACTGGTCGAAGGAAGTCACCACCTGCGAGCCGGACTATTACGAACAGCAGCAGCGCATCTTCCTGAAGATGCTCGCCAACGATCTCGTCTATCGCCGCTCAGCGAAGGTGAACTGGGATCCGGTCGAGAACACCGTGCTGGCCAACGAACAGGTCGTCGATGGACGCGGCTGGCGTTCCGGCGCCGTCGTCGAACAGCGCGAGCTGGAACAATGGTTCTTCCGCATCACGCGCTATGGCGACGATCTGCTCGCCGCGCTCGATGGGCTGGACCGCTGGCCGGATAAGGTCCGCACCATGCAGGGCAACTGGATCGGCAAATCACAAGGCGCCAGGATCTGGTGGGAGATCGCCCACGCGCCCGACTTCCTGCCCCGCCCCACCGGCGATGGCGGACCCAA
>Ga0114980_10002235_pt1 | contig 13760 bp, 11 predicted proteins | sample S_140806_EF_Meta_FD_87018 | JGI IMG/M metagenome (GOLD analysis project Ga0114980, IMG submission 87018) | Freshwater microbial communities from Lake Simoncouche, Canada to study carbon cycling - S_140806_EF_MetaG | ecosystem: Environmental > Aquatic > Freshwater > Lake | place: Lake...
ATAATTAAGATATTTTATAACCATAAATAGTCCAACCAATCGTCATATTATTTCCAACTGATATATTACTTTGTTGTATTGTTAAACCAGTTATAGTAGAACCACTAACATTTGTCGTCAAAATACTTCTATCACTTGCTCCACTTATTCCTGGATTGGAATAAAACGATTTACATTTTAATCCTATTGATTGAGTAGCAGTTGCGGTAAAACCTACATTTTCTACTTCTATTATGGTATGATGATTAATTAATTGACTGACTGCTAATACTAAGGGAGAAGAAGATATAGTTGCCGAAGCAGTATAAACTGGTGATACAATAGTAGTAGCATTAGAAATCATTTCAAAACCATAAAGAGAAGCAGTTGTAGGTAATGTTCCAGTTCCTAAAAACGCTTGAAGTGAATATGCTGGATACGCAGTAAAACTTACTTGCGTAGTAGAATATAATACAATACGATAATTTTTATAAGTTGAATTGAATATACCAGTTAAACTAATATTGGTTGCGGATGCTGACCCAGTAATACTTTGAGAACCAGTTGATAAATAAACTAATCCACCAGTTGAAAGCAAACCATTAAAAGTCGTCGCTGTTATAGAGTTAGTGGAAGGATTACAACTTATACCAGCGGTTTTTTGTATCGCACCGACACCAGTAGAACTACTATCACTAAAATTAAGGTAATGAGTAGCATTTTGAACTGAATTCTTTGTTGTATATCCAGTTGAGTTGATAGTATTTGTATTAATACCATTATTTAAGGTTAATGTAGTAGTGCCTCCAGCGGAATTTAAGTTTAATACAGCATTTCCACCAACAGCACTATCAATTGAAACAGAAGAAGGATTTATTGAGGCAGTCCCATTAGCACTTTGAAGATAAAAACTCGCACCTCCTTCTGCGTCTAAAATAACTAAATTACCTAAATCAGCAATATCAAACTTAAAACCTCCTGTATTTAAAAAAGTATCCCAAAGCGGAGAAGAATTATCTTTGAAGTATAAAGTATTATACATATTAATATTACCACCAGTAGCAGTCATATCTATCTGTTGGTCTGTTGATAAAGTAATTCCAGCGCCACTTGAAGTAAGGTTTAATCCTCCATTATTAACCGATAAACTCATACCAGTAGTTGATTGAAGGTTAATATCGTCAGTTTGTGCTATTATATCAATATTACCATTACTTGTAGTAAGTCCAGTAGAATTAACAATATTTTTTAAGTTCATATTTAATCCGTTTGTAGTGGTTAAGTTCATATAATCCCCAGCGGTCAAACTAATAATTCCAGTTGTAGCGTTTGTATTTACACTAAAATTCTCACCAGCGGTTAAACCTACATTATCACCAGCGTTAAGAATAACTTGACCTGTTTGAGATGCTAATGTTAAATCAAATCCTGTCGTTGAATTAATAGTATTAACATTATCTATATTTTGGTCGTTCATATTCAATTTACTTAAAATATCAAACCCATTAGCATTTGTAGTTGAAATCCCACTTTGAGATATAGTCGCAGTAATAGGAGTAGCAGTATTCAAATCACCTGCTAAAACAAAACCATTATAGTTTATTGAAACTGATGAGTTAGGAGGGAATGCTTCTGTTCCATCACTAATAAAAAGTTGAGTTGAATTAGTCGTAGTCATATAGTATAACTTAATAAAATAAATTAGAGAAACCAAGTAATTATACAACCTCCATAAGTAATAGGAGAAGGAGGAAATACAGGCATACCATAACTATTACCTGATAAACTACCCCATAAACCACCTGCTCCATATTGATTTTGACTTGAACCTGCTTGTCCGTTTCCAGCAATACCACCCCCAATATTTCCACCCCCTAATTGACCTACATTCATAGTAGTATAACTTTCATTATTTCCTTGTCCTGCTCCACCCTGAAAAGTAGTAAATGAAGTATAATTTGGATTACTATAAGGAGTTCCTGTTGTTGCCGAACCTCCTTGTGTAGTGCTTACAGGGGGGTTTCCATTTAACGCTTCCGCTAAACTATTACCATTTAAAACTACTCTTGAAACTGTTCCACCATTCACACCTGCGACATTAGTATATACTTGTAATGTAGATGTTAAATATGTTCCTTGTTTAGGTATAGCAATTCTCGCATTTGAAATAGATACTTGTGCTCCACCTGCGGTAGGAGGAATTTGATAATAATAATCTAAATGTGTGCCGTCAGGAACTCCAACTTGATATCCACTTGGCGTTCCACCTGTTCCAATAACAGTTAAAGTAAAACCTACACATCCAGTAGGTATAGTAATAGTTGAACCACTATTAAAATTTCCTGTAAATACTTGTGTATAAGTAGTATTTGCTCCACCAGCAACGGCACTATTAACATATCCAATTGATGCTAAATCTGTTGTATTAGTTGATTGAGGATATGTCTGTGTCGCAGATGTAGTAGGAGTTATAGTAAAAGTATTTGTATTTGTAAAATTATTTGTTCCAGTAGTTAATAAAGCATAATTGGATAATGTAGAAGAAACAACCAAAGGACTATATGAAAATACTCCTGCGTTATTATAAGCAAAATAGGGTAGTCCACCGCTCGGATAAAAAGTTCCTGTTGATGGTGCTAATGATGTAGCATTAATAGTAGGACCATTTGGAGATGTTAATATATTACTAATTTGGACTGCGCTTGTAGCATTTAAATTAACAAATGTAGCATCTAAATAAAGAGACATACCTCCAAAACTTAAATGAAAATTGGTAGGATTTGTTGTTGGTTCTAAATACCATTCAACATTACTCGCATTCCGTAATTGTAGAGGGTATGAAGTTGCGGTTGAGTTTTGTATTCCTAATGTATTATTAAGAACAATAAAACTTGAACTATTTGGAAATACTAAATTACTGCTTAAATCTAAATCATTATCAAATTGATTATATCCTGTAAAAGTTTGAGGTGATAATGCTGTTCCTCCATTTAAAAAAACATCTCCTCCTCCTCCTCCTCCCAAAAAAGCGGTTGTTTGTTGAGAGCCATCCCCAAATTCTAAATAAGCAGTTGTAGTTGTTCCTGAACCCAAAGTGATATTACCTGTTGAAAAAATACTACCTGCTACGTCCAATTGATTAGAAGTAGTAGGGTCTGCTTGAAGTAAAATCGTATTACCACTTGAAGTAGTATTACAACCCACACTTACTCCTCTATTAATATTTAACCCTCCTGTTAAAGAACATCCTAAACTTGCTGTTGCTGTTGTATTAGTATTTGTTAATTTTATAACTGCTCCATCTCCATTAGTAGAATTAGAACTCACATTCATATAATATTGACCTTGTGATATTGTTGTAATAGTAGGATAAAGTTCATTATTAGTAGTTATATTAGCGAAAAAATTATTATTTCCGTTAGTCTGTATATCTTCAAATGTTAATGCTCCTTGTGCGATAGGATACTTAACATAATTAGCATCTAAAAAAGCAACATCTATCGTTGTTCCATTAGAAGGTGCTGGTTCCCAATTAGCAGGGTTCCATATAGTTAAAGGTTCTGTAAAATTAGGTGGAGGATAAGTCGCCATTTATAATATATGAGAATATAATATTATTTATATTTGGATTTAATTTATGAAATAATTTGAACTTCAATTTTATTATATTTATAATATATAATGGAAAGAAAGAAACCCTCAAAAAAGAAAACTGCCGAAATAATTGATTGGTATAAAGAAGTGCCTAAAAAGTTTTTATTGAAATCACATAATCCTAACTTTGATATACACGGAATAAATGTTCCTTTTCGTATGCTTATTATAGGAGGAAGTGGCGCTGGAAAGACACAAACATTTTTAAATATTTTACATAATTTCGGTAATACATTCCAAAATATTTTTGTAATTACAAAAAATAAGGATGAACCGCTTTATAATTATTTAGAAGACAAATTAGGAAAAGATGGTGTTGAAGTTTTAGAAGGTATAAAAAATGCTCCTGATTTAGATAAATTAGATAAAGAAGAACAAACATTAATCGTAATGGACGATTTAGTTTTAGAAAGAAACCAATCGCAATTAGAACAATACTTTATAAGAGCAAGAAAACTTAATTGTTCCTTAATATATATTTCTCAATCCTATTATGCTGTCCCAAAAATGATTAGACAAAATCTTAACTATTTAGTAATTAAAAGATTGAATACTTTATCCGATCTATTTAGGATACTACGAGAATACTCATTAGGAGTTGATAAAGAAAAATTAAAAAAGATATATGAGAGTGCTACTACACAAAATAAACAAGATTTTCTTTTAGTAGATTTGGATGCTGACCCAAAAGATAGGTTTAGAAAAAACTTTAATGAAATTTACGACATTTCATAAAAATTATTATATTTTCATATATTATAATATGCTTGTTAGGAACTTTAATTCTTATAATGAGTTGGAAGCGAAACGACAACTTAATAATCAATTATTAGAAATAGAGGCACAGAACGAGTTAGAAAATGAAAGAAGACTAAAAGATTATCAAAATCCTAATAAACCTTTACCTGTGCCTCCACAATATAGAACTAATGCTGAAATAAAAAGAGACCAATTAGAACAGGAAAAAATTGCTATTCAAAATGTAGAAGAATTAGGTTTTCCTTATTCACAAGCAGGAGAAGTAGTTGCTTGGTTAAGTAGTAATGGTAATGCTGATAGATTAGTAAAATTTAATGCGACATTTAAAGGTATTAAGAAAGAACTTACTGAAACTACTAATCCAAGATTACTTAATACAGATTTTTTGAAGAATTATTTAGAAAGATATTTTGAAGATTTGGATGTGAATTTCGGTCATAAGTTTAGTAGAGGTGATATAGCAGGACAGCCAATCCCAAGAACAATAGAAGAAATACAAAGAGTTCTTCCTGATGCTGGAACAATAACACAAATAAAAGATTTAATAGAAGGAGGAATAAATGGTTTTGGTCTTCCACAAGAAATAATAAATGATTATGAAACATCTGTAATAATACCTTTAACAGAATTATCCGCAATTCTTCCATCACAAGCATTATTAGCATTATTAAAATCTGTTTTAAATCAAAAAGAAAGAAGTGATATAGTAAAAAAATTATCATTAATAGCAAGGAAAATTCAATTATTTTCGGCAGATGAAGGTCAGGAATTATTAATACAAATTTCACGAATAATTAATGGTGGTGGTAATGAAAGAGAATTTACTTCATTTATGGAAAAATTAAAAAGAACATTAGGATTTCTAACTGAAAATAATTTATTACAACTTTTCGCTGTAATTGAACCTTATGTGAAAGAATTACAATCAAGAGGAAATGTTGCTCCTGCTGATGCTTTGGAAGAAAATATACAATTACAAATAGATACTGCTGATGCTGATAATCTCCCTGTAATAAATCCTCCTGCTACTATACCTGCTGTAATTGGTAGAACACGAAGTAGAGGAATGGATAATCCAAGAAGTATGTTAAGTAAAGAACAAAACTTAAAAGATTTTTTAGATGAATTAACAGACCCAGTATTAGCACAACACGGAAGTAATACAAAAGGAGAGAAAAAAAAAGTAGTATTTGATTTTGTTCTTCCATTAATTCAACAAGGTTTTATTGCTCCTGATGCTATTGGATATACAGCACAAGGGCAACCATCAGTAAGACAATCAAATATTCGTGATATGATTAGAGGAATAGAAACTTATTATGGTATGAGAGTTAATACACAAACATCATACAATCCTGTTGAAAATCCACAATTTCGTTTAACATATCAAGATGGGACTAAAACGATAAAAGGTGTAGGTTTGACAGATAAAGTAATTAAACATTTTAAAAAGGATAATAAAGAAATGAAAGCATTAAAGAAGTCTTATGATAAACATATTAAAACAGAAGACGAAGTAGATATGGGTTCAAGTAGTAGCGATAGTGAAAGCGATAATGGAAAATCAGGTGGAAGGATTACATTTAAACATAAAAGAATTAAAATTGGAGGAGGAGTAAAAATAAAAGAAAGACCTACATATTCTCATTTTGGAAAATATATAATTCATATACCTTATTTAATGGATAAAAATTTATTCAATTTAAAATATCCAAGTATGGGGAGTATCCCTTCAATTAAACCTATTACGATAAGCGATGATTATAAAGATTTGGTGTTAGATGTATTAGAAAATGGTAAAGTAAATGAACGACAATTAAAAAAACTTCAAGACCACGAAATAAGACATTTTGAAAAAGTTGTATCAGGAGCAGGATTAAATGAAGTTCTTAATTTGAAAAGAGGTAATACAGAACAAGAAAAGAAAGATTTAGATAGATATTATTTATTGAGAGGTGAAATAGATGCTGGAAATAATGCTGATAAAGTTATAAAAGAGTTAAGGGGTTTGATAGTTAAGTTTATGAATGATGGTAGGGTTCATAAGAGCGAAGGTTTAAATCTATTAATGGAATTATCAGTAATGTAAATAGTTTAGGAAATTATATATAAAAAAAATATCTTTATTATATATAAATGGGAAAAACATTAATCCTTAACTCATCTAATATTACAAGTTCTACTAATGCGGTATTCACATACAATTTTCCACAAGGAGGTTTTATTTTCAAAAACGATATAATAGCATTAGAGTCGCTTTCTATGTTTTTTAGTGCTTTCAATATTACTACTACATATAACAACAATTCATTTAGTTATATATGGGTTGATGGAACAACTTGGGTAGTTAATATACCAAACTCTTATCTTCAAGTAGCAGATTTGAACTCATTTTTTCAATCATATATGTATGGAAACGGACACTATCTTACAACATCAAGCGGTAATATTGTTTATTTAATGGAGTTAGTTGTAAATCAATCGCTATACGCAGTTCAATTAAATAATTTTTTGATAAGCACAACAATCGCTACTAATAATAGTTGGACTATTGCTCCTACTGCTACTTGGGTTCTTCCAACTAATCCTATTTTACCTTACTTTATTGTTCCTAATAATAATTTTGGAGCATTAATAGGTTTTACAGCAGGACAATATCCTTTAAGTAATCCTGATGGTGTAATAGCAGGTGTTCCCCCAGCACAAACTCAAACCCCAGCATATACAGAAAGTCAATCTACATTATCATCTGTCGCTCCACAAATTACTCCTTATAGTAGTTTTTTAGTTTTTTGTTCTTTGGTTAATAATAAAGCAGTTATTCCATCACAATTAATTTATTCTTTTACTCCTACTAATGCGACTTTTGGTGCTTTACAAACTTATCAACCATCTGCCGAACTTCCTTGGAATAGAATAGTGGACGGTCAATATAATTCTTTTACGATTGAGATTAGAGACCAAGTAGGAAATATAGTTCAATTTCAAGACCCTAATACTTTAATAACATTATATACTAAAAATATGGATGATAGAGTTGTAGAAATCTAAATATGTTTAGGAAATTAAAATATGAATGTATATTATAATGTATATTGTCAAACGACAAGGTGCTAATGGAGGTTTTAATGTTAGACCAACATTAGGGAGCGTAAAAAGATTATTTAATAACGCAACACAGGGGACAGGATTAAGCAAAAAATATTATGAAGATACGGATGTGTCTCATCCATTTAAAAGTTTAGGAAAAGGTAATTTACAAAGAACATCAGGATTAAGCGAAGTTAAAGTAAAATCTTCTCGCCAAAAAAAATATATTTCTCTCCACCGATAATTATTTAGCAAATAATTTATGAGTTTTCTTCTAAATTATTTTCCTTCCATATATTATAATGGATAATCTTGTCTTTGAAGAAAGTGTGAATGCTGAAATAGACCAATCCGAGTTTATCTCTAAAAAGTGGATATATGTGAATGATAATAACTCACAGAACTATACCTCACAAGTCGTAATTGACAGCACACCTTTAAGTAATGCTGGAGGTTATATTAATTGGAGTGAAGGTTATATTGTTATGCCTCTTTTAGTTCAACTACAAGCGAATACTGATACTAATCTTCCTGTGGGGACAAATCTTGCGGATTATTCTTGGGCGTTTAAGAGTGGATTTTGGCATATGATTAACTCTATGACTGTGGAATTTAATAATCAAAATATCATTCAACAAACTCCATTTTTAAATGTATTTAGGAGTTTTGTTGCTAATACCTCATTTAGTCAAGATGATTTATTGAATGAAGGTTATACGACTGGATTTTATCCTGATACTGCTGGTTCGTGGTTTTTTGCTTCTGCTACTTCAAGTGCTTCTCCTTTGTCATCAGGAGGTTTAGGTTTATGTAATAATAGACAAGCACCAGTAGTAGTTTCTGTCTCTCCTATTACTGACGAAACTGCTATAACACAAGCAACAACTTATTATAATTCAACTGCTTATTCAGGTATTCCTTCTAATACAACTGGGGCGGCAGGAGGTTTGCTTACTGGATTAGGAGCGGCAAATCCAAGTCCTTATGCTTGGTCAGGATATTCACAAAACGAAGGTTTTGCTATTAGAACAGGTTGGAATGGTTATGACCCTGTTAATACGGCAACAGGTCAAGGTTCAGTAAATAATGCTTCAACTTGCTCTACTGTTTATCGTTCATATAAACAAACACAAACAACAGCAGGAATAGTTTCTTGGGATATTAATGCTAAACTCCGTCTTAAAGATTTAGCAGATTATTTTAATAAATGTCCTCTTCTTAAAGGTTCAACTATGAGATTTTATATTAACACAAATCAGGCATCAACAAATTTCACAATCACGAAAGGAACAATCGCGGCGAGTGGAGCTCCTGCTACTTACGCTACTCTTGTTGTAAATTCTTCTACTATTCTTGGAGGTCTTACTCAACCTTTAATGGTTGCGTCTGCCGATATAGGACAGGGATGCTCCCCACTTCTTACAGGAACAGATGGAATATATACTCTTTCTGTTAGTATAGTGAAAAATACAACAAGCGGATTACAAACTGCTATGAAGTCTTGTCGTCTTTATGCTCCTGTGTATAAAATGAACCCATTAGCAGAACAAAGATATTTGTCTCTCGCCCCTACAAAGAAAATTGTTTATAACGATATTTTCCAATATCAGTTTAACGGAATTGGTTCAAATGCTCCATTTAATTTGCTCGTGACGAATGGTATACAGGATATTCAGTCTGTATTAGTTGTTCCTTTTTTAAGTGCTACTGGAAACGCAAACACAGCATTTTCAACTCTTCTTTCTCCTACTGCTACATCAGGAGCAACTCCTGACCCAATTACTTTAACAAACTTTAACATCTTGGTAAGTGGTGTCAATTTATTTCTAAATAACGAGCAATATGATTTTGAAGCATTTAATCAAGAACTCAAATCATCTAATCAATTAAACGGAAATTTGACTACTGGTTTAGCATCAGGTCTTATTAGTGAAGATATGTTTTCTCGTGGTTATAGATACTACTATGGTGATTGTTCTCGCATTCTACCAAGTGAAGCAGGAGTAAGTCGCTCTATTCAAATACAAGGAACGAACGCATCTCTTAAAGAATGTAATTTGATGGTCTTTGTTGAGTTTAGAAGAAGTATGACGATTGATATTTCTACTGGTGCGAGAATTGATTAATCAAATAGTTTAGGAATATATTAATTTATTTTTCAAGGAATAATTTTATTTTACAGAAAATAATATTATTTTTATCTTTGTCTATAATATAATGGTTGTAATGAATGGACTAATAGCACATCAATTAGATTTAGCGAAACCGCAAATTCAAAAATTAATTAAAGGACTTCCTGTTAATTTAAGTTTTCATAAAATGGGTAGTGGAGTAGGTGATGTTGTTGCTTTTCTTCATCCTCATAATGCTAAAAAACTTTTATCTTCTTATCATAAAGGTAAAGGTGTAAGACTTCATATGTCTCCTGAGGAAATAGAACATTCTGTTAAACACGGAAGAGGTTTTATGGATATAATTAAAAAAGGTGCGAAATTTATTGGGAACGCACTTCATCATCCAGTCGTTAAGGCGGCGGCGAAAACAGGAATAGATTATGGTGCTAATGCTGTGGGGACAGCTGTCGGTTCATATTTCGGAAGTCCTGAAATTGGTTCTATGATTGGTTCAACATTAGGTTCGGCGGCGACATCGGCATTAGATAGTGGAGATGTAAAGGTTGGATTGAAAGAATTAAAAGAAAAAGGTAAAAAAGAAGGTATGGATCTTGCTAATGATGCTGTAAAACAACAGATTAAAAAACTACCTGCTAAATATCAGGGTGTCGCTGAAACCGCTTTTGAAAGTGCTGTTAAAGGAGAAATACCTTCTACTACCGATTTAATTGATAAAGCAGGAGTTCATCATAACGCTATTGGTGGTTTTGGTTTGTATGGTGGAGGTAAGAAAGGTTCTCCTGCTATGAAAGAAAAAATGGCGAAACTTCGTGCTATGAGAAAAGGAGGTAAAATTAATTGGGGTAAAGTTGGAAACACACTTAAAAACGCATTTAGTCCTCATACAATAACAAATGATTTAAAAACTGTCGGTCATTATGTTATTCCGGCGGCGACAGGAGCATTAGGAGGTATAGCAGGAACATTACTCGCTCCTGAAACAGGTGGATTATCTTCTGTTGCTGGAAGTGCTTTGGGTTCTTACGCAGGACAGCAAATAGATAAGCGTTTAGGTATTGGAATGAGAAAACGAGGAAGACCTAAAAAAGGAACAGGTGTTTATGATAGTTCTGCTTATAAAACTGCTATGTATTATAATCCTACTACTTATGGTTTGGTTTTGAATGATGGTAATGAAACAAATGCTCCAATTAGTGCTTTTAAAACTGACCCAAGAGTTAGACCTTCATCTTCCGAAATGACTTTATCTCCTTATCAATCTACTTCTTCTCCTGCTATGAACCCTTTTGTCCCAAGAACTTATCAACAAGAAGGAGGGGAAAGTAGTGGATACGGACAAGCAGTTCCTTATACTAATATTTATGGACGAGGAACAAAAAAAGGACAAATGAGAACAACAGCAAGACGAGCGTATGATGATGTTGTTGTTGGTTCAGGAACTAAAAAAGGTCAAATGAGACATACAGCAAGAAAAGCGTATGAAGGTTTAGGTTTATATGGTGGTGGATTATATTAAATAAAATATTGTTCTATATTAAGATGTTAAGTAATTTTGATATAGAACGCATTTGTAGGAAATTAGATTTACCTATTATAGGAGTATTTAGCAAGGATAAACTTCCTCAAAAAAGGAATATCGGTTCTTATTATATTAATATGGAAAATGAAAGTGATGGTGAAGGAACACACTGGGTCTTTGCTAAAATTTATGATGACGATAGTAGAGATGAGGAAAGAAATGGAAAAGAAGTTCATAAAGTAGGTGCTTTATATTTTGACCCTTTTGGTTTAGATATGCCGAAAGAAATTGAACGATTTTTATCTCCATTTAAACCTATACCATATAATAATAGACAAATTCAAAGTGTAATAACTACTGAATGTGGATGGTATTGTATCGCTTGTGATTACTCATTAGAACATAGAAAAAATGATGAAACATATTTAGAAGATTATGAAAAGTTTTTAGCAATATGGAGCGATAAACCAAATAAAAATCTTACATTACTTAAAGCATTATTTAAACCTCTCTAATTTTTATATGCGATTACTAATTTTATTCCCTCGTGTATTTGTTTAATAGCATAATTTTTATAATTGTCTTTACTAACCTTTTTAGGACTAATTTGTCTAAAACGATATAAATTAGGAGTAATATCAATTTTTAAAATTAAAAAATTATTTTTTTTTAACCATTCTTCCGCTTCCTTAATGCTAAATTTATCTTTATCAAATAAAACACTTTGAACTATGGAGGGCATATAATTTATTGATATTATAATATTAAGGATAAAAACAATATAAAGAAATATTATTATATATTATTAATATAATGGAATGTATCTACTCATATAGCGAATTGATTGACGGACACCATATCGTTAGACCTGAAAACTTTAATAAACTTATTGAAAGTGGATTACTTGATAAGGATATTCAAAGTAAAATAATGGGAGAACAATTTGAATATGATTTAAAACCTGTATTGATTATTAAGAAACAAACATATACAGAAGCACATAAACGAGCACAGCAAAAATATCGTGATAAGAATAGAGCAGAATATAACGAGCAACAAAGAAAATTATATGAGAAAATGAAACAAGATGAGGATTGGAAGAAAAAGTTTAATGAAAGAAGTAAGGAAAATAATAAAATTTATCGTTTGAAAAAGAAAGAGGAGAAAATGAATAATCCTAATTACGAACCAAAGAAGAGGGGAAGACCAAGAAAAGAAGTGAATATAACCCCACAATTATAGATATATTTAGGCAATTAATTCAATTTTTTATTAATTTTTTAAATTAAACCATATATCATAACAATTACATTATATATATTATAAATATAATGTTATTGACAAAATAATTATAATTATCTAATAATATATTTAAGAAAAAAACTACTTAAAAAAAATATATATAGTATATATATAATGAGTAATCAGTTTAACAACGCTTTAAGAAAACTTAACGCTTTGCCTAAATCTGCTACTATAAGGTATAAGACAATTGCTAATCAATTAAACATTACACCAATAGGTAAGAATGGAAGATTATTAAAAGAAAATGGAAAGTTATATAAAGAGTTTATCCAAAAAGAAGTTTTAGAAAGAGCAAGTAAAATATCTAAACCTAATGTTCTCGCAGGGATTAAGAATAAGGTTTTATCCGCACCAAAGAAACAAGGGGAATTAGTTAATAATAAAATCATAAAAGAAAAAGCACCAATCAATAAATCAGTTCCTAAAAGATTACGAGTTAAGCAAGAAGATATTATTAAAAACTTTGAAAAGAAAACAATTTTTTATTCAGGAATTACTACATTACAACAATTATACGATGCTATTATTAATGAACTTGAAGAGAGTGAGGAAGGTCTTAATTTTGTATCATTAGCGTTTAAAAGTAAATATGGAAATAAAATTAGATGGATAGGTATTAAAAATGAATATCTTGGTTCATATAATCATTTTAAAAATCGTATTGATAATATAGCAGACGGACAACACGGAAGCGATGCTATTGATATGAATGAAGAAGAATTGATTATGGATGAATTTGTTATTAACACTATATCAATTAAAGGACACGGAAAAAGTGATAGTATGATTTTTGAAGTGTTAGGTATTGAAAGTAAAAAAGGATTGTGTGCTTATGAATGTCTTATGGAATGTTTGAAAGGAACTCAATTTGAGATAGGCGGAACAAATAAAAAAGAATTAATATATTTTCAATTTTTAAGTGAGTTTATTATTAAAAACAATCTCCCTATTAATGTAATCGCAAATAGTTTTACAACAAAAAATAAATATATGGATATTATTAATAGAGCGACAGAATACAAGGAAGTAAATATTAAAAATAAAAAAGGATTTGATGACCTGTATTGTATGAGTAAAGTTTTGGATGAAGACATAAATATTGTTTATCTTATTGATAATAGGGATAAAAATGCTACTCATACAATTATTTATGATGAAACAAACCTCCATTACGATATTATTAAAAATAATGAACCAAAATTAACCCAAGATGTTTTTATAAGTAGAAGTGCGAATGTATTTAAAGGAGATAAAAAATTATTTACACCTAAACAATTGAATACGAACTCACAACATCTTAAATATAAATCACATTTGGA
>Ga0114980_10002237_pt1 | contig 13757 bp, 10 predicted proteins | sample S_140806_EF_Meta_FD_87018 | JGI IMG/M metagenome (GOLD analysis project Ga0114980, IMG submission 87018) | Freshwater microbial communities from Lake Simoncouche, Canada to study carbon cycling - S_140806_EF_MetaG | ecosystem: Environmental > Aquatic > Freshwater > Lake | place: Lake...
CGCTGACCTTCACACTGCTCGCCATGGCCCTGCGTGCCACCCGCGCCGCCGAGGCGACGGTGATTCTCTCCACCGAATCGCTATTCGCCGCCTTCGGCGCTTTTCTTTTCCTCGGCGAACGCCTCCAGTTCATCGGCTGGCTCGGTGCGGGCACGATCTTCATCGCGACCATGCTCGTGCAGATGCCAGCAGGCAAAAAAGGTCGCTTTTAGCTGGACGGCTGGCTCCAGTTTTCCACGCGAAGGCCTGGCACACGTTCAAACTCACGCGTGTTGTTAGTCACGAGGACAGCGCCAATGGCCAGCGCATGGCCCGCGATGTGCATATCGTTCTCGCCGATCCGTCTCCCCGTGGATTCGAGGGCATGACGAACGCGCCCATAGGCCTCTGCGCAACGACCTGCGGTATAATCCAGCGGAAAGACACCCGCCAACACCGTGCGGGTGTGCCGCATCTCACGAGTGTAATTCTCCGAGTTTCGCGCACCGAATTCCAGCTCGCCAATGGTGATGGCCGAACATGTCAGTTGGTGGCCGCTTTGCGCATGATGCCGGCAATTGCCTAAAATAAGCCGCCCCTGGAGAAACCGCTGCCGTTGCGACTCCGTGCGTGGAACCCGCATCTTCAAGCCGCGCATCATCAGAATGAGCGTGTCACTGTCCAAAAGGTAGATCATGGATCAAACCCATTCACGAGGCTGCGAAGGACGCTTTTTGCGGTTAGCGAGTGCGTCGAGATAGCGATCCGAGAGCTTGGAGCAGGCTTCTTCCACCTGGTCCCACGGATTTGACCGAATTGGTTTCACGACCCGTTTGGCGGGTGTGCGGGCTTTCGGGCGGGATGTGGCGAGCGGCATGGCGTCTTTTATCACAACGGCGGAGAAGTGGCAAGATGCCGTCTCTGTGCTTCCCAAAGCATGCCCACCGTGCTAAAAAACCGCGCCGCATGTTCCCTCCCGTTCTTCGTCATGCCTTGCTGATCTGTCTTGGCGCTATTTTCGCTCGGGCGGAGGTGCCGTTCGGGATTCATGTGGTGGATGAGCACTCCGGGCGCGGCGTGCCGCTCGTCACGCTGCGCACGACGAACCACCTCAGCCTCACGACCGATAGCGCGGGCTGGATTGCCTTCGATGAACCGGGGCTGATGGAACGCGAGGTACACTTCACCGTGAGCAGTCCCGGCTACGCCATCGCGAAAGACGGCTTCGGCTTTGCCGGGGTGCGGCTCACGCCGAAACACGGCACCAAAGCGGAGGTGAAAATCATGCGCACGAGCATCGCTGAGCGTCTCTACCGCATCACGGGACAAGGCATTTATCGAGACAGTTCGCTGCTGGGCATCGAAGCTCCTTTGCCGAGGCCGAATCTCTTCGCCGATGTCATGGGGCAGGACTCCGTGCAGGTGGCCGAGTGGAAAGGCAGGCTCTTCTGGCTCTGGGGCGATACGCAGCGGCCGAATTACCCGCTCGGCAATTTTCACACCACCTGCGCTTGGAGCGATGTGCCGGACAAAGGCGGCCTCGATCCCAAGGACGGCATCCACTTTGAATACTTCGCCGATGAAGCGGGCGCGGTGCGCAAGATGCTGCCGATCAACGAACCCGGCGCGGTGTGGCTCTTTGGCCTGCTCGTGTGCCAGGACGCGAATGGCGTGGAGCATCTCGTGGCACATTACTCGCGCTGGAAAGATCTCGGCAAGCGGCTGGAGCATGGCATCGCCGAGTTTGATGAGGAGGAGCAGCGCTTCCGTCGGGTGGCCTTGCTGGGCGAGGAATTCACGTGGCAGCACCCCCAAAACAACACCGTGCGTGCTCGAGGCACCGGCGCGGATGGCGTGGAGCGTGATTACTTCTACTTCGCCACGCCGTTTTGCGTCACGCGAGTGCCCGCGACCTATGAGGACGTGCAAAACACCTCCAGCTACGAGGCCTTCACCTGGTCCGACGAGATGAAAGAGCATGTCTGGCAACCTAGCGAACCACTCACGCAGGAAACGGAGGCCACGCTGATCAAGGAAGGCAAGCTCGCGAAGGACAAAGCCTATCTCCAGGTCAAAGAAGCCACCTCCGGCCAGCCGGTGACGCTTCACGGCGGCAGCGTGCATTGGAACGCGCATCGCCAGCGCTGGATCATGATCGCCGTGCAAAAGGACGGCAAGGAATCGCACCTCGGCGAGGTGTGGTATCTCGAAACGAAGCAGATCGAAGGCCCGTGGCGCAAGGCCGTGAAGGTCGCCAGCCATCCGAAATACTCCTTCTACAATCCCAGCCACCACGCCTTTTTCGACCAGCAGGGCGGCCGATACATCTATTTTGAAGGCACCTATACCGAGACCTTCTCCGGCAATCCCGTGGCCACGCCACGCTACGATTACAATCAGCTCATGTACCGCCTCGACCTCGATGATCCGCAGCTCAAAGCAGCGCAGGAGTGAGCGTGAAGCTTTGATGTGGCCCCTCACCCCAGCCCTCTCCCCGGAAAACGCTTCATCCGCGAATTTTGCTTCTCACCGGGGCGAGGGAGTTCGCTTTTAGGTCCCTCTCCCCGCTGAGAGCATACGATCACCTCTTCGGTAAGTTGCGGGGAGAGGTTAGGTGAGGGGAAGTGCCAAACTTCACGACTAGATAAGAGTCATCACCACAAAGCCAGCCTCATCCAGTGCGAGCCCCGCAGGCAAACTTTCGATTGCCAGACCAGGCAACAATCTTCCCAGCGTGCCAGCACGAACGCCTAACTGCGGTTCCTCGCCCTCCGCCGCAGGTGGATTCGGAACTTCTGAACTGATGAGCAAACCACTCGCTCCATCCAAATAACCACGCAGCACCTTCGGAGCCTGCAAAGCCGTGATTTGAGCCGCATCGGCATCGAAACAGAAAAACAAACGCTCACCATGTCCGGCCTGTGAAAGGCTCGCGAGGCTCCCAAAGGCCACCACAGGCGCTCCGCCAGCCTCCACCATGGTATCGATGATTTTCGTTCCTGGCAGCAGTCGCGCCAGCTCACGCACGGTGCGATGCACCACGCTTCCCGCAGGTTCGAGGCACAGCAGCACATCACCCGCACGGTGCCATTCCGTTTCTCGGAGCCTCAGAGCATTCGTGAAGGCCAGGCGATCCTCTCCCGCATGCTCCCACACCGGGCGTGCCATCATCGCCGTCTCACCCATGGCCAGCAGGCTGCGGCGGATCGTGGCTGCATCACCCGTTTTCGCCTCCACCGGCTCGCCAAAACATACCGTCACCGGATAGCGGAACTGGCGGGGACGTTTCTTGAAGAAGCCGCCGCCTTGAAAGGAAAAAATGCTCCCATAGAGCCCATCCAGCCACACCGGCATCACCTTCGCATGTCCCTGACGGGCCATCAGCTCGAAGCCCTTGCGCAGTTCGTTCACCATGCCGTGCCGCGTAATCTCTCCTTCGGGAAAAAGGCACACCAGCCCGCCTTCCTTCAGCGCCGTGGCCACCGTACGCACCGCATCCTTTGCCCGCGTGGCGGAGATCGGCACCGTGCCCACGTAACGCAGGAAGCCATTCATCCACCACACATGATACAACGCATCCCACATCACAAAGCGCAGCGGCCTCGGGCACGCCGCCGCCAGGATCAGCGCATCCATGTAGCTCACATGATTGGACAGAATCAGCACGCCACCACCGGCCGGCACACGCTCTGGATGGATGGGCCGGACATGGTAAACCATGCGCACCAGACCCAGCACCGCGCCAACGATCATTCGGAATAAAAGACTTCGCGGGGCCTCTGGAGCGGGAATTTCGGCGGGATCGGACATGCGCCCTGTCGATAGCAGGATTCGACCCACCGTCAAAGTATGCTGCGCAGGCTTTCACCATGCATTTCTATTCAGAAATTCGCGTTTCCAACCGTAGTATCAGCCCCTCCATGCGCCGTCTGTTTCTTGCCATCCTCCCTGCCCTGCCCCTGCACGCGGCGGTCCCGATTTCCTTCAACCGGGACATCCGTCCCATCCTCAGCGAAAACTGCTTCGCCTGTCATGGCTTTGACCCGAAGCATCGCGAAGGGGATCTGCGGCTCGATACCTTTGACGGCGCCACCGAAGATCGCGATGGCGCCCGCGGCATCGTGCCGGGAGATTTGAGCAAGTCAGACGCCTGGCAGCGCATCATCAGCGAGGACAAAGACGAGGTCATGCCGCCGCCGAAGTCCCACAAGCCGCCGCTCACCGCCAAGCAACGCGAGACGATCAAAGCCTGGATCGAACAAGGCGCGAAGTATGAGGCGCACTGGGCCTTCATCCCGCCGCAAAAGCACGCTGGAGATGGCATTGATCACTTCATCCAGAAGCGCCTCGCCGAGGAAAACCTCAAACCTTCTCCCGAAGCCGATCCCGCCACGCTCATCCGCCGCGTCTTCCTCGATCTCACCGGCCTGCCACCCTCTCCGTCTGACTTGTCGGACCTGTCCGACTGGTCTGACAAAAAATATGCAGCGCTCGTGGACCGCCTCCTCTCCAGCAAACACTACGGCGAACGCTGGGGCCGCTGGTGGCTTGATCAGGCCCGCTACGCCGATTCCAACGGCTACTCCATCGACGCCCCGCGCCAGATTTGGAAGTTCCGGGACTGGGTGATCGACGCGCTAAACAAGGACATGCCCTTCGATCAGTTCACCCTCGAGCAGCTCGCGGGTGATTTGCTTCCCAAAGCCACCGAGAGCCAGAAGATCGCCACCGGCTTCCATCGCAACACGCAGATCAATCAGGAGGGCGGCATCGATAAAGAGCAGTTCCGCATCGACAGCGTCTTCGACCGCGTGGCGACGACCGGCAGCGTGTGGCTCGGCCTGACGATTGGCTGCGCCCAGTGCCACGATCACAAGTTCGATCCCATCGCCCACAAAGAGTATTATCAGATGTTCGCCTTCCTGAACAACCAGGACGAGCCGGAGATGAAGGTCTTTGATCCCAAAACGGATGTGAAAAGCCTCACCGAGGAGTTCAAAGAGGTCGAAGCGAAGATCAAAGCCTACATGAAGGAGCACGCCGCCGAACTCGACGCCTGGGAAGCGGGCATCACACCGGGGATCAAGAAGAGCCTGAATGCCACCATCGTGAAAACCCTCGCCATGCCGAAGGCAAAGCGCAGCTTCGTGCAAAACCAGACGCTCTTTGCCGCCAGCATCGGCGGCGTGGGACCTTTCCGCGAACTGAACGACCGCCACAAGGAACTCGACACGCTGCTCAACAAGGGCACCACGACGCTCGTGATGAAGGAAACGGCCAAACCACGCAAAACGACCGTTTTCATCAAAGGCGACTTCACGCGCCCCGATCTCGAAGTACAGCCCGGAACACCCGCCGTGCTTCATCCCTTCGAAACGACCTCGAAACAGCCCAACCGGCTCGATCTCGCGAAATGGATCATGAGCCCAAAAAACCCGCTCACGGCCCGTGTGATCGTTAATCGCGTATGGCAGCAGTATTTTGGCCGCGGCATCGTGGAGACGGAAAACGACTTTGGATCGCAAGGCACGCTTCCAAGCCATCCTGAACTCATCGACTGGCTCGCCACCGAGTTCACCGCGAAAAAATGGAGCCTCAAAGAGCTGCACAAGCTTATCGTGACCTCGAAGACCTATCGCCAAAGTTCGGCCAATCGCCCTGAGTTGATCGAAAAAGACCCGCAGAACTATCTCCTCGCCCGTCAGACACGTCTGCGCCTCGATGCCGAAGTCGTGCGTGATGTGTGCCTTGCTGCGAGCGGTCTTCTCTCGTCAAAAATCGGTGGTCCACCCGTGTATCCGCCAATCCCCGATGGCGTGATGGGCCAGGGCCAGGTGAAGCGTGTGTGGAGCGTGAGCAAAGGCGAAGACCGCTATCGCCGCGGCCTTTACACCTTTATCTACCGCGCCTCGCCACCGCCTTCGCTCACGGTCTTCGATGCGCCGGAGGGTTTCAGCTCCTGCACCCGCCGCATTCGCAGCAACACCCCGCTGCAAGCGCTCACCTTGATGAATGACAGCGGCTTTTTTGAGTTTGCCACCGCCTTGAAAAAGATCATCGACAAGGACGGCCTCGAAACCGCCTTCAAACGCTGCACCGCCCGTGCGCCGAAGCCTGACGAACTCGCCGTTTTGAAGAAACTCGACTCGCTCAATGCTGCCCGCACTCTCCTCAACCTCGATGAAACCGTCACCCGTGAATAAACTCCTCCTTTCCCTCCTGCTTTCCTCCCTGCCACTGCTCGCCGCTGATCCGGTGCGTGCTTTTATTGACGACACGCAGCCCGGTTTCCGGGATTTGAAGGCCGAAGACTTCACCAAGGTAAACAGCGCCGACGACACCTGGAGCTGGAAGGACGGCGTACTGCACTGCACCGGCAAGCCCGTGAGCGTGATGCGCACCGTGAAGGAGTTCAAAAACTTCGAGATGGTCGTCGAATGGAGCCATCAAAAGCCGGCGGGAAACAGCGGCGTGTTCGTTTGGGCCACGCCAGCCTCGATTGAGAAGCTCACCGCCGCGGGCAAGCCCGGCCTGCCGCAGGGCATCGAGGTGCAGGTGCTCGATCATGGCTACACCGACAAGGTGAAGGCCGCTGGCGGTAAGACCGATTGGTTCGGCACGAATGGCGATGTCTTTCCCGTCGGCGTGAAGATGACACCTTTCCCACCGCTCTCGCCCGATGGCAGCCGCAGCTTCCCCCGCAAGCACCTCGCCAAAGGCCACGGCGAATGGAACCACTACTACATCCGCGCCATCAACGGCGAAGTCCGCCTCTGGGTGAATGGCGGGGAAGTCAGCGGCGGCACCGCCTGCACTCCCGCCCAAGGCTTCCTCTGCCTCGAAAGCGAAGGCTCCCCCATCCTCTTCCGCAAACTCCGCATCCGCGAACTGCCATGAACCCGCTGCTTCACCAAACTCGTCGTCATTTCTTCAGCCGCTGCGGCATTGGCGTCGGCTCCATGGCGCTGTCATCGCTCATGGCACGCGATGCCTCGCTGGCACCGAAGAAGACTCATTTCCCGGCGAAGGCGAAGAACGTCATCTTCCTCTTCATGGCAGGCGGGCCGTCGCAGTTGGAGACTTTTGAATACAAGCCGTTGCTCACCAAACTGAACGGCAAGCCCATTCCTGAGAGCTACACCAAAGGGAAGCGCTTCGCCTTCATGGACAGCAGCCATCGCAGTGATCTACTGGGGCCGAAGATTGGCTTCAAGCAGCATGGGCAGTGCGGCGCGTGGGTGAGCGATTACCTGCCGCACACGGCGAAGATCGTCGATGACATCAGCCTCGTCACCACCTGCAAGACGGACCTGTTCAATCATGCGCCGGCGAAGATGTACATGAACACCGGCAGCGGACTTTTTGGTCGTCCGAGCATGGGTGCCTGGGTGACCTACGGCCTCGGCAGCGAGTGCGAGGATCTGCCGGGCTTTGTCGTGCTGCAAAGCGGCCCGCGTGGTCCGCGTGGCGGCTCCGTGCTGTGGGGTAGCGGCGTGCTGCCGACGACCTACCAAGGCGTGCCGCTGCGCAATCAGGGCGATCCAATTGTGAATCTCTCCACGCCCAATGAGATCAGCGCCGCCCAGCAGCGGCAGGTGGTGGATGCCGTGCGTGAGCTCAACCTGAAACGCCTCGTCGAAACAGGCGACCAGGAGATCAACACCCGCATCAACGCCTACGAAATGGCCTTTAAGATGCAGACCAGTGCTCCCGAGCTGATGGATACCAGCGACGAATCACAGGCCACGCTCGACCTTTACGGCATCAAAGATCCGAAGGAGACCAGCTTTGCGCGAAACTGCCTGCTCGCCCGCCGCCTCGTCGAGCGTGGCGTGCGCTTTGTGCAGCTCTACGACACGAATTGGGACCACCACGGCGGCCCCACCGAAAACCTGGAAAAACACATGCCGCTCAAATGCCAGGACATTGACCAAGCCAGCGCCGCGCTCGTCAAAGACCTCAAGCAACGTGGCCTGCTCGATGACACCATCGTCATCTGGGGCGGTGAATTCGGCCGCACGCCGATGGGCGAGGTGCGTGAATCCACCGGACGCAATCACCACATCGACGCCTTCACCATGTGGTTCGCCGGCGGCGGCTTCAAAGGCGGCGTTACGCACGGTGTGACCGACGAGTTCGGCTTCGGAGCCGTCGAGAACCCCGTCCACGTCCACGACATCCACGCGACGATCCTCCACCAGCTCGGCATCGACCACGAAAAGCTCACCTTCCGCTCTCAAGGCCTCGACTTCCGCCTCACCGGCGTCGATCCCGCGAAGGTAATCAAGCCGATCGTGGCGTGATGATGAGTGATGCGGGCACTCATGCCCGCACCGCCATCGACAGGTTGATTTACGAACTCACACGTTTGCTTTCAGCCACGCGAAGCTGCGTTCGCATTCGCCTTTTTGGTAGGCGATCTCGGCGTCTTTTTTGCCGGGGCCGTCGGGGGCTTTGAAGCTGTCGATCTTTTTGCCTTTTTTGGCGAGGGCAAGCCAGGCTTTGAACATGTCGCTATCGCGGTGGCCGGGGAAGATGGACCAGAAGTCGTCTTGGGTGATCTCGAAGGGGCGGGCGAAGCCGGAGATGGTCTCGACTTGAAGCGGCACGCCGGGGGCGAGCTCGGCGAAACGTTTAGCGTAGGCTTTGAAATCGATGAGGCCTTCGCCAATGGCGGTCCATTGCACGACGACGGCACCGTTTTCACCTTCCCAGAGCATGCTGTCGCGCACGCTGGAGCAGACGGTGACAGGGCCGAGCACTTCGAGGTGTTTCATCGGCTCTTCGAGCGCCCACACGGCGTTGCCGGGATCGATGTTGGCACCGACGTAGCCTTTGCCGGCGACCTCGATGAGTTCGCGCAGCTCGGCGGACTGCATATCGCCCGCGTGGTTTTCGATGGCGATCTTGATGCTTTCGGCCTCGGCTCGGCTTTGGTTGGCTTTGATGGCCTTGATGGTGTTTTCGATGTGCTTGGCGATGCCGCCATCCGTGGAGCGATCCTTTTGATTGCCGAGGTAGCAACGGGCGATGGGCGAGCCGAGCGCTTTGGCGATTTTGATGGTGAGGGCGAGGTGATCCACACCGGTGCCATTGGCGGCCTTCCAGGTGTTCGAGCTTTCGCAAACGCTGCCGGTGCCGACATAGACTTGCAGGTTGGCCTTATGCGCCTGCTCTTTGAGGCTCTTCAAATAAGCGTCTTCAAAGTTTTCGAACACGCCGAGTTCGGAGAGGAAGATGGAATTGAGCTTCAGTGAAGCGGCGTAGTCGATGTACTGCGCGGCTTTCCATCCGGTGGCGCGGACAGAGAAGTGATCGAGGCCGATGGGAAGGCTCGGTGTGGCTGCCCGGATGGTGGACGCGGCGGCGGTGGCAAACGTGGAGGCGAGGAAGGAGCGGCGATTCATGGATGGGGCGGATGCTAGCGGTGGGAGTGGGAGCGAAAAGGTGAAAATGAAAAGGACCGCAGTAACGCGGTCCTTTCCTAAAATAACATCTTTTTGATCGGCTCAGCGGATGATGATCTTCACGGCTCCCTGGCCCTGGCGGTCATCGTCTGAGCTGACGATGATCTGGGCGAGGTGGTGACCGCTGCGCCAGGTGGCACTGTTGATGGGTTTTACCTGAATAAGGTAAGCTCCCGTGCCGACGTTGCGGAAGGACGTGATGTTGTTGCTGAACGGAGCCTGCTGGCCGGGCACCTCGAAGTATTCCATCAGGGTGAAATTGTCCTTCGAGAGATCGGTCACGGGCCAGCCGCCGCTGCTGACGAGGGCGAGGATATTTGCCGGATGGGTATTGCCGTTCGCAGCGGCACCTGCGGAGGCCTGCGTGGAGACGGTGAGTGGAGTGCCGGCGGGAGCAGAGCCTTTAGTGATAGTCACTTTAAGAGTTGGAGGAGGTGTCGGAATCGACACGGAATCTGGCCCGGGGGTTTCAAAGACGGGTTTGAAGACCGGGGCGGGTTCAGGCTTCTTCACCGGCACTGGGGCTGGGTCCGGTTTGGAAGCTGGCGCGGACTTCGCTGCGGGTTTCGGCGCAGGTTTCTTGGTAGGAGTGGGCTTCGGTGTCGGTTTCTTCACCGGGGCAGGCTTTTTGGCCGGAGGATTCTTCGATGGCGCTGCCTGTTTAGGAGCAGGTTTCGCGGCGGTTTTTTTCGCGGGTGCCTTCTTGGGTGCTGGTTTCTTAGCCATGGTTTGGTGTGGTGGTTGAATTTTGCCTTTTTTTGAAGGCTAACAAGAATTCCTCCTGCCTGTCGAGAATCCTCTTGGGAGAAAAATCAGCCAAAGGTGACTGGAAAGCCGAAAATTCAAGCCTTGCAGAGCAGCGGCCCTCTTCATCGCCTCACAACCAAGCCTCAATCGGCAACGGCAAACCCGACGTCCCCTTCCGAAGCCGCCGCCGCTTTACGAGCAATTATGTCGATTCCAAGTGTTCAATTGCTTATATTTCCAGAAATTCCGCTGACCGCAAGAATTCTCAAAACGAGCATTGCAAAGCCTCGTAAAGCTAGATTATAAGCATTAATTGAATTTTTAGCTGGATCGTGTGGCTTCAGTTTTCTCGGCTTCGCGGTCCTCGTTGCCTCAAGCTCCCCTTTCCCTCTCCCGCCATGCATTCCGCTGTTAATGCCCCGCCATTTCCTTTCGCCGCCGGTTTCCGGGCGAAGGAACGCGGTGTCTTGGAGACCATCGCCAGCAAGATTGCTAGAATAACCGAGGTTTTCCAAGTCGGCGGCTGGCCTTGGTTCGGGGCGACAGATGCGATGGATGATTTGGTGCCTGCCAATCGCGGCTTCTTGGAGACTCGCTTCTCAAGTAGCGGTTCCGGCGGGGCGGCAGGGTCTGATGGAGGCAGCAGCCCAGGTTTCGGCCAGAGGAATTTACCGTTTTATCATCTGCCCGTGCTCCTCGCGGAAACACTCGAAGCTCTCCAACCTGCTCCAGGCAAGCTCATTTTCGATGGCACCCTCGGCGGTGGAGGTCACAGCGAGGCGCTGCTTCAGCGCGGTGCCCGCGTGGTGGCGATGGACCAGGATGAGCAGGCTCTTTCCTATGCCAACGCCCGCCTGAAAGGCTACGCGGACCGCTTCTGCGCCCTGCGCGGCAATTTTCGTCACTTCCCGCAAATCGTTGAGGAGGCGGGTGTGTCTGGCTTTGACGGCATGCTCGTGGACATCGGCGTGTCGAGCCACCAGCTTGATGACGGTGCGCGAGGCTTCTCTTTTAATAAGGATGCGCCGCTCGACATGCGCATGGATACGGACGCGGATCAAACCGCCGCCGATCTGATCAACACCGCCGCCGAGGAGGAGCTCATGCGCATCTTCTTCGAATACGGCGAGGAGCCAAACGCCCGCCGCATCGCTCGTGCCATCGTGAAGGCCCGCTCTTCTCGTCTCATTCAGACGACCACGCAGCTCGCGGACATTGTCTCCACCGCTTCGCCAAAGCGCAGCAAGCGTCATCCGGCCACACTCGTCTTCCAGGCGCTGCGCATCGCCGTAAATGACGAACTCGCCGCGCTGCGTGACTTCCTCGCTGCCGCTCCGAAGTGGCTGAAACCAGGAGGCCGCCTCGCCGTCATCACCTTCCACTCGCTGGAGGATCGCATCGTGAAGCAAACCCTCGCGCACCTCTCCGCGCCAGAGTTGGACCGCCCGGAGTGGCCTGCGCCGAGGCCGAATCCCGATTGCGTGCTGAAATTGATCACGCGGAAGCCCATCGAAGCCTCCGAAGCCGAACTCGAACTCAATCCTCGCGCTCGCAGCGCTCGTCTGCGTGTCGCCGAACGTCTCCCATCATGAAATCGCGTCGCACCACCCGCTATCGCAACAGCCTCAGCCTGACCGCCATCGTGGCGATCCTCGTTGTCGTTGCCTCGCTCGCACTCGTGGGGCTCGGTATCGTGGTGAGTAAAAACCGCGTCCGCGCCCTCGGCGAGGAGCAGAGGAAAGTCGAAGACGAGATCCGCCTACTGCGCACAGAGATCGATAAGCTCGCGCAATTCAAAGAGAAGGCCTTTGCCTCGCAGCGCGTGCAGCCGCGCCTCACAAAGATCGCCACGATGCTACGCCCGCTCGATGAGGGCCGCATCCTCGTCATGCCAGCTACCACTTCCGCACCCGTCGCCGTCGCTTTGAGCACGAACGATGCGCCCGCCCCAGCCGCGATCCCCGTCGCCCGCGCCTTCGCGCAAAACACGCCCACACCTTGAGCCAGCCCCTCCCAGATCACACTCAGCTCCGTCGCGACCGCCCCCTGTGCAGTCGCATGATGGTCTTGCTGTTTGTGCTCCTCGCCGGTTTCTCCGTGGTCACCTGGAAGCTCGCGGTCATTCAGATCAAAGAATCACCTCGTCTCGCCAGTCTCGCCGCGAACAAATACCAGCGCCACATCACGCTGCCGGCGCATCGCGGCACCATCCGTGACTTCAACGACGACTTCCTCGCTTTCGACGAATCCTTCAGCGAGCTCCACACCGACCGCGCCCACCTTCGCGAGATCATCACCGTGCGTCAGCGCCTTGCCAAACTGCGTGGCGTGAAAGCCATCGAGATTCGTGAGACCATGACCGATGCGGAAACGCTTGCCGCCTACCACGATCACATCGCCACCGTGCTCGCCCAGACGCTGACGCTGCCAAAGGAAGAAATTCTCGCGAAGATCACCGCCGAAAAAGGCGAGGTCATTCTCGAAAAACTCATCGAGGACGAGCGGGCACAGCAGCTCGCGGAAATGCTGAAAAAGGAGCGCCTGTTTGGCATCTACCTCCGTCCGGTGGTCGAGCGCACTTTCCCAGCGAAAGATCGTCTTTCGCTCTTCATCGGCGACACAGATACGAAGACCAACCACGGCCTCTGGGGCGTGGAAAAACTCATGGATGGCATGCTCACCGGCGTGCCTGGAGAGCAGTTCATCGAGCGTGACCGCTCAGGCAACGAACTGCCGGCCTATCGCGGCAAGGTCATCGAGCCTCGCAACGGCCACGACATCCATCTCACCATCGACATGCAGCTCCAGGACATCGTCGAGGGCATCTGCGAGCGTGAATGGAAGTCCCATCAAGCCAAACGCGTCGTCATTGTCGTCACCGATCCCTTCACCGGCTCCATCCTCGCCGCCGCCGCACGGCCACATCGTGATAGCGAGAACGAAAAAGAGAACACCTGGACGAATCACATCCACGGCGGCCTCTACGAGCCTGGCTCCACCTTCAAGATTGTCACGCTCGCCGCGGCGCTTGATTTGAAGAAGGTCACGCCCACCGAGATCATTGATTGCGAAGACTGGCACTGGTTCGAGCCGAAGCTCAAGGTGTGGATCAACGACGACGAATCGAACGGTCGCCAGACGGTCAAAGGCGTGCTCGTCCACTCCAGCAACATCGGCACCTACAAGATCTTCAAGCGCATCGGCCGCGACTCACTACTCGATTACGCCAAGCGCTTCGGCTTCGGCCAGCGCACTGGCATTGGCCTCAGTGGCGAGCAACCAGGTCTGCTCCCCATGGGCAAGTGGAGCAATCCCACGCAGAAGAACGTCTGCGTCGGTTACAACCTCAACACCACGCCGCTGCATGTCGCGCTGGCCTATGGAGCCGTCGCCAATGGCGGCACGCTCATGCAGGCCCGCATCATTGATCACATCACCACGCCCGAAGGGAAGGTGGAGCATGTGCCGCCGCAGCCCGTCGGTCAGGCCTGCACGGCCGCCACGGCGGCTCAGTTGCGTGACTTCCTCGAAGCCGTCGTGCTCGAAGGCACCGGCAAGCGGGCC
>Ga0114980_10002241_pt1 | contig 13747 bp, 16 predicted proteins | sample S_140806_EF_Meta_FD_87018 | JGI IMG/M metagenome (GOLD analysis project Ga0114980, IMG submission 87018) | Freshwater microbial communities from Lake Simoncouche, Canada to study carbon cycling - S_140806_EF_MetaG | ecosystem: Environmental > Aquatic > Freshwater > Lake | place: Lake...
TATTAATGGGACTACTGGTCTTACATTTAACGATAACTCAACACAATCTACTGCTCCAACACTTGTTTATGGAGTTGAATATTTAGTAGTTGCTGGTGGTGGTAGCGGTGGTGGTCGAAATGTTGGCGGTGGAGGTGGAGCTGGTGGTGTCTTATATGGCACAAACTTAGCTTTAATTAAAGGAAATGTTTACACAGCAACTGTTGGTGCTGGTGGTGCTGGAGTTGGTGGTTCAGACGGATTAATTGGAAATACTGGAGCTGCAAGTTCTTTTGCAAGCATCTATGCTAATGGCGGTGGTGGTGGTGGCTATGGAGTTCCTCCTAATTCAGGTGGATTTTTATTAAGTGGTCGCATGGGTGGATCAGGTGGTGGCGGTGGCGGTGTTGATACTGCTCCTGGCGGTGTTGGTGGTGATGGTATTTCTTCACAAGGAAATCGTGGCGGTAATGGAGCTGCCGCAGCTTCAGGCGGTGGTGGTGGCGGTGCTAGTACTGCTGGAACAAATGCTAATGGTAATGGTGGTAATGGTGGTTCAGGGTACGAATCAAGCATTACTGGTTCTTCCGTAACTTATGGCGGTGGTGGTGGCGGTGGAGCTAATACCACTCGAGGTACTGGCGGTTCAGGCGGTGGTGGTCAAGGTGGAGCTGGAAACCCTGGTTCAGGTCAAGCATCAGGAACAGCTAATACTGGCGGTGGTGGTGGTGGAAATGGTGGATATAGTACATCTGCCACTTCAGGGTCAGGCGGTTCAGGAATTGTAATTTTAAAAATATTAACTTCACAATACTCAGGAACAACTACTGGTTCTCCAACAATTACTACTAGCGGTTCTTATACTATTGTTAGCTTTACTTCTTCAGGGAGTTATACAGCATGAGTCATTTTGCTAAAGTTATAGATGGTGTTGTTTCCCAAGTTATTGTTGCTGAACAAGATGTTATTGATAGCGGTATGTTTGGCAATGGATGGATTCAAACTTCATACAATACGCATGGAAACAGACATCATGCCGTTAATAACTACACCTATGATTCAGAAAATAATGCGTTTTCTTTAGGTGGCACTCCTTTGCGTGGTAATTACGCTGCTAATGGCTATACTTATGATTCAATAAATGATGTGTTTTATGCGCCTAAACCATACTCAAGTTGGGTATTAAATCAATCTACATGGTTATGGGAAGCGCCAATACCATGTCCTGCTGATGGAAAAAAGTATGTGTGGAATGAAACAACTACATCTTGGTTATTGGTTGAATAATGATTACTTATACATGGTCAATTTTAGAAATATTTGGGGATCAGACGATTTCCAAAGTTCGTTATTTACTGAAAGCACAAGATGAGCAAAATACTGTTGAAACTGAAGGAGAGCATACTTTCCTTGAAGGCACAATTATTAAGCCTGTATCAGAAATTAAAGAAGATGATTTAACTCGCTGGATTGAGCAAGATACTACCCAAGATGATGTAAACCTTATAAAATCAAACCTAGAAAACCAGCTAGAAGCACTAAAAACAAGCAAAAAGATTGATTTTCCTTGGGAAACCAATACTTTTAACATTGGATAAATTATGACAAAGCCGATTGATATTATTAGTAGATCGCTTAAAGACATTGGAGCTTTAGAGGCTGGAGAACAGCCTTCAGCCGATGCTGCTCAAGATGCTTTTGAAATGATGAATGACCTCATAGACCAATGGTCAAATGAGGATATGATGGTTTTTAACATTACTGAGATCATTTTCCCAGTTGTTCCAGGACAAGTTCAATATACGATTGGCCCTGATCCATCTACTGCAAACTTTATTGGAGCTTCATTTCCTGCTACTTTTTCAGGCAATGTAATGACAGTTACTGGCATTAATTCAGGAGCTGTAGCACAAGGACAATATCTTAAAGGTCAAGGCATTACTGCTGGAACTCGTATTGTTCGCTCTTTAACTGGAGCTGGCGGTAATGTAAATGAACAAGGCACTTATTTGCTTAATATTGTTCAAGGCACTCAAACCCCAGTATTTACAGGCTCAATATCAGGGACTACCCTTACTGTAACTGCGGTTACTTCAGGAGCTGTCAATGTTGGATCGGTTATTAGCGGAACTGGTATTACTGCTGGAACAACCATTAGCGCTTTAGTTAGCGGAACTGGTGGAACTGGCACTTATACAGTTAGCGCATCTCAAACTGTAGCTTCTACAACTATTACTGGAACTATTGTTCCTACAACGATAACTGCTTACTATCAAAAACCATTAGGATTAGATTCTGCCTATGTAAGGGTAAACACTAGCTCTAATGGTCAGCCTATTGCTAATGGCGGTTTAGATTACCAAATGGCAATTTTGGCTTTGGATAATTACAATTCTATTGGTTTGAAAACGCTCAATGGCCCTTGGCCTAAAGCTGTTTATTTCAATGCAAATGAGCAATCAGGCAACATATTCCTATGGCCTAATCCATCCCAAGGCGAAGTCCATTTGTTTGCTCAAACCATATTTAGTAACTATGGCACTATGTATGACGATATAGTTCTTCCACAAGGCTATTCAATGGCTCTTAGATGGTGTTTGGCAGAGCGTTTGATGCCTATGTATGGCAAAGCCTCTGCAACGCAAATACAGATGATTAACGCTTATGCTGCACAAGCTAAAGCAACTCTTAAACGCACTAATATGAAACCAATGCAAAGCGCTCAGTTTGCTGATGCAATGCTTTCTAGCCGTCAAAAAGATGCTGGTTGGATTCTTAATGGTGGATTCTTTAGATAAGGCTGGAAAATGGCTGATTTTGGCTTTGTTGGTTCGGCTTATGAAGCTCCTTCCATCTATCAAGATGCACAGGAGTGTATAAACTTTAGACCTGAAATTGATCCTACAAAACAACCAGGATCAAGGGGAGTTGTTGCGCTTTATCCAACTCCAGGTCTTACTAATGTCGTAACACTACAAACTGCTCAAGCTGTTAGAGGAATGAGAGCCGTTTCAGGTCAAGATTACCTTGTAGCGGTATGTGGCCCTTATGTTTATGTAATGGGAACAAACTTTACAGCAACTATTATTGGTCAATTAAATACCTCAACTGGTCAAGTTAGCATTGCCGATAATGGCACTAATGTCTATATCGTAGATGGTTCAAATCGCTATACATGGCGCATTTCTAACCCAAATTCTGCTGTATTTGAAGGCACAATTAGCGGAACTACTTTAACTGTAACTAGAGTTCTTTCAGGAACTATTGCTGCCAATCAAGCCTTATTTGGAGTTGGCATTTCTAATGAAACTGTCATTGTTTCAGGATCAGGAAGCACTTGGACTTTAAATCAAAGTCATACTATTTCTACTGCAATTCGCATGAATTCAGCTACTGTAGCTGCGGTAATAACAGCTTCTATGGCAACAACCACTTTGACTGTTAGCGCTGTAGCAAGCGGAACTTTGTATGTTGGACAGACTATTCAAGGTTCTACAGTAACGGCTAAAACCATTATTACTGCTTTAGGTAGCGGAACAGTTCTTAGCGAAACAATCGCTGCTGCTGGCACAGGATATGCAGTAAACGAAAATATAACTGTTTTGGGCGGTGTTTATGGTTCTAGCCCTGCTACTTATACAGTAACAAGTATTGGAGGCTCAGGAGCTGTTACAGGGCTTACAAGGACTTTTTCAGGTCAATATACATCTAACCCTGCAAACAATGCTTCAACTTCCTCAGATGGAGCAGGAACAGGGCTAACTCTTACTTTGACTTTTGGTACAGGAACTGGAACTACTGGTAACTATGTTATCAATAATAGCCAAACTGTTACCTCTAGAACTATGTATGCGCTGAACTTTAGCGAGTTACCAGCGACAGATGGAGCATTTACAGGCGGATCTTCTGTTGATGTAGTAGATAACTACTTTGTCTATAACAGACCTAATACTCAGCAATATGCTTCTTCTGATCTGCTTTCCCCTATTACTTATGGATTGGCTTTTGCTAGTAAATTTACAGGGCCTGATGATCTTGTTTCTTTAATTGTGGATCATGGTCAAATCTATTTATTAGGCGAAAAAACTTCAGAAGTGTGGGCAGATGTTGGAACTTTCCCATTTCCTTTCCAGCGTATTCCTGGCGCATCTAGCCAACATGGAATAGCTGCTGAATTTAGTATGGCTCGATTTGGCAATTCTTTTGCTTATGTTTCAAGAAATGATCGTGGTCAAGCCGTTATTGTGCAAATGAATGGCTATTTTCCACAAAGAATTTCTACTCATGCTGTAGAAAATACCCTTGTTAATCAATATATTGGCGATGCTGTAGCTTATACATATCAGCTAGAAGGGCATGAGTGCTATGTAGTGACATTTCCAAGCCTAGACTTAACTTGGGTTTATGACGGCTCTACCCAAATGTGGCATAAATGGCTTTGGTGCGATAACCAAAACAACTATAAGCGCCACAGATCAAACTGCGCTGCCTTTTTCCAAGGTTCAGTTTTGGTAGGAGATTGGGAGAATGGGCAGATTTATCGCTTAGATCCTAATAACTATACCGATAATGGTCAGAATATCCGTAGGATGCGTAGATGCCCTCATTTGGTAACAGACTTCCAAAGGCAGTATTTTGATGAATTGCAGATACAGTTCCAACCTGGAGTTGGATTGCAAGGCGTAGAAACTTTTCCATTGGGCGATAACGACATTGGTATAAACCCTCAAGCTATGCTGAGATGGTCAAATGATGGCGGTTCTACTTGGTCAAATGAGCATTGGGCTGGTATTGGTAAAGTCGGTAAATACCAAAATCGTATTATTTGGCGCAGATTAGGTCAGGCAAGGGATCGAATCTATGAAGTCGTAGTTACTGATCCAGTTAAAGCGGTGATAGTGTCTGCTAACTTAAAAGCATCAGTTGGAGAAAACTAATGGCTAATCAGATATTTGGGCCAAGCCAAGATAATCCTTATCCACAGACTGATTTTATGGATGAGCAGACCAAAAGACCGACAAGAGCTTGGCAGATTTTCTTTTCAAATTTGCTTAATTTTAATAGAACAGCGCCTTCAGCAACATCAGGGGGGGCTGTTTTGCCAGCTAATCCTGTAGGATTTATTGAAATGTCTGTTAATGGCAAGATCTATAAAGTGCCTTATTACAATGTCTGAACTTCAAGTCATAATAGAACAAAAGGTGCAAGAACTTGAAAAGCACTTTTTAAAAGAAAAACAGGCTGATTGCCCTGTAAAGCATATATTTGCTCCTAATATCTACATTAGAGAAGTATCCATTCCAGCAGGAACATTTTCTATTGGGCATTATCAGACTACTGAGCATTTAAACATTATGCTCAAAGGTCGAGTAACAATGGTTAATGAGGATGGATCGCATACAGAATTGGTAGCTCCTCAGACTTTTGTTTCAAAGCCAGGTCGCAAAATAGGCTATATCCATGAAGATATGGTTTGGCAAAATGTCTATTCAACTAATGAAACTGAAGTAGAAAAGCTAGAAGCTATTTATTTAAATAAAAGCATTACTTGGCAAGAAAATCAAAAATCACAGGAATTACTTCTTACTTTAGACCATTCGCCTGATATTGCCGATTATTATTTGGCAATAGCAGAGTTTGGATTTGACCATGAAACAGTCAGAAAACAGACTGAAAACATGGAAGATCAAATTCCTATGCCTTTTGGCAATTACAAAATAATGGTTGCTAATTCAAGAATTGATGGAAAAGGTGTATTTGCTACAGGCAATATTGCAGAAAGTGAAATTATTGCTCCAGCTCGTATTAATGGCAAACGAACCCCTGCTGGTAGATACACAAATCATTCAAAAAATATTAACGCAATCATGGTTTTAAGAGATAATGGGAACATTGATTTAGTGGCAAAAAAGGCTATAAATGGATGCCAAGGTGGTAATTTGGGCGAAGAAATTACTATTGACTATCGGCAAGCATTAAGCCTTGCAATAAGGAGAGATTAAATGTCAGGAGTCGCAACAGCAATCGTTGTAGGATCAGTAGCTGGTGGTTATTTACAGGGCCAAGCTGCTAAAAGTGCTGCTCAAACTCAAGCAGATGCAGCAGCTAGAGCGCAAGGTCAGCTATTAGCAAGTGGTCGAGAAGCTGCCGATGTTTATAATCCTTATGTAAATAAAGGAGTTACAGCCCTTAATAAAATGGCTGAAGATCCTTATTTTACTCAGCAATTTACCAATAAAGACTTAAATGCTACTCTAGCTCCAGGCTATGACTTTAGATTGCGCCAAGGTCAGCAAGCTAATTTAATGGCTAATAATGTTAGTGGTGGAGCTGTAAGCGGTAATGCTTTAAGAGCTTTGCAAGACTATAGCCAAAACTTTGCTTCAGGCGAATACGGAACTGCTTTTAATCAATTTCAAGCACAAAGAAGCAATATATATTCAAATTTAAAAGATATTGCAAATTTTGGATTGACAGGAACAACTGGTCAAGCCAATGCAATTATTGGAACTGGAACAAATGTAGCAAGTCTTACAAATGCTGCTGGTAATGCTCAAGCTGCTTCTCAAGTTGCTCAAGGTAATATTTATGGAAATGTTGCAAATACAGCAGGAAACGCAGCAGCTTATTACGCTATGAATCAAAACCAAAATCCTTATCAAAATATGGGGATAAGCGGAAACAACAATACTGGTTATTCATATTTAAACCAAGTAGGGCCAACTCAATCAGGTGGGAATATTAGTGGTTTGTCAATACAAAGAGATGGTATTCCTGTTTCAAATATAGCAATAGCCTAGGGAATAAATCATGCCAGCACTTAGTTCATTACCTGATGCAAGTATTTATGGAGGCGCACCAGCTCCACAAAAAGCAATGTCTTTACAAGAAATGGTTGATCTTGGTCGTTCATCTACTGCATTGCAAAAAGAAAAGGCTTTATTGCCTTCTGCAATTCAACAAGGTCAAGCACAGGCTCAAACAGCTACTTTACAAGCAGATACAGCCAAATTAGATAATGCTTTAAAACATACAAATCAAGTAATTCAAGATCAACAAAAACTTTTAACTAAGCCTGATTTAACTTCTGATGACATTGTAAATTCTGTTAAAGAAAATGCTAAAAGGATGCAAACTCCTGATAATGCAGTAAATCAAGCATTGTCTAATCTTCCTGTAAATGGAACTCCTACTCAATTAAGAGAATGGTTGGCGGTTAATTTAACTAAAACTTTATCTGCTCAATCACAGCTTGAAAAACTGTATCCAGGCGGTGTATTGCCTTCTCAACTTCCTGCTGGAGGTTATCAATCTTCTCCTGCTACAGCAGAGGGTGGTTATGCTCCTACTGGAACTCAAGCTGTTCCTAAAGGTGTAACTTCTGAACAAATGAGCCAAGGCCCTAGATCAGATTTTAGCAAGCCAGTTGCATTGTCTTATCCTGTAAGGCAAGCTGGTCAAGCCTATACAGCGCTTCCACAAGAGGAAGATGAACGCAAAATTGGAACTGCTACTAAATCAGCTCTTATTGCTCGTCAAGCAGATATTCCTCAATCTAAAAGAAGTATTGATGAAGTTATCAAAAAAGCTCAAGAACTTGAAAAATCAGCTATTTTGCCAACTTCAGGAGTTCTTGGATCTGCCGAAAGAAATCTTTCTACATTTCTAGGAACTGAACAAGGAATTCGTTATAAAGAGCTTTCAAAAGACTTGGCTAATGCTCAGATTGCCAACATTACAGCTTCAGGCGGTTCATTAGCTACTGATGCTGGTAAGCAATTAGTTCGTATGGCTAATGGTGATGAAACTTATCCTCCAGCCGTTTTAGTTGAAATTGCTCGTAGAACTCAAGCAGATATGCTTAACCTTGATTCTAAAGCCACAGCTATCAAAAAGTTTGCTGATAAATTTGGCGATCAAAACATTAGCGCATTTAATCAAATGTGGGCTGCCAATGCTGATCCTAAGATTTTTCAACTTAAAAACATATTTGACGATCAAAATATGTCTGCCAAAGAAAAAACTGATGCTAGAGATAAATTGATTGGAAAAGATGAGAAGCAAATAAAGATTTTTAATGAGAAGTGGAATAACATTAAGAAATTAGAGCAAACAGGAAGCCTGTAATGGATGAATTTAGCCAATTCTTAATGGGTGGACAATCAAAGTCTAATCCTCAAGCTAATCCTTTAGTAAATCCTGTATCCTCAAAAGGATCTGCTGTTATTACTGATGAGCTATTGGATAGCCTAAAACGCACAGAAAGCGGTAAGCAAAAGTTTGCTCTTAATAAAGAATCAGGAGCGATGGGAGATTATCAATTTATTCCATCTACTGTAAAAATGCTGCATGAGCAAGGATATGAATTTAATCCATTTAATCCTAAACAAGCTAGAGAAGCAGCTAAACATTATCTAACTACTTTAGTTGAAAAAACAGGAAGTCTAGATAAAGCTTTGGCTGCTTATGGTGGTCATATTACAAAAGATCCTACTGCTTATGTAAACAAAGTAGTTGGTGGCGCTCAACAAACAACTCAGGCAGCAACTCAAGAATCTTCTGATCCATTTTCTAGCTTTTTAATGGGTGGAAAAGCAGAAGCTCCTTCTGAAGCTAAAAAAGAATCATCACAGCAGCTTAAACCTAAATTGTTTGGTCAAGCTGAAGGCGCTCCTACAGAAACTCAGAGCTTTATGGAAAAATTTGCAGAGCGCTCTAAAAAGGCTTCTGAAACTGCAAAACCTTTAGTCGCTGGAGTTGCTTCTTTAGCAGATACGGCTGCTGGTATTGTGCCAGGAACTGTAGCTACTGTTGCTTATCCTATTGCTAGAGCATTTGGTCAATCTCCTGAAAAAGCTACACAAACTGCTCAAGGATTAGCAGAGCCTTTAAATCAACCATTTGGTAAGGCTTTAGGAGTTACTGAAACTCCTGAATACAAAAGTGAATTTAGCCGTAAAGCAATGGAAACTGTTGCTCAATATGTTGGCGAAAGTGCAGAGGCTATTTCTAAAAAGACAGGCATCCCAAAAGAAGATGTAGAAAGTATGCTTAATAGCATTTCTACTGCTGTTGGTGCTAAATTGCCTAGCGCTAAAACTGCAATTAAAGAACAATTTGAAAAGCGCTTTCCTAAGTTTGAAGAACCTACTCCAGTTGCTTCTGCTGGAACACAGCCTCCTATGGCTGGAGTTGGAGCTGCTAAGACTGAAATTAATCCTTACACAGGAAAGATCTCAGGAGAAGAAACTATTCGTGGTCAATATCCTGCTGTTAAATTGTCTAAGATTACACAAGATGCGCCTTCTGCCGAACAAGCAACTAGATCACAGATTGCCAATGAAATCCTTGGAGATAGTGGTCAAGTTCGTAGTGGTGTAGTTACTGGCAATGAAAATACTTTGCGCCAAGAATATACAGAAGCTAGATCAGCAAATCCTACTCCTAAAAGCGAATTGCTAAAACGGCAAATTGCTGAAGAACAAAATGCTTTATCTCGTTACGCTGAAAAGCGTATTGAGAATAGCGGAGCAAGCAAGAATCTGCCTACAGATTATGAGCGTGGTCAGTTGATGAACGATGCGATTGCTGGAGATGAAGGTTTAACTGGTTATCTCAAAACAGCAAAACAAAGCCTTTACGATGATGCAAGAGCAAAAGTAGGTGACAAACCTATACAGTCTAATTCAGTAAGTAACTTATTGGAAAACAAGCAATTTAGAGCTGGTCTAGGTTTAAAAGGCAATGAAGGAGTTGCTAAGAGTGCTGAACAACTTATTGAATTGGCTAGAACTGTTGGCTTTGAAGATCGTGCTGGCAATATTCTTCCTCCAAATAGTATTGCTGCTTGGAAAGCTGTAAGAGAGGCTTTAAATGGCGAATGGACTAAAGATAATGCTTCCACAATAAGCAAAATTAATGCAGCCATTGATAAAGATATTGCTTTGGCTGGTGGTCAAGATTTATACAAAAAAGCAGACAATCTTTTTAAGGCTGAAAAGAAAATATTTGAGTCTAAAGGAATTAAGAGCTTGTTTGGTGAAGTTGATCCTAATGGAGTTCAAACAGCCACTAGCTTTGATGCCATTCCTAAAAAACTCAATACTATGCCTCCTGATCAATGGAAGCATATTTATGACACTTTTGATGAGATTTCCAAAGGCCGAGTTCGTGGAACTGGATTTGATCTAGAACTTACTCCTGAATTAATGCAATATGCTGAAGCTGCTAAAGCTGAAATGCGTGGTTCTTTAGCTAGAGAAATCTATCAAGCTGGAGCTGGTAAGGCAGGAACTTGGAATCAAAACTCAGTTAATAACATTCTTAACGCTAGAGCCAAAAAGATTGAACACGCTTTTTCTCCTGAAGAACAAAGAGCATTTCATACATTAAATTATGGTGGCTACATCATGCCAGGTGTTCATGCTTATGAAGGCGCAGCTTTACAAGCACAAAGAGTTGGCAAGTTTGCTGAAAAACTTCCTATGATTGGTAGAGAAGCAGGAGCAGCAACTCGCTTGCCTTTTGGTGCAACTATTGGCGAAAAAATTGGCGAAAAAGCAGCATTATTTACAATCGGCAAATCTGAAAAAAAGCAAGCGACAAAACTTCAAGAAGAAATGATGAAGAACGCTCAAAAAGGTAAAACTAATCTTAAAGACATAGGCAAGGAATAATCATGGCATCAGTTCTTTTATCCCCATACGGAATAGGTCAGCAATTTTTTGATGACAACGGAGTTCCTTTAGCAGGAGGTTTGATATATACCTATCAAGCTGGATCTTCTACCCCATTAGTAACCTATACAACTAATGCTGGAACGATTGCTAATGCCAATCCTATCGTTTTAGATGCTGCTGGTCGAGTTCCACAAGAAATTTGGCTACTTACTGGTTATTCCTATAAGTTTGTTTTGCAAAATGCAAGTGCTGTTTTGATACAGACTTTAGACAATATCTATCCAATTCTGCAAAATGCTCCAACATCCTCTCCAGCTATTCCTACTGGTGGAATTATTCTTTGGTCAGGATCTACTGGATCTATTCCTGCAACTTGGTATTTATGCGATGGAACAAACGGAACTCCTGATTTACGCAATTCATTTATTGTTGGAGCTGGATCTACTTATGCTGTAAATGCTACTGGTGGAACAGCCGATGCAATAGTTGTTTCTCATACTCATACAGCAACTTCTACTTCAGTTGTTACTGATCCTGGTCATATTCATACAATTCCTTTTGGCGCTAGAGTAGGATCAGGAAACAATACAAGTGATAGTCAAGGCGGTAATACTATAAATACAAACTCAAACACTACAGGCATTACAGTAGCTACTACAACTACTAATGCTACTGCTGGTGTAAGCGGAACTAACGCTAATCTGCCTCCTTACTATGCTCTTGCTTACATTATGAAGGGCTAAAAATGATTTCTATTGATAAAAATGAAGCTGCTTTATCTGCTCATGAACAAATCTGCGCTTTCCGTTATGAATCAATTAATGCTCGCTTAAAAAGACTTGAGCAAATATTAATTACTTCTGCTGGATTTATGATCGCTGTTCTTATTTCTATTGCTCTAAAACTGAACTAATGAATAATGACAGATCAATTTGGATTTTCAGAAGGGGTCAAAACCCTAACTGGTAGCCTTGATGCAAGTAGAGAAAGCGCTAAATCTCTATCTAAATCTATTGAGGCAATCCAAAAAGATGGAACTGATGTAGCTCAAAAACAAGCACAAGAAAGAATAAGATTAAGGCGAGAAACAGAATTAAAAAAAGAAAAAGCGTTAATAAAAGCGCTTGAATCTTGGAAGCATAAGAAGCAAATAAGTGATGAAGAAGCCAAGCTAAAGATTGATTTTGTTAAAAAGTATGGTGCTAAAGAATGGGAAGCGGTATTAAAAATTAAGTTGGATATTGAAAATATGGAACGCAAAGATAACGAAGAATACCAACATGATTTAAAAGAAGTCAGAAGGGTTCAATTTTATTGTTTTGCCTTAGCTGCTTTGATAGCTTGGTATTTAACTTGGGGAATTAAATAATGTTTCCACTTGGCGCACTATTAGATATTGGCGGTAAGATTTTAGATAAAGTCTTTCCTGATCCAGCACAGGCAGAACAAGCCAAACTTAAATTGCTAGAAATGCAACAAAATGGCGAGCTGGCTAGAATTGCAGCCGATACTGCGGAACAACAAGAAATTACAAAGCGTTGGGAATCAGATATGGCTTCCGATTCTTGGCTATCTAAAAATATTAGACCAATGGCTTTAATTGCCATTTTTATTGGTTATTTTTTGTTTGCGATGATGTCAGCTTTTGGATTTAATGCTACTGAATCTTATGTTCAACTATTGGGTCAATGGGGACAAATTGTTTTTTTAGCCTATTTTGGCGGTAGAACAGCCGAAAAAATAATGGAAATGAAACAGGATAAGAAATGACATTAGAGCAATTACAAGCATTAGGAATAGATCCTAAATGGCTTGATGGGTTAAATACTACTTTTCAAAAATATGAAATAAATACTCCATTGCGCCAGGCTGCCTTTATTGGGCAATGTGGTCATGAATCTGCTTCATTTAAGGTTTTAGAAGAAAATCTTAATTACAGCGCTAAAGGGTTAGTTGCAACATGGCCTAGTAGATTTCATGACATTCAATTTGCTGCTGAATATGAGCGTAAACCTGAAAGAATTGCCAATAAAGTCTATGGTGGCAGAGCTGATCTAGGAAATACTGAAGATGGTGATGGCTGGAAGTTTCATGGAAGGGGTCTAATTCAGCTCACAGGGCGCTCAAACTATACTGTCTGTGGGTTGGCATTAGGTAAACCTTTTGCAGAGCATCCTGAGCTTATTTTAGAACCTGAAAACGCTTGTTTATCTGCTGGTTGGTTTTGGAACAAAAGAGGTTTAAATTTATTGGCAGATAATGAGGATTGGACTACCATTACTAAGCGGATCAATGGTGGAACTATTGGATTGCAAGATCGTATTGATCGAACCCATAAAGCTATGGACATACTAGGAGCATAAAAATGCAAGAATCTAAAAAACAACAAAAGCGTGAAGAAGCTCAAGTTATTAAATTGCGTAATGCAGTTTATGAATTTGGCAAAGAACTTAAAAAGCATGAATCAGAGCCTATGAGTAAGGCGCATCCTGAAAAGTCTAAAGGATCAGACCAAAAAGATGCGCCTCTGCCAAATATGCGGAAATACTAAAGTTTTTTAAATTCCTGCTCCATATCTTTAAGGGTAAACATACGGCTTTTAATCCAAGCCATAGTCCAAACCTTTAAAGCTATGGGATTGTGATTGAATACATCAGGAAAAGTTTCAAAAAACTGCCTTTCGCACTCATCTTCAGGAATTGCCATTTCTCCTGCAAATGGGATCTGTTCAAAAATCATTTAAGCCTCACTACTTTAGCTTTTCGCAATACAGCTTCATATTGCTGCTTGGCAGCATCATCTAGCTTTCGCAAAGGTAGATTTTGCCAGTAGGCCCATTTATCTTTATATTCCTGAAGCTCTGAAGGAGGAATCCATCCAGCAAGCCTCCATCTAACAGTAATATCAGTTCCAGTAGCAGTCCAAATATGATCGTTATCCATATCTCTCCTTAGTAATATCTATGTTTTGGCATACAAGTTACTTCAACAGGAATATCGGCTGTAAAACCATTAATAGACCTTTTGGTGGTAATTACTACAGCTCGTAAACCTGATCCCTCGCACTCAGTAACACCATTAATTACTTCA
>Ga0114980_10002243_pt1 | contig 13740 bp, 8 predicted proteins | sample S_140806_EF_Meta_FD_87018 | JGI IMG/M metagenome (GOLD analysis project Ga0114980, IMG submission 87018) | Freshwater microbial communities from Lake Simoncouche, Canada to study carbon cycling - S_140806_EF_MetaG | ecosystem: Environmental > Aquatic > Freshwater > Lake | place: Lake...
GAAAAGAGTTTGTGCAGGCGCGGATCACATTCAAAAACGCAATATCGTGCGTATTCGATTAGCTGCGGATAACAAGAAGCAAACATGATCTCGTCGCCAAGGCCCTGCTCCCGCATCACCAGCAAATTCCGGCCCGTGAGCGAAGATCCGTCCCATGCCGGATTGCATGGTCGGGCGGCTTTTCGTCGCGCACGCCGGAAGCGCTGATCAAACCCCTCCCAACCCTTGTCATAGTTTCCCTGCATCAGGTCAATCAGCCCCAGATGAAATCCGGCATCAGGAGAATCGGGGGCCAACTCCAGGGCACGCTGGTAGCCGGCAACGGCATCATCAACCCGGCCCAACGCAAACAGCGCGGAGCCAAGGGTCAGGTAAAGTTCGGAGCGATCGCCATACGCCAGAGCTTTTCTGCACGCAGAAACGGCGCCCTCCATGTCAGCGCAACCATACCGCGCCGATGCCAACATGCGCAGCGTATCAACCGACTCCCCGAACTCGAAAAATGCCTGTTCAGCGATGTGCAGTGCTTCCGAAAACATGCCGAGGTCACTGACCTCGCCAAACGCCTTGAATACCAGGTCAAATCGATTGGGTGCCAGCTCCAGCACCACCAGTAGCTCCGCTACTGCATCGTCGGCCTTTTTTTCAGCCTCCAGGATACGGATCAGGTCCACTCGATAGTCGATATCGCCGGGGCGCAACGCGATTGCCCGGCGCATGCTGTCTTCGGCCGCACCAAGATCACCGGTCGCGGCCTGTGCAGAAGCGAGATCAGAAAGTACTTCCGCAAAATCAGGCTCAGCAGCAACTGCAGCGGTCAAATATCCCAAGGCTTCATCACTCCGCCCCAGCGCCAACAACGCACGCCCGCAGAGGTGGCTTGCGCTTCCGCTTGCACGGCCTTCCGCAATAAGACTCTTACACGCCCCGATCACCTCAAGATACCTTTTCTGCTCGAATTGCGCCAAGGCTGGCTGAAGTTCCTGCATAAACCGTCGTTTCCGCCGGTTATGCATCGCGTGCACCGGCGCGTCCAGCATACCCATCAGTATTTTCTTCAGCATGATTTCAGTTTGCTGCCGGCCACCCGTCATCGACTTTCGCATCCGCCACGGAGCCCAAGGGGCTACACCAGACATGATTAGCTTGGTATTCTTGCATTCTACACAGACTGCTTTCGCGCCTCGACTCACAAGGAATCGCTCGAATGGGACTCTTCGGATCCGTATCAGGAAAACAGGTTGATGACTTCGCGCGCAAGCTGGTTGAGGAGGTTTACCGGTTGCGCGCACCTGAAGGAAAATCCGGCCCCGGCAATCCCGGCGTGTCGCTCAGAAACCTTGAGCAGAAAGTCGATGCGCTTTTTGCTACGGCAACATCATTCCGGGCCGAGCACAAGTTGGGCATTTACAAAAAAGCCCGTCTCGCGAATACGTTCCGTTGGGAGATGAAGGAACGCGGCTACGATGAAGGCTTCATCGAAATGATCACCGAAAAGCTGGTAGTCGCGGTTTCAAGGAAAGACTAAAAAAAGCAGGCTACTGCACCGGGGGCGCCCGATACCCCGGAATGCTGGACGGATCAACCGCATCAATCTGCTCCGGACTGAGAAACTCCTTGGCGTATTTCTCGTAAACCTTTTCCCACATGAAGACATCGAAAAGGTCGGGATCAATGTGTCCGTTCAGCTTGAATTTCCCGAGAATCGTCAGCGACTCGGTAAGGGTTTTGCCCTTCTTATAGGGACGATCTTTCGCGGTCAGTGCCTCGAAAATATCCGCAATCCCCATACACCGGGCCTGAATCGACATCTGTTCGCGGGTCAGACCGCGCGGATAGCCCTTGCCGTCCATCCGCTCATGGTGACCACCGGCATACTCGGGCACATGCTTGAGGTGTTTCGGCCACGGCAGCGACTCAAGCATCTGGATCGTCACCTCAATGTGGTGGTTGATGATCTGCCTCTCGGCAGCAGTCAGCGTACCTGCACGGATGGTCAGATTCTCCAATTCATCCGCGGTGAGGAAATCAGTGGTCGTGCCGTCGGCTCTACCTAAACGGTACCGTGCGGAAATAGCCTTGACGCGCTCAATGTCGGCGTCACTCATCATCTCGCCGCCAATATTGGCATGCCGCAAAAATTCCCGGTCTGCCTCGATATCCCGGAGCAAATCACGCGTTGCCGCTTCACTTGCGGTCCCGGTCAGCAACGCCAGTTGCGCATCGCGCCGGACAATTTCAAACCTTGTGTCGACGAGATCAATGCGATCGCATATGGTTTGAAGCTTGGTTGCCTTATCGACCACATGAACCGGAGTGGTGACCTTTCCGCAATCGTGCAGCAATCCGGCGATCTTCAGTTCGTAACGATCGCGGTCGCCCATCGAAAAATCCTTCAGCGGCCCCGTCTTGCAGTTGTTGACGGCCTCGGCAAGCATCATCGTCAGCGTCGGCACACGTTCGCAATGACCACCGGTATAAGGTGATTTATCGTCGATTGCCGCGTTGATCATCTGAATGAATGACTCAAACAGCGTTTCCAGGTGATTAATGAGCAACCGGTTGGTCAACGCAATCGCGGCCTGCGACGCAAGCGACTCTGCCAGTTGCTGGTCTTCGTCGGAAAAGGCCACCACCTTGCCCGTCGCCCGATTCTTGGCATTGATCAGTTGCAGAACACCAATGATCTCGCCCTCGTGATTCTTCATCGGCACCGTCAAAAACGAAGTGGACCGATAACCGGTTTTTTTATCAAAATTTTTCGTGCCGGAAAAATCAAAACCGGCTTCGGTGTACGCATCGGCGACGTTTACGGACTGGTCGTGATGCACCGAATAGGCGGCAACCATGCTCAGTACCGGACTGCCGTCCTTGTCGAACAGATTGACCGGATAAAAAGGGATCTCGACACCGCTGGTGCCGCCCATTGCGATCCCGAGCGAATCATTGCGCATGATCTCAAAGCGCAGCGCCTGTTCGTCGCTCATCCGGTAGAGCGTGCCGCCATCCGCATTGGTGATGTCCTTGGCGGCGACCAGAATCGCTTCCAGCAGCCGGTTGATGTCGCGCTCCTTGGAAAGCGCGACACCAATCCGCAGCAGTTCGCCCAAGCGGTGGGTGAGGTCCCCCTGCCCAGGGGGAGCTTGCATGCGGTTCATCAGAAGGCCCGGGATTGACTGTTTACTTGATACAGACCGCACGCACCTGCTTCATGTCGGTAATACCCATCAGCACTTTATCGATGCCGTCCTGCTTCAGGGTTCTCATCCCGAATTCGAGCGCAGTCGCCACCATTTCCGCAACTCGCGCATGTTCCTGGATGTTCTTTTTCAGCGCGTCGGTACCCACCAGTAGTTCGTGCAGGCCTACCCGTCCCTTGTAACCGCTGCCGCCGCAGACCTCGCAACCGACGGGATCATGTATGACCAGCTTGCCGCTGTCACCGCCATAGTTGGCGATCCAGTCCTCCAGCAGTTTCGCCTCTGAGGCCTTGGGATCCTTTTTCCAGGATTCCGTGTTCTTGAGCTCCATCGCATACTCAACCATCAGCGACTGGATTTCCTCGGGGGTCGCCTCGTGCGGCTTCTTGCACTTTCCGCACAACCGTTTGGCCAGACGCTGAGCCAGAATGCCCAGCAGTGCGTCGGCAAAGTTGAACGGGTCCATGCCCATGTCAAGCAGGCGGATGATCGATTCCGGTGCGCTGTTCGTATGCAGTGTTGCGAACACCAAGTGACCGGTCAGCGAAGCTTCGATGCCCGTGCCGGCGGTTTCCTTGTCGCGCATCTCGCCAACCATGATGATGTCCGGATCAGCCCGCAGGAACGCCTTCATCGCCACCGCAAAGGTCATGCCGGCTTTCGGATTCATCTGCACCTGGCGCAGACCCTTCTGCGTAATCTCGACTGGATCTTCCGCGGTCCAGATTTTCGTATCCGAAGTATTCAGATAACCCAGCACCGAGTGCAGCGTCGTCGTTTTACCCGAGCCAGTCGGGCCGCAGACGAAAAACAGGCCGTACGGCTTGGACACGACCTCCTTCAGCGTTTCGAGGTTGTACTTGGTGAGACCGAGCTTATCCAGCGGAATAGGTTCGCCTGCAGCCAGAATCCGCATGACGATGTCCTCGACGCCGCCAGCCGACGGTATCGTCGCCACCCGCAACTCGATATCGAGTGGTCCAAATTTCTTGAACTTGATCTTTCCGTCCTGTGGCCGACGACGCTCTGAAATATCAAGATCACACATGATTTTCAGGCGGGCGGCCAGCGCGCTGCGATAACTGGCCGGTATCTGGATGTACGGCTGCAGGGAACCGTCCTTGCGGAAGCGGATTTCGGTCTTCGCTTTGCCGGGGTAGGGTTCGATGTGGATATCCGAAGCCCCCTGCTGATAGGCGTCGATGATGACTTTGTTGACCAGCTTGACCAGTTCGTTGTCAGCCGCGGCAGATACGACGTCATCACCTGCGCCAGCCTCACCCTCGGTGTCCTCATCCAGCGTGCCCAGAAGATCGTCAATGTTGCCCGAATCCTCCAGACCGGTTGTACCACCGAACATCATGTCCAAGGTAAGAACAAATTCCTTGTTGGTAGTGACGCGAAAAACGATTTTGCTTTTGGGGTACACATTGTTAACCATCCGCGAAGCCTTCACACGCTCCGGATCGGTGGTCACAATAATGATGCCCTCCTTGACTTCCTCCAGCGGTATCCACTGGTTGTTCTGACAGAACTCGCGGTTCATGTTCTTCATCAGGTCGGGAGACTTGATGCGATCCTGCTTGAACGGCTCGTAAGGGACGCCGAAGTAGCTGCCCAGCGCATCTCCAAGGGCCGGCAACTTGACCTGGAATTCGTCGGTCAATACCACTTCCACATCCAGGTTCTTGCGCCGCGCCGAGCGCTGTGCGAGCTCGAGTTCTTCGCCGGAAATGACTGCGTTGGTGACCAGTGCGTCATATTTGCTGCGCACCTGCATCATCGGGCCCTGACGCTGGCGGAACGCGATCGACAGCGTTTCGGTCAGAGAGACGACACCCTCTTCCATCATCTGCGGGAAAGGCTGGCCAGACTTGTTGTTGATGATCTGCACCACCCCGACCAGTTCCTTGGTCTTGGCTTCGAGAACCGGCGCCACCAGCATCTGCTTGGTGCGGTAACCGGTCTTTGCGTCAACCGCCTTCAGGAAATTGAGCTGTGCGCTGTAGGATTTGAGTTCGACGTCGTCGTAAACGTCACGAATGTTGACCACCCGCTTATTGGTGGCAACGAAACCGGCAATCGACTGCTCGTTGATCGGCAGCTTGATGTCCTTGAACGAGTTAAGACCGGTCTTGACCTTGGAAATAATCGAGCCCTTGTCCTCGCTGAGCAGATAGATTGTCAGGCGATCAGCATTGAACAGGTTGCACAGTTCCTGCGACAGTTCGAGGATGATCTCATCGATGTTTTTTGTCGCATGAATCTTGTTGGTTACCGCCTGGAGTTTCTGCTGAAAACCCAGCTTTTCAGCCAGATTGTCGGCAGCGACCGGCTTGCTCTGGAGTACTGTGCTCATGATTACCTCACTGTTCCTGCTACTGCAGTAACGGTTGCGGCGCCAAGCACCGCACCGGACTCAGAATTCAAATAACTGGTTCTGCTGGAGCATACGCGCACGGCGCTCTGGCACCCGGGCAGCGATTTGCTCCATGATAATTTCCGCTTCGCGCGGTTTGAAGTGTGTCACATAAATGGCCGGATCCAGATGAAGTCTGGCAAGTTCGTCGGCCAACAAGCCAGGACACAGATGTTTTGATGCGATAGCCAGTTCCCGCTCACCATCAGACAATGCCGACTCAATGATGAGGAACTTCAAATTATTGATTTTATTGACAAAATCCCATAGGGGCGGGTTGGTCGTGGTATCCCCGGTAAAGACGAGACTGCCGCGCCCGGAATCCAGTTGATAACCCACTGCGGGAACAACATGATCGGCTGGCAACGGCGTTACCCGCCGTCCGCCCTCCAGCACCACCGGCTCGCCGATCCACACCGGTGAAAAACGGAGGATCGGCGCCGTTGCGCTCGGAATCTGCCGGAAATCGGGCCAGAGGCGCCAGTTAAACAGATGCTCACTGAGAATATCCAGCGTTTCCCGGGTTGCATGCAGTGTGACCGGCCGGTCGCGCTGGAAGCCCACGGTATCCAGCAAAAACGGGATCGATGTGACATGGTCCAGATGCGAGTGCGTGACGAAAACATCGTTTATCTGCGCCAGTTGCGGCAACGACAGATCGCCCACACCGGTACCGGCATCAATCAGGACATCGTCATCCAGCAACATTGAGGTCGTGCGCAATTCCCCGCCGATACCGCCGCTACACCCGAGAATTCGCAGGCGCATCACTTGGTATCAAACTTGTGCACACCCTTCCAGGACGGCTCCGGCGGATGGGCACGATATGCCGCAATGCGCTCGAGAAACACCTGGTAAAGGTACCGCTGCGCTATTTTCTGCAAATTGATCAACTGAAGCTCGGCTTTGTCCCAATCCTGGGCCCGATAAAACCGCAGCGCCTGGTTCCAGAGCTTGATCTCGTCAAGCAGCGCGCGCTCGACTTCCCCCTCAAGCCCCACAGGCTCATAAATGGTGATCGGCTCATCCTTGCCTTTAACCTGTACCAGATCGATTTCGCGCAGGACGACGCCTGAAATATGATCCTTGGTCACCTGACCAATCAGGATGCCGGCACCGTACTGCTTGGTAATGCCCTCCAGCCGCGAACCGAGGTTCACCGCGTCGCCCATTACGGTGTATGCCTTGCGGGTTTGCGATCCCATGTCGCCGACGCGCATCGTGCCCGAATTCACGCCAATGCCGATCGCAAACGGCGGCCACCCCTTGGCGTTGAACTTCTCGTTCAGCACCTTGGCCTGCTTCATCATGTCCAGAGCCGCGAGCACAGCATCCTGCGCGTGGTTGGGATTGGCCACCGGCGCGCCCCAGAAAGCCATCACCGCATCACCGATATATTTGTCGAGTGTGCCACGATGGCCTTCGCGGATGACCAGACTCATCGTGGTGAGATAGTCGTTGATGTAGAGCGAAAGATCGTCCGGCGACAGGGTTTCCGAGATGGTGGTAAAGCCGCGCACATCGGAGAACAGCACCGAGAGTTCCTCAGCGCGAGGCGCCATATTGAACTGCTCGGGGTTGCGTGCCATCTCCTCGACCAGTTCCGGTGGCACATACTGACCGAACAGTCCGGTGATGAGTCTCGTACCGCGAGCCTCTACGAGAAAGCCGTAGGCCATGTTGAACGTGAACAGGACCAGAATCATGACCAGTCCTGACGCAAGCGGCAGCACCAGATTTCCGGAATGGAAAATGAGCAGATTGGAGCCAACCACCCCCAGCATTCCCACTGCCGTCACCAGCATCGACTTGAACGGTGTTAACAGCGGAAGCAGCATTGACAGCGCGAGCCCCGCAGCCAGCAGCAATACAAATTCTGCGCCAACGACATAGGGTGGCCGCTGCTTGATGTTGCCATCGAGGATCCCGCCAATCATGTTGGCGTGAACTTCGACCCCGGGAAAAACTGGGTCGACCGGCGACGCCCGCAAATCCAGCAGCCCCGGCGCCGTGGTGCCGACCAGCGCAATCTTGCCTTTGAGCTCCGCAACCGGAATACGCTCATTGATGACATCAACCAGCGAGTAATACCGGTAACTGCCTTTGCCACCACGGTACGGCACCAGCGCTGCCGCCTGGTCATCAACCGGAATTTCGAAAGATCCGGCCTTGACCCATTCAAGCCCGCTGTAATTCGTTACACTGCCGTCGTTGCTGACCACCGCCTGCACCGGAGGATTTCCGTTCACGGCGCGTATCATTGCCAAAGACAGCGGTTCGTAATAGGCATTGTTGAATTCAACCAGTATCGGTACCCGGCGGGTCACGCCATCGATATCCGGCAGCGGGTTGATATGACCGGCTGAAGCTGCTGATTGCTGCAGTCGTTCGAGGTTTGCGGTGTAACCGCTCCATGAAGTCACGCCGATCTTGCGTTTGCCAAACGCTCCCTCGGGTAGGACCGGCGGCGGCAACATACCCTTACGGCTGGCATTAGCGGGGTCGTCGCTGAGGAAAACATGACCAAGGACGACCGCACGCCCCTTCATTTTTCGCGCAAAAATATCGTCGTACTCAAGTTGCGGCCGCACTTGGTCCAGAACCGACTGATACTGCGGCACCCCGCGCAACTCGCGCTGCCCGAGCCGTTCAAGGACCCTTATGCCGGATGACTCGTCACGCTCGGCAAACACCACGTCGAACCCGACCACGGCAATGCCGTATTTATCAAACAACTTGTCGAGCAACAGCGCAAGCCTGTCCCGTGGCCACGGCCAGCGACCTTCACCACCTTTTTCTTTTTCCAGCAGGCTTTTTTCGTCGATGTCGAGAATGACGATACGCGGGTCAACAGTCCGCGGCATCGTCAGCCGCAGACGCGTGTCATAGACAATGGCCTCAAGTTTCTCCAGCAGAGGCAATCGGAAGAGATGTGTCGCATGGGCGAGAAACAGGCTGGTAATCACCAGCCCGATCAAGATGCGATTCAGATTTTTCTTCACCCTGTCGTCCTATACCGATCCTATTGTCACTGAGCCTCGAGGCTCAGCAGCGGCGTCCGCCCTAAGCGCCGCGCTTACCCGATCGGGGCGAAGCCATACCGTCGGGTTTCCCGCGGCCCGCCCGCCACCATTACCGACTGCATGCAGGAAAACTCCGGCATGCCCGGCGACGTATGGCGCGATGTGTTATTTCTTGATGAAGAACTCCATCTTAACGCCGGCCAGTTCAATCACGTCATGATCGTGCAATGGTTGCGCCTGCGCGTCGATCATCTTTCCGTTGATGATCGGAAACTTGGCACCTTCGACATGGGTAATGAAGTAACCCTGCGGGCGGCGGGTAATGACCGCCACCTGCAACCCCGGTTTTCCGAGCGTTGTCAGATTCTTGACGAGATCCAGTTCACGGCCGGCACTCGGACCAGTAAGAATCTGCACCGCCGCCAGGAGATGCGGTTCGCCGGGCTTTGCCGCTGCGGGCACAGCAGCAGGTTGGGCCGGTTTTGGTGCCGCTGCCGGTGCGATGGGCGACGCTGGCGCTGGCGCCATCGAAGACTTGGGCGTGGGCGGCGGCATTGACGGTTTCGGGGTCGGGGGCGGCATAGAAGGTTTGGCCGCAGGCGCCGGTTCGTTCGCAGGCTTGGGAGCAGCAGGTTTCGCAGACGGGCGGAGAATCATCGTCTTCTCGAAGTCCTCGTTGCCTGCATGTGCTGCTGCAGGCGCGCCGGCGACGTACTTGAGCTTGTACTTGCCGATCTCGATCACATCATTGTTCTGCAGGATATGCTTCTTGATCGGGTTGCCGTTGACCAGCGTGCCGTTGGTCGAACCCATGTCCTCGAGAAACGAATCATTGAGTATTGTCACGATGCAGGCATGCTCACCACTGACCGCAAGATTCTCGATCTGGATCTCATTAGACGGCTTGCGTCCGATCATGATGCGCTCCTTGTCGAGCGGCACCTCGCGGATCACATTGTTTTCGAGAGAAAGTATCAACTTCGCCATAGTGTCATCCCCGTTGCTTATCTGAACCAGGACTTCAGCCTGTCCACAAAACCGCTGCGGGCCGGAAAGCTCTTCAGCACGCGCACCAGAATAACCGAAACATTGTCACGACCGCCATTGTCATTGGCCTGCTGCACCAGTTGCCCCGCAGCGAGCGGCAGATTGGCCTGCAATGAAGACAGCGTCAACTCCATATCCTCGTCCGTCACCATATCGTTGAGCCCGTCCGAACACAGCAGGTAGATGTCGCCAACCTGGACTGGATAACTGTGAACTTCGGCCTCTACCTCGGGATCAATGCCCACAGCCCGGGTGACCAAATTCTTGTTCTGCGAGTGGCGCGCCTGCTCCTTGGTGATCAAGCCGCTGTCGATCTGCTCCTGCAGCAGCGAGTGATCGCGCGTGACCTGCTCAAGCTTGCTGGCGCGCATCCTGTACAGACGCGAATCCCCTATATGGCCGACGGTCATGTGGTCGTCATGCCACATTGCCACAACCAGAGTCGTTCCCATGCCTGCATATTGCGACTGGCTCTGCGAAGCCTGGAATATCGCATTGTTTGCGCGAACAGCATGTTCACCAACCAGTTTTACGGCTTTCGGGACATCGAGCTCACCGGCAGCCGCAATCAGCGCCTTTTTCAGTTCCGCGCTGATCATCGCAACGGCAATCCCGCTGGCTACTTCGCCCGCGTTGTAACCGCCCATCCCGTCAGCAAGAACCGCCAACCCCACCGCCGCATCCGCGGCAATGCTGTCTTCGTTGTGCGAGCGCACCATGCCCGAATGGGTCGCGGTTGCAATTTCGATCACGTTGGTCAAATCAGCCATAACTGTCTCAGGATGCCGCAGGCTTGGCTGCGGTCATGGTGCCCAAGCACAATCGGATGGCCTTCGCCATCTGCTCGCCGGTCTGGTAACGCTGCTCCGGGTCCTTGGCCAGCGCCTTGTTGATCACCGCTGCAACACAGGTCGGCAGGTCGGGATTCACTGTGCGTATGTCTGCGTGCGGCTCATTGGCGATCTTGAACATCAGTTGCGCCATGGATTCACCGGTAAACGGGAGGGTGCCGCTCAGCATCTGGTAAAGCATCACGCCCAGCGAAAACAGATCCGAGCGCCCTTCCACCTTCTTGCCCGCAAGCTGCTCGGGAGACATGTAAGACGGGGTGCCGAGAACCATGCCGGTCTTGGTCTTGGAAGAGTCAGTCACGCGTGCAATACCGAAGTCCGTAACCTTGGGCGTGTCGCTCTCCGGTTCGTACATGATGTTCGCCGGCTTGATGTCGCGATGCACGACATTCTGCTGGTGCGCGTACCCAAGGGCTTCAGCCACCCTAGCCACAATCGACATCACTTGCGCCGCCGGCAGCAGGGCATCCTTCTTCGTGTAGGGTGCCAGATCGCGCCCCTTGAGGAACTCCATCGCGATGTAGGCCAGATCGTGCTCTTCGCCGGCGTCGTAGATGGTGACGATGTTGGGGTGCGTCAGCCGGCCTGCAGTTTCCGCCTCGCGGAAAAACCGTTCCTTGACCTCGACCAGCTCGTCACCCTCAAACTCCTGCGACAGCGCCATGGTCTTGATTGCGACGACGCGACCGATCTTCGGATCTTTGCCAAGATATACAACACCCATGGCACCCTTGCCCAGTTCCTTTTCGACTTGGTAACGGCCGAGCATGGGTTTCTCCATGCCGCCGCCCTCCAGCAGCACCGTGCCGCCCGGATGGCCCTGCGCACCGCCGAGGATGACTGTCTCCGACAAGGCCTTCGCCCGCGTCAGCCGCTGCTCGAGGTCACGGAACTTCGGATTGAATTCCGCCATGTAGCGAAACACGGATTCCGCCTTGTTGAATTGCCGTTTGCGCTCGAAGTCCAGTGCAAGACTGTAGAGATTCTCCATCACCGGATCGGTCAGCGGACATTGACGGAACTTGTCCCAAGCCAGATCCAGCTGTCCTTGGGCCTGATACGCGATCCCCAGCATGCGGTTCGACTCCGCTGACTCCGCATCTGATTTTTCCTTGCCACGCTCAGTGACAAGAAAACGCTTCGTAGTTAATGCGGCGTAACCAATCGCCAGCAGCGCGGTTGATCCCATCAACTGGATCCACATCAGTTGCGACACCATCAGACCAAAGTGCGTGGCAACCAACGCAATGCCGATGCCGATGCTAACGACCGCGGCTACACCGGCCTTGAGTCGCGGTAGCACCATGATCAAATACAGCGCGACCGCGAGAAACACACCGGCCTGAACCCAGATACCCCAGGAAGGCGTAATGAAAAAATGCTCGCCGAGAATGCTCGATACCGTGTGCGCCAGCGTCATCACCGGAGCGGTGGCGGGCGATACCGGCGTGACCTGGGCCGTGCCCAGCCCAGCCGCCGTCGCGCCGATCAGGACAATCTTGTCCTGATACTTTGATGCGGGAACCTTGCCGCTGATCACATCGAAGAAGGAATCCACCGGAAATGGCGGCCGACCGTCACGGTCTGCGTAAAAGAACGTGTGCATGCGCAGTTCTTCATCGGTTCGAACACGCAGTTTGCCCACCTGCAGTGCTTCACCCCAGACCGGTTTGATATCGGCGATGCCAAGATTCAGGCTGCGCGCCGCAATCTGCACTGACAGCGCAGGAAATACACGGTCGTAATAGCGAATCAGCAGCGGCTCCGCACGAACCGCGCCGTCAACGTCGTTATCGGCATTCAGGTGACCGATTCCGGGTTGTGCAGCCCCCAATTCGGCAATCGGGTAGATCGGCAGGATGCCCGGCGGAGGCAACAACTCCCCGGCACCGGCAAGGGCGGTACTGTTGGCGCTGACATAGGCCGGCAGGGGTTTGTCGGGATTGCCCTGCGGTTCGGCCAGTTGCTGGAACACCATCGGCAACACGACATTGCCAGCACCCTGGATGCTGCTGGCGAGTTTCCTGTCGGTATTCAAAGCCTGCTCCGCTTCTGCAAGCAAGGCAGCCACCCTCGCTTGGGCATCCGCCGCCGCAGACGCTTTGCCTGCATCCGTCGCGGATTCGATTTCCTTTTGCAGAACAAGCAGCTTTTCGATGTATGTAAGCCCGGCATCCCGCTGAGGCTCAAAAAAGAACGTGGTATTGGCGATGACCTTCGCTTTGGCACCACCCAGAAGGTCAATCATTCGCGCATGGACATCACGCGACCACGGCCACCGCCCGATATTGGCGATGCTGGCATCATCAATGGCAATTATTGCAATGCGATCCGATGGGGAGCGCGACGCGGCTTTTACCCCGAGATCATATGCCTTGCGCTCCAGACTCTGGATCAGGTCCCCGCGCGCGGCAACCAGCATCACGATGGCCACCAGAACCCCGAGAAACCAGTCGGCCTTCCAGAAACTCAGCTTTTTCATCCCTAATGCGCCCCGGTCCGCGTTGTTTTTATGTTTCGGCTGAATGGCTTAACGACGGAATTTCAAAGATTTTACGATATTCCTCCCAAAAAGTTTTGTTTTTTTAGGTACTTAGTGCAAAACATCACACATCATTCGGACTTCCCCGACTACCGGTGCCTGTGCACCGACGAACGTAAAGCATGTTCTTGGCAACAGTCACTCCAACACCGCGAAATCATAAAAATATTTAATAAAAACAAATATTTACAAAACAAAAAGGGCCACGCCGCAGCGTGACCCCGAATTCACAAAAACAGATTTCGTCTGGTCAGGTACCGAGCAGGGCTCCCTTCGCCAGGCCGTTGGTACGCGCAAAATCTCCACCCGACAGCTTCTTGCCGTCCTCGCCGCGCGCGCGCAGCACCTCGATGAATCCGCCCTGTGCCGTAACCTTGAAACTGCCGTCGGTCACTTCGGCAACTTCACCGATTTTGCCGACCACGTCGCCAAATCTGCGGAACAACTGTTTGCGTGCATCAAAAATCTGCACTTTCTTGCCGTTCAGGGTGGTCCATGCGCCCGGCGCCGGATTGGTGCCACGAATCAGGTTGTAGACAAAATCAACGTGGTTAGCCCATTGGATGTGTGCCTCACCGGCACGGCACCAGCCTTCGTAACTGGCTTGCGACTCATCCTGTACCGTTTCGGTATGTTTCCCGGCAAAGACCAGATCGGC
>Ga0114980_10002244_pt1 | contig 13736 bp, 8 predicted proteins | sample S_140806_EF_Meta_FD_87018 | JGI IMG/M metagenome (GOLD analysis project Ga0114980, IMG submission 87018) | Freshwater microbial communities from Lake Simoncouche, Canada to study carbon cycling - S_140806_EF_MetaG | ecosystem: Environmental > Aquatic > Freshwater > Lake | place: Lake...
TCCAGGCGAGCTGGAAGGCGATGAAGGTCTTGCCCGTGCCGGTGGCCAGCGTGAGCAGGATGCGGTCGCGCCTGGCGCCGATGGCTTCCAGCACGCGGGCGATGGCGATCTCCTGGTAGTAGCGCCCCTGCCAGGTGCCGCCCTTGTCCTCGAAGGGAATGGCTGCAAAGCGTTCGCGCCACACTGCGGCCGCGGCTTCGGCCAGCGCGAAGGTTTGCGCCCACAACGCCTCGGGCCCCGGAAAGCCCGGCACGTCGCCCTCGGCGCCGGTGGCCATGTCGATGCCGTAGACCGTCTGCCCGTTGGTGCTGTAGGTGAAGCGCACCGCAAGCTTCGCGGCATAGCTCTTGGCCTGTGCGACGCCCTCGGTGTGCGGCCGGTCCCAGGCCTTGGCTTCCACCACCGCGAGCTTGGTGTTTCGGTAGACGAGCACGTAGTCGGCGATCTCGGCGCGCGCGCGGCGCCCTTGCCCTACTCCACCGGCACCGCCCGCGCCGGGCTGCAGGCGCCCGAGCGTGATGCCGTGCTCGCGCAGCACCCGGCTGCCCTCGACCACGCCCCAGCCAGCGGCCCTGAGCGCGGGGTCGATGTGCTCGGCGCGGGTTTCGGCTTCGTTCATGGGGTGGGGGCTTGCCGTAGACTGCCGCTCAAGTGGATTGGGAGTGCCCGGTCGGCGCTACAGCCTCGGTGAGGGACACCGGGGCTTTTCGCTTTCTGAGGCCATGCAAAGGGCCTTCGATCAAGACCCGATCAAGAAACCGCCAGCGACCGCGGTTTGCGATTAAATGCGCAAGGCATTGATTTTCATGGACTTTTTGGCCTTGGCGGGGCTCCCGGCCGGCCTGCGATAAAGCAAGCCCCGCGAAGTCGACCCTTGGCTTCAGCATGCGCTCAGGCCCAGAACGGCAGGTAGCGCGCATAGCGGTTCGAGGTCGAGCCCGACTCATCGAGCTTGACCAGCCCGGCCTCGCGGGCCGCCGTGATGACCTGCGACACCAGGGCGACCTTGCCTTCGGCGAGCCGAAATCGCTCACGCAGTGTTTGGTTCGACATCTTGCGGTTGCTCACGTACTGCAGGCAACAGTGCTGGTAACACGCCCGCACCCGGTCATTGCGGCTCATGTCCGCGAACTCCTGGTGGGCAAAGAGCACTGCGGTCGTCCGCAGTGCGCCCGCACGGAAATCCGGTGCGGGCAGTTGGAAGACCTCCGCCGCATCCACCACTTTGTCGACGCCGCTACCTTTCTCCTCGCAGATGCGCAGCCGACGCATCAGGTCGGCCAGCCGCTCGTTGCGTGACCGGTATTCGTCGATGAAGCGCTCCACCTGGATCGGCGGCACACCGGGGTTGGAAATCTCCACGCGGTCGTCGTACATCTCGATCATCACCGAGGCGCCGTCGATGCCAAAGTCCTGGTGCACGAGCGCGTTGGCGATCAACTCGCGCAGCGCCTGCTTCGGGAACATCTTCACCTCGTCGCGCACCGCTTCCTCGACGAAGCGGTTTCGGGGGGCGGCGGCATGCACGAACTCGAGCAAGCCCTCGAAGCCAACCGCGTAGCCTTTCACACCGGGCTTGTCTTCACGCGTGTGGAGCTTGTTCACGCCGTCGTAGATGACCACCCGCGGCGCCTTGCGTGCGACATCGGGTGGAAACGCATCGAGCCGCTTCGCCAGGAGCAGCGCCGCCAGCTTGGACACCCGCCAGCCGGTGGCCGTGCGGTCGATCAACCGCTCCCCTGCCAGCTTGTCCAGCACCGCGTCACGATGGGTCGGGTAGGGCTGCCCCAACAGATCGAAGAAGCCCTGGGTGTCCAGCAGGGCAATGACGCCATCGGCATCGACATCCTCCGCGGCAGTCTCCTGCAACCAGTCGCCCTGACCTTCGGAGAAGATCGCGCGAAGGCGATCCTGCGTCATCGGCACGAGGTCTTCGCCGGCGCGCATGAGGTATGCGCCATCGAAGTCCACGGCTTGTCCTCGCGCCCGGGCGGGTACCGTGATCACCAGCACCCGCCCGTCCGGGGTCTGTAGTTCGGTCGCCTCGATGCGCATGCGCAGCTTCTCGACAACGCGCGCCTTCAGGTCATTCAGGTGCGCCACGGCCGAAAACGCTTTCGAGCCGACGATCCGTCGCGGGGCCTTGTCGGTCACCCCCAGCACCAGATGCCCGCCACCCTCGTTGGCCAGGGCCGCGCAGTACCGCATCAGCTTGGTCGTGTCGAACTGCTGCTTGGCCTCCTTGAATTCGAGGCACTCGCTCTCGGCCGGGGCCGTAAGCCAGCGGTTCAGGGTGTTGAGGGTGATCATTGCCCGTGCCGTTCAGAGCGCGCCGCTGAAGGCATGGTGGAGGAGGGATTGTTTGAGTTCGTCGAGGGCGGCGAGCTTGCGCTGGTACAAGTCCTCCAGTTGGCTTGAATCTTCAGCAAGCACATCGAGCCGCGACGCGATCAACCGCTGCTCAGCGACATCTGATGGGAAGGAGATCTCGATACGCTTGAGCAGGCTCGCCTTAATACCTTGAGCAGTGGCGCCCGTGGCCTGCGCGTGAATCTTGGCTTGGACGGGCGCCGAAAGCAGAAGGTACTTGAAGAACGTACTGCCGAGTACCTTGCTATCGACTTGCATGATGATGACGCGCTGCGCGAAAACCACACGTTCGTCGGTATCGAGTTGAGCCACATGTCCCAGTGGGGCTTCCGTCGTAAACAGCACATCGCCGACCTTCGGAATGCCGCGCGTCATCCAGTCATCGTAAGAATCGGGCGCAACAAACTCCATCGGTTCCCGTTGAACAAAACCTCTCTTCACATTCTTCGCGGTTATGAGGCGCACCCCCTCACTTGTCTTCTCTGGCGTTCGTCCACGGTAGTCAATGAATCGTACGTGCTGCTCGATTGGTGCTGATTCCCAGCCCACTTTGTGGTCAGAAAACACACTGGCGAGGTAGTCGTCAAAAACCTCCCGCGCATTCTGCAGATTCCTCTCCGCATGGGCCTTGGCGGTGGCGATGCCCTCGAAGGCTTCGTCGAGGATGGCGACGATGCGGCGCTGCTCACTCCGTGAAGGAAGCGGTGCTGGGTAGGCCTCAATGAACTCCTTGGCTACACGCTTGTGCCCAACGGCGCCCGTCATCGAACGCGCACCTTCTTCGAGAAAGCTCGGGCGAGCAAGGTAGTAGTAGAGAAACTCAGCTTCGAGGTCGGGGCCCGGCCGCAACACAATGAACTCGCTGGAACCGAAGCCGATCCCGTTCACGAGCCCGCGAGCGACTCCGAGTTTCCCGTTCTCGAAGCACGGCGTGATCTTCGCGAGTAAGACATCGCCGTCGGCGAAGTACGTGTAGCTGCCGCTGACCTCACCAAGTGCTCGGGTGCGCGTGGGGATAAGGGCCTTGACTCCTATGCCCAAGTCCTCCATCGGAACAAAGGACACCGGATCGGTATCGCGCAATTTGGATCTCGCCTCGGCCTTGGGCGGCTTGATCGTGCAAAGCTCGCCAAGCGAGCGAACGCCCCAGCCTTCGCTCACGCCAACAACCCCCGAATCCCGCTCAACACCTCGGCCGCTTCGGCATCCAGCGCCTCGATCTCGTCCAGGATCTCCTGCGGCGTGCGCATTACCACTTCGCCCCCGCCGTTGGGGTTCTTCACCGACAGATCCCAGGTGGCGGCGTCGATGTCGGCCACGTCCACGGCCCAGCTCTGCTTCGTTGCCGCAAAGGTCTGCTGCTGCGCGATGAAGTCGGCCAGATCGTCGTCGTTCAGCGGGTTGGTCTTGCCCAGGCTGCGCCCGGGGTCGAGCTGGTAGAACCAGACGCGGCGCGTGGGCGCGCCCTTCTCGAAGAACAGCACCACGGTCTTCACGCCCGCGCCCTGGAAGGTGCCGCTCGGGCAGTCCAGCACGGTGTGCAGGTTGCAGCTTTCCAGCAGCAGCTTGCGCAAGGAGGTGCTCGCGTTGTCGGTGTTGCTCAGGAACGTGTTCTTGATGACGATGGCCGCGCGCCCGCCGGCGCGCAAGGCCTTGATGAAGTGCTGCAAGAAGAGGAAGGCCGTCTCGCCAGTCTTGATCGGGAAGTTCTGCTGGACCTCCTTGCGCTCCTTGCCGCCGAAGGGCGGGTTGGCGAGGATGACGTCGTAACGGTCGCGGTCCTGGATGTCGTTGAGGTTCTCGCCCAGCGTGTTGGTGTGGACGATGTTCGGCGCCTCGATCCCGTGCAGGATCATGTTCATCACGCCGATCACGTAGGCCAAGCTCTTCTTCTCACGCCCGTAGAAGGTGCGCGTTTGCAGCGTGGCCAGATCGTCGGTGGTGGCGGCCTTGGCGCTCAGGAATTCGAAGGCCTCGCACAGAAAGCCGGCCGAGCCGCACGCGCCGTCGTAGATGCGCTCGCCGATCTTCGGGTCCAGCACGCGGATCATGACGCGGATCAGCGGGCGCGGCGTGTAGTACTCGCCGCCGTTGCGCCCGGCGTTGCCCATGTTCTTGATCTTGGCTTCGTACAGGTGCGAGAGCTCGTGCTTCTCGGTCTGCGAGCGAAAGCGCAGCTCGTCCACCAGATCGATCACGTCGCGCAGGTTGTAGCCGCTCTGGATCTTGTTCTTGATCTCGCCGAACACCTCGCCGATCTTGTACTCGATGGTGTTCGGGCCACTGGCGCGCTGCTTGAAGCCGGCGAGGTACGGGAACAGCGAGGTGTTGACGAAGTCGCGCAGGTCGTCACCGGTAAAGGCGGTGTGGTGGTCCAGCCGGCCCTCGGCGTTCTTCGGCGCGGCCCAGCGTTCCCATCTGAAAGGCTCGGCCAGGATGAAGCTGTAGGCCCGGCCTTCAAGCTCGGCTTCAGCGGCGCGGTCAGCCTCCAGTGCGTCGAGGTATTTCAGGAACAGCAGCCAGGACGACTGCTCGGTGTAGTCCAGCTCGCTGGTGCAGCCGGCATCCTTGTGCAGGATGTCGTCGATGTTCTTGAAGGTCTGTTCAAACATGCCGTCCCTGTGCGTCTGGGCCCGCGATGGGGCTGTCTGTTTGCCGGGGATTATTGCGGCGAGGGGAGTGGGCTACTTCCCAATGCAGAACTTCCCGAAGATCTCCCCCAGCAGATCGTCCGCCGTGAACACGCCAGTGATCTCGCCCAGGGCCTGGTGGGCCAGGCGCAGTTCTTCGGCCAGCAGGTCCAGTGCGGGGGCGGGTGATGAAAGGTGCACTTGCGCGGCTTCAAGGTGCTGCGCACTGCGCTGCAGGGCCTGCACGTGCCGGGCGCGGGCGATGAAGACGCCTTCGGGCGCGGCCTGCCAGCCGGCGGCTTGCAGCAGCGCCTGGCGCAGGGCCTGCAGGCCTTGGCCGGTGCGGGCCGACAGGGCAAGGCGTTCAGGTGAGGCGCCCTCTGCGGGTGTCACGGACACCGCGAGTGCCCTGTACTCGTGCGGCGCAGCAGCCTCGTCCATGTGGCCGGCGCTTCCTTGGCCCACCGCATCTGCTTTGTTCCACACGTGGATCACGGCCACGCCCGACGGGAGGCTGGCGGCGATCTCGCGCTCGCCGGCGTCGTAGGCCGCGTCCTGCCCGGCGCGCGTCAGGTCGTGCAGGAAGAGCACGCAGTCCGCCGTGCGGATGGCCTCCCAGCTTCGGCCTATACCGATGCGCTCCACCTCGTCCGCCGCCTGCTCGTCGCGGCGCAGGCCGGCGGTGTCGGTCACGTGCACGGGCACGCCTTCGATCTGGATGGACTGGCTGACGCGGTCGCGCGTGGTTCCGGGGATGGGGGTGACGATGGCCAGCTCCGCCCCAGCCAAGGCGTTGAGCAGGCTGCTCTTGCCCACGTTGGGCTGGCCAGCGATCACCACGCGCAGGCCTTCTCTCAGCAGGGCGCCCTGGCGCGCAGCGGCCAGCACCCCTGTCAGATCGGCCTGAATGGCCTGCAACTGCCCCTGGGCGTCGGCCTGCTGCAGGAAGTCAATCTCCTCCTCGGGGAAGTCCAGCGTGGCCTCCACCAAGGTGCGCAGGCGCACCACGCGCGCGCCCAGCGCGTCCACACGCTGAGAAAACGCTCCCTCCAGCGCCCGGCCGGCCGAGCGTGCGGCAGCCTCTGTGCTGGCGTCAATCAGGTCGGCCACGGCCTCAGCTTGGGCCAGGTCGAGCTTGTCGTTGAGGAAGGCGCGCTCGGTGAACTCACCCGGCGCGGCCAGGCGCAGCCCCGCGGCGCGGGGTTGGCCGGTGGCTAGGTTCACTTCGGCAGCCGCTTGCAGGCAACGCGCCAGCAGCAGTTGCAGCACCACCGGCCCGCCGTGAGCCTGCAACTCCAGCACGTCTTCGCCTGTGTAGGAGTGCGGCGCAGGGAAGAAGATGGCCAGACCACGGTCGATGGCCTGGCATTGCTCGTCCAGGAAGGGCAGCAGGGTGGCCTGCCTCGGCGCAAGTGAGCGCCTGCAAACCGCTTGAATCAGCCCTGTGAGATCCGGCCCCGACACCCGCACGATGCCCACCGCCCCGCGCCCGCTGGCGGTGGCGATGGCCACGATGGGGGCGTTGCGGTCAGCCAGCATGGTGAGGGCCTGGTGCCGTCAGGTGCGCCAGCCCAGCTGCACCGGACGGTTCCCTGCCGGCTGCTCGGCTACTTGCCCAGCACCCCCAGCCGCTTGTTGATGAACCACTGCTGCGCGATGGACAGGATGTTGTTCGTCAGCCAGTACAGCACCAGGCCGGCCGGGAAGAAGAAGAACATGAAGGAGAAAGCCAGCGGCATGATCCACATGAGCTTGGCCTGCAACGGGTCCGGCGGGGTGGGGTTGAGCCAGGTCTGCACCAGGCTGGAGGCCGTCATCAGCAGCGGCAGGATGAACCAGGGGTCCTTCACGGCCAGGTCGGTGATCCAGCCGATCCACGGCGCCTGGCGCATCTCCACGCTGGACAGCAGCACCCAGTAAAGCGCGATGAAGAACGGCATCTGCGCCACGATGGGCAGGCAGCCGCCCAGCGGGTTGACCTTCTCCTCGCGGTACATGCGCATCATTTCCTGCTGCATCTGCTGCGGCTTGTCCTTCAAGCGCTCGCGCATCTCCATCACGCGCGGGTTGATGGCCTTCATCTTGGCCATGGACTTGTAGGCGCTGGCGTTGAGCCAGTAGAAGGCCGCCTTCAGGAGGAAGACCAGCGCCACGATGGCCCAGCCCCAGTTGCCCAGCATGGAGTTCAGCTTGTCCAGCAACCAGAACAGCGGCTTGGCCAGCACGGTGAACCAGCCGTAGTCCTTCACCAGTTCAAGCCCGGGGGAGAGTGCGGCCAGCTTGTGTTCTTCCTGCGGGCCGGCAAACAGGCGGGACTCAAACGCCTTGCTCGCGCCCGGCGCCACCTCGCCCAGCGGCACCACCATGGCGATGCTGAAGTGGTTGTCGGCCACCTTGGCCGAGCGGAACTCGCGCTGCACCTTTTCTGGCAGCAACCAGGCCGAGGCAAAGTAGTGCTGCACCATGGCCACCCAGCCGTTGTCAGCGGCCTTGTCGTGGCTGGCCTTGCCCTTGTCGATGTCTTTGAACTCCACCTTGCTGAACTTGCTGGCGTCCGTATAGACCGCCGGCCCGGTAAAGGTGAAGTAGAAAGACGACTCACCCTCGGGCGGGTTGCCGTCACGCGCCAGCTGCAGGTAGAGCTGCGGGCTCACCGCGGCGCTGCCCTCGTTGAACACCTCATGCTTGACGCCTACCACGTAGTCGCCACGCTTGAAGGTGTAGGTCTTGACCAGGCGCCGGCCGTCGATGGCGGGCGATTCCAACTTCAGCTCGATCTGTACCGCGCCATCGGCCAGCGTGCGCTCGGTGGTCAGTACCTTCATCGCCGTCAGGTGGTTAGGCAATTGCACGCCCGCCTGGCTGGTGATGAGGCCCGTCTGCGCCAGGTACAGGCGCTTGGCGCTTTGGTCGAAGATCCGCACGTTGCGCGACGTGTCGTTCTGGTCGGTGTGCTTGAGCAGCTCGAGCTGAACGATGCTGCCGCCCACGGTGTCGATGGTGGCCTTGACCACATCCGTGGTGATGACCACCTTCTCGGCCACCACCACGGGCGCATTGGGCACCGCGGCAGACCCTGCAGCCGTACCGGCCACGCTGGCTGCGGGCACACCGGCAGGTGTTGGCGCCGCAGCCGCAGGTGTGGGCAAGGCAGCCGGTACGCCTGCGGGGGCTGGAGCAGACGCGGGCGGCGCAGAGGCGACCGGCTTGGCCACCGGGGCACCAAAGATGGAGGGCTGTCCGGTGTGCTTGTTCCAGGCATCCCACAGCAGCACCAGCGACATCGTGAAAACCACCCACAACAGGGTGCGGCGCATATCGGTCATGGCAAGGGTTCCTGAGGAGACAACGGGGAAGATTCGGGGGGTCTGTTGGCGGGCGCCGGTTCGGTGGGTTGGCCGCGGCCGGTCAAGCCAAGGCGGCTGAAGAGGGCGGGGGGCTGAACGGGCACATCATCACATCCGCCCGCACACCAGGGATGACACCGCAACAACCGGCCGGCCGCCAGCGTAGCGCCGGCGATTGCACCATGTCTTTCCAGGGCTGTAAGGGCGTACTGCGAGCAGGTGGGTTCAAAACGACATGCATTGCCCAGCCAGGGCTTGAGCAGCAAGCGATAGGCATTGACGACCAACAGCAGGCCCTGCCGCGGCGCGTCCAGCAGCGCTTGCACGAGTGGCCTGGTATCGAGCCTCATGGCGCAACAGCCCCCGGCAGAGCGGCATCAATCTTGGTAGGAGCAGGATGACCACCCGTGCTCATGCCTTGGGATGGGGCCTTTGAACCCGGATGACTCGCAGCCTTCACCAACAACCGGTCAAGCTCCTGCCGCACCACAGCGCGCAGCGCGTCTGAGGCAGCAGAAGGGTACTGGGCGACGGCAAACGGCTGACGCATCCGAACCAACCACATACCGCCAGGCAGTGCCAATTCCACCCTCCCGGCGGCAGCATAGACCTGCCGCTTGATCAAGTTGCGAGTGACCGCACGGCGCGCGTGTCGCTTGGGGACCACACATCCCAGCCACCTGGGAAACCCCTTGTCGGGGCTTTCCTGTTGAGGGATTTCCCCAGAGTCTTCCACAGCCTGTGGACAGACGTCTTGACGCCCTGTGGATAACTCAGGCGGTGTGCATTTCTTTCGGGCGTAAGCAGGCCGCACAGGGTTCTCCACCAGATGGTGAATCGCGAAGTGTGCGCTTCTGAACGCTGGCGGCACTGCCAGCAGCCGCTTGAAATCGGCGGCCTGGATCAGACGGCCGATCATGTGGTGTCAAGGTTCTGCGTCGAGACCGTCTGCCTGGGCAGACGCTTCAGCACGAGACTCCGAACACCGGGGCCGCGGATCGCTGTGACGCAGAGGCAGGCCTGTCAGGGCCTGTCAGACCTGGGAAAGACGCTTGCGCCCCTTGGCGCGGCGGGCGTTGATGACTGCCCGGCCGCCGCGGGTCTTCATGCGCACCAAGAAGCCATGCGTGCGGGCCCGGCGGGTCTTGGAGGGTTGGTAGGTACGCTTCATGGCCATGATGGACTCGGCACTTCTTTAAAAAAGATGGGACAGACCCGAAATTCGGGAAACCAGCGATCATATCCAAAAACCCTTGTCTCTCAAACACTTGCACCATGTTCCGTGGCTTTGGCGGGGCATTGACGGATGAGGTGAGATTGTGGATAACTATGGTCCGAGCGGTCGAGGGAGTTCAAGTCCGGGCGCTCGCCGAGAGACTTTTCCACAAGATGACGACCGACCTCTGGACCCTGGGCTGCGAACGCCTGGCCACCGAACTGCCAGCGCAGCAGTTCAACACATGGATACGCCCCCTACCCGCTGCCCAGGTCACCCTGGCCGAGGACGGCTCGGGCGTGCATGTGGCCTTGCGTGCGCCCAACCGCTTCATCCTCGACTGGATTCGCAACCAGTACGCAGGCCTGATCGAGAGCGTGCTGGCCGACCTGGCTCAAAAGCCTGTTCGGCTGGAACTGAGCTTAGCCCCGCGCGAAGCTTCCATGGCTTTGCGGGCGCCCAGCACCGCAACGTCGCTGCGCGTACCGCTGGCAGATGGTCAAGCTCAACAGGGCAGACCCGTGGCCGCCGGCACGCTGGTGGAAAGTGCGTTGTCTGCCATCGAGGGTACTCATGGCACGTCCACGGCCAACACCGCTGGCCGTGGCAGTGCGAGCCGTGAGACCCCTGCCTCACCCGCGGCCACGGTCCACAAGCTCAACAGCACCCTCACGTTTGACACCTTGGTGGCCGGCAGGGCCAACCAGATGGCGCGCACGGCAGCGCTGCATGTCGCCGGGGCGCCCGGTGTCATGTACAACCCCCTTTTCATCTACGGTGGCGTGGGCCTGGGCAAGACCCACCTGGTGCATGCCGTGGGTAATGCGCTGCTGGCTGACCGGCCTTCGGCCCGTGTGCTGTACCTGCACGCTGAACAGTTCATCAGCGACGTGGTGAAGAACTACCAGCGCAAGACCTTTGACGAGCTCAAAGCGAAGTACCACCAGCTCGACCTGTTACTGATCGACGACGTCCAGTTCTTCGCGGGCAAGGAGCGCACACAGGAGGAGTTCTTCAACGCCTTCGAGGCCTTGCTGGCCAAGCGCGCGCACATCATCATGACCAGCGACACCTACCCCAAGGGGCTCGCTGACATCGATGAACGGCTGACATCGCGCTTTGATGCCGGCCTGACCGTGGCCATCGAGCCCCCTGAGCTGGAAATGCGCGTGGCCATCCTTATCCGCAAAGCTGCAGCCGAAGGTACCCAGATGCCCGAGGACGTGGCCTTTTTCATCGCCAAGAACGTGCGTGCCAATGTGCGTGAGCTGGAAGGTGCCTTGCGCAAGGTGCTGGCTTACGCCCGCTTCTCGCACAAAGAAGTACACATCGGTCTGGCACGCGAGGCCCTGCGAGATCTGCTGTCCATCCAGAACCGGCAGATCTCGGTGGAGAACATCCAGAAAACGGTGGCTGACTTCTACAAGATCAAGGTCGCGGACATGTACTCCAAGAAGCGGCCCGCCAGCATCGCGCACCCGCGCCAGGTGGCCATGTACCTGGCCAAGGAGATGACCAAGAAGAGCCTGCCCGAAATTGGTGAGCTCTTTGGCGGGCGAGACCACACCACTGTGCTGCACGCGGTGCGCAAGGTGTCAGCGGACCGCACCAAGAACACGGAGCTGAACCAGCAATTGCACGTGCTGGAGCAGACCCTCAAGGGCTGAAGCCTTCGAGGACAAGTCTGTGGATGAAAGCAGGACAACCCGGCAGTTGTCCACAGTGCCGGGTGCTGGAACCGATTTGTCCCCAAACGCAACAGCCTCCGTACCTGAGCCATCCACAGGCCTGAAGAAGGTCTAAACCTTTGATAAATCAGCGAAAATGAGCTTATCCACAGGCGCGGCCGCTGCCTACTACGACCACCACCTTTAAAAAATTGAAAACATCATGATCGTCTTCAAGGCAGCGCAGGAACAGGTGCTCTCGGCTCTGCAATCGGTGGCGGGTATCGTCGAGCGTCGTCACACGCTGCCGGTACTGGCCAACGTGCTGATGCGCAAGCAAGGCCCCACGCTGGAACTGACCACCAGCGACCTGGAAATCCAGGTGCGCACCACAGCCGACCTGGGCGGAGAAGAAGCCACGTTCAGCACCACGGTGGGTGCGCGCAAGATGATTGACATCCTGCGCACGCTGCCGGCTGACCAGGTGGTGTCGCTCGCAGCGTCAGGCAGCAAGCTCACGCTGCAGGGTGGCAAGAGCCGGTTCACGTTGCAGACGCTGCCCAGCGAGGATTTCCCACTGGTCAATGAGTCAGTGGACTTCGGCACACCGTTCTCCATCCCCCAGAAGACGCTCAAGGGTCTGATCGACCAAGTGCACTTCGCCATGGCGGTGCACGACATCCGCTACTACTTGAACGGCATCTTGTTCATCGCCGAAGGCAAGACGCTTACGCTCGTGGCCACCGACGGCCACCGCTTGGCCTTGGCACAGTCAGCGCTGGACACCGAGGTGCCTGCACGGCAGGAGGTGATCCTGCCGCGCAAGACGGTGCTGGAGTTGCAGCGCCTGCTCAAGGCCGACACCCAGCAAGATGCCAAGGCTGCAAGCGGTGCAGACGGAGAGACCAACCAGGCTGCCGCCATCGAGATGAAGTTCGCCCACAACCAGGCCAAGTTCACTTTCTCGGGCATGGAGTTCGTCACCAAGCTGGTCGAGGGCAAGTTCCCTGACTACAACCGCGTGATCCCCAAGAACCACAAGAACAGCGTCACCCTGGGTCGGCAGCCCCTGCTGTCCAGCTTGCAGCGAGCAGCCATCCTGACCAGCGAGAAATTCAAGGGTGTGCGCGTCAACCTGGAGCCGGGCTCGCTGCGCATTGGCGCTAGCAATGCCGAGCAGGAAGAAGCCAAGGAAGAGATCGAGGTCGATTACGAAGGCGATGCCATCGACATTGGCTTCAATGTCAACTACCTCATCGATGCCCTGGGCAACATGGACGCCGAGATGGTGCGCATAGACCTTCAAGACGGCAACGCCAGCGCCCTCATCACTCTGCCTGACCGCCCGGGTTTCAAGTACGTGGTAATGCCCATGAGGATTTGACCTTTGGTCAAATCCTCATGCGGCTTTTCCATGAGCTCCCCCGCGTCCCCTCCGAGAGGGGGCTCCAGTCAGAGCGACGAGACAGAACGACCAGACCAGAGGTCCTGCCATCGCAGGCCTAGCGGAAACCCTTCATGACCGAACCAGCGCAAACGCCTGACAGCCCACAACCCGCCGACACCAGCTACGGTGAAGGCAGCATCCAGATCCTGGAAGGCCTGGAGGCCGTGCGCAAGCGCCCGGGCATGTACATCGGCGACACCTCGGATGGCACTGGCCTGCACCACCTGGTTTTCGAGGTGGTGGACAACTCGATTGATGAATCCCTGGCGGGGCACTGCGACGACATCGTCGTCACCATCCACAGCGACAACAGCATCAGCGTCACCGACAACGGCCGGGGCATTCCCACGGGCGTGAAGATGGATGACAAGCACGAGCCCAAGCGCAGTGCCGCTGAAATTGCGCTGACCGAGCTGCATGCCGGCGGCAAGTTCAACCAGAACAGCTACAAGGTCTCGGGCGGCCTGCACGGCGTGGGCGTGAGCTGCGTGAACGCGCTGAGCAAGTGGCTGCGCCTGACCGTGCGGCGCGATGGCAAGGTGCACTTCATCGAGTTTCGCAAGGGGGTGCCGCAAGACCGCCTTCTGGAGCAGCGCGAAGGCTTTGAGGTCAGCCCCATGCGCATTACCGGTGACACCGACAAGCGCGGCACCGAGGTGCACTTTCTGCCCGACGAGAGCATCTTCACCAACGTCGACTTCCACTACGACATCATTGCCAAGAAGCTGCGCGAGCTGAGCTTCCTGAACAACGGCGTCAAGATCCGCCTGGTAGACGAGCGCAACCAGAAGGAAGACACCTTCGCCTTCGCCGGTGGCGTCAAGGGTTTCGTGCAGTTCATCAACACCGGCAAGAAGGTGCTGCACCCCACGATCTTTGGTGCCATTGGCGAGAAGGTCAGCGACCAGGGCACCACCATCACAACCGATGTGGCGATGCAGTGGAACGATGGCTACAGCGAGAACGTGCTGTGCTTCACCAACAACATCCCGCAGCGTGACGGTGGCACCCATCTCACCGGCTTGCGCGCAGCAATGACGCGCGTGATCAACAAGTACA
>Ga0114980_10002245_pt1 | contig 13721 bp, 11 predicted proteins | sample S_140806_EF_Meta_FD_87018 | JGI IMG/M metagenome (GOLD analysis project Ga0114980, IMG submission 87018) | Freshwater microbial communities from Lake Simoncouche, Canada to study carbon cycling - S_140806_EF_MetaG | ecosystem: Environmental > Aquatic > Freshwater > Lake | place: Lake...
CGAAACTGGAGTTCTAATCGATGGTGCAGGCAATCCACTAGCCCCTGGGTTGGCATGGCATGATCCACGCGGAATTACCGAACCGATTCTGAAAGAACTCGGTGATTTTGAATTTCGAGCACGTGCAGGTGCGCTGTTAAATGAAATCGCTTCCATTTCAAAGACTCTCTGGCTGAATAAGAATTTCCCAGAATCAAAGAAGGCTAAACATTTTCTATCAGCTCCTGAATGGGTGGCATATTCCTTGGGCGCGGAAATCGTAAATGAGCTCTCACTCGTTAGCCGCACTGGATTCTTTGATGTGGAATCTCGCAAGCCTTGGGAAGAAGCGATTGCTTTAGTAGGTGGCGGTAAAGATTATTTGGCAAGGCTTGTTGTTGCAGGTGAGCCAATCGGTATCGTTAATAATCAAGCGCCAGAAAATCTGCGCGGTGCGGTAATTACAATTGCTGGACACGATCATTTCACTGCTGCTTACTATTGCGGTGCAATCAATGAAGGCTCACTCGTTGATTCAATGGGAACGGCAGAAGCTTTATTAAGAACTTTTAAAGCGCCCTTAACAAGAGAGGCCATCGCCGAATTAGCGGCTGCAAATGTTGGCTTAAGTTGTTCGGTAATTGCCGATCATTACACCTTGCTGGGCGCACTACCAACGGGATTAACGCTCGAACGTGCTTGTGCACTGGTCGGTGTTGCAACACGTGAAGAGAAGATCGCACTTGGCGAAGCCGCGCTAAAGATCGACCCAAGTGCAAGTGCGATGCGCGTTGTAAATGATTATCACGGCTTATCTGTTACTAATTTGGATGACGCGGTTTCACCAGCAGCACTTTTTCGCGCGACCGTGGAACATTTAGTCGATGACTCATCTGAAATGGTTGCCCTAATTGAGAAATTTACTGGCAAGGCACAGAACGTTGTGATTGCCGGTGGTTGGATTAAGAATCCAGCAATCGCAGCAGCTAAAGAAAAACAATATGGAACTTTTAGAGTCTCTGATGCAACAGAGGCAGGAGCCACAGGGGCCGCAGAATTTGCGGGAATTGCAGCCGGAATTTTCCAGCTAAAAAATAGTTAACTTACTTATATTGCTCGAGTGTCCAAGCGCGCACACCACCGGCAACACCTGCAGCATTTGGAACGATCACAACTTCATCTCCCATGCGATCTAAATCAGCTTGGCGAATGCAACGTGCATTTCCGCCGCCGATATAAAGACGATCCCACATAAATACTGGGCGCAGTTCATCGACCATGGCACGAATTCGGCGAGACCAAAACGCATTACCTAAACGACGACGTTCGTGTTCGCCAATCCAAGTGTCATATGTCGTGGCACGACGCACAGGTGCATGTGAGAATTCAATGTGAGGCGAAAGTGATCCACCATAAAAAATTGCAAAGCCAAGTCCGGTACCCAAAGTAATTACAACTTCATAACCTGAACCAGAAATAATTCCGGCACCGTGTACTTCGGCATCATTTAATACGCGGGTTGGCATTGCTAACTTCTTGCCGAGCGCGCTTTGCATATCAAAACCACTCCATTGCTCTTGCAGCTCTGGATCAATACGAGTGCGTGGACCGCTCTTGGTCATGTAATGAGGTGTTGAAATAACAACGCCGTGTCGAATCATTCCGGGCATACCGATTGTTGCACGATATGTCGGAGGCAACGAATCAGAAATTCCCTTGATAGTTTCTATAAAACGCTCAGGCGAAAGTGGGTAGGGCGTTTCAACGCGGCCTGGCTTCGAATGCATGGTGCCAGATTCATCGAGAACGCAGCTCTTTAAGAACAGTCCACCGCAGTCGACCGAGAGGGTTAAGCGTTCATCGTTAGCCATTGGGCAATCTTCCCACAATAGTTAAGAAGAATAAAACCGCTATTTCCCGCGCTGACCGTAGATATTTTGATATCGGTCAAATAACTTATCAACGCTCTTTTGGTCGATTAATTGCAAGGTGCCAAGCGTCTTTGCAATCCAAGTAGTTTTTGCAACATCTTCGCACATTACAGCAGATTTAACTGCTGCGGTTGCATCTTTACCGATTGAGAAAACTCCATGATTTTTCATAATCACAGCAGAGGAACGGTGCCCTGTAAGGGTTTCCACAACACCTTTACCGATTGCATCATTTCCAATTAACGCAAAAGGTCCTAGTGGAATTTCGCCACCAAATTCATCTGCCATTGCAGTTAGTGCGCAAGGAATAGAACTGTGAATAGCGCTCCAGGCTGCCGCGTAATTTGAATGTGTATGTACAACGCCGCCAACTTCTTTCATGTGGCGGTAAATATAAGCATGCGTGTGGGTATCACTCGATGGTGAAAGATCACCTTCAAGAACATTGCCATCAAGGTCGCAGATAATCATCTGTGACGGTTGTAAATCTTCATAGCTAACACCGCTTGGTTTGATCATGAAGCGATCGCCATCTGGCATGCGTTCAGAGACGTTGCCTGCAGTCCATGCGACCAATCCATAACGTTGCAAGTCAATGTTTAATTTACAAACTTTATGGCGCAACTCTTTCTTACCGCTCATTATTTGCCTTCCGTAGATGTGAGTGCATGATCGCGAATCGCACGGAGTGAGTGCATTGCGCCATTGTGACCAAAGGATTCGTAAAGCTCGTTGTAGTGCTTATATAACTGGTCATAAACTTTGGCGTTTGCTGAAATTGGTTGGTAGCGATCTTGAGCAACGCCGCCCATGGCAGCAGCCGCACTCTGCACATCTTTATAGGCACCAGCAGCTACGGCAGCATGAATTGCTGAACCAAGCGCCGGACCTTGAGCTGATTTAATAATCGTAATTGGCATATTTAAAACGTCTGCATAAATTTGCATAACAAATTTATTCTTGATTAACCCACCCGCAGCTATGAATTCTGTGACTGGCACTCCGGATTCGTTAAATGTCTGGACAATCTTGCGCGCACCGTAAGCAGTTGACTCAACAATTGCGCGATAAATTTCTTCAGGCTTTGTTGAAAGCGTTAGCCCCATAATCAAACCGGATAGTTGATGATCAACCAAAGTTGAGCGGTTGCCACTCTGCCAATCAAGTGCCACTAATCCATGGGCTCCCACTGGTTGCGAGCTAGCTAGTTCAGATAGATAAGTATGAATATCTACGCCTTTTGCATCAGCTGCAGCGGTGTAATCCGCTGGCGCGTAATTGTTGGCAAACCATCCGAAGATATCGCCAACGCCAGATTGTCCTGCTTCATACCCAAGGGCGCCATCGATAATTCCACCATCGACTACTCCGCACATTCCGGGAACTTCGGCAAACTTTTCCGAAACCATTACGTGACAGGTTGATGTGCCCATAATCGCAACCATCTGTCCCGGATTAACTGCGTTTGCCGCAGCAGATGTTACGTGCGCATCAACATTTCCAACCGCGACTGCAATACCTTCTGGCAGACCTGTCCACTTTGCGGCCTGGGCAGTTAACTTTCCGGCGACCGCACCAAGTTGACCAATCTCGTGTTCAAGTTTTTCAGATATGAAATTTTCGAATTTAGGATTTAGTGCCGCCAAATATTCTTTGCTCGGATATTTTCCATCTTGATAAATACCTTTATATCCAGCGGTACAGATATTGCGGACATAAGTTCCGCAGAGCTGCCAAATAATCCAATCAGCAGCTTCCACCCATTTATCCATCGCGTTATAAATTTCTGGCGCATCTTCAAGGACTTGCAGCGCTTTGGCGAATTCCCATTCGGATGAGATTTTTCCGCCATATCGAGAAATCCATGGCTCTTTACGCGCATGTGCGAGTTCGGTTATGCGATCTGCGTGAGGCTGAGCCGCATGATGTTTCCATAACTTCACATAAGCATGTGGGTTATTGGCGAATTCGGCTAGTTCAGATAAAGGAGTGCCATCAGCCTTAACTGGCAATACGGTGCACGCCGTGAAATCAGTTGTAATGCCAATTACTGAATCGGGGTTAATGCCAGATTCTTTAAGTACTGCTGGGACGGTAACTTTCAAAACATCGACATAATCAGATGGAACTTGAAGCGCCCAATCCGGTGGCAACTTAGCTCCTGATGTGGGCAATACATCTTCGAGAACTGCATGGGGATATTCGTAAACCGCTGTTGCAATTTCGGCACCATCTGAAACTCGCACCAATAGCGCACGTCCAGAAAGTGTTCCGTAATCAACACCAATTACATACTTATTAGCAGCGCTATCTGACACGGGGCAGAGCCTACCGCAGAGGATATTGCTACTGCTAGAGTTGAAAAACTTTAACAAGGAGATCTGATGACTGTCGTAACAATTCTGGGTGCGGGCGGCAAAATGGGTAATCGCGTTACCAAGCCACTTCTAGATACTAAGAAATATGAACTGCGCTTCGTGGAAAAATCAGAAGCCGGTCAAGCACGAATTCGCGAGGCTGGATTGACAGTTATGGAACTAGATGAAGCGCTGAAAGGAACGGATGTTGTTATCTTCACAACTCCTGATGCTTTGGTTAGACAGATTTCAGATGAAGTAGTACCAAAACTAGATCCCGGAACAAAAATTCTTTTCTTAGATCCAGCAGCAATCGCAGCAAGCCGCGTAAAAAAGCGCGAGGACATCAGCTGTTTCGTCTGCCATCCAACACATCCACCAGTATTTAGTTTGCTCGGTGAGACGGATCCTGCAGCACGTCGGGATTACTGGGGCGGCGGACTCGCTACACAAGCGCTAGTTTTTGCAATTGCTTGGGGCACCGAAGAAGACGCTGATTTGGTAGAAACAATTGCTACAGAAATGTTTGCACCAATTAGCCAGAGCCACCGGATCACAGTTGAGCAGATGGCCTTGCTAGAGCCTGCACTTAGTGAAACTTTGATTAACGGTTGCATTGAAGTAATCACACAGGGATTGCAGAAAGTAATTGACCTTGGTGTCCCAGAAGCTGCCGCAAAAGATTTCTGCATGGGTCACCTGCAAATTAGCATCGCTCTTTTATTTGAAGAGTTGAATTGGAAGTTATCTGATGGCGCGCTAATGGCGCTCAAGAACGCACAAGGTTCACTGTTCCGCGATGATTGGGATTCCATCTTCAAACCAGAAAATGTTTTGGCAAGTGTTAAACAAATAACTGGTGGAGATAAATAGTTCCATGCGTTTAGGAATTTCTAGCTTTACCTTTCCCTGGGCGATCGGTGGAATTGACAACAATCATCCGATATCTATGACTGCTTTTGAACTTCTGGAAAAAGCTAATGCCCTTGGCGCTGAAGTTCTGCAGATTGCCGATAATTTACCAATTGGACACTTATCTAATGAAGAATTAGGTCAGTTAAGAACAATGGCGGATTCTCTCGGAATAGCACTCGAAGTTGGAACCCGCGGTATCTCAACCGCAAATCTTGCACGATTTCTCGAGATCGCAGAGATCTTGGGTTCACCGATTTTGCGCATTGTTATCGATACCAAAGAACATGAACCAACGATGGAAGAAATCAATTCGCTGCTGACGCCATTCGCAGTTCAGTTTCGAAAATTGAATATCAAATTGGCGATTGAAAATCATGATCGCTTAACTTGCGCGCAATTTAATGAAATTGTTGATCGCTTGGGTGGCGACTGGGTTGGCATTTGTTTAGACACTGTTAACTCATTGGGCGCAGTCGAAGCGCCAAATACAGTAATTCCAGCACTTGCTCCACGAGCGATTAATGTTCATATGAAAGATTTTGAAATCGTACGTAGTAATGGCCAGATGGGATTTACCGTGCAGGGCACCGCACTGGGTCAAGGCCGTCTTGATGTGCAAGGTGTGATTGCCGCTGTTGGTGGTTCAAGACGCGACATAACTTCCGTGATCGAACTTTGGACTCCGCGTCAATCAAGTTATGAAGAAACTGTTGCGCTAGAGGAAAGTTGGGCGTCACAAAGCGTGAAATTCTTACGTGCGTCGATAGGATTAAAAGCATGAACCTAACAGGACGCAAGGTTGTTGTTACAGGTGGCAGTGGAGGAATCGGATCTGCTTTAGTTGTTGGACTTAGCGAAGCTGGTGCGCACGTTTATAACTTAGATCGCAACCCAACAGAGTTCGAACTCCCTGCCCAATTTATTGAAGTTGATTTAACGAGCGAGCCAAGTCTGAAGGCGGCAATGGCGCAGATCCCTCATCTGGATGCAATTGTCATATCCGCAGGAATTCAGTTGGTCGGTGAAGATGCCCGCATAGAAGATGTTTCATTGGAAACATGGCAACGCACAATTGATATCAATTTAACTGGGGCATTTCTCTCTTTGAAATACGCTCTTCCAAAATTAGTCGCCTCCGGATCAGGATCTGCTGTTTTAATCGGTTCGCCCACCGCAATCAGTATGGAGGGCGCTGGTTATTCGTCATATGCTGCATCGAAGGCGGGAATGATGGCGCTTTCCCGTGTAATCGCGGCAGATTACAAAGATAAAGGTGTGCGTTCAAACGTTGTTATCCCAGGTGCGATGAATACACCATTGATAAAAAAGATTTGGGCTGACCCTGCCAAGCGAGCTGCTTTAGTTGCCGGCACACCTCTTGGCCGTATCGGCGAACCTATAGAACTAGTTGGTCTTGTTAATTGGCTGGTTTCAACAGAGTCATCTTTTGCAACGGGTGCTTCTTATGCAGTCGATGGCGGAATGACGGCGCGGTGAGCACCAACCACTGGCCCGACACAACGCGAGTCGAACACGGGGATTTTACATTCGATCTGGCTCGCGCTGCAGTTAGAAATGTTAGATATAAAAATGTACAAATAATTGATCTGCTTTACACCGCGATTCGTCCTTGGGATTGGTCAACTCTTGATCCTGATCAACATAGAGAAGATGTAAAGGTGACTGGCGATATCTGCGTCATCACAATAAAAGATTCGTTTGCGGGCTCACTTGATGCTCAAACTGAAATTACTATCTCAAAAGATAATAAGTTTACAGTGGCATATGAGTTGCGCGGACTTGCTGAGTATTTAGTCAATCGTTGGGGGATTTGTTTTTGTCTAAATAGCGCTGACTGGATGGGATCTACAGTTAAATCACAAGGCAATGAATACCAATTGCCAGCAGCTATTTCACCACAGCGCGTCGTGGACGGAGTTACGCAAGGGCTATTCCCCGCCGCCAATGAAATGCTTTTTGCGGCAACCGATCAACGCTCTATCAAAGTTGTTTCAACTGGCAAAATCTTAGAAGCAGAAGATCAACGAAATTGGACAGATAACACCTACAAGATTTATAGCGGTTCACTAAGCGAGCCTCGACCTTTTGTGACAAGCGCCGGGAGCCTTTGGCAACAAAGCGTGACATTTGAAATCAGCCCCCCAAATAAACAAGTACCTGATGGTTCAAAGATCGTCGTGAATGAGATCGACTCCTTGCCGAGCATTGGGCTGCAGTTCAATACCGATTCTTTGCTGCCACATGATGCGCTAAACAACGCTCTTTTCTTACTTGATATCGACCACATTCGTATTAATGAAGAGTCCTTAACCGCTCAAAAAATCAATACCGTTTCAACCAACGGTTTGATTATGGAAGCAGCCTTACTTTCTTCTCACTCCGGAGACAAACTGCACCGCGACATCGAGCACTTAAATAAGCAAATTCCGGCGGGTTCGCGAATATTGATTCAACGTGAAGGCCGGGAAATTGTTGAAATAGGTGACTTGCCCAAGAATCAATCACTTAGCTCATTCATTCCGGGAACTGATGCCTATCTAGTTGACCTACACCGCAACAAATATGAATTTGGTGAATCTATTTCTTATTCAATGGTTCCAACAGTTCATTCATCAGATACAGAAACCATCTTTAAGACGCTCTACACGCAAAGAGAGTCAATTCAATTCGCGCAAGAATTTCTGGCGCAGCAGGTATTGATATCTCCAATAACTTTTTCAACGCGTGGTAATCCCGAAACTGGTCATGCGCGTGATCAGCGCATCAACTTTGCAAATCCTGAACTGGCTCTTCGTATACGAACTATTGAAGGTGCAGCATGGACACTTGGTTCGATATTTGCCCTAGCGAGCGCCGGCGCGTATTCCGGAACATGGCACGAACTGTTCGGAGAATTTGGAATCATTTACCCCGATGGTGACGCGATTAAATTCTCACCAACATTTCACGCTTTAGCTGCACTGGGCGCACACCACACACACGAGATCACCATCGCTACATCACTAGATAACTCTTGGGTGGCATTTGAAAATCGTGAGGCGAAAAAGATTGTTGTCGCATCGCTACGGCCCTGGGCAATCGAAATTACAGCCAAAGTGCTGGCCGGGTATGAAACGATACAAAGTCTGCGCGCCAGCGAATCCGACAAGGCGAGCCAAATCATGGACTGGTGGTCATATGCTGAGACGACCCCAATTTTTTCAGGCCTACCCCTTACTTTGGCGCCCTTTGAAATTGCCATTATTCGGGGGTAGCCCTTTGATATAACGGCGTTTCTGCCGCTCGTAACGGTTGGGTAACAATCGATTTTTAACCTAAAAACCCTTTTATTGAGGGTAGACCCTATGTAGTATCGGTTGCGATTGACCCACCTATAGGAGGAAATACATATGGCAAAGCTTTTCTCACGCCGCACTGCAGCAATTGTTGCTGTAGCCGCAGCGTCAATGCTTGTGCTCTCTGCATGTTCAAAGAGCGATAGTGGCAGCGACAAAGTTGCTGTTTCACTAATTACAAAAGATCAGTCAAACCCATTCTTCGTTGCGATGATCGCAGGAGCAACTGCTAAGGCAGAAACTCTAGGAGTAGAACTAACTGTTTCATCTGGTAAAGATGAGTCAGATTACGCTGGTCAGATTTCAGCAATTGAAAATGCTATCTCTGCAAAGCACGCTGGTATCTTGATCGTTCCAGTATCAACAGAAGTTAACGCAGCAATCACTAAGGCCCGCGATGCAGGTCTATTCGTAATTGCTCTTGACACACCACCAGATCCTGCTGACATCGTCGACATCACTTTCGCAACAGATAACTGCGAAGCTGGTCGTTTGATCGGTCAATGGACAGCTAAGAAGCTTGCTGGCAAGAAGGCAACAATCGCACTTCTCGACATCTTCGATGATCGTATTGTGTCTGTTGACTACTGCCGCGACAACGGATTCCTTGATGGAATGGGAATCGATGTTAAGGATCCTAAGGTCATGGGAGACGAAGCCAAGACTGGCAAGTACTCAGGTGGCGATTACGAGATCGTTGGAAACGTAGCAACAGGTGCTAACGAAGAAGGCGGCCGTACAGGTCTTGAGAAGCTTCTTGCTAAGAACAAGAAGATCAACGTTGTTTACACAATCAACGAGCCAACAGCAATCGGTGCTTGTGCTGCAGCAGCTGCTGCTGGCGTAAAGATCGATGCAATGGTTTCTGTTGACGGTGGTGGAGCCGGTATCGGCGCTGTTAAGTCAGGTTGCATCAACGCAACTTCACAGCAGTACCCACTATTGATGGCTGACCTAGGCGTCCAGGCTATCTACGACATCGTGAAGAACGGTACAAAGCCAGCTAATTCAGAGGGCCTTGACTTCTTCAACACTGGTGTCAAGTTGATCACTGATGACCCACAAGAGGGTGTTCCATCAGAGACAACTGAATACGGTCTAGCAAACGCTTGGGGTTAATCCCAACTCTTTAGTGAATAACTAAAGAAGAGTGTTTAAAGAGGGCGGCTGCTTCGGCAGTCGCCCTCTTTAACACAATTTAGATATAAAAATTCTTAACGCAGTAGAGTTCCGTAAGGCGAATAACCCGGATTTTTAGCAAGAATGAAAGGACCACAAGTGAGTCAAGATACGGCCACATATGATGCAGCTTCGGAGTTTCAAGACCGCGCATCAGTTAGCCAGAAAGTTCAAGCAACTCTCCATAAATATCCATGGTTGAGTTCAGCGTTCGTACTTCTCTTTGCATCGATTGTCTTTAGTTTTTTCAACGAAAACTTCTTAACTCCATCTAACTTCTCACTTATCTTGCAGCAAGTTGCGATTGTTGGAGCAGTTGCTGCAGGACAAACTTTAATTATCTTGACAGCAGGTATCGACCTTTCCTGTGGCGCGATCGCAGTCTTTGCATCTATGGCTATGGCCAAATTGGTGCAAGGAACTCCCGGTGAAGGCATGCCGGTTGGCTGGTCTATCTGGTTGGCATTCCCGGTCGGATTACTTGTCGGAATGCTCGGAGGCGCAATCAATGGCTTCCTAGTTACAAAGGTAAAGCTGCCACCATTTATCGTTACCTTAGGTACTTACAACGTATTTGTTGCGCTAACTCTAACTTTGACAAAGGGAACTGTTCCTTCAATTGAGATGGATCCATTCCTATTAACTCTCGGACACTATGTAAACCTCGGTCCTTTCAAAATCACAACAGGTGTTCTATTTATGATCGCTATGTACACATTCCTAGCCTTCGTACTTCGCTACACCGGTTGGGGTCGCCACGTTTACGCAGTCGGCGACGATATTGATGCAGCACGCCTTGCAGGTATCTCCGTAAACCGCGTTTTAATGAGCGTCTATGTAGTTGCCGGTTTGATCTTCGCACTATCTGCTTGGATCGTTATCGGTCGCGTAACTGTGGCTAGCCCAAATACAGGTAGCGATTTGAACCTAGATTCAATCACTGCGGTGGTTATCGGTGGTACATCACTATTCGGTGGTCGCGGAACAATCTTCGGTTCACTCATCGGAGCGATCATCGTGGGTGTTTTCCGTAACGGGCTAACCCTTGCTGGCGTAGATCTCTACTACCAGCTCCTTGCAATCGGTCTCCTAATTATCTTCGCAGTCTCGGTTGACCAGTGGATCAGAAAGGCACGTAAATGAGTAAAGCCCCTATCCTGCAAGCAGTTGGAGTAACTAAGAATTACGGTCGTGTTATCGCACTAGATGGCGCAGATCTGGAACTCTTTCCTGGTGAAGTTCTCGCAGTAGTTGGCGATAACGGCGCCGGTAAATCAACTCTGATTAAATGTCTTTCTGGTGCCGAAACACCTGATCATGGTCAAATCATTCTCGATGGCGCGGAAGTTTCATTTAAGCGCCCGCAAGATGGTCGCCATGCTGGTATTGAAACTGTGTATCAGACACTTGCCGTTGCACCAGCTTTAGATATCGCCTCAAACCTTTACCTGGGTCGCGAAATACGTAAGAAGGGTCCACTTGGATCAATCTTCCGTATGCTCGATGGTGCTGGAATGCGCAAGGCAGCTAAGGATCACATCGCAGCCCTTGGCATCGGAACTATCCAAAATATTTCACAGGCAGTAGAAACTCTTTCCGGTGGACAGCGTCAAGCAGTTGCCGTTGCCCGCGCTGCAGCATTCGGCCAGAAAGTAATTATTCTGGATGAGCCAACTGCCGCCCTTGGTGTTCGTGAATCACGTCAGGTATTGAAGCTAATCGAATCACTTCGTGAACGCGGTATGCCAGTTATCTTGATTTCACACAATATGCCGCAGGTCTTTGAAGTTGCAGATCGCATCCAAGTACAACGCCTCGGAAAGCGCGCTGCAGTCGTTACTCCAAAGTCTCACACCATGAATGATGTTGTTGCAATCATGACTGGTGCTATGACAGTGGATAAGAAAGACCAAGCGCTTTCATCAGTTCGTTAATAGCTAGTAAAAGATTAGAAATTAAACAATGACCACTCCGGTTCATATTGAATCGGATGTGGTCATTGTTGGTTCTGGGATAGGTGGAGCCACAACTGCCTTGGCTTTAGCCAATAAGGGCGTTAAAACGCTGGTTCTAGAGCGCGGTGAGCGGATGCCGCGCGAGCCCGAGAATTGGTCGCCTTCTGAAATCTTTATGAAGACTCGCTACAAGCCCAATGAGAAATGGGTAGATGAGAGAGATAAAGAGTTTGTTCCCGGCGTTCACTACTTCGTTGGCGGCAATAGCAAGGTCTATGGCGCCTCCCTTCCCCGCTTTAGCCGCTTCGACTTCGGAGTAATGAAGCACCGAGAAGGTCTTTCACCTGCTTGGCCATTTACTTACGATGATTTAGATCCTTATTACTACAAAGCTGAAGAGTTATATCGCGTGCATGGTGATGCTCAGAATATTTATGGCAACGATCGCAAGGAACCATTTCCATATCCTGCAATGAAGCACGAACCATATGTTGAAGAACTCGGTAAGCGCCTTAGCAAAGCCGGTGTTAAGCCACATTCAAATTCCATGGGTATTGATTTAGGGCCAGGTGGAAAATGTATCCGCTGCAAAACATGCGACGGCTTTGTTTGTAAAATTGATGCCAAGAGCGATGCTGAAGTAAATGCGCTAAATCCCGCGATCGCCACCGGTCACGCAACTCTCATGACATCTGTGCAGGTAAATCGAATTATATTAAGTGCAGATGGAAAGTCAGTTAGTCATTTAGAGGCAACTTGCAAAGGTGAGCAGCTTGAGATTTATGGAAAGAAATTTGTAATTTCAGCAGGTTCTGTAAATACTGCGGCGCTATTGCTGCGATCAGGAGTTGCTAATTCCTCTGATCAAGTCGGCCGTAACTTCATGATGCATAACAACAGCCATATCGCAGCCGTTGATATGCGCCGTAAGAACGATGTTACTTTTCAGAAGACGCTCTCCTTCACCGACTGGTACTTAGATGGCGGCAAGGGTTATCCACTTGGTGCGGTTCAATTAATCGGCAAAGTACAAGGCATCATGATGAAATCTTTTGCAAAGTTAGTTCCGTTGCCGCTACTTAACTTGATTTCAGATCACAGCGTGGAATTTGTTGTCATGAGTGAAGATCTGCCGCACCCAGAAAACCGAGTAACGATCACTGAAAATGGGGCGATAAAGCTGGCTCGTAAAGCCGTTGGAATGAAGACCCATATGGAGCTACTGCGCCGGGCTAAGAAAGTTCTACGTAAAGCTGGATACCAAGCAACCTTTAGGCAACCCTTTGATATCTCCATGAACTCGCATCAATGCGGCACAACTGTGGCCGGTAACGATCCCCGCACCAGTGTTGTAGATGGCTACTGTCGCAGCCACGATCATCACAACCTTTATCTAATCGATGGTGGATTCTTTCCATCATCTGCAGCGATGAACCCGGCGCTGACAATTGCCGCGCAAGCGCTGCGGGTAGTCGCTGAATCAGATTTAGCTAAAGTTTAAGCAAGGCCTAAAACGCGCAGTAGCTCGTCATTTAAATCTTTCGCATTCACATCTGCACCCGTCCAATACTTAATGCCAATAACCGCCTGGTTTACAACCATTCCGAGTCCTTGCAGCGTTGTAGCACCGCGTTTACCCGCTTCTGTCAGGAAGTAAGTCTGAGGCGGATTAACGATTACATCTGCGGCCAGCATGCCAGGGCGAATCGAGTCAAAGTTAATATCTTGTTTTCCTTCGGTATTAACCATTCCCATGGATGTTGAATTGATTACAACCTCGGCATCTTGGGGAATCTCGTAAGTCTTATTCCATTCCACAAATTCAGCACTTGCGTTAGTTTTCTCATTTAACAAATTGGCTAGCTCTTGCCCGCGAGCCCGCGAGCGATTTACGACATAGAACTTAGTTGCTCCAGCTAGCGCTAATTCAACTGCGATGGCGCGTGCAGCACCACCAGCGCCAAGTAGAACAATTGTCTTATCCTTTGCTGGAGTTATCTCCAAAAATGATTTTAAAAATCCTTTGCCATCGGTATTTTCACCGATTAA
>Ga0114980_10002253_pt1 | contig 13680 bp, 13 predicted proteins | sample S_140806_EF_Meta_FD_87018 | JGI IMG/M metagenome (GOLD analysis project Ga0114980, IMG submission 87018) | Freshwater microbial communities from Lake Simoncouche, Canada to study carbon cycling - S_140806_EF_MetaG | ecosystem: Environmental > Aquatic > Freshwater > Lake | place: Lake...
AACATCGGACGAGGACCGCCGCCTGTCCGCCGCCCTGATGCGCGTCAACCACGTGGGCGAGGTCTGCGCGCAAGCGCTGTACCAGGCGCAGGCGCTGACAGCCCGCAGCCCGCAGTTGCGAGAACAGATGCTGGCGGCGGCGCGAGAGGAAACCGACCACCTGGCTTGGACGCAAGAGCGTCTGCGCGAACTGAAGGACCGGCCCAGTCTGTTGAACCCGCTGTGGTACGCGGGCTCTTTTGCCATTGGCCTGGTGGCTGGGCGTTTGGGTGATACGGCGAGCCTGGGCTTTGTGGTGGAGACTGAACGCCAGGTGGAGGCGCACTTGGCAAACCACCTGGAGCGCCTGCCCGCCCAGGACCTGGCTTCACGCGCCATCGTGGAGCAGATGAAGCAGGACGAGGCCCGCCACGCCGACGACGCCCTGGCCGCTGGCGCCGCCCCCGTGCCCGCGCCCGTCAAGGCGCTGATGCGGGCGGCCGCCAGTGTGATGACCACGGTGGCGCACCGGGTTTAAGAGCAGGCGCGCAACAGGGGCAGGCGCCCGCTCGAAGGCGGGATCACGTTCAAAGCCGTACCCACGCACGGCTTTGGCGCCACTTCAGCACCAAGCTACGGCAGGGGATCTCAGAAACGTCTCCAGGTCCACCCCGCCCGGGCCGACGACGATGCCGGGCTGCGTGCCGAACATCCGGCTGAAGCGCTCCAGCGCGTTGGCCGCCCCACGGGGGCGGCTGCTCTTGACCTCGATGGGCACGACCCGGGTGCCCTTGCGCAGGATGAAATCCACCTCGTCCTGTCGGTCGCGCCACCACAGCACTTCCACGCCGGGGCCTGCGGTGTTCACAAGATGAGCGCCGACGGTGGACTCCACCAAACGGCCCCAGGCCGCGCCGTCTGCGCGCGCCTGTTCGAAGGTTTGTGGCCACTGGGCGCTGACGAGGGCGCCGTTGAGCGCCTGAAGCTTGGGGCTGGCCGCGCGGCTGCGGGCCTCGTCGCCGGCAAACTTGTCCAGCCCCACCACCATCCAGGCCCCCGCCAGCAGGCGCAGGTAATGCGCCAGCGTGGTGGTATTGCCCGCATCTTGCAACTGGCCCAACATCTTCTGGTAAGAAAGCACCTGCCCTGAATAAAGGCAGCCCAGGACGAACAGCCTGCGCAGCAGCGCCGGCTTGTCGATACGCGCGAGTTGCAGCACGTCGCGCGACAAGGTGGGCTCGATGATGGCGTCCAACACGTGGCTGCGCCAACGGAACTCGTCATCAGCGAGTACGGCGGCACCTGGGTAGCCTCCGAACCAGACGTAGCGCTCGACGTCCCAACCAAAGGCGCCGTGCATCTCGGCAAAGGACCAATGCGGCACGCGGATCAGCTCAAAGCGCCCAGCCAGGCTCTCGGAAAGCCCCTGTTGCAGCAGGAACTGGGAGGAGCCCAGCAGCACGACCTGGAGCGAAGACCCGCCAAAGCCGTCCTCGTCCCACAGACGCTTGACGACCTCGGACCACCTCGGCACCTTGTGGACCTCGTCCAGCACCAGCAGGGCCGGCCCCTGCGAATTCAACCGCCGGCCCAAGGCCCACTGCTGCTCCACCCAGACGGCGTCCGGCGCAGCGGGCAGGTCCGCGGTAGCGTAATGCGTCGGCCCGGCAAAGCGGGCCATGGCCTGACGCACCAAGGTGGTCTTGCCGACCTGACGGGGGCCGGCCAATATTTGCAGGAAGCGCCGAGGCTCGGCCAGTCGGCGGGTCAGTTCCTGCGCCTGGGCGCGCTCAATCAGGCCTGTCATGGCCTCGATTCTACAAATTACTCAACCTAAAGAGAACTTTTACTCATCATGTTGAGTAAACCGTTCAAGATCAGTCCTCCACCACTTCAAAACTGGTGGTGACGTTCGCCGTCTTGGCCAGCATGATGGTGGCTGAGCAGTACTTCTCGTGCGACAGCGCCACGGCGCGCTCCACGGCAGCGGCGGGCACGCCCTTGCCCGTGACCACGAAGTGCAAGTGGATCTTGGTGAAGACCTTGGGGTCGCTGTCCGCACGCTCGGCCTGGAGCTTGACCTGGCAGCCCGTCACGGCGTGCCGGCCGCGCTTGAGGATGAGCACCACGTCATAGGCGGTGCAGCCGCCAGCGCCGGCCAGCAGCGTCTCCATGGGCCGCGGCGCGAGGTTGCGGCCGCCGCCCTCGGGCGCGCCGTCCATGTTGATCAGGTGGCCGCTGCCGGTCTCGGCCGCAAAGCCCATGCCGGTGGACGGCATCCAGTGGATGGTGCATTCCATGATTCATATTGGTGCACGTCTGGCGGCACCGGAGTTGGTGGGTTGGAGCAGGATTGTGCAGGGCTCGCTTGCTACGCGCCCCCCCCCGGGCAAGCCGATGCGGGCACGGTTCATGCTTTTGTCCCAGCGGAATTGACCTTTCGCAGGAACTGAATGCGCTGTTGAATTGCTTGTGCTGCACTGCAGCAAACCAGTGCTAGACTGACCTCAAATTGCAGTGATCGTCGGTTGAGCAGGCTCAAGCAAGCGACCGCCGAGCTTGAGCAGGCACATTGCACACCGGTTGTCTCCTCCACCTCCTCCAATGGTGGATTGACCCGGGGCCCTCACGGGCTCCGGGTCTTTTTTTTGCCTTTTCGCACGCCTGCAGGCCGCTGTGGTCCCGCTTCTATGATCTGCTGATGTCCAAGTCTTCCGCACCCCACACCCCCCAGCCCGCCGAGGCTGCGCCTCACTCTCGCAAGCCCGCGCAGCGCTCCGCGGCGGACTACCTCAAGCGCATCCTGACCGCGAAGGTCTACGACGTGGCCATCGAGTCGGCGCTGGAGCCGGCGCGGCACCTGTCGCGCCGGCTGGGCAACCAGGTGCTGCTCAAGCGCGAGGACCAGCAGCCGGTGTTCAGCTTCAAGCTGCGCGGGGCCTACAACAAGATGGCCCACCTGACGCCAGAGCAACGCGCGCGCGGCGTGATCTGCGCCTCGGCGGGCAACCACGCGCAAGGCGTGGCGCTGTCGGCGCGCAAGATGGGCTGCAAGGCCACCATCGTGATGCCCGTGACCACCCCGCGCGTGAAGATCGACGCCGTGCAGGCGCTGGGCGGCGAGGTGGTGCTGCACGGCGACAGCTATTCCGACGCCTACCAGCAGGCGCTGACGCTGCAGCAGGCACAAGGGCTGACCTTCGTGCACCCCTTTGATGACCCGGACGTGATCGCGGGCCAAGGCACGGTGGCAATGGAAATCCTGCGCCAGCACCAGGGGCCCATCGACGCCGTGTTCGTGGCCATCGGCGGCGGCGGCCTGATTTCGGGCGTGGCGGCCTACATCAAGGCGGTGCGGCCGGAGGTGCAGGTGATCGGCGTGCAGACCGTGGACTCCGACGCCATGATGCAGTCGGTGCAAAAGGGCCGGCGGGTGCAGCTGGCCGATGTGGGGTTGTTTTCCGACGGCACGGCGGTGAAGCTGGTGGGCGAGGAGACCTTCCGCCTCACACGCGCCCTGGTGGACGACTACGTGCGCGTGGACACCGACGAGGTGTGCGCCGCGATCAAGGACGTCTTCCAAGACACGCGCAGCATCCTGGAGCCCGCAGGCGCTCTGGGCGTGGCCGCCATCAAACAATATGTGCAGACGCGCAAGTGCAAGGGCCGCACCTTCGTGGCCATCACCTGCGGCGCCAACATGAACTTCGACCGCCTGCGCTTCGTGGCCGAGCGCGCGGAGTTCGGTGAGCAGCGCGAGGCCCTGTTCGCGGTGACCATCCCCGAAGAGCGCGGCTCGTTCCGGCGCTTCATCGAGCTGATCGGCAGCTCTGCCGGCGCGGCCAGCCCGCGGCAGGTGACCGAGTTCAACTACCGCATCTCGGACGAGAAGGTGGCGCACGTCTTCGTGGGCCTGACGCTGAACAAGCGCGAAGAGGGCCCGAAGATCGCCCGGCTGTTCGAGCGCCAGGGCTTCGCCACGGTGGACTTGTCTGACGACGAGATGGCCAAGGAGCACATGCGCCACCTGGTGGGTGGGCGCAGCGAGCTGGCGCGCGACGAGCGGCTGTTCCGCTTCACCTTCCCGGAGCGGCCGGGCGCGCTCAAGCGCTTCCTGTCGTCCATGCACCCCAGCTGGAACATCAGCCTGTTTCACTACCGGCACCAGGGCGCAGACTACGGCCGCATTCTGGTGGGCATCCAGGTGCCCGCGGGCGACGCTGCGGCCTTCGACGAGTTTCTGCAGACCCTGGCCTACCCCTTCGTGGAAGAGACGGCCAATCCGGTGTACCGCCTCTTCCTGCGCTGAGCCTCGGGCCGGGCGCTCTTCATGGGCGTCAATTTCGCACCCAGTCCATTTCCACACGCTGCTGCAGGCTTCGCGCCACACGCAAGGCGTCGCGCAGCAGGCGGCGGTCCAAGTCATTGAGCTCGCACAGGTCGATGCGGTTGGGGTGGTCTTCTGGAGGGCCTGCTGGCGTCATCTGCACCCGCAGGCGCAGCGCTTGTACCACCTCGAAAGCCGCCGCCCAGCTCTCCCGCTCGTGCCGCGGCGCGCCCATCGCTTCTCCAGCCTCCAGCAGGCGCTCCCGGGTGCCCAGCCCGGCCTGGCCGTGGGCCAGCGCCAGAAAACGCGCCGTGTCCACGAACACCGCCGTGCCATGGAGCTTGAGGTCCAGCCACTGGTGGCCGTTCTGCGCGTGCACCTCCAGGCCACCCAACCAGTTCAGCGCGGGGCGGAAGTTCAAGGACTGGGCCGCCAGCAGGTGCAAGAAACGCGGCCGGTGAGGCGCGAGGTCCCGGATCAGCTGGCACAGCGGTGACACCAGGTCGGCGCACCCTGCGATGGGCCGCATATCAAAGAAGATGCCGGCCTTGAGCAGATCCTCGGGTGTGCCCTGCCCCATCCACGCGGTGAAAGCAGCCGCCCAGGCCGACTGCGTCTGCGTGCATGCGGGCTCGCCGGCCATGATGCCGCCCTTGCACAGGGGAAATCCGCACGCGTCCAGCGCCAGATTGACCTCCCGGGCCATAACCAGCCAGCGCCCGCGCTCGGCTTCCTCTACGCCGTCATCGAGCACCAGGCCGTTGTCCTGATCGGTGGCGATGGTCTGCTCGCCTCGGCCCTCGGAGCCAAAAGCTACCCAGCAGGCGCGGCGCAAGTCCAGGGCGTGCTGCTGGGCCATCAACTGCACCACGCGCTCGACCAAACTGTCATTGAGCTGAGCGACCAAGGCCGTCAGCGCGCGGGCGGCCACACCCTGCGCCAGGAGCTGACGCGCCAGCGCCCGGATCTCGGGGGCCAAGGTCTTGAGCAGGGCGATATCAGTCGCCGCCCGCAATTGCGCCCCCAACTGGCGCAAGGAGCGGCTCTGCAAGGCAAAGAGGTCCCGCTCGGAAACCAGGCTCACCATCCGCCCGCCTTCGGTCAAGGGCACGTGGCGAATGCCGTGACGCGACATCAGCAGGGCCGCCTGCTGCACCGGCTCAGACACCTCCAAAGTGCGCACGGGCTGGGTCATCACGGCGCTGAAGGGCGTGCGCCGGGCATCCAAAGGCGGCTGGGCCAGCGCCACACGGGGCAGCAGGTCATGCCGGGTGAGGATGCCCACTGCGGCGCCATTCTCGTCCACAGCCAGCACGGACCCCACCCCATGCTCGTGCATCAAGCGCAGCGCCGCGTCCAGCGAGTCCTGCGGCGACACGGCCACCGGCGTGCGGCGTGGCAGCGCGGACAGAGGCCGCTCGAAGAGCTGCTCCATGGGCTGATCCAGAGGCTGAGGGGCCAGAGCCTGGGCGCCCCACCACCCCTGCAAGGCCCGCTGGGACAGCGCCAGCAGATGCTGCAGCCGGCCATTGACGTAGTCCGCCAGCACCGGCTCGGCCTGCACCAGGCGCAGAAAGGCCTCGGCGTCCAGGCGCAGGCACGCCAAGTCTGCGGCGGCGCGGTACACGGAGGTAACCGCACGCCGGCCGATGACCGCGCCGATGGGGAACATCTCACCCGACTCCAGCTCAAAGGCCGGGGCGCTGCCTGGTTGGCCAGCGAACGCAGCCGCCTGCGCCTGGACGGCGCCGTGACGCACCCACCAGAGGTGGCTGGCCACACCCTCCTCGGGCGAGCACACCACCTCGCCGGCCTTGAAGCTGACGGGCTGCGCCGAAGCCACCAAAGCCTGCAGGCTGATCTCAGGCAGGGCCGCGAAGGGTGCGTGGGATCGAAGTACCTTCAGCCACAGGGCCGAGGACGGCGGGGGCCAGTGGGTCACGGCGCCCCGGGGCCTGGGTCAGCGCGTGGCCAGCCCTGGCCGGCGCATGGCGGTGGACGTGGGGTTGGCTTCCGAGTCCCCGGCTGCCGAGTCCCCAGACACCGACCCGGCGGAGGGGCCAGGCCCAGACCCGAGACCGGACCCCACGGCCGACTGTGGCGCTGGGGTCAAGGAGGGCGGCGCCTGCATCCCGGGGAGCATGGAGGATGTAGCGGGTGCAGCGCCGTTGGCTGCCGTTCCGGGCCGCCCAGTGGCGGCTGCGGGTGGAGGGGCCAGTTTCAGCGTGAGCGCAGGCGCGCCGCCACGCGGTCCGATCTCCACCCCACGCGCAGCCACTTTCTGCAGCACATACGAGCCATCCACCACGCTGCCCACACGGTAGGTACGCGCGGGCTTGCCGTCCACCGAGAGGGTGGCCCACGCCGGGCCGGCTGCCCGGCCGCTGGCGCCAGAAGCGCCCGCAGCGATCACGCCAACCAACTGAAACCGGGCCTGGTCCGCGCTGGGCGGCGCGGCATCGACCACAGCCGCAGGGGCCACCGGGTTGGCGCCCAGCACGCGCGTCAGGTCACCTGAGACAACGGCCGCCGTCGGAGCCGGCAGCGCGTGGGCGGGTGGCTGAGGAGACTCGCCCCACACCCGCAGCCCCCAGAAGGCCGCCGCGGCCGCTGCTGCAGCCCAGATGAGGAAAGCCCAGCCTTTTGTCCACATCGCCGAATTATGATGGATCGACTTCTGCCAAACCCCTGCCATGACCACCACCTTCGCCCGCCCCCGCCCCCTCGAGTTGCCCAGGCTCAAGACAGCTCAGGCATGGTCTGGCGCGGGCTCAGCGGGCTCAGCGGGCTCTGGGCGCAGGACTGGAGGTTTTACCCTCATCGAGATCATGGTGGTGTTGGTCATCATTGGCGTGCTGGCGGCGCTGATCGCGCCCAACGTGCTCAACCGCGCGTCCGACGCCCGGGTCACCGCAGCCCGCACCGATGTCAACAACCTCATGCAGGCGCTCAAGCTCTACAAACTGGACAACCAGCGCTACCCCTCGGCCGAGCAAGGCCTGGAGGCGCTGGTGCGCAAGCCCAACGCCGGACCAGGCGCGCCCAACTGGAAGCCCTACCTCGACAAACTGCCGGCCGACCCCTGGGGCAAGCCCTACCAGTACCTGAACCCCGGGCTGAAGGGTGAGATAGACGTCTTCAGCTTCGGCGGTGATGGTCAGGCGGGCGGTGAAGGCAACGATGCCGACATCGGCTCGTGGCAGTGACCGCCTGAGACCGGGCAAGCGCGGGCAGGGGCGCGTGGAGGCTCAGCCGCGAGCCGCACGGCCCGGCAGGCCGCTCGGCTTCACCCTGATCGAGTTGCTGATCGTGCTGGCCATCGTGGCACTGGCCTCGGCCGTGGCCACGCTGGCCTTGCGCGACCCGCAGGCGTCTGCCCTGGAGCGGGAGGCTGACCGCCTGTCGGCGCTGTTCGAGGCGGCGCGCGCCGAGGCCCGGGCGAGCGGGCTGCCGCTGCTGTGGGTGCCTGCCCAGGGCCTCACCCCCGAGTCCGGCAGCGAAGGCGCACCGGGCTTTCGCTTTGTGGGCTTGCCCGCTGCTGCTGGCTTGCCCCAGCACTGGTTGACCCCCGGGGTGGAAGCCGAGGTGATCGGGGCCAAGGCCCTGGTCCTCGGGCCGGAGCCCCTGATCGGCGCGCAACGCGTGGCCTTGCGCCTGGCCGACCGGCGCCTGACGCTGGTCACCGACGGTATGGGGCCCTTCAAGCCCGATCACGCCGACCTCAACGGCGCCACCGCCACGGCGCCAGGGACGCGGCCATGAGGCCGACGGATCCAGGCCTCGGGCAGGTCCCGCCAGCAGGCGCGGGGGCCATGGACCGGCACGCCGCAGGCTTCACCCTGGTGGAAGTGCTGGTGGCGCTGGCAATCGTGGCGGTGGCGCTGGCCGCCGGGGTGCGCGCAGCCGCCGGGGTGGTGGACGGTGCGCAGCGTCTGGCTGACGTCACGGCCGCGCAGTGGTGCGCCGACAACCAGCTCACGGCCCTCAAGCTCAGCCGCCAGTTGCCCGGTGTGGGTGACGCCGACTTCACCTGCGAGCAACTGGGGCGCAGCTACAGCGGCACCCTGCGCACCCAGCCCACGCCCAACCCCAACTTCCGCCGCGTCGATGCCATCGTGCGCAACGAGGCGGGGCAAACGCTGTTGACGGTTTCCACCGTGGCGTCCAGGCTCTGATCGTGCCCGGGCCTCTTTTCACCGCCGCGAGCAGGCCGTCCGGCCCTCAGTCAACGCGTGCCCAGGCGCGCGGGCGGGGCTTCACGCTGGTAGAGGTGCTGGTGGCGCTGAGCATCATGGCGGTGATCGCCGGGATGGCCTGGCAGGGCCTGGAGGCCATGGTGCGCTCGCGTGACGCGGCGCAGGTCTCCACGGACGCCACCTTGCGCACCGGCACGGCGCTGGCGCAGTGGGAGACCGACCTGTGGGCGGTGCTGCCCACGGGCGTGACCCCGGCCCTGCGCTTTGATGGCGCGCAGGTGCAAGTCACGCGCGAAGCCCCGGGCGGCGGCGTGCAGGTGGTCGTCTGGAGCCAGCGTGACGGCGCCTGGTGGCGCTGGGCCAGCCCGGGCGTGACCCGCAGCGCCGACCTGGCGCAGCTGTGGGAGCGCAGCCAGCGGCTGCTGGGCAGCGAGCCCAACACCGTGAAGGTGCTGGAGGGCCTGGCAGGCGTGCAGCTGTACTTCCACCGCGACAACGCCTGGACCAACGCGCAGTCCACGGGGGAACGCCAGGCCGCGCCCGGCGCACCCGCCGAGACCGCTCCCCCTGGAGCCCTGCCCCCATCGGGCGAAGAGCGGCTGCCCAACGCGGTGCGCCTGGTGCTGAGCCTGCCGGCCGGCACCTTGACACGCGACCTGCTGATGCCCCCCCAGCCATGAACGCCCTCCCAACCCATGGGCAGGTGGGCTCGGCACGTCGGGCGCAGCGACCCCAGCGCGGCGCCGCCCTCCTGCTGGCCATGACGCTGCTGGCCCTGGTGGCCTCGTTGGCGGCCGGTATGGTGTGGCAGCAGTGGCGCTCCGTGCAGGTGGAGGCGGCTGAGCGCTCGCGAAGCCAGTCGGCCTGGATCCTGGCCGGGGCGCTCGACTGGACGCGCCTGATCCTGCGCGAGGACGCACGCTCCGGAGCGGTGGACCATGCGGGAGAGCCCTGGGCCACGCCGCTGGCCGAGGCCCGGCTGTCGAGCTTTCTGGCGGCCGATCGCAACACCAGCGCCGACAGTGATGTCGAGGCCTTCCTGGCGGGCTCCATCACCGATGCACAGGCCCGCTACAACCTGCGCAACCTGTTTGCCGACGATGGCAAGTTGGTGGCGGTAGAGCGGGAAACGCTGGTTCGGCTGTGTGCCACTGCCGGGCTGGGACCCGAGACCGCAGAGCAGATCCTGGCGGGCCTGGCCAGCGGCTGGCGCGCGGGTGGAGGCGGCAGCGCAGGGGGAGGCCAGGGTGCGACGCCTCCACCTGGAGGTGGCGCCCCCGCGCCCTCGTCAGGTCCGTCCCCCGACGAAGCGGCGCGCTTGCTGCCGGTGCAGCGCTTTGAGCACCTGGCCTGGCTGGGGTTGGATGCCCCCACGCTGGCGGCGTTGCGGCCGCTGGTGGACGTGCTGCCGGCGCGCACCCCTGTCAACCTCAACACCGCCAGCCGTGAGGTGCTGGCCGCGGTGTTGGCGGTGGACAACGGCACGGCGGAGCGTCTGGTGCAGGCCCGCCAACGCCGCGCCTTCGAGCTGCTGGACCAGGTGCGGACACAACTGCCGCCGGGCACAACGCTGGAGGCATCGCGCGTGTCGGTAGGCAGCAGCTACTTCGAGGTCCGGGGGAGGCTGCGCCTGGAAGACCGGGTGCTGGAAGAACACTCGCTCGTGCGTCGACGCGGGCCGATGGAGGCCCAGGCGGTGCAGCGCTCGCGCCGCAGCCTGCAAGCCGGTCTCAATTGAGCACTCGCCCCGAGCCGCGCCCTGCCCCACCGGCCCTGCCTCACTGTCTCCCGCAAAGGCGCAAGACCCCACGGCTCCACACCCGTCCCTCCATCCAACCTTGCCTTGCGCGAGGCGGGCGGTCTGGCACTGCAGGGCGCGTACAGTCTGGGGAGGTTGTCGATGTGCCCTCACACCGCTGCAGCCGCCGCCACTGGCACGCCCCCACATCCATGTCCGTCCTTGTTGCCCTGACTCCGCAGCCCGACCTTGGCGCCCCCGTAGGCCCGCCCAATGACGCGGCCGATGCCGGCCCGCTGGGGCAGACACCCTGGAAGTGGGTGCTGTCGGCCGACGGTCGCCAGGTCACCAGCCAGGGCCAGACGCCCCCCGCGCTGTGGCCGCGCGCAGACACCCTGGTGCTGGCCTGTCCGCCGCGGGCGCTGGGCTGGGTCGCGACCGATCTGCCCAGGGTGCCCGCTGGCCGCCTGAAGGCGGCGCTGGCCGGGGCCCTCGAAGAAGCCCTGCTGGACGACCCGCAGGACCTGCACTTCGCACTGCCTCCGCTGGCCAAGCCAGGCCGCCGCTGCACGGTAGCGGTGATGAACCGCGCACGGCTGCAAGAGGCCCTGCAGGCCGTGGAGGCGGCTGGCCGCGAGATCGACCGGGTGGTGCCTTGCTTTGCGCCAGCTCCCCCTGGCGGGCCGGTTCGAGGCCACTTTCAGGAGAACGGCGCCGAAGGCCCCGCACCCTGCCACCTGGTGTGGGCCGATGCCGATGGTGTGGCTTGCCTGCCACTGCAAGGCGAAGGCGCCAGGGCCTGGGTGCAGCAGGCCCTGAACAAGCCCGCCGGACAGCCCTCGGAGGGCGGCGCATCGGAGGCCGCCGGCGCAACGCGGGCAGCGACATCCGCCACGCCGAAGGCGCCAGGGCCTGCATTGACGCCTGCCTCGACGCCCGCAGCGGCCCAGCCCCAGGAGGTCGCCTGGACCACCACGCCTGGCGCAGCGGGCCCGGCCGAAGCCTGGACAGGCCGTCCCCTGCCCGTGGTGGCGGAAGCGCAGCCGTGGCTGGAGGCGGCCGCCTCCGATTGGGAGCTGCGGCAATTCGATCTGGCACCCCGACACCGTGGACTGCGCGCCGGGCGCGATGCCTGGCGGCGCCTCATGGGTCCCACCTGGAGCCCCGTGCGCTGGGGCATGGCGGCTTTGCTGGGCGTGAACGTGCTGGGCCTGCAGGCCTGGGCGTGGTCTCAGCAGCAGGCAGTGGAGAACCGTCGGCAGGCACAGGCCGCCCTGCTCAAGACCACCCACCCGCACCTGCGTGTGGTGCTGGACGCCCCTCTACAGATGACCCGCGAGGCCGAGAGACTGCGCGAAGCCGCAGGCCAACCTGGGGAGGCCGATCTCGAAGCCGCGCTGGCCGCCGCCGCAGCCGCTTGGCCTGCGGGGCTGGCCCCGGCGCAAGCGCTGCGCTACGAACGCGCCGAGCTGACCTTGACGGTGAGCGGCATAACGTCTGCCCAGGTGAGTGCGATGAACGAGCGCCTGCGGCCCCTGGGGTGGAGCGTGGATGCGGCCGGTGGCCGCCTGACCATGACCCGACGCGCCGGCGCGTCGGGGCGATGAGCGGCCCGCGCCCCCTCTTCAACAAGTGAACATGACAACCTCCCCTTCCAGCCCCCACGCGCCGCGCGCCGCCGAGTTGCGTGCCCTGGCGCAGGCGCGCTGGCAGGCCCTGGCGCCGCGTGAACGACTGCTGGTGACGCTGGCGGCCTGGGCCCTGGGCCTGGCAGCGCTGTGGACCTGGGGACTGCAACAACCCTTGCAGGCGGGGCGGCAGGCGCAGACCCGCCTGGAACGTCTGGACGATCAATGGCTGGTGATGCAAAGACAGGCCGCCGAAGCACAGACCCTTAAGGCCGAGGCACCCCTGCCGCCAGGCCAGGCCGATCAGGCCCTGCAGGCGGCGACCTCGCGGCTGGGCACCCGCGGCCGGCTGGCCCGACAGGGCCCGCGCGCCGTGCTCACGGTCGAGGGCGTCAGCCCCAGCGAACTGCAAGCCTGGTGGGCCGAAGCGCGTGCCGGCGCTCGGGCGCGGCCCGTGGAAATGCAGCTGTCTCGAAACGACCGTGGCCTCACCGGCACCCTCACCGTGAGCCTGGGCGAGACGCCATGAGCGTGACACGCCACTCCCAAGCGCACATCGCACCGCACGCCGTGCGCAGGGGGCCCCGATGACCGCAGCTGGCCGTTGGGCCTGGGCTGGTGCGCTCACAGGCGCCCTGGTCGGCGTGTTGGCGCTGGCGCCAGCCCGCTGGGCTGCCTGGGCCGCCCTGCAAGCCAGTGAAGGGCGCGTCGTCTTGGGCGATGCCAGCGGCACCGTGTGGGCCGGCCAGGCGCGCATCACCTTGACTGGCGGTCCCGGCAGCCGTGATGCTCTGACCCTGCCCGGCCAGCTGCAATGGCGCCTGGGCTGGGACGCCACGGCTGCCCGTGTGACCCTGCGTCACACCGAAGTCATGCCCGCGTCGGTGTCCATCAAGCTGCTGCCCCACTGGGCGGGGTGGTCCCTGGCGCTGCTGCCGAGCCCCTCACCACAAGCCGGGGCCCTGGCACAGTGGCCCGCAGCGTGGCTGGCTGCCCTGGGCACGCCCTGGAACACGCTGCAGCCCTCCGGGCAGCTACGGCTGACAAGCCCCGGCCTTTCGCTGCAATGGGCGCAGGGGCGCCTGAAAATGGACGGCACGCTGGTGCTGGAGGCGGCGGACATGGCGTCCCGGCTATCCACCCTGCCGCGGCTGGGCAGCTACCGCGCGGTCATCCAAGGCGGCGGCACGGCGGTAGAGACCGCCACGCTGCAGCTCAGCACGCTGGACGGGCCGCTGCAGCTCAGCGGCACCGGGCAGTGGGTGGGCCCCCGGTTTCGACTGCGCGGTGAGGCCAGCGCCGCGCCGGGCCAGGAAGCGGCACTGCAGAATCTGCTGAACCTCGTCGGCCGGCGCGATGGCGCGCGGTCGATCCTTTCGATCGGATGATCATGAACGCGTCACGGTTTTCCCGCACCGCGCTGGCCGCAGCCCTGTGGCTGGGCTTTGGCAGCAGTGTGCTGGCACCTTCTGCGCTCCAAGCACAGACCGCGGCGCCAGCCGCCACCGGGCTGGGCGGCACGGCCCCGCAGCCCGACACGCGCGCCATGCGCTCGCGCACCAAAGTGACGGTCAACTTCGTCAACGCCGAGATCGAAGCCGTCACGCGCGCCTTCGCGGCCATGCTCGAGCGGCCCATCATCGTCGACCCTCGCGTGCGTGGCCAGATCACCGTCTACAGCGAGCAGCCGCAGACCATTCCCCAGGCCTATGCGAGCTACCAGTCGGCGCTGCGCGGACTGGGCTTCGCGGTGATCGAGAACAGCGGCCTGCTCAAGGTGGTGCCCGAGGCCGATGCCAAGCTGCAGGCCGG
>Ga0114980_10002255_pt1 | contig 13675 bp, 15 predicted proteins | sample S_140806_EF_Meta_FD_87018 | JGI IMG/M metagenome (GOLD analysis project Ga0114980, IMG submission 87018) | Freshwater microbial communities from Lake Simoncouche, Canada to study carbon cycling - S_140806_EF_MetaG | ecosystem: Environmental > Aquatic > Freshwater > Lake | place: Lake...
ATAGGTTGCAAAACGAATATAATAAATACGAAGACAATCAAAATCCAAGTGAAGCCAATCGTAATTTGAGAATAGTTTCGAAAGAGGCAGAAACAAAATTGCGTTTTGAGTATAATAAATTCATTAATCAATTTAGTTACAGTTTTGGAACCATGTTACAGCATGTAAGTTTCGAAAATAGCGTTTTTGCAAAATTAGACACCAATAGAAAGATACAGTCTACAAGTGCTATGCAGTTTTGGAAATATGGCGCTTTTGGTCAGGCTGCGCTCAATTTGTTGGATAATCGTTTGTCCGTTTCTTTGGGTGCTCGTATAGATGGTAATAGTTTTACCAATGCAGGACTTCAATTTTCTCCGCGCCTTTCTGCTTCTTATGTATTGATGCCGCAGTTGAAATTAAATACCGCCATTGGATCATATTATAAATTGCCTTCTTACACAGTGTTGGGTTATAAAGATACCAACAATAATTTTTCTAATCTTGTGCCCTATATTCAATGCAATCATATGGTGGCTGGTTTAGAATTTTTACCTGCGATTGCTACAAGATTTACACTAGAAGCTTTTGATAAGCGCTATAGCAATTATCCGGTTTCACAAATAGATGGCATTTCCTTAGCCAATAAAGGAGGAGATTTTAGCATATTGGGCAACGAGCCAGTTGTGGCAACGGGCTTAGGAAAAAGCCGAGGTATAGAGTTTCAATTCCAACAAAAACTAGTAAAAAATTATTTTGTAGTACTTTCTTATACCTATTTCAAAACCACGTTTTCAAATTTAAATGGCAACTACTATTCGGCTGCTTGGGATAATCAGCATTTAATTTCCTTTATAGGAGGATTGAAATTGAAAAATAATTTGGAGTTGGGACTTAAATTCAGATATCAGGGCGGTGTGCCTTATACACCACTAGATACACTAGCGTCTAGAAGTGTATATGCTGCAACTGGCAATTCTGTTTATGATAATAGCAAATTCAATCAGTTTAGATTAGATCCATTTTATGCTTGCGATTTTAGGATTGATAAAAAATGGAATTACAAAAAATGGAGTTTGGATTTGTTTATGGACATAACCAATTTATTTGCCAGTATGCAAACCCAAATACCAACCTATACCTTTGCTAGAAATGCAGATAATACAGCCTTTTTAACAACCGACGGACTAGGTTTAAAGGCAGATGGTAGTAATGGTGTCTATTATGCAACTCCAAAAGAGAAAGCCAATACTATACCTACTATAGGATTTATAATAGCGTTTTAATTAGGAAGAGTGATCGGCTATAATATGCCAATGCATTTTTCTTTTTCTTAGGAATAAGGAAAAACAACCATCCAAATTTCCAATGCTTCTTTGTAAATGCCAAGCCCCAATTACCATATAATTGCGTCTGGATATTTTCTTGAAATGGATATCACTAAAGTGCAATTGCCCCATAGCTGATTTATCTGGATAGGCTTTTTTATAGTTGTTTAAAGTAGCCTCATAACCATAAGTACATCCCTTTTCGCCAATAAATACGAGGCTGTCCGATTGCCAGTAACCTTCCATATAGCGGGAAAGATCGCCATCGTTCCAAGCGCTTACTTGTTTATTTAACACCGCTAAAATTGCCTTTTCAGCTAGTTGACCAGCAGCACAGTGCATGCTAAAGCTTAAAAATAGGGTGCATAAAATCCATTTCATAGTTAGCATTTTTAATGAAAATTAAACAAAGGATATTATAAAACATAGAACAATCAATCAAAACAATTAATTTTGTTGCATTATGGCAAACGAAAATAAATTACAAGCAATTATTAGTCATTGCAAAGAGTATGGATTTGTATTCCCTTCAAGCGAAATATATGATGGCTTAGGCGCTGTTTATGATTATGGGCAGAATGGAGCAGAATTAAAAAAGAACATCAAAGATTATTGGTGGAAAAGCATGACGCAACTGCATGATCATATTGTGGGTATAGATGCTGCCATTTTTATGCACCCAACAACTTGGAAAGCGAGTGGCCATGTAGACAATTTTAGCGATCCCATGATTGATAATAAGGATTCTAAAAAACGCTATAGGGTCGATCATTTAATTGAGGCATTTGCTGAGCAATTAGCCCCAGATGCTGCAGCATCGATTTTAACTACGATGGAGCAACTTATAGCTGCTGATGATTTTGTAGGGTTGAAAAACTTGATTGACACCAATAATATTAAATGCTCGGTTAGCGGCACTTGCAACTGGACGGAAGTTCGACAATTTAATTTAATGTTTGGCACCCAATTGGGAAGTGTTGCAGAAGAAAGCAGTGAGATTTACTTACGACCAGAAACGGCACAGGGTATATTTGTTAATTTCTTGAATGTTCAAAAAACTGGTAGAATGAAAATTCCATTTGGGATAGCTCAAATTGGAAAGGCCTTTAGAAATGAAATTGTAGCGCGCGGCTTTATTTTTAGAATGCGAGAGTTTGAACAAATGGAAATGCAATTTTTTGTTCGTCCTGGCACGCAGCAAGAATGGTATCAGTATTGGAAAGAGGCACGTATGAAATGGCATTTAAGTTTAGGGATTAGTCCAGATAAATATCGTTTTCATGACCATGTGAAATTAGCTCACTATGCAGATGCTGCTTGTGATATTGAATACGATTTTCCTATGGGTTTTAAAGAATTGGAAGGGATACATAGCAGAACCGATTTTGATTTAAAAAACCATCAACAGTTTAGTGGTAAAAAACTGACCTATTTCGATACAGAGCTTAATCAACATTATTTGCCTTATGTTGTAGAAACCTCTATAGGTTTAGATCGTACCTTCTTAATGTTATTGAGTGAAGCATATCAAGAAGAAGATTTAAGTACGGCAGAAAAGCAAGATACTCGTGTGGTTTTGAAACTGCCTGCAATGTTGGCGCCTTATAAACTGGCTATTTTACCATTATTGAAAAAAGATGGTTTGCCCGAAATTGCCAAAGAATTATTGGCGGAATGTAGAGGTTCATTTAAATGTTTTTATGAAGAGAAAGACGCTATTGGAAAACGCTATAGAAGAATGGATGCCCTTGGAACGCCATTTTGTGTCACTGTTGATCATCAAACAAAAGAAGATGGTACCGTAACCATAAGACACAGAGATAGTATGCTGCAAGAACGAGTTGCTTTAAAAGATATTAAGCAACTGGTATTAAATGCAGTTCAATATTAAACAGTATAGAATTTAACTATATAAGGCATGATGAAAATCATGCCTTTTTACATGCTATTGCTGTAACTTTACGATATGCAATCAGCACAGTTGGCTCAAGAAATAGCAAAGCAATACGAATTGGTTCTTCCAGAAACCGTTGATGAAGAAATGCTCTTAAAAGTGTTAGAGCAAAAAGTAATAGAATGGATTCAATCGGGAGCCGAAGAATTTTTTCAAATGTTGTATCGCTTAGATATTTCTGAGAAAAAAATAAAAGAGGTGTTGCATAATGAAGATATCGCTAAGCGCATTGCTCAGTTAATTTATGAACGACAGATTCAAAAGTATAATAGTAGATTAAATAACAAAACAACTACTGAGGAGAAGGACAAAGACCTCCTTTGGTAAAAATAAAAAATATGAAAAGTAAAATCATTCTAATAGTTATTGTAGCAACTTCTCTTTTTTCATGTATTAAAAAAGATGATCCAGCGCCTCCGTCTGCAACTAATGCTTCAACAAAAATAACGTTTCAAAATTTTGTTGGAACAAAACCATTGGTGTTGAATACAGAATGGTATACCAATGCCAATGGAGATTCGTTTAAAGTAAGTACCTATAAATATTACATTACTAATATTAAACTTGCAAAAGCAGATGGTTCAGTATACACGGAAACCGAAAGTTATCATTTGATCAATGAAGCAGAAGCGAGTACTAAATTTTTTGTAATGGGTACTATTCCGGAAGGAAATTATACGTCCATTTCATTTTTAATTGGAGTAGATTCAACGCGTAATACAACCGGCGCACAAACAGGGGCTCTAGATCCAATAAATGGTATGTTTTGGACATGGAACTCTGGATATATTATGGCGAAATTCGAAGGTACATCACCGCAATCTACCGCCTCAGGAAAGTCTATTATATACCATGTGGGTGGGTTCTCAGGACTTACTAGCGTATTACGTGCTGCTACCTTAAGCTTCCCAACAAACTTAGTTGTAAAAAGAGGAACTACTCCAAACATTCATATATATGGAGACATAGCTGAGTGGTTTGGTTTTCCAAATGTGATTGATTTTTCGCAGAAACCGGTATTAATGACGCTTGGAAAAGATTTGGTAAATCTTGCGGATAATTATCAAGACATGTTTAAAGTAAGCCATATCGATTAATACTATGAAAAATAGCTTTTCTCTTTTTATTTTTTTACTTGTGTTGGTTTGCAATTTATGGTCATGCCATACCGATCCAATTTTGCAGCCAATTCCTAAAAATACCGATATTAGTTTTGTGCAGCCAACAAATTGGCCTGCGCCAAATTATAATTTTCAAAATAATACCCTTACGCCAGATGGCTTTGCATTAGGCCGTCGCTTGTTTTACGATACCCGCTTATCAATTGACAATACGGTAGCGTGTGCTTCCTGCCATGAACAATCTACTGCATTTGCGCAAATTGATCACCCTACAAGTCATGGCGTGCGTAATCAACTTGGCAATAGAAATTCTCCTGCGCTATTTAATTTGGCATGGCATACTTCCTTCTTCTGGGATGGGGGCGTAAATCATATTGAAAACCAGCCTATAGCGCCTATAATGAATCCGGTAGAAATGGATGAAAGCTTACCAAATGTTATCGCTAAGCTTAATGCTGATCTTAGTTACAGACAGCAATTTAAAAATGCATTTGGCACGGAAGAAATAAATACACAACGTCTGCAGAAAGCGATTGTGCAGTTTATGGGCGCCATAGTTTCTAATCAATCAAAATATGACCAGGTTAAAAATGGCAAAGCAAGTTTTACGGCTGATGAACAAGCAGGCTACGTGTTGTTTCAGCAAAAGTGTAATACTTGTCATGCTGAGCCTTTATTTACCGACTTTAGTTTTAGAAATAATGGGATGCCTATCACTTTAGATAGCGGAAGAGCGCATATTACCGGTCTAGCTTCAGATCGATTTAAATTTAAAGTTCCTAGTTTGCGTAATTTGTATTTTACCAAACCCTACATGCATAATGGAAGCATTGCAACTTTAGATGCTGTCTTAGATCATTACATGTCGGGTATAGTGCAAAGCTCCACTTTAGATCCTTCATTGCAAAATCAAATTACTTTGTCGGCAGCCGATAAATCTAAATTAATAGCTTTTCTTAATACGCTCAATGATTATGAGTTTGTGAAAGATGTACGATTTAAGAAGCAGTAGTGATTAGCTTATTTGTATAGAGTCTCAAATAAGGTCGTCTAATTCATGTTTTTTCTTTTCACCAATGACTTTATTGCTATCTAATTCTTCAAATATGGATTTGAATGTTTCGTCTACATTATAATAAGCTTGTTTTGCGATAGCATGCAATCCCAATAAAAAAGGGTAGTCCTCTTGCTGCTCATTGATAATAATACCATCAATTTTATCTCCAATGTTATTGTATATTGCTAATTCAACTATACATTGAAAATTATCATCAATCCAACAATCAATTAAAATTGTTGAGTTGCCAACCTTAAGCATGTATTCATCATCTCTATGGGTTTTAGACCAAATGATTTCTCGTTTATTTGTTTTATTAATTAATTTCTCAATAAGTAATTTGAATTTTTCAGATAGCATGTTAATTGTTTTTAAGTTTGATTTCAACAATGGTTAATATGGTAGACAGAGCACCTAAATTCTTACTGATTTTAGATACATTGAAATTCCTGTTTCTGACCCCTAAAATATAGTCCTCTAGTCTAAAAATATCTTTGATGAGTTCATTTACATTAATTTCAAATAGAGTAGTATTTATATTCATAAGTTCATCTTCATGATGCTTAGCTTGAATTATAATTGTTTTTAAATCTTTCATTCTAATCAATGCAATAGGGTAATTCTGTTGTTGAATAAATAGCTGAATCTCTTCAATGATTTTAATTGCCTTAGATAGATCGGCAATTACAACGAGTTGATTTAATCTTTGCAATGAGTCAGCAATAGCTTGTTTTGTTAGTTCGTTGGTATCCTTTACACTTTTAATTTGTAAATAAGAAATGATGATGCCAAATAGCGATAAATATGTGCCAAAAATAGTAACCCCATTTGAAAAGGTACGTTCATCATGCTTAAGTAAGAAAGTAAAAAGAAAAAATGTTGCCAAAAAGCCAACAACAAAAAAAAACTTCACCCAATTTCTATTATTTTTCTTTGGACTTTTGTTTGCAACGGTTGTCATTTACTGTTTGTATTTTATAATGATTATAAACTTGTATAGCAATTACGCTGTACTTTTTAAATGAATTTTAAAACTGTTTTATTTCTTCCGCTAACTAACTCAACTTTTTTTAAACTTCGATACTATCTATTCATTATCCCGAACCATATCCTCTATCACGGCTAAGTTATAGATCGACATGCCCATGCCACAGGTATCTTTTTGACCATTAAGTGTCAATTTTGCTTTTACTTTCATGTTGTTGTGCTGAAAAGCGGAATTTAAATAAACAGGTTTTGCAAAGCTCCCATCATTTAATTTTAATAGGTAGCCACAGCCATCTACCGTAATATCTCCAGAATCTATTATTACTGCAGATTGATAATCTTTATACTTATCACAGGACCATAATGCTATACTTGCCAAGACGATTAATACTATTTTTTTCATGGGTACTTAGTTTAAAATAAAGTTATTACAATAATCTGAAAACACCAACAGGCCTACTCAGTGAATTTATAGCCCACGCCTCGTATCGAGTGAAAATGAATGGGATGTTTGCTATCTTTTTCGAAGTATTTTCTAAAATTAAGTAAGAAATTATCAATAGTTCTAGTAGTTGGATATACTTGATATCCCCATACAATTTGTAAGATATGCTCTCTAGAAACCACTTCATTTTTATGATCAATAAGTAATTTTAATAAAGCCACCTCGCGTTTACTTAAATTTATTTGATGGCCATCATGCGTTATACACGTAAGTCCAGTAAAATCGATACTGCCACTGGCAAATTTATAGTACGTTAAATTTTGTTGAGGATCTTGTATTTTTTTGTTTTTGGCAATCAACTTAGCTATACGCAAGAGTAATTCTTCTAGGTCGAATGGTTTGCTTAAATAATCGTCGCCTCCTTTTCGTAATCCCTCAATGCGATCTTTTGGACTATTTTTAGCAGATAAAAATAAAATGGGCACTTCATTCTGTTGCAATCTTATGGCTTCGCATAAAGAAATGCCATCCATTTCTGGCAACATAATGTCCAGGATAATTAAGTCGAAATAAGCACTTTTTACTTGTTGTAGTGCCTGCAATCCATCTGCCACAGTGGTTACGTCATAGCCTTCCAATTCGAGGTTAAGTTTTAAACTTTCTCTTATCGATTCTTCATCTTCAACTATTAAAACCGTTGACTGCATAATTTCTGCCTTTTTAGGTCTTGCAAATATACAAATCCTTTTACGGAGCAAGGGAGCATTTATTAGGCCAAAATCCTTAAAATTTGCCTTAAAAGAGCGCCAATTTCAAAAGTTTTTGTACATTTGCAACCCAAATGCGGGTGTGGTGAAATTGGTAGACACGCTAGACTTAGGATCTAGTGCTGCGAGGCTTGGGGGTTCGAGTCCCTCCACCCGCACTCAAATACAAAAGCCGATCTTTGATCGGCTCTTTTTTTAAAACTTTAAATTACTATTGCTATGGCATCGATTACACGTGAACAAATTGGTTCATTACACGACAAAATTACCGTTCAGTTGGTAAAAGAAGATTATGTACCGAGTTTTGAAAAAGCTATGAAAGGCTACGCTAAAACAGTTCAAGTTCCTGGTTTTAGAAAAGGAATGGTTCCTGCAGGTATGGTTAAAAAAATGTATGGTCCAAGTATATTTAATGAAGAAATTATAAGAACCGCTAGTAAAGAACTAGAAACCTATTTACAAAAAGAAAATTTGGCCATTTTTGCTCAGCCTTTAATGATGCCAAATGAATCTAACTATCAATTGGATATGAATAATCCGCAAGATGTTAGTTTCAGTTTTGAAGTGGGATTAAAACCTACGTTCGATATTAAACCTATTCAAGATAAAGCAAAGCTTACACGCTATACGATTGAAGTGGCGGATTCTATGATTGCAGATGAATTAGTTCGCTTGCAACGTAGATATGGCAAAGCAGAGCCACAAGAGGCTGTAGGTAATGCAGAGGATATTATTTATGCTACCTATCATAAATATGATGCAGCAGGAGCAGTATTAGATACTAATGCAAAGCAAGAAGACACCGTTTTGTATGATAAATTACCAAAAGGCATGCAAACCCTATTAATGGGTAAAAAAGCAGAAGATACTTTTACTATAGTGCCTAATCAAGTATGTAGCGCTGATGAATTAGCTGCATTCTTAAAAGATCCATTGAAAACTACCGAAGCAGATGCAGCTACTACGTATCAAGTTACCTTGACTAAAGTTGCGCGTTTAATTCCGAGAGAATTAGATGAAACCTTGTATGCGGAGGTTTTCCCTAATGCAGCGATCACTACCTTAGATGCTTTCAAAGAAAAATTAAAAGAGGAGTTGGGTAAAGAATTTGTAAGAATTTCTAAAGAGCGCTTAACCAATGAAATGTATGAATTATTGGTGCATCAAACGAAATTAGATTTACCAGTGGCTTTCTTAAAACGTTGGATGAAAGAAGGTCAAGAAAAAGTGCGTACGGATGAAGAAGTAGAAGCTGAATTTGGTTCATTTGATCATCAATTACGTTGGACATTGATTTCTGATAAATTAATAGTAGAAAATAAAATTCAAGTTAATTTAGAAGATGTTAAAAATAGCTTAAAAGCACAAGTGATGTCTTATTTCGGAATGGGTGCAGATGACGAAGCTCCTTGGATGAATGGCTATATGGATAAGATCATGAAAGATGAAAAAACAATTGATGAAACGTATCGTAAAATGTTATTCGATCGTTTATTCGAATACTTAGAGACACAGTTTACTATTCAAGATAAAAAAGTGAGCGAAGAGGAATTCTTTAAATTACAAGATCCGCACGCTACACATCATCATCATTAATAAAAAGGTCCCGCAAGGGACCTTCTTTATTTCCAATCCGTAGTGCTTCTATTACTTTTTTTATCGCTTTGTTTCTTTTTACTTTCCAATCGCTTTTCTATACTCACTTTTGTGGGCTTTGTGTTTTTCCTTTTTTTGGGTACGATTAAGCTTTGCGCAATTAGTAGTTGTAATTTTTTTAGTGCAATTAATTTATTCTCTAATTGCGAGCGCGTATCGCTGACTACACAAACTAAACAGCCTGCTTTATTAATTTTATGAGCTAATTTTTGAAAGATGCGTTCTTTTTCATCTTTACTAAATAAGTTTGTTTGCTTTACTGGCCACCAAGCCTCTACTTTCGTTTCCACCTTGTTTACATGTTGCCCCCCTTTGCCACCACTTCTAGCTGTCTTAAAAAATACCTCTCGCTCTATGTCTTCTATTTTATAATCCATCATCTAGGAGTGCAGGTTCTTTTCGTTCTTTTTTAGGCTTATCTTTCTTCTTGTCGCCTTTTTTATTTTTATCAGCTTTTTTATCCTTAGCAGGGGCGTCTTCTACTTTCGTTTCTTTTTTAGGCTCCACTTGCTCTTGTGTTTTTTCTAAAGGCTCTGCATTTTCAATTTCTACTTCTTTGTCTAGCTCTTCGCCATTTGCAATCGCCTGCATACGTTCTACAATAGCTTGGTCGAGATCGGCATCTAGGTCTTTTGTTTCTTCAGGTAATTCTTCTAGTTCGGTGAGCACTGCTTTATATTTAATATGTTCAGCTGGGTCGTTCCAAATACCGGTATATTTTATTTTGCCTAGCGTAAGTTGCATAAAGGCATTGTACTTATCCTCTTTAAAAGTCCATTCTTTTTCTTTTTTACTTACTCGAAGGGATATAAAATCTTCATTGTCACCAAATTTATATAAGGCTTCGTATCTGCAAACATCCTCTGCGCAAGTATCTTTGATGTATCGAATATATAATTCAATTGGAATAAAGCCATCTAAAGTACCCTCATAATATTTTCTGGCTACAATAAAATCATTTCTAGAATCGTCTAAACTATCAATAATTAAATTGACAGAATCTTTTTTATTGTGCGCTAATTTTGCATAGAATTTTTCTTCTACCATTCTTTGCAATTCATATTCTGCTTTTGTTTCCGCCCTGAATAAGTTTTTTAAATAACCGCCATGCCAATTGCCTTTTATCATTTGTAAATCGCTAACGGTAAAACAATAAACAGAATCTGTAACTTGATCTTTTACAAAAACATATCCTAAGAATCTTTCTGGAGCTATTTTTTCTAACACGGTATCCCGTGTTTTTATCATGCGTTCCAGTTCATAATTTAATAGTATTGTTTTGCTCCAGTGCAATCCAATATTTTCTGCTTTATGCAGCATTTTATTAAATTCTTTTTTTCTTGCATTACGAATACTGGTATCCATAATGTGTAATAATTCTGGTTTATTGAGATAAAAAACTGCTTTTTGATAAGCACTGGATCGAGGTGGAGACACTTCAATAATCCATCTCGACATATTTTCTACAGTTGGAAATAATAGCGTATAATTCATTAATTCTTCTCGTTGAAGACAACGTAAGATTTTGGCAATATGCTCCGCTTCCCCCTTTTCTTTTCCTTTCCATCCGGTCATCCCTTCTTTTCTTTGCTGTGCAAAGGCCTTATAGGAGCTAAGGCATCCTACTAGGAGTAAAAGAAAGATTAATCGGAATTTTGCTAGCATAATTAAACGTTCATTTCTATTATCAATGGATGGATACTGATTTTTCCTGCTGTTTTATTTTTTATTTCTTCTATGCTAACTCCTGGCGCATGTTCTATACAAACGAATCCATCTTCGGTTATGTCAAATACACCTAAGTCGCTTACAATTTTCTTTACACAAGCGCGACCTGTAATTGGCAAACTGCAACTAGCTAATAATTTAGAGTTGCCTGCTTTGTCGGTATGCTGCATGGCTACAATGATGTTTTTAGCTGACGCAACAAGATCCATAGCGCCACCCATACCCTTTACCATTTTGCCAGGCACTTTCCAATCGGCAATATCGCCGTTATCTGCAACTTCCATTGCACCGAGTACCGTTAGGTCTACTTTTCCTGCACGTATCATACCAAAGCTCATAGCGCTATCAAAAAAAACAGAGCCGGGTAGGGTTGTAATCGTTTGTTTCCCAGCATTTATTAAATCTGCATCTTCTTCGCCTGCAATTGGGAACGGCCCCATACCTAAAAGGCCATTTTCACTTTGTAGTTCCACTTCTATACCTTCGGGTATATAATTGGCCACCAAAGTAGGAATGCCAATTCCTAGATTTACGTAAAAACCGTCTTGCAATTCTTGTGCTATACGTTTAGCAATTTGCTCTTTCGTTAATGCCATAATTATTTAATTTCTTACCGTTCTTTTTTCAATTCGTTTTTCATAATCTACACCTTGGAAAATGTAATCTACATAGATACCAGGCGTATGAATGTCATTTGGATCTAAACTTCCTGCTGTTACTAAATACTCTACCTCAGCAATTGTTTTTTTGCCTGCCATGGCCATTAATGGATTGAAATTGCGTGCGGTATCTTTAAAAATCAAGTTCCCTTTTGTGTCGCCTTTCCAAGCTTTTACTATGGCGAAATCGGCATCAAAAGAGTATTCTAACAAATAATCTTTGCCATTAAAGTTGCGTACTTCTTTGCCTTCAGCAACTTCGGTACCTACACCTGCTGGGGTATAAATTGCGGGCATGCCATAGCCTGCGGCCATACATCTCGTAGCTAAGGTGCCTTGCGGAATTAATTCTACTTCTAATTCGCCACATAGTAATTGTCGTTCAAATTCATCATTTTCGCCTACATAAGATGCTATCATTTTTTTAACTTGTTTGGTTTGCAATAGCAACCCAATGCCAAAATCATCTACTCCGGCATTATTGGAAATACAGGTCAGTTGATCAACTCCTTTTTTTACCAATGCTGCTATGCAATTTTCGGGTATGCCACACAATCCAAAGCCACCTAATAAAAGGGTTTGACCAGATTGAATTGCTTTGACAGCCTCCTCGGCATTTGCTACCACTTTATGTAAACTCATGTTAGAAATAATATGTTAGGTTAATAATAAGCAAGTTATGAAAACTGTTGCTGTAAAAAAAATAAGCGAATTCTTTGTTTAGGAAGTCGCTTATAATGGTATTTTTTATATTGCCTAAGGTACTTCTACGGCGTTTAGTATTTCATGTAAAATATCTACGCTTGTTTTGTTTTCCGCTTCCGCTTCGTAAGTTACACCAATTCTATGTCGCATCACATCTGCGCATACCGCTCTTATATCTTCAGGGATTACATAGCCTCTGCGCTTAATAAAAGCGTAAGCTTTTGCAGCCAAGGCCAAACTTATACTGGCTCTTGGAGACGCTCCAAAACTAATCCAATTTTTAAGATGTGCTAATTTATATTGTTCAGGGAAACGCGTTGCAAATACGATGTCTAATATATATTGTTCGATTTTTTCATCCATATAAATTTCACAAACTAGTGCTCTAGCTTCTAAAATTTCTTCGGTGCTTACCACCGCATTAATTTTTGTTGCTGTTGCTTGCAAATTTTGACGAATAATAGCACGCTCTTCTTCTTTTTGCGGATAGGTAATCACTACTTTCAGCATGAAACGATCTACCTGTGCTTCCGGTAATTCGTAAGTGCCTTCTTGCTCTATAGGGTTTTGCGTAGCTAATACTAAAAATGGCTCTTGCAAAGGATACGTAGTATCGCCAATAGTAACTTGACGTTCTTGCATCGCTTCTAATAAAGCACTTTGTACTTTTGCCGGAGCTCTATTGATCTCATCGGCTAATATGAAATTGGCAAAGATGGGGCCTTTTCTTACAGAAAATTCGTGCGCTTGGGGGTTATACATCATGGTTCCCAACACATCAGCAGGTAATAAGTCGGGCGTAAATTGAATACGTGCAAACTTGCCATTTATAGCACTCGCCATAGATTTGATGGCAAGCGTTTTAGCTAGTCCAGGAACACCTTCTAATAAGATGTGCCCTTGAGCTAATAAGCCTATTAATAAGCGTTCTACCATTATTTTTTGGCCAACAACAGATTTGTTCAATTCCATTTGAAGCAAATCGATAAAGGCACTTTTTGCATGAATTTTTTCATTTAATGCTCTAATGTCTAATGAAGCTGTTTGTTCCATAGGTATTTAAAAAATTTATAATCAAAAGTAATAGGTTTGAATTAAAATTCTAACACTCTATTATTTTTTAACTTTTTCTAAAAATTGTGGGTAAAAGCAATATGTTTTCTTGTGTTCATCATCAAACATAATAATAGAAATCTTTGTTTTGAGTATAATTCAATAATATTGTAGCATGAAAATTTTACCTTCAGAAATTAAAACTTCGCAACTGCATGCCTATTTGTTAGGCGCTA
>Ga0114980_10002257_pt1 | contig 13673 bp, 10 predicted proteins | sample S_140806_EF_Meta_FD_87018 | JGI IMG/M metagenome (GOLD analysis project Ga0114980, IMG submission 87018) | Freshwater microbial communities from Lake Simoncouche, Canada to study carbon cycling - S_140806_EF_MetaG | ecosystem: Environmental > Aquatic > Freshwater > Lake | place: Lake...
GGTTACCAATATTGGCTTTGGAGAAGGCGCCGTAAATATGAAAGGCACCCGTCACCCTTTAGGTTTCTTACCCACTGGCACTTTAGATATTAATACCTTATCTGGGCCTTCCGTTTTAGAACCCAATATTCAACACGAAAACAAAGAATTCCGTGTTGCCTTCCGTCCTCCGCTTTGGACTAGAATAAAACAAAAACTTAATCTTTAATTCGATTCCTAAATCATGCAACCGCATAATCTGAATACCCGAAGAGAAACTTTAATAATTCGAAACATGGTTTCTGATTCTTGTATAAAGGTGGTTACTTGGGAATTACAACGTTCCGGATTTATTCAAGTACATCATTGTGAATTGGGAAAAGCAGAAGTAAGTTATGATTCTCAAATTATAAATGCTGAGATGATTGATTTAATTCTAAATAGAAATGGATTTGCATTAATCAGAAGTGAAGAAGATCGAAAAGTTGAACAATTAAAAACATTAATAATACATCAAATATATTTTAGTACCGGAACTCCGATATTAATTAAAAACTCAGAATATTTAAGTGAAAGATTAGAAATGCCATATCCTATTTTAAGTAAATTGTTTTCTGAGAAAACCGGATTAACCATTGAAAAATATATAATTCAAATTAAAATAGAAAAAGTAAAAGAATTGTTAAGTTATGGGGATCTTACTTTAAGTGAAATTGCTTACCGATTAGATTACAGCAGTGTACAGTATTTAAGCAACCAATTTCGTCAAGTTACAGGAGTTGGGGTAACAGAGTATAAAAAAGGTCAAGGGCCCAAAAGAATATCCCTTCAGAAAATTTTATAACAAATCTATTTTTTATTGTAAAGGTATCCTTCGGGATAATTTATTTCTTTGTAATCGTTAGGAGAGAGGAAAGAAACCCCTAACCCCCACGATTATGAATATTCGCAATAATATTGCCTTAAGCGATTCTGGCTTCCTATTCGACCCTTCTACAGGAGACTCATTTTCTGTTAATCCTATAGGAATGGAAATCATTCGTATGATTAAAGGAGGTAAAACGGATCCTGAGATCCGTCAATATCTTTTATCTACTTATCAAACAGATGAAGCCACCGTTGAAAAAGATTATTATGATTTTCTAAAAATGGTAGAACAATTCCATTTAATTGAAAAAACCGATGGAAAAGAAAAAGATTAATATCGCCATTTCCGGACTTAATAATGTAGATAGTCCTGGACCCGGAATTCCGGTTATTCGCGCATTGCGTGAAAGTAAATTATATGATGTAACCATTATTGGGTTGTCGTATGATTCCTATGAGCCAGGGTTATATATGGAAGGAATGACAGATATTACGTATCAAATTCCTTTTCCTTCAGCAGGTCAAGAAGCCTTGTTAAATCGGCTTGCTTATATTCAGCAGCATAATCCGATAGATGTTTTAATTCCAAATTTCGATGCTGAATTATTTAATTTCATAAAATTAGCCGACCGATTAAAAAAGGAAATGGGTATTCATACTTTTTTACCTACGGTTGAACAATTTGAAGAAAGGCATAAAGCGAATTTACCCGAATGGGGCGAAAAATATAATATCGCCGTTCCTAAAAGTCGCATGATCCATAGTGTTTATGAAATTGCCAATCTTCATCATTCCTTTACCTATCCCTTAGTAATTAAAGGAAAATATTATGATGCCGGTATTGCCTATAATCATGATCAAGCAGTAGGGCATTTTAATAAAATCAGCGCTAAATGGGGTTTACCGATTATTGTTCAAGAATTTCTGAAGGGAACAGAAGTAAATGTTACTGCCATTGGGGATGGAAAAGGAAATATGATTGGCGCTATTCCTATGCGTAAACAAGTAATTACAGATAAAGGAAAAGCATGGGCTGGAATTACTTTAGATGATCCTACTTTATTAGATTTTGCTGCTCATTTATTTAAAGAGACCCATTGGAGAGGACCTTGTGAATTAGAAATGATCAAAACAGCGGAAGGGAAATTATATATTATTGAATTAAATCCCCGATTCCCAGCTTGGGTATATTTAGCCGTGGGCGCTGGACAAAATCACCCCGAAGCAATAGTATCTATGGCATTGGGAGAAACCGTAACTCCATTTACTACTTATGAATCCGGAAAAATGTTTATCCGTTATTCCTGGGATTTAATTTGTGACCTGAAATCTTTTGAAGCTATTTCCACTCGTGGAGAATTAAAATTGTAAGCATCCTTCCATCCATTTAAAACGAAAATCAAACCGTCATGAAAAGACTGCAATATGAACGACCGCTGATTCAGCGTGTAAATACTGGGATTTTAAATAAATTCGGAACACGCACAGAATTTACCCCTTTTACCCATATTGATGATGTAAGTGTAAAAGACTTACTACAACAATACGGATCTCCTTTATTTGTTATTTCTGAAAAAGGAATTCGTGAAAAATATCATGAAGCGGTTCGGGCTTTTACCAATCGTTATCCTAAAGTACAATTCGCATGGTCTTATAAAACCAATTATATTAATGCAGTATGTAATATATTTCACCAAGAAGGTTCTTGGGCTGAAGTAGTTTCTGGATTTGAATATAATAAAGCATTACAAAATGGAGTGCCCGGAGAAAAAATAATTTTTAATGGTCCTGATAAAACCGATGAAGATATTCGGTCTGCAATTGCTAATAAATCCCCATTACATATTGACCATTTAGATGAATTATATCGAATTACCGAATTAGCTGAAGAAGCTGGGGTAAAACCGGAAGTAGCTATCCGAATTAATATGGATACAGGTATTTATCCGATGTGGGATCGTTTTGGATTTAATTATGAAAATGGTCAAGCTTGGGATGCTATTAATAAAATAATTCTTGCGAATAAATTAGAGTTGGTAGGATTACATTGCCATATTGGAACCTTTATGTTATCCCCTAGTGCATATGCTGTTGCTGCTGGCAAAATGGCTGACCTTGCTTTAGGAATTCGAAATAAATTCAAGAAAAATATTAAATACTTGGATATGGGCGGTGGATTTGCTTCTCGCAATACCTTAAAAGGATCCTATTTACAAGGTGCTGATACCTCGCCTTCTTTTGATCAATTTGCTGAAGCCATTTGTACCGCTTTATTAAATGCAGGATTTCTGCAAGATGAATTACCATTATTAATTTTAGAAACCGGTCGTGCTTTAGTAGATGAAGCTGGTTATTTATTAGGATCTGTAATTTCTAATAAAAGATTAGCAGATGGTCGCAGAGCCACTATCTTAGATTTTGGCGTAAATGTTTTATTTACTGCTTTCTGGTACGACCATAAAATTTCTCCTGCACAAGAGTTTAGTCATTATACGGAAGATTCTGTTTTATATGGACCTTTATGTATGAATATAGATGTGGTGAGAGAAAATTGTACCCTGCCTCCCTTGCGTAAAGGTGACCATGTTGTAGTACATACCGTAGGTGCTTATAATATGACCCAATGGATGCAATTTATTTCTTTACGCCCAGCGGTGGTATTAATTGATAAAGACCGTAAATCTCATTTAATTCGCAATCGGGAAACTTTGAAATCCATTGAAGTTGAAGAAGTAATGCCTTCTTATTTAAAAGATTTTAAATTATAATTCCTAAAACCCTGTTGTGCGGCTCCTTTCGTTTTCGAATCTAAAAAAAACAATATCCCCTCAATTAATATTATTAGGGGAAGGGATATTACATAGTTATTCCCAATTGTTTTTTTCGGATAACCGATGGTTTGCCCTATTGTTAATGGCTTCTACTTTTGTAGATCCAAATGCAGGAATGAGTGGACTAATAGCGCTAATTATAGCGTTAGGAACTGCACAGTTAATGCATATGCCTACCTCCGGAATACGCTTTGGCGTTTATGGATATAATAGTTTATTGGTTGGATTGGTGATGGGTTCCTGGTATAGTTATTCCTTGCATTTCTGGCTATTATTAGGATTGATATCTTTATTTACTTTATTGCTATCGGTCTGGATCAATGCCTTATTGGTAAAACAACGACTTCCTTTATTAGGCTTACCGTTTTTGATTGGCACTTGGACTTTAATGCTTGCCGTGCGTCAATTTAATTCCATCCTAGTAAGTGACCGTGGGGTATTTATCTTTAATGAATTATATGCAACCGGAGGAATTCATTTGGTTAAATTGGTTGAAACGCTAAGAGAATTTCCTTTACCGATTTTTCTGGAAGTATTTTTAAAATCATTAGGCGCAATATTCTTTCAATATAATATTTTGTCAGGAGCCTTAATTGCGATTGGGATTTTAATTTATTCCCGAATTGCATTTCTACTTTCCATATTAGGCTTTTTTACCGGATATTTCTTTTATGGCTGGATTAGCAATAGTATGGGGGATATTCATTATAGTTTTATTGGATTTAATTTTATTTTATCCGCTATAGCCATGGGGGGATTTTTCATTGTTCCTTCCATAAGATCGTTTTTGTTGGTATTATTCATTACCCCTATTATGGTAATTTTATTAAGTGCCTTGAGTTATATATTTCTCCAATGGCAATTACCCTTATATTCTTTACCCTTTAATTTTACTTTATTATTAATATTATTTGTATTAAAACTTCAGGAAAAATCGGGTGGTTTAGACTTGGTTCAAATTCAACAATTTCAACCTGAAAAAAATCTTTATCGTCATAGAAATGAATTGGAAAGATTTGCCCATAATACTTGGGTGCATGTACATTTACCCTTTTTTGGAGAATGGACAATTTCTCAGGATGATGAAGGAAAACAAACGCATTTAGGAGATTGGAAACATGCTTGGGATTTTGTGGTAAAAGATGCACAAAATAGTACATACCGATTAAGTGGTACAGAAGTCACCCATTTCTTTTGTTATAATTTACCCGTATTATCACCAGCTGCAGGAACAGTTGTAGAAGTGTTAGATGGTATTGAGGATAATCCTATTGGAGGAGTGAATCTAGAGGATAATTGGGGAAATGCGGTGGTTATTTATTTGGCAGAAGGGTTATATGCTAAATTAACGCATTTCAAAAAGGATACTTTAAAAGTTAAAGTTGGCGATTATGTAAAACGGGGAGATATATTAGGGAATTGCGGAAATTCTGGCCGTTCCCCTGAACCTCATATTCATTTTCAATTACAATCTACCCCTTATATTGGATCTCGCACATTACCTTATCCCTTAGCATATTATTTAAGGAGAAAAGCGGATGGAGGATTAGCTTTACATAGCTTCGAATTTCCGAAAGAAGGAGATAAAATAATGCCGGTGCACACTACGCGTATTATACGGGATTCTTTAGATTGGAAACCTGGACAAGTATGGCTTTGGTCCGTTGAGGATAAATTAAAAAAATCAAATTATACCTTACGTTGGGAAGTTACTACTGATGTATATGGTAGATATTGTTTATGGTGCGCCACTACCCAAAGTACGGTATGGTTTGTTAATGATGGAGTACAATTATATTTTACCTGGTATGACGGACCCCGAAAAGGATTATTGTATGCCTTTTATTTAACGCATTATAGAGTTTTACAAGGATATTATCCAGAAGTGGAATTAAAAGACACCTTGCCTTTAAATAAAGCGAGTAAAGATTTATTACGGTATTTACATGATGCAACAGCTCCCTTCACAACTTGGATGAAAGCATCCTATCATTTTAAATTCACTTCTGTGGATGATAAAAATAATCCACGTCAATTAATTTATTCTACGAATACCAATACACAGGCAGGCAATTTAAAATTATCGAAATGGCAGGGTGAATTTGAATTAAACGAAAATCAATTACGGCGCATTACCATAAAAGGACCTCACTTTAATCAGGAAGCATCATGGATAGGAGAATAATTATTTTTCTATTGCTAAGTATTGAGTTTATGGGAGCTTTTGGTCAATCCTGGAACTCCTTACGTATTGATACTTCCAGTTATCAAGCCTTTCAAAATGGGGAATGGAAACAAGTATTAAATATTGCTAACGAAGCAAAAAAAAGCAAAATAGACTTTTATTATTTGCGGCTTAGAACTGGGTGGGCAGCCTGGAATTTAAAACATACCTTTCGTGCAGCAAGAGAATATGAAAAGGCAATGTCCTTTTGGTCTGCAGATACCTTTTCGAAAGAAATGTTAATTCGCAATTTACAATTCACAGGGCGTGAAGCTGAAGCTCAAAGGTTTTATACAAATAAAAGAAACCCTACTTTTACTTATATCGGTGCTGAAGTAGGAGTAGTTTCTACTCATGATACGTATGCCGCTCCTGATTATGATTTAGACGGAACAGATAATATATATGGAGAGCAAACGGTTCAAAAAACGTTAGGTTATTTTAATTTACAAACCCGCCATCAAGTATCCCGAAAATTGTTTCTGAAACATATATTTACCTATTTAAATATTAATAAAGAAAAACAATTTGCGTGGGGCAACCTTCCCTATTACTCCAATGCGTATTCCGTAAAACAATTACAATATTATATTCAAGGAGAATATGGAATTAATACCTGGTGGAAAATACTACCTGCCTATCATTTCCTTCATGTGCAACAATCTCCAGAATATTCAAGCTTTGATTCCATTCAAAGATTGTATTCTTTTTCAGAAACAAAAAGTAGTTTTGTTAATTCGGTGGTATCCCTAGAAAATAGATTTACCATTTATAATTTTCAACCCTTTATTATTGCAACTTGGCAGAATTTAAATGACTCCACACAAACTCAACTTACTTTAGGTACCACTTGGTTTCCATTTGGAAATCGTTCTCAATATTTAATTAGCCAAGGTACTTTGCACACCCAAAATGGAAATTCCAAAATCATTTATAGTTTAATTGTAGGCAGTAAATTATTAAACCATCTGAGTGCAGAAGCAGGATTTACGAAGGGTAATATCTTTAATTATACAGAATGGAATGGGGAAATGTTATATAATGTTCCAGATATAATTAAATTAAAAGCTTTTATTACAGGTAAATATTCTCTAAAAAACAAGGAATGGGGAATTACCGCCACCTATTTAAATCGAGAAAGAACCAGCTACAAGGATACCTTTTTACCTCCTCCTGCACCAGGTTTACCTTTACCCCTAAAAGAAGTATCTACCCCTCACCTATATACCCAATGGGGAGGTGTCGTGTCTTTTAAATATTACTTTAACCTTTAATTTTCCCACATGAAAAATTTTCTGTTTTCTACAGTTTTAGTACTTGGATTAAGTACACCATTTCTTCAAGCACAATCCAGTGCCCTTACCGAGGCCTTTGGAACCTCTGATACGCAAGAAGGAAAAGGGGATTATACGGGTGCCATTAAAACTATAAAAGCCCTTTATGTAGATAATCATTACGAAACAAACCTTCGTTTGGGATATTTACATTATATGGCAGGATTATTTACAGAATCTATGACCTATTATCAAAAAGCAATTACCTTAATGCCTTATGGAATTGAAGCTAGAATGGGATATGTACTACCCGCAGCGGCTGTAGGAAATTGGGATAAAGTAGAAGCTACCTATTGGAAAGTTTTAGAAATAGATCCGAACCAAACTATTGTAAATTATCGATTGGGTTCTATCTTATACGGAAAAAAAGATTATCAAAATGCGTTAAAGTATTTTGAGAAAGTAGTAAATCTATATCCTTTTGATTATGATTCTTTATTGATGTTCGGATGGACACAATTACAATTAGGTAAATATCGGGAAGCACGAGTATTATTTAATAAGGTACTTTTAATTTCACCCAAAGATGCTTCTGCGTTAGAAGGAATAAGTTTGTTGAAGTAAACATTATTATAAATTAATTAATAAGGGGCTCAATTGTTGAAGCCCCTTTTTTGTTACCATTAAAGAAGGAATTAATATCTAGAAGTTATTATACTTTCATCAATATAAACCTGCGAAGTATATAACAAATTGCCACTTCGCCAAAATTGTGAAAAGTTAAAAATTGAATCAGGTAGATTAAAAGGTTTTCTCCAAAAGAGACTGATAGTTGTGTTTTTACGATTTATCGAGTTAAACGCAATGAATAATTATTAAATAACAGCCCAGTAAGAAAATTTAATTTTACAGCCAAAATTAATATTACTTGGAAAAATTGCACTTATTACATGAATTTAGGCTTCTTTTTCTTTAATAATATTAATATAACTGTCCTTGATTTTTCAAAAAAAATTAAGTCATTTTAAAAAGTGCTTTAAAAACACGTGGGTGGGAGGAACAGTTTATGCCATCCCACCTCCCGCCGTTTCAAAAACAACATTTTTACACCAAAATTATCTGGACACTTTTAAGTAATTATTGCGAAAAACATCTATTCATAATTATATTTATAATACTCCCCAACAGATTAAAACCCGTTATCTCTAAACCAATCTACAAAACCCCCAAGCCCCAAAACCCCATCTAGGCCCACAGAATAATATATTTCGGAATCTTTGAGGGAAGAGGGTATTCGAACACCCCACAAAATAATTGCAGGAATAATCCAGGAAATTAATCTCTCCCAATCTCCAGGAGCAAGCCATAACAGAATAAGAATGCCGAAGGAATACATAATCTGACTTGCCCTCCTGATCTGAAAAAAATACTTTTCTAATCGCTCCGACACCCAATCGAAATATCCCTGATTCTGATCTATCAAACGATCTCGAATATCAAATACCAAACAAATATCTATTAAAAAGACAAAACGTAATATCAAAAAAATAATCAGGTCAGGCGTTAATTGGATTGGAACCAATGGAATTACCCCGGTTAATACTACCCAAACCATTGCTAATAATATGGGCTTTGCGATCACCCATTTGCGAATACTCCTACTCCATTCAAATGAAAATCGAGGAAAAAAATAAATAAGCGTTGCCAACAGTGGAATTAATAAATATTCCCATAGATGAAGCCATCCTTGATAATTATATAATAAACCAATAATTCCAATACCTAAAGCAATAAAATTAATCCAAACATACTTTTTACTAGGGTTATCAGAATTAAACTCAGAAAAAGGTATTAATTTATAGAGATTATATATAATTAAAGTTGCAAAAAAAAGCGAGTACAGATATAAATTATTTACTTTATCATTAACTGCATGACCCATTTGATAGGCCATTGCAAATGCTACTAAGGAAATCCAAACTTGAGAATAAATAATACTTCTGTAGAAGACATTCCAGATAATTCTGTCGAATCTCACCAAGCAATACCTCTATTTCGTAAAAAATCCTGCGCACCTGGATGTCCTGCTTTTGCAGCATTAATAAACCAAACGTCAGCACTATCCTGGGATATTCCCAATCGCAATAAAATATTTCCCATATTCACCATTGCCATTGCATATCCTGGACTTAGCTTTAAGGCTGTTTCATAATAATATTTTGCTGAATCTAATACATTTGTTTTTTCAAACATAAATCCGATATTATTATATAATTCTAATTTTCCAGGATTATAAATCAAACCTTTACGATAGGTTTTTAATGCTTCTGAATAATTTCCCAGCCTTTCATAAGCAACTCCTAAATTGTTGAGTGCATCCACATGGGTAGGAGAAATTTCAAGTGCTCGTAATAAAGGACCGACAGATTCTTCATTTCTGCCTAATTCTAAATAGGTAACCCCTAAATTAGTCCACGCATCGGCATACCCTGGATTTGCTTGGGTTGCATTTAAATAACAAATCAGTGCGCTCGAAAATTGTTTCTCCAAAGCATAAGTAATTCCTAAATTATATTGCGCAACAGCAACTTGTGGAAATTGTTGCACAACATCCGTAAATAAAACTCTTGAGTTTTGCCAAACTTTAGTTCGTTCTCTGGCAAGGATACTTAAAGACAATGTAATTCCCAGAAATAATATTGCCTTTAGATAGATTTCAGGTTTAATTGCTTTCCATTTATCCCAGAAAAAACAAATAATATATAAAACACCAATGGAGGACAAATAAAAATACCGATCTGCAGTAATGGCATTGCCTACAGGAATTATCTGTAAAACAGGTAATAGTGCAACTGTGTATAATAGAAAACCGGAAAGCAAAAAAGAAGTCTTTCTAAATATCCATAAGAAGAAAAGAATAGCCATAAAACCGAAGGGTGCAGCCATAAAATACCAAGGCAAACCCGCTAATGTAATCGTAGGATAAGGATAGACAGCAGATAATTCCCAACAATAAATTGCCTTAATTAAATAAAAAAACCATCCGTAAAAAGGAAAAGAAATTTTCTGTAGTGTAGTAAAATCAGTAGCCAAACGAATTGCCGAAAATTGCCCTTGTGCCCATATGGCTACTCCTGCAAAAAAGACAGAAACACAAAAAAATGGAATGAGCCGAATAAATTCTAGTTTAAGATTTCCTCTACGAAAATATAATTCGATAATTATTAAAAAAGGCAATACCATAGCCATTCCCTTCGATAAACAAGCGAGGATAAATAATAGAATAGATATAACATAAATAAATTTATTTGGTAACCCTTTATTCGTGCTGGAAATTAAATAAACAATCCAGGAGCCTAAAAGAAACGCTGTATATAGCACATCTTTTCGTTCTGAAACCCATGCCACGGATTCTACATGTAAAGGATGTATTCCAAAAATCAACGCAGCAAATAGAGATCCCCAAGGTTTAAACTTAAATAATCTAAATAATATATAAACAAGCGTAGTATTTAATAAATGTAAAATAACATTTGTAAGATGATAAATCTCTCCGAATTGTTTATCTAACCGAAGACTAATGAGCGCAAGGGGATGATAGTTTCCGGCAATAATAGCCTTCCAAATATTACCCTTGGGAGGCGTGAAAAATAAGGGATTATCGGTAATATATTTATCATCATCCCAAAGAAGCAATAAAAAGTTTGGGGTTAAATTATACACCCAATAGGTTAAACATAAAATGCCCAATAGGTAAATCCAAGGTAAATAAGGAATTCGATTAGAATTTGGATTTAGATTCATGTAGTTAGGAATTACATACCCTTATTCGGCAATTTAACGGAAGGGGCGTCTGTCCAAGAGATGCCTGAATTTTTAAGTGCTTGTTGCGCTTGTGGATTACCTCCTTTGGCAGCAATTTTATAATCCACCAATGCTTCGGCATGTAGCCCTTGAATTCCTTTACATACTGCTCGATTGTAATAAGCCCCATAATAAGCCTTATTAAGTTCAATGGCTCGTGAATACTTCTTTTCAGCAAGACTATATAAACCAATCATATAATATGAATTTCCGATATTATACCAAGCATCTGCAAAAGTAGGATCTGCAATAATTGCCTTTTTATAAATTACGATAGAATATTTATAATCTTTTTTATCATAATAACAGGCACCCATATTACTGTAAGCGCGAGCATATTTAGGATTTAATCTAACCGCTTCCTCATAATAAGGCAAAGCGACATCAGGTTTTTTAGCCTTTTGATGAAAAATCCCTACATTATTATAGGCTTGAGAAGCTGTAGGTTCCACCTCAATTACATGAGAAAATAAACTCAAATCATAATTCCAAACCTTTACTTGTTCATAGCTTTTATATGCCCAACCTCCTAAAATAGCAACAGCAATAATTGAAGATATTATTTTAAGTGGCGCTTTACTAGGTGCCGGCCACCATCTGGCTATTACCATAAATAAGGGAATACAAGACACATAAAAATATCGATCTGAGGCTATGGTTTCTCCTACTGGCAATAATTGTAAAACCGGAAGAATTATAATTAAATAGCCTCCAATAGCTAGTGCAATCCAGGATGTAAAACGCAGGGAAATTAAGGTTCCCATAAAAGTAATAAATCCTATTAATGCCAAAATATAAAATTTAGTTGGCATCCATCCATTCTCTTGTAGGGGGTAGGGATAAATTGCTGAAAGTTCGAAAGGAGCAATCATTTTATATAAATAATGCATAAATGCATAAAATGCTAAAACAATTCTATCTAATGCGTTGTATTGAGGATATTCCCTAATTCCTCCTTGGGAATCTTGTGCATGAATGGCAACATATCCAAAAATTAAAGCAATTAAAATATATATTCCCCACTCCACCAATCTTTGTGATTTCGTTTCCTTCCATTTATTTATCCAATTATTAAACCATGCTATTGCTGAAAATTTTCCTTTTTCGGTAGGGGAAAGTAAAAATCCTTCGGTAAACAATAATAATGCTGGAAAAATTACTGCCATTCCTTTGGATAAACAGGCTGCAATAAAAAGAATACTTACCACAATTGTTCTAAGTTGATAGGAAGATTTTTGCAATAAGAGCCAAGCCCACCAAGCACCAAACATAAAAAAAGTATATAATACATCTTTTCGTTCAGCGGCCCAAATCACTGACTCTACGTGCACCGGATGGAGGGCGAAAAAACCCGCACATAAACTGGCAGCCCAGGTGCTTTTTGTTAATCTCCAAGTTATTAATAGTAGCAATAAAATATTTGCAATATGTAAATACAAATTTGTTTTATGATAAGCCTCCGGATTAAATTTGGCAGATTTATAATTAATCGCCAATGACAATATCGTTAAGGGATGATAATTTCCCATAATTATTTTACATTCTCCAGCAAAAATACTTTTAAAGGATTCTTTGGTTAGCGCCTGAATACAGCCATTTTCTGTAGTGTATTTTAAATCATCCCAATCAACGAACTTATTTTTTATTCCATGCTGAAAGGTAAACCAGGTGGCCAAAATTAATATAATGGCAGCCACCCCCAATCCTTGAATTGAATTAAATTTCGAGGTGGGTTGCAATTTATTTTTAGGAGGTACAGAAGTAGATTTTGCCATAATTAATTCCAACTATAATTTCGAGAAGAGAGCCATTGTTGAGCCCCAGCATGACCCAGTTTAGCTGCTAAGCTATAATTTTTTACTTGTGTAGAAATATCGCTTTTCGTGCCAGCAATATTTCCTAAATTAATATACGATTCTGCTAAAGCAGGATTAAATTTCAAACTTTGATTATAGGATAAGATAGCAGAATCCAATAATCCCAACCCTAAATAGGTACTTCCTTGATTAAACCAAGCTTCCGCATGATCTGGATGAAGCTCTAATGCTTTTGCATAAAAAGGTAATGCCTCTCTATAAAGACGAGCATTATATCGAAACACGCCGCGATTTACCCAAGGTTCTGATTTATTAGGGCTTAATTCGCATGCGATTGCAAGTGCAGAATCAGCACTAATTAAGTTTCCTGCTTTTCCATAATTAATTCCTAAGCCTAGCCAATTATTATATTCTTTTGGCTCTTCTTTTACTGCCTTTGCATAATATTCAGCCGCTTGCGGAAATTGGTTCATTCGTTCCAAATTATACCCAATCCCTGCATCTAATTTTGGATAAGTGGGATTGACATTTCGGAGTTGTTCAAATAATTGATTACTCTCCTCATATTTTCCAGCATGTGTTTTAACGATTGCTAAATTATATAATGCTTGAGGATAATTCTTTTTTGCTTTTAATGCTTTTAAAAAATGAATTTCAGCGCGAGGATAATCATTTCTTTCTAATCCCCAGGTTACGCCCAAGTTATAATGTGCAATGGCTACATTATCATATTTTCCAACGGTATCTGTCCATAAGGTAAGACTGTCTTTCCAAATGCGGGTTCTTGCGCGAGAAATCGTTGCAGCAAATAATCCTA
>Ga0114980_10002260_pt1 | contig 13669 bp, 10 predicted proteins | sample S_140806_EF_Meta_FD_87018 | JGI IMG/M metagenome (GOLD analysis project Ga0114980, IMG submission 87018) | Freshwater microbial communities from Lake Simoncouche, Canada to study carbon cycling - S_140806_EF_MetaG | ecosystem: Environmental > Aquatic > Freshwater > Lake | place: Lake...
AACCAATGCGGGCACGAAGCCACTTTCTGAAGAGGAAGATGCCCGACTTCTGGAGGCGGAGGTGGCCGCAGTCAAGGATGCGATGCGTGAACCCTATCTGAAGAGGTACTGGGAGCGCACACCCGGAAAAATCATTGATGAAGCCGCATGGGCTACCGTAAAGGCCGATGTCATCGAGGATGCCATTACACAGCGATGGACAACAGATGCCCGCTTCCGAAAGATTATTGAGACAGCGAGGGACCGTGGCAAGTATCTCTTGTACTATACTCCTGGCGCTGCATCTAGCAATGTTGGGGGGGTGCGGTCTACAAAGACTGGTGCGATTGAAGGGCAGAATCTCATTGGAAAGATTATGATGAAGTTGGCCGGTTATCCCGAGTAGATAGATCTTCAATACAGTCGTGGTGTGACAACATGCGTATACCCTGAGGGCCTACGCATGTTGTAGCTAGACGGTGTTTTTTAGTTCACAAGGAGACTAATAACTCCCAGGCAAATCCGTTGCACTCCATCATCCGTATTGAGGACTCCCCAACCCCAGGGGGCGAATCCTTCACTCTCAAGCTGCTCCTCAAAGGTAACCGAGTCGTAGGGGAATGCCATACCGTAGGCTGTAGGGAGGAACTCATCGTAGTTCTCTGATATAGAATTTAGCGCATTCTTTGCGGCATCGAGTGATACATATACCGTATTTGGAGCCTCTTCGTCCTCATGTACGCCGTAGTTATAACTATCGGATGCGCTGTCCATTAGCACAATCATGTAGACTTTGTTTGCGGCCATTTTATTAAGCCATAGATTTATAATAGTAAAATTGTACGCACAGGTTGTCCACGGCGAATGTAGAGTATGCCTCAACCGTGGCAAGAGTTATCGGTTAAGAATAAGCATCCAAGAGATGACTGTATTGTCTTTGATGAGCCCACCCACGTCTATACCGTAAATGGGAGTTCAAAGGGGATTATTTCCTGTACGAAGTTTCTACATGACTTCTTTCCTCATTTTGATGCGGATGCTATCATAAAGAAGATGATGAACTCGCCCAAATGGCCACAGAGTAAATATTATGGGCAGACTGCGGAGGAAATCAAGAAGGGCTGGAATGATAATGGGGCTGAGGCATCGGGTGCAGGCACGGCGCTCCATTTGGCGATTGAGCAGTTTCTCCACGGCCATCCTGAGATGATTGACCCCTTGGTCAAGGAGACTGTGGAGTGGAAGTACTATGAAAACTTCTGGGCAGATGTTGGCGCAGATTTGGTCCCCTATCGGAGTGAGTGGGAGGTCTGGAGTGAGGAGTACAAGCTGGCCGGGTCCATTGATATGATCTTCTATAGAAAGTCGGATGATTCCTATGTGATTTATGACTGGAAGCGGTCAAAGGAGATTAAGACGGAGAATACGTTTGGAGAGACTGGCTATGGTCCGTTGGCCCATATTCCGAATCTGAACTATTGGGCCTATACGATTCAGCTGAATGTGTATCGCTGGTTTCTCGAGACATACTATGGCTTGAAGATCAGTGACATGTATATTGTTATCTTTCATCCGAATAATACGAACTACAGGCGCTTTCGTCTCAATAGGCTAGATGAGGAGGTGAAGGGGATGCTGGAGGCGAGGCTACGAGCAGTAAGGGCTGGAAGACAGGGAGTATTATTCTGAGTTCAGCCAAGTTGTAGCAGGTTGTTCACCAACGGCGCCGTCTATAGGAGGAAGCCGTGTGTAGGGAAGTTTTCGTTGTCTATCTATTTGTTGTAATCCTGGTGGGGGAGGCTCTGATGGCGGAGCTGGTATTAGTTGAGTTTCTTCCAGTGTTTGTGGGGCTTCTGGAACTTCTGGGATTTCGGCTTCTTCTAGATGCGCATTTACATTTTCAAATTCATTTTCTTCTTGTGCTTCTTCTGCTTGTTGTGCTTCTTCTGCTTCTTGTGCTTCTTCTGCTTCTTGTGCTTCTTCTGCTTCTTGTGCTTCTTCTTGTTCCTCTTCTGCTTCCTCTTCTGCTTCTGTTTCTGCTTCTGCTTCTGTTTCTGATTCCCCTGCTTCAGCGGGCTGTGGTGCACGAGGAGGCCCTTCCCATTTACGTTCAGGCACGGAGGCTACATCAGCTTTCTGAACCGTTGATATGGGCAGTATTTCTTTAGGAGCTTGAGTAGAAGTTACTGGCCCTAACAGAGGAGGTAGTATAGGTTGGCCTCGTTGAGGGGGGTTAGAAAAGGGATTTGGCGCTGGAGGAACCACTCGTGATTTTGCTACGGTAGTTTGTTGCAGGGGCTCTATACTAGGAAGAATAGGTCTAGAACTAGGAGCCCTTTCTATAACGGGTTCTGGGACTTCTGTGGGGACTTTTTCTGCCATTGGCGGTAATGTTCTTGGCGCAGCTCGTAGCTCCGCAAGCGATGTCGGCTTTGTCGTAGGAGGAGCAGCAGCAGCAGCAGCAGCAGCCCGTAGCTCCGCAAGCGATGTCGGCTTTGTCGTAGGAGGAGCAGCAGCAGCAGCCCGTAGCTCCGCAAGAGACGCCGGCACTTTCTGAACGGGGCGCAGTTTGCTGGCTGCGACTGGATTTGGCATAACGCTGCCCTTTTCTTCCCATTTTTGTTCCATCACTTTGGCTAGACCAGCAGGTATATTCTCTTTTGTTAACAGCTGTGGCGCATCAGGATTTAATACAAGTAGCCCCGGACCCTCTTCTGTGATAACAAATACAGGGATTGAAGGCGATTCGTAGAATGTGCGGATAGGCCGTCTACCCAATAGAGCAGGAGGGTCGCTTCGCAAATCAATCTGAACCGCACGCCCCGTGGTCAAGCTAACCAGTTTGCGCAGCATTCCATCGGTTAGCGCAATCGTATCCTCTTGAACGCCAATATCTCTTGGCTGAATGCGCAGTGGCGCAAGTAAACTATCATAGGGCGCCCGCAAGATACGAATCGCCCCTGTTTTTGGATCAACTCCATCGGGCCCATTCAATAGCGTTTCAAGGCGTTCTGGAAGTTTGGTCCCCACATTCAGTTTCGCAAGAGGCGCCTCTCCTCGTTCACGACTCATTTCCTCCAAAAACTTTGGTTTTTCACTACTCTCTTTCACCCATTCAAGCCGCAGAAGTTCGTACCATGCGGCCGACTTTTCAGGATAAATAACCTGCTTTGCGGCGCTATCTGGCACATTAATAACAATAGGTTTATCCAATGTCGACAGACGCGCAACATCTTGCTCTAAGAGTTGACGACGACGTTCCCCATATCGTAGAAGCTCTTCAATAAGCCGAAGCAAAAGCACCCTGGGCGCACTGACCTTTTTCGGATCTTCACCAAGCTCCGTCTCTTTCGGCACGTGTAAGAGACATTTTCCTTCTCCTTCTTCTTCTTCGCTCTTGGCTCCCTGTTTCCATACACACCGCCCATTACATTGTTCCTGCGCTTTTAGTGTACAATCTATACGAAGCAACGACGTATTGGCTTCCTTATCAGAATCCTCATCAGCAAAATCCGTTGTAATCCATTTTTCCACTTCTCGTCCAAGAAGAATTTCCATACGCTTACGCTTTTCAAACAAAGGAAGTCTTGGAGAAAAGATTACTTTTTCAAGGGTTTTTCGCATTTCTCCACCATATTCTTGCGCTGCGATCCAGTTCGAAAATGTTAACCGAAGATGTTCAAAGACTTCTTGAAACTCCACGACACTCATCCGCTGCTTATCATGCGGCAGTTGAGAACTACCATCCTCTAGACAAATCTCATGATTTTTACTCCATTCCATCTCTTGTACATATCGTGTTTGTTTGAGAGCAACCCCACTGCTCAATGCATCAGCAGCCGCCTTGGACGATGGTGGCGATACAGGCACGTATAACCGATTTTGAAGCTGAATCGCTTCGATTTGATCCGATTGCTCCGATTTAATAATAATCGTTGGTATAAATCCAGGATAATAAGAAAAGCGGGGCGTAATATATAACATATAGAAGCGTTGAAGAATATCAATAGGCGCCGGTGTAAAGGAAGGGTCTTCCCAATCCATATACAGTCGAGGGCCTACCACAAGAATACCATCATCCACTACAGGTAACGCAATCAGATGACCTGCTTGACCGGTTTTTTCACGAAACACGAGGGCCCCAATATGGTTGTATGCATCACGAATAACCCCATCAAATATAACATTCGCATCGCCTTTTAATATACTTAATGCAAGGCTCGCAGGTATCATTGCGAGTGGATTAATCTTACTCTGACTGGTATATACTGCTCGGCCAGACGAACTACATTGGGTCATAAACTCCTGTAAGCGCTTACCCACGATTTCTGGCCAGCCCTCTTTCGCAGAATACTGGAAGACGAGTGTTCTACTTAGACTTGCCGTCCCCTTTCGAGTCACTGCATCGCTGTGGTCAACAAAGAAAATGGGCTCCCAGATTCCTGACCAGTGATGCAGAATAAATGCAACATCATTCTTGGCCATTATTTCCGCATTAAATCCATAGGGTGGGCAACGAACAGATACTGCGCCACTTTTGAGAATATCAAGGATAATAAATGTGATTCCAACCGTGTATGCGGGATTTCGCAGAGTTTTAACCTGCGCAAACAGCAGCGCAAACTGCCTGTATTCCTTCTTCTCTGTATCAGAGAGTAGCCAGTCCTCAAACGCATGATAGCTCATATAGGCTCTCATGAGCGCCTCTTCGTTTTCCTGATACATAACAACATCCAGATATTCTGCTGCCCAGCGTCGAAGCTCTTCAGCTTTAGGGCGATAGCCCGCTGGGTCATAGAATTCTATAAGCAAGTTTCCATAGTTTAACGCAATAAATTCACGAGGTAGCACAAACTTTAAGATATGCTCCTTCATTTCTGTAGAGCTGTTCATCAAATAGAAGGGGGCGACTGCAGCGAGAAAACTATCACTCTGAAATCGGTGTCGGTTTTCGACTGCTACACGCAGAAATCCCATGCCACCTGGCTGAATCTTCTGTGGATTGGAGGTGCGGCTCACAATTTCAGTCGGCTTCTGGTCAAAATATTCATTTAGAACATTAGGCAAGAGCCCAATCTGCGTCTCATATTTGCTCTTCAGATATTTTTCCCATCGCTCTTGCATGATTGCGACGGTGATTTTATTTTTATCGAGAAGCTCACGCAGTTCTTGTTTGTATTTCGCAGCCTTTTCTTCGCCCGCTGGACCAAGGTCCGCCACATCTAAAGGAAGTTTCTCAGCGCCCACAATATACTGTGTCGCAGCCTCATCTAAGACGGTAGAATAATCTGTAAGCGTGTGTTCCCGCTGTTGCTGGGGCTGCTGTTCCTCATCTTCTAAGAGCGCAGCTGCGCTAACGCTTGTGGGACGAACATTCTGTCTAGTCCATTCCTTGTATTTATTAAATGCAGGATTCGTGTTAAAGTTTATTGGAATATCCTCTGTAAAACAGCAGGGTAAATAGAATCCCTCTGGATGAGGCGTTTTCTTTAAGAATCCAATAAACAGGTGACGCTTATCCGCAGTAGGAGGTTTAATCACACGCTCTAAAATCGTCTCATTTGCGCCAGGGTGCTGCCTGTTCTTAATCAGCGTTCCCCTACAGAAAGGGCACTGTCCAGGCAGCTTCGATGCGCCTTTTGGCCGTCGCATCCTTGTACTCTTCAGATCCTTTTCTAGAATGAGCATTTCGTCCCGAGTACAGAAATATTTAGAACACAGATAGTAGTTTTGTCTATCAGGACTGGACCCGTATTTCAACACCGTGAAATAGTCGACTTCTGGAGTTCCAGGAAGTTTCTGTGGCTCTCCAGGCTGAAGAGGATAGACCTGAAACGAGATTTTATCCTCCGCATATTCTTCTTGGAGTTCCTGGAACTTTTCCTCTGAGAGAACAGCCGGCTGGCGACCATAGGTTGGCTGGCACTGACTCACATATCGTTTTAACGCCGGATTTGACTTTGTGTAATCAAACAAGCGGGAATCCGTGTCCTTCAGCTTTTTCAGAAAGAATCCAGCAATCCCCGTATCAGATGTGGCGCCTGTATTGTTCTCTGCTCCACGGCTAACCGAAGCATTGGCGAGCTCATCTTTTGGCTGCACGAGATCCTCGGCCAGCTCTTTACGAATATCCGCAGTAGGAACCGCCTTCAGTGACGCATCCTTGTCAAATGGCGCATCAGGTCGAGCCTGGCCCTCTATTTTCGCTGCTGCTACGACCTCGCCTCTGTATGTCTCTTCTTCAACAGCCTCCTCCTCCCCTTTGCCAAAGGCAAACATGTCAAAATCGTCGAACTTTCCCTCTAAATCTTCCTCTTCTGCGTCCCCTGTTTCCACAGGAAGTGGAGCGACTTCCTCCGCCACTTCGACGACAGGCACTTCATCCCGTGCACTCTCCGCTGTTAAGAGTTCCTTCACCGCCTTCGCCCCCACCTGTAGGGTTTCGGAATCGGCGCTAATGAGAATCGATAGGGCTGTGACGATTCGGCGCAGATTCTCTAACGAGTTTACATTGTATAAATGAAACGTGTAAAAGGGATGCTGCGCAAAAATCGCAATATCAATGCCAGGGTTATTCTGCCGCATGTATTCCTTCGTCTCAGGGACCACGAGGGCCACCTCGCCCTGGTTTCGCAGCTTCAAGGATACCTGCTTCCGTGCCTCCTCCAAATCGATTTGAAACTCTTCTGCGACCAGAGTAATGAGATCCCCTACCCCTCCCTCACCTCTCAGCACCTTTCTATTAATCACCTGTGTAAGAAATGTCTGAATACGGTCCTCTCTCGCAAAGTTGCTGACAAGTTTAAAGCGCAACATCGCAAGCGGTTTTTCACCAGGAAGAGGCGCAATCTCTTGAAACATCGCAGAAAAGATAGGAAGGCGTTCATGAAGAATACGAGACGTGATGATCGCATCCGCCCCCTTTCGTGCCCTTAGCCCGAGAACAAAGATCCCCTTTGTGAGTTCAGGAACCTCGCTAATATAGGGCAGATTCTGAAGCCCCTCGACAATCTGCTCCCCCAGAGAATAGAGGTCATTCCTCGGCTCCATCTTTTTCATCCCCTTCGGTGGCTCCACAATACAATCGGCCGTCCCGTCATTAAATAAACGGAGTGTCGAATACATCGGTGCGACATTCATGAGCCCCTTCCGCAGCATAATCTTCGCAAATGCGAAATCCTGCTCTGGCGTTGGACTGCGGTCCTGAGACCACTGGACAAGAAGTTTGGGGTCCTGAATATCTGGAGTTTTCCCGTCACTCAAATAGACCTTGCTGAGCCCAGTCCCTTCTGTAGGAATGAGACGAAGAAACGGGCGGCGCTCATTCACCGTCGCCTCGTAAAACTGACTCTCAATCCCTCGAATATCCTTCCTCGCATTCCAGGCCAACTGTAGATATTTTATTCCCGCCATCGTAAGAGAAACTAAGGGCACCTGCGACTCCAAAACGGACTCAATCTTTACCATAAACTGCTGCCGCCGCAAGAAAATGGTCGCCTGACGCTCCCCCTCCTTGCGCAACTCTTCCGAAGGCAGAGCAGCAGACGCAACAGACAAATGGGGGAACATCGGATATAGACGGCCATTCCACTCCTTCTCACTGGGTGGTTTGCCTCCAGGAAGAAGAGCCAGAAGGTCTCCATACAGATATGCGTGAATACTGGGGATTCCTCGTGTAACTCCTCTCTTAAAACAGGCGTCTTCGATTGTCATACGTTCACGATCCACGGGAGAGACAAGTTTTCTGTCACCGCCGGAGTCTACAAAGCGTGCGTCGGCTGGTATAGCTCCTGAGGCGATCTTATAGGGATTACTGATACGGAGCGGTGAATCGCTGGTTAGTCCAGGAAAGTTCCAGGAAAAATCTAAGGGTGCCGTTGCGCCTGCGGTGTAGTTGACGATTACACCATTCGCACCGGGCGCCTCTCCATGTAGACACAAATAGATGTATTCTGGGACACTGGGAGAGATTCGTTTTAGCTCTAGGCAAAGGGCCATTTTAATATCTTTCAATGTCATGAAAGGGAACATATTAATGAGGCGGATAGGCTTGGGTTCAACGCCCTGACCCATATGAAGAAGGATTTCAAGTTCCCCAGAAGGCATTGAATCACGAAATGAGGTGAGAGGTTCTGGATGAAAGATTTCGTGAATAAAGTCTGGAATTTGGTCTAGATTCGTAGTGTTAGCTGCTGCTGAAACTTCGGCGGCAGCCATCCCTATTGGAATACTAGATAGGATTATTGCGAGAAATCTGTCCCGTCTTTACTTGGATCATAGGAGGGTTGATCCGTGATTTTCATTCCACAGTATGAGACTGGGTGCGCACGAAAGTCTTTATGACGGTAGACACCGATTTTCTCGGCTTCTTGAAGGAGCCAGGCAAAGTTGTTCCAGAAATCTGGACCGTGCCCAATGGTTTTTGTTATCATGTGACCCATTTCATGGATGGCCACGAAGGTAACAATATCTTCATTCACCAGAGATTCATCGCCTCCCTCCCTTTGTCGGAGACAGAAATGAACTTCCTCTCCTTTGTTTACACTATAGGAAGTATGTTCTGCGTCGGGTGTGGCCTCTTTGAAGCGATTCGCATTTGCCTCAAAGTTCCTGGTGAGTTGCTGAACCTGGGCCTTATCCGGTACAGTCGATTCGAGATGAATCTTTAATTTATTCATCTTCAGTCGGACTTTCGCCATTGTATCCGCCGCATTCTGCTTATCAGGCATATCCCGTACCGTATACAGCTCACCGTCAACCGTACTTTTGACCTGGGTGAGTGGATACTGGGAGTTGGAAAGACCTATATAGCTGAGAGCATAGGATAAATTGGCAGTTATATCAGCCATTCTGAACTATATAGAGGTAATATACAGTGTATGCGAAATACGCTACTATGCGCTAGTTGGAAGGCCCCTTGTGATTTCTATAAGCGAAATGAGATCTGTTACACTAGTAGGTAAGTTTTTATTGTTTTCCCCTAAATAGAGTAGGTCTGTACCCATATACGTATCTATATTATTCATAAAGTGTACTTTATCTTCTTCTGTCTTTAATGTATGGAGTATCGTGATAAATAGTGTACAAATATGTTCTATAAAAATAATTCGCTCTTTTGTGTGAATCTTAGAAATTCTAGACTGTTTTTTTGGTATAACTTTGTTAAAATAATCAGCAAGTAACTTAATAATACTATAATTTCTTACGTATGGTATTACTTCTTCAATACGTGCTTTAGGAGTTGAAATATACCGTATAATTCGCTTTGCTATCTCTTCATCACTTTCTTCATCACTTTCTTCATCACTTTCTTCTACTGCTACTGGCACTGCTGCGGCGGCGGCAGCTTCTGCCGCTTCTTTTGCTTCTTTTTCTGCTTTTTCTTCTGCTGCTTTAAGTTGTGCTCGTGCTTCTTCTGCGGCTTCCTGTGCTGCTATCGCTTCTGCGGCTTCTGCTGCAGCTTCTGCTTTAGCTTCTGCTACAGCCGGTGGGCTGCTAGGAACGCAGGGCTTTTTAAGTTCGGCTATTAACCCTTTAATCTCACTTGCAAAAGGAAACAGGGAATCTATGATACGTGATCCTTGGTTTAAATACTGGGATACACATTCAGCTGTTTGCGGTGTTTTGATAAGGCAGTTAAACCTTGGATCCCCCTGAATCGCAGATAGTGTCGCATTAATCGGCATAGCGGCAATGTCCTCTAAGGTAATATTAAATCGCCTCACACGCTGTATGGTTGCTCGCAACAGATATAGTTTCATGAATTTCTGTGTATCGTTAAGCCTTATCAGGTCACCGCAGCCAATATTCTTATTTCTATTCCTATTCCTGGACACTCGGAATTGATTTGCCTTAACACGTCTGTTTGGTGTAGTCCACCATCCACCACCTTTTCGTGTCCTCTTATTTTTTTTTCTTGTGCTTACCATCCTATCTACTATAAATGTTACACAATACTTGTCTAACATATATAGCATATTCACGAGAGCCATATCATACTACATGTTTAAGAAATCTCCAGCGCACGGCGATTCACGTCGGGCTCAATGGTAGGCACGTTAAACACCGTCACGGGCACCTGGGGGTTAGGGGGCTCAGAACGCAGCTGGTAGTTCGCATTACGTAAGCTCTGGCCCACAGTGTTTACACCAATCAGCGCACCAGCGGAAAGGAAGTTCTTGCCCTTCAGAGAACCAGTGCCCATAGGATTCTGCTGCGCCCAGACAGAGTTCGCATCCTTAGGCAGCAGCTCGGAGGGGGTCAGCTGATCCCGGGGATAGCAGCCAGCGGGCTGCTCAGCACTGCCAAAGCTGGATGGGCCGGCGTTAGGAGTAGGCATTGCCTCGCTCGCATTCATCACTGCCTGCTGCCTAGCAGGGCCAGCGGCAGAGTTCCCACCTGCGGGTGCAGAATAGTTTGACGCAGCAGAAAGAGTTGCCTGGAATCCCTCATTAGATCTGAACAGATTAGGCTGTAAATACGTCAGGGCCACCACAACAACTGCTAAGAGCGCAAAAACGCCAAGGGCTTGGGTATTTCCAGAACCAGCCATGCTTTGTTTCTGGTATAGACCAAGCCTATATTTTTCTGGAAGTATTCTATTCTTCCCTTTAAGATTCCTCTTCAGAAGAAAGTTCGGAATCAGCATCACTTAATCCATCAAAATGCCCGTATCGACTATAATATTTCTCAATCATCCGTTCCAAATGCAGTTTCGCAAAGCCGCACCGTATCCGGGCTTGGCGGATTTTCTGCCGTGTCCGTTTCTGAGACGATTGCGGAGATAACATTCGCCTCGGGGGATCTTTCAATGAAATACTCTCAATATCCGCCTCCTGAATCTGCGTACCGGGAGATGGAGATATTGCCTCAACGCCTGCAACCCGCCAGTGAATCTCATACCGTGTCGGATAAAACAAAATGCGCACCGGAATCCAGGATAGTTGTTTAATCGTAACATGCTCAACCTCATAGTCTCCCGTAGAGTACCGATGAATCAGCCGCTGTACAAATAACTCTTTCTCAAGAGGCTTTGAAAAATACGATGATGCTTTTCCTAAGAATAACTCGATAAATGTATCGAGTTTTTCCTGAGCTTCTCCCACAAATCGCATGCCACTGATATCAATGTCAGCCCCTTCACATACAAATACCGGGGGAGAAGTAATCATCAGTTGATAATACTTGTTCACTGAATCGTGTGTTGGCTTTCCAACGGTAAATTCCATGTATGCGCCCTTCTCTGCGATATATCTTTATAAGAGTATCATAGAAATGCCGAAAGAGGTGCCCGGAAAGAATATAACCTTGACCCACACACTCATTAATAGGGTGATCCAATACATAGGAAAAGAGGAGATCCGTAAGCGGCTTCACGATGACATCGTAGACCCGCTCATGGATCATATAATGAAACGAGTGTTCCCCTATATTATTTTAACTTGCGTGCTCTTTATTCTTCTCTTGCTCGTTGTGTTATTGACCCTTGGAATCACGGTGTTTCATCTTCGCAATCCAATTATTTTACCTGGCACCTCGTAGAAAAGAGTCACATGGATGTCGTACCCACACGCTTAGACCCGGAAGCCATTGGGAAACTTATTCGCTATTGGGTATACTACGATAATAAGATAAAGCAGCTAAATGACGAGAATCGAAAGTTGCGCTCTACAAAGGAAGCATATGAGCAGCAGGTACTACAGTATCTGAAGGCCTCTAATATGGCAAATCCAATCATTCAAATCGGAGATGGCAGAATCATTATTGGAGAAGATAAACATCAGCAGGCCCTTTCGTATTCGATGCTTGAAACCACGCTCACAAAATATTATGGACTTCGACCCGGATCCAAAAATGAGACCAAGGACATCTTGGCCTTCATTCGTGCACAGCGGAGTGTACAGTCGACACCGTGCTTAAAGAGAGTGATGAATCCAAGCTCAAGAAGTAGGAGCAATAGTAGGAGTACCACTCCGACCAACACCGATAGTGATACAAGAACGACATAAAGCTTTTACGCTATCTCTGTATAGGAACTACACGTATACCCTTTCTTGTATATCGGCATGATGAACTCTGAACTCTGGTTGAATGAGATGCTATGGTGTGGGGGGTCGGAGTATAGTAAACGCAGAACGATTATTTGGCGATTTACTGCCTATGGCTTACTCCCTTTCTTGAAGATGCATGGATATAGTCTACAGCTGAATGTGAACGAGATGTCTACTGGAATAGCATCACTGCTGTTTTATAACCGAGGACACACGTTAGTAACACCATGTGTACTTAATACAAGAAATGATTATAGTGTTGAACATAAGCAGCACTATAATCATATCATCGATTCTAGTCGGTGGAGAACCCTATGGGACGCATGGTCTTTTTGGGAGGATGTTTCGCCAGACTATGGCCATGGATTCTATAGAAGACTTGATATTGAAGAGTATTGTTGGTCACAGATTGACTTGAACACGTCGAAGCACACCCGCATTGTAGAGGAGTTTATTGAGGGCGGGGACCTGAATCCAAATGCAAGAGAAGACTACGACGAGTATTAGGAACTTATCCACTTGGTGTCATTGAATGGCTTTACAAAGAGGGCGTCGGCCTGGTCTTTGTACTCGGCCATGAGTTCGTCTACCTTGAGTGTCGCAGGAGTCTTGGGCGCCTTGCCTTGTGACATTAACATGGCCTCATCGTGTGCGCTTTGGGATGGTTTCTTGCCGTAGCAGTTTACGCCGTATTTGAACTCGGGGTTATCGAAATATCCTCCATTGAGTCCAACGGTGCCGCAGACATTCCGTTGATCAACGGGCCCCATTTGTAGCTTCTCGTATGTCTGCTTCTGGGTAGGGTAGACGGCCATCTGCCCTTTGACCCAGCCATAGTTACACCAATCTGCTCCGTTTGACCAGGCATCCTTTACCTGTTCGTATGTAGCAAGCTCGGCGCCCAGCGCATTACAGAGAGGTTCCGCATCGTAGTAGGTGAATTTATTCTGTGCGACGTTGAAGACCTCATTTCCGGAGGCGGGGAGAATCTTCTCAACTATGCTTTGCTGAGAGGGTTGGGGAATACTGGCTTCATTCGGAGTGATGTCCTGAGGAGCTTCAGCAGGAACCGTAACAGGATCTTCTGGTAATGGCATAATAGCTGCCGTAACATCTGGTGGGACAGACATGTTCAGAACACGCCGAATATTGCTTTCAACATATTGATATCCAAGTTTAATCTGCTCAGTAAAGACTGAAAACAGGACTACAATTGTGAGAACGAGCGCTATAAATATATAGAGGCCATAAGATCCGTAACTACCAGAGTTTTTGGCAGCATTTGTCGCAGCATTTGCTGCGGCATTTGCTGGTGCACCAAAGAGATTAAAGCCTGAATTATTTGCCGGCTTATTGGCATTCGCATTCGCTGGCTTATTGGCATTTGCATTTGCATTGGCTGGCTTGTTCGCATTCGCAGGCGCAGGAGCACCAAAGAGATTAAATCCTGAATTATTTGCCGGCTTATTGGCATTTGCTGGCTTATTGGCATTTGCTGGCTTATTGGCATTCGCATTTGTGGGCGCAGGAGCACCAAAGAGATTGAATCCTGAATTATTAGTGGGCTTGTTAGCGTTAGCGTTGGCTGGCTTATTAGCGTTGGCTGGCTTATTAGCGTTGGCTGGCTTATTAGCGTTGGC
>Ga0114980_10002261_pt1 | contig 13667 bp, 15 predicted proteins | sample S_140806_EF_Meta_FD_87018 | JGI IMG/M metagenome (GOLD analysis project Ga0114980, IMG submission 87018) | Freshwater microbial communities from Lake Simoncouche, Canada to study carbon cycling - S_140806_EF_MetaG | ecosystem: Environmental > Aquatic > Freshwater > Lake | place: Lake...
CGCCCATCACCCACGAAGAACTCCAGGCAGGCGCCCATCACGGGGGCCCCCGCCTCTCCGCGGGCCTCCTCAAGGCCGGCGTCACCGAGATGCTGCATGCTGACCGGCCCTCCGCCGCTCGCCATGCCTATGGTCTTGGCCGCCCGATTGCCGATCGCATCCGCGATATTTTCCGGCGCGACTGATTCGCATCCATTTCCTTGATCTGCCGCGACTTTCCGGCGCTTGTGCTCTGCGAATGCGCGGCTAGATTGCGCGCAACTTCGGGCCGCCGCCCAGGTTAAGCATCACGGGAATCCACGCGCGATGGTCGAACTCACGCTGCCGCAGAACTCCAAGATCAAGGCCGGCAAGCGCTGGCCGAAGCCGGCTGCGGCCAAGAAGCTGCGTACCTTCAAGATCTATCGCTACGACCCAGAAACCGGCGGCAACCCGCGCTGGGACTACTACCAGATCGACATGAGCAAGGTCGGGCCGATGGTCCTCGACGTTCTTATCTACATCAAGAACGAGATCGACCCGACGCTCACCTTCCGCCGCTCCTGCCGCGAAGGCGTTTGCGGTTCCTGCGCCATGAATATCGGCGGCGGCAACACCATCGCCTGCACCAAGGGCTGGGACGAATTCTCCGGCGACATCACCATCGCGCCGCTGCCGCACCAGGCCGTCGTGAAGGACCTCGTGCCGGATCTCACGAACTTCTACGCGCAGCACGCCTACGTGCAGCCCTACCTCAAGACCGAAACGCCCGAGCCGCAGAAGGAATGGCGCCAATCGGAAGCCGACCGCTCCAAGCTCGACGGTCTCTACGAGTGCATCATGTGCGCCTCATGCTCGACCGCCTGCCCCAGCTACTGGTGGAATGGCGACAAGTTCCTCGGACCGGCCGCCCTGCTCCAGGCCTATCGCTGGATCATCGACAGCCGTGACGAAGCCACAGGGGAGCGCCTCGACGATCTTGAGGATCCGTTCAAGCTCTATCGCTGCCACACCATCATGAACTGCGCGCAGGTCTGCCCGAAGGGTCTCAACCCGGCCAAGGCCATCGCGGAGATCAAGAAGCTGATGGTCGAACGCGCCACCTGATCTCTGGACCGCCGGGCCCCTGCCCGGCAGTCGCTGCGTAGCAGCGAACAGGGCCGGCAGTCGCGGCGCCTCGTTCATGTAACTCCGGAAGCCACCTCACATGCAAACGCACGCCTATGTCGCCATCGTAACGCTGGCAGCGCTACTGGTCTATTTCTGGATGGTGATGGGCGTCGGCGCCGCGCGCCGCAAATCCGGCATCGACGCGCCTACCATGACCGGTGATCCCGTGCTGGAGCGCGCTGTGCGCATCCAGGCGAACACGCTTGAATGGCTGCCCGCCTTCCTGCCGTCGCTGTGGCTCTGCCACTTCTTCTGGCAGCCGCAGGATCAGTCTGGGATCATTGTGGCCGTCATTGGCGTCGTGTGGATCGTCGGTCGCATCCTGTATGCGCTCGGTTACGCGAAGGATCCTGCCCGGCGTGAGCTTGGCTTCATGGTCCAGCTCGCGGCGACCGCCATCCTGCTGTTCGGCGCCCTCGGCAAGGCCATCGCCGTCCTGATCACGGGCTAGCTTGCCCGGGGCTGCCGGTTAGCCGAGAAAGCGCGTCGCATGATCGACGGCATCCACATTCGCGCGGCAACACTGGCCGATCTTCCGGCCATCACCGTCATCTATGGCCACGCCGTCCTCAACGGCACGGCGAGCTATGAGTATGATGCGCCCTCTCTCGACGAGATGAGCAGGCGCTACGACGCCATCATTGCGGGAAGCTTCCCCTACCTTGTCGCCTACAGCGCCGACAAAGTTCTTGGCTACGCCTACGCCAGCCATTTCCGCGCCCGCCCCGCCTACCGCTTCATGGTTGAGGACTCGATCTATATCACCCCCGATGCACAGGGCCTCGGCATTGGCACGCTCCTCCTCGGCGAACTCCTCGCCCGCTGCGAAGCGCTTGGCTTCCGCCAGATGATCGCGGTGATCGGCGATGCCGGGACAAACCTCGCCTCCGCCAGACTCCACGCCCTCATGGGCTTCACCGAATGCGGACGCATCAAAGGTTCCGGTTTCAAGTTCAACCGCTGGTGCGACACGCTCCTGATGCAGCGCGCGCTAAACGGCGGGACAGGTACGTCACCCATCTGATGCAGGGCTTGTCATCCCGGGCGAGCCAACGGCGAGACCCGGAATCTATCCCACAGTCTGGGTGGGTCGGTGAATGGGCCCCGGCTCGGGCTGCGCTGGGCCGGGATGACAACAGTGGCGCACATCAGAGCCTCCCCACATTTTGTTGGAAACTAGGCGCCCGGATTCGGCGGAGGCCGAGAAATCTTCTCCAACACGCTCAAACACTTGCCCGCAAAAACATGCGTGAAACCTGGACGCAAACCGGCCGGGCTCCCAGCGCATCCATAATCGCACCCATGAGCCTCGAACAAGCGCCTCTTGAGCCCGAAGACAACGCGGACCCGAACTGGTTCGCGCCCATCGCCACGTTCATCGCCTGGCCCGCTGACCTGTTCAATCAGATCGCCAAACTCAAGCGCATCCGCCGCACCACGAGGTTCAAATCCAACTGGCGCGATCACGAACAGGACCTCCGCCAGCGCGAATGGATGCGCGACCAGATCCTCGCCGCAGGTGCCGCCCAGTTGCTCGCCGGCAAGGAGCTCGATCTCAACGCTTTCATCCCTTCGACAGAACCGCCTGCCGACGATGGCGAACCATGCCCAAAGACGCCGTTCGAAATGAACCGTCGTTTCCTCGCCATGGCGCGCTTCAACGCTGGCCCCGAGCCCGCCATCCGCGCGCATGCGAAACGCATCGCGAGGTGCGAAGGCATCGACCTCGACAATCCCCTTGCAGCCCATGGTTCGAAGGACTCTGCGCTTTGCGCCGCTGCTCACCCCGCGTCCGTGGGCATTGCCGCATCAAAAGCGCTCACCCTGAGCCGTGCGCAAGGCGCGCGTCGGTCGAAGGGCGAGCGCGGCCAAACGCACGCGCGGGGACCGCCCGAACCCTCCAAAAACCCGATCCGGCCAAACTCGCACTCACCTGCAAGACCGCACCCTCACGCCTGACGTATCGCATGCGCCTTCATCGCGTCCGTCAGCCACTCCGCAAAGCCCGGCCCCAGCGCCTCATACCGCGCCACGAAATCGGGATGCGACAGGTACAGATCCGCCAGTCCCGCATAGGCATGCGGCGGACAGGGCTTGTCCCACGCCGCTGCGACCCATGCCCGATGCCGCGCGATCATGCGATCAACCGGTTCCGCCGCCGGATCGATGCCCCGCGTCATACCTTCGACAAGTCCCGTCTCGATATCCTTCAGCGTGTCCATCATCGCGGCCTGCTCGGCCTCGCTCATCTTCGCCATCGCCTTGCGCGAAAGGTCGAGGCTTCCCTGCATCGATGCGCCGTAGCGCTCGACCAGCCACGCTTCGTAGTCAGCCTGCTTCTCCGCCGAGAAGCCCTGATACAGGACCGCGTTCGACATCTGGGTCTCTCCCTTTATGCTTGCGACCGTACGGTCGATGGTTTCGATGAGGACGCGAAAGCGCGCCCGCTCCGCGTCAAGTCTTTCACGATGGCGCATCAGCACGCCGACCTGATCCTCGCCCTCAAGCGCCAGCAGCTCGGCGATCTCGCCCAGCGGCACGCCCAGCTCCCGATGAAACAGGATGCGCTGCAACCGCATCAGCTCGGCTCGCCCATAATAGCGATAACCGTTCGCCCCGACATGCGCGGGCGTCAGCAAGCCGATCTCGTCATAATGGTGCAGCGTCCGCACCGTTACCCCGGAGATCGCCGCCAGCTGTTTTACCGTGAGCTCTTTCATGTGCCGCTCCTGCGTGTCGGACCAGTCCTGCTCTCTAACGTTCCGTGAGGGTCAAGCATTACTTTGCGCTCGATTTTGGGTTAATCTTGGCGCGGTCCGCTAATTGCAGAGTCCGCCCGGAGTCGAATGGGAGACCGGACATGATTGGGACGACGAGCGCACAACAGGCTGAAACGACCGCAACACCGGGAAACCATTTCCCATGGGCGGGTCAGCCGGACGAGATCGCCTGCAACTTCGCGTTCGGCCTCATCATGCGGAATCTTCCTCCCCGCATCGCGCTCGAAAACAAGATGCATGCGCCGACGCTGATGGCCGCCGCCGGAGCAATTGCAGGGGTCTGCGCCCAGATCTCATTGCTCGCCGACGCCGAGCGCCTGGAGAAAGCGCGCGCCGAAAACCGCATCAAGGAGACACCTCTCAAGGACGGGCGCACGCTGATCTACGGCGATGCCCTCAACGACATGCTCTACAGCGTCAGCGACCCTGAAACCGCCCGCTCACGCGTCTGGAACATGATGGTCACGGCCGCCATGCAGAAGGGCCTCGACCGCAGCGAGCTTCCCAACGTGCCCGCCATGTTCCGTCACGTGAACGATTCACTGGGCTCGGTCGTTGAAGGCCTCCCTTCCGTCGCGCAGAACGCCCAACCTGTCATGCCGGCACGCGATCTCCTGAAGTTGGTCGGTCCGCTGACGCTGGAAGCCCTCGCCGGCGATCTCCCGCCCGCCCTTGCGACCAACGGCCAGGCCATTCGCGCCAGTCGTAAATCCTGGGTCGGGATTACAGCGCAAGTCGCCGGCAATCTGCTCATGACGGCCTCGCGCGTGATGCCGCCGGCCATGTGCCTCACCATCGCCATGGAATCGGCGATCTACGCGTCAAAGCTCAGCGCCAACGTCGCGCCGAAAGCGGCCGAGCCTGCTGTTCAGGCGTAGGTCGCAATCGACAGCACCACTTTTGCACCGTCGCCGAAGACAAACGTCTCGGCGACGGTTTGCTGTCTATGGTTGGTGTAGATGATCGTGATCGCGTCTGACCCGGTCAGGACCTCATCGACTTCGAAGAAAAGTTCGCGCGACTGCGACAGCGCCTTGTTCCAGTAATCTCCCAGCGCAGCCTTGCCGCGCACAACGTCTACATCCTGCCCCGTCACCATGCGGATGCGCGGCGAATGAAACACGATGTCGTCCGCATAGTGGGCAAGGATCGCCTGCAGGTCATGGTCGTTCCACGCCTTCACCCATGCGCGGGCAAACGCGTGCGCATCGTCGGGGTTGATCATGTGAAAGGCCGGATCATGTAAATGGATTATCCCTGCAGCTGGCATAGAGAACGAGGTTGAGCTCGCTTGCTTTTGCTGCTGAGGCGATCGCCGCAACCGTGATCGCGTGACTATCGAGCCATTTGGCTTCCTGCCCCGGAAAATCGCCCATCAGCCAGAACACGTCCCTGCTTCTCTGCGCACCGTGCCCACCTATATAGATCAAAGCCGTATCGGCATCATGAGACAGATCCGCGAACTCCTCCAGCGCCTTCCGCGCATGCGCAGCGTCTGCATCCAGCACCAGCGTCGTCGCGAAACCCGCCGTGGTCAGCGCCGCCGGAACGCGCTTCGCGTCATGCGCAGCGCCGGGCAGCGAGTACGCATCCGACTTCGAATAGTCCGCATTGATCAGTACCAGCGCCACGCGCTTCTCGCCCTTGTCCAGCCGCACCTTTGGCGCCGGCAGAACGCGCGGATAATCCATCATCTGCCAGCCCTGGCTCTTGATGGAATTGGCAATCGCCATCCGTTCGGTGAATCGCGCCAGCGTCAGAGGCTTCTGCACAATGACCTCAACCAGCGCTGATGCGAAAGGGTTTCCGCCCTCGCGATCGCGATCGCTGGTCAGCCGCCCCGCCTGCCCCGCATAAAAGATCAGCGCAGCCGGGGGCGCAGACGTCTGAGCATGAGCGACCCCTAGGCCGCTCGCGGCAACGCTCGCAAGGAACACACGACGGTTCATGCCGACAAGCTTAACCGCGACACCTGACCGAGCAACCGTTTTCAACCGAAGTCCGAGCCCTCGCCTGCAAAGACGAGGGCTCACACTTCAAACTAGAACTTCAGCACCTTGACGTAACGCACCTGCGGCAGAGCCTGGATCGCGGCGAGCGTTTTCTCGGGCACGTCCTGATCCACACCCACAATCGCGATGGCGTCGCCGCCAGCCGCTTCACGGCCAAGGTTGAACGTCGCGATGTTGACCTTAGCTTCGCCCAGCAAGCCCGCCATGGCGCCGATGAAGCCCGGCTTGTCGGAGTTGTTGACGAACAGCATGTAGGGCTGGAAGTCCGCCTCCAGCTGCATGCCCTTCACTTCGACGATGCGCGGTTTGCCGCCCACGATCGCGCCAGCGACCGAGCGCCATTTGCCTTCCACCTTCACCTTGATGCGGATCAGCGAGTCATAGACCGCGCTGGCGTCGTTGGTGGACTCTTTCAGAGAGCCGCCACGCTCCTGCAGCACCGACGGCGCCGAAACCATGTTCACTTCAGCAAGGAAGGGACGCAGCAGGCCCGCCAGCGCCGCTGATGTCAGCGGCTTGCGGTTCAATTGCGTGACCTGGCCTTCGTATTCGATCTCCACTTCCGACAAGCCGCCGTCGGCGACTTGTCCAGCGAATTGCCCCAGCTTTTCCGCCAGCGCGACGAACGGCTTCAGCTTCGGCGCTTCTTCGGCCGTGACTGACGGCGTGTTCAACGCATTGGTGACGGCGCCTGTCAGCAGGTAATCCGCCATCTGCTCGGCGACCTGGAAAGCGACATTGTCCTGCGCTTCGACGGTCGACGCGCCGAGGTGCGGCGTCGCGACAAAGTTCGGTGCGCCGAACAGCACGTTGGTTTTCGCCGGCTCCTCGAGGAACACATCGAACGCCGCAGCGCCGATATGGCCGCTGTCGAGACCCGCACGCACCGCGGCTTCATCGGCAAGCCCGCCACGCGCGCAGTTGATCAGGATCACGCCCTTCTTCGTCTTGGCAAGGTTCCCGGCCGACAGGATGTTCTTGGTCTGCTCGGTCAGCGGCGTGTGCAGTGTGATGACATCGGCGCGCGCCAGCAATTCGTCCAGCTCGACCTTTTCAACGCCGAGTTGCGTCGCGCGTTCAGCCGTGAGGAAGGGATCGTAAGCGACCACTTTCATCTTCAGGCCAAGCGCGCGGTCTGCAACGATGGAGCCGATGTTCCCTGCGCCGATCAGGCCAAGCGTTTTCGCATAAAGCTCGATCCCGATGTAATCCTTCTTCGGCCACTCGCCCGCGATGGTGCGCTGGCTGGCCGAGGGAATCTGGCGGGCGGCGGCGAACATCATCGCGATCGCATGTTCTGCTGTGGTGATGGCGTTGCCGAAGGGCGTGTTCATCACGATGACGCCCTTGGCTGTCGCGGCCTTCACATCGACGTTGTCGACGCCGATGCCCGCGCGGCCAATCACTTTCAACTTCGTACCCGCAGCGATCACATCCTTGTCCGGTTTGCACGCAGAGCGCACGGCAAGGCCATCATACTCGCCGATGATCTTGATCAGCTCGTCCTTCTTGAGGCCGACCTTGAAGTCCACCTCGATGCCGCGATTCTTGAAGATATCGGCGGCGCCCGGCGCGAGATCGTCGGCGATGAGGACTTTCACTTTGTTGGTCATCTGCTCAGTCTCCTTGAATGCGGGCGCGCCAGTCAGCACGCGTAAGCTTGTGAACGAGGCAATCGTCTTCGTCGTTGAACGTCTGCCGATGCGTCGGCACGAAGCCGAGGCGCTGGTAGAATTTGTGGGCGCGCGTGTTCGAGTTGAGTGGGTCGATCAGGATCGCCGTCACCAGCGGATCGGAAAAACAGCGCGCAAAAGCAAGACGCATCATCGTCTCGCCGTATCCCTTGCCCCGCGCATCCGGTTCGCCGATCCAGATGTCGAGCGCGCGCAGGTCAGGCTCGATGGCGCCCCAGTAATGCGTCGGCTCGCGATGCGGATCGCACATCTGCATGGCGCCGATTGGGCGCCACGCGTCGTCGTGACCGGCGACCTCGGCAATCCAGTGTTCCCACACCCCATCCTCATGCATCGCAATGTTCGTCGGCCACTCGTTTAGCTCGCCGTGCGCGACAGTTTCGGTTGGATCATCGGTCGTCGCCGAGATGACGACAGGATCAAGGTCCCAACGTTGCAGAAGGAGAACGTCCGCCAGGGTGGCGACGCGGAGACGGAGGTCAGACATGGCCGCCTGTCCCGTCTCCGGCCACCCGCCATTTGCGCGCGCGATTGACTTTCATCTTGGCGTCGACCTGTTCGGAAAGCTCCATGCCGAGAAGGCCGACGAGCCGGTGCAGCAGGATGACGACATCCGCCGCCTCCCTGCCCGCCTCAGACATGTCGCCCTCGCGGATGGCCTGCTCCAGCTCATCCATTTCGAGACGCGCGCGCGTGACAAGCACGGTGACATCCTGCGGCGCGCCGAAGGTGGCGTCGCCCCATTCGCGGATGGTCTGGCTGGTTTCAGTCGCCATCGCGACCTCCACGCGCTCGGGGTGTCAGGACAATTCCGCGACTGTCGTTTCAAACGCCCAATCGAGCCACGGCGTCAGCTTCTCGACATCGGCCGCTTCCACGGTCGCGCCGCACCAGATGCGGAGCCCCGGGGGAGCTGCCTTGTAGCCGCCGATATCGTAGGCCGCGTTTTCCTTCTCCAGCGCCGCCACGAACTTCTTCACGAAGTCCTGCTGGCCCTTGTCGTCGAGCTTGGCGACGCGCGGATCAGTGATCGACAGCGTGACCGACGTGTTCGAGCGAATGGTCTTATCCGCTGCCAGGAATTCCACCCACGGCGTCTTCGCGACCCAAGCCTCAAGCACCGCAAGGTTGGCGTTCGAGCGCATGACAGTGGCGTCGACACCGCCAAGACCTTCGACCCAGGCAAGCGCATCGAGATAGTCCTCGGTCGCCAGCATGGACGGCGTGTTGATCGTCTCGCCTTCGAAGATGCCTTCGGTGACTTCGCCGCCCTTGGCCATACGGAAAAGTTTCGGCATCGGCCATTTCGGCGTGTAGGTCCTGAGGCGCTCGATGGCGCGGGGCGACAGGATCAGGATTCCGTGTGCGCCCTCGCCGCCCAGCACTTTCTGCCAGGAGTAGGTCAGCACATCGATCTTGTTCCACGGGATCGGCATCGCAAACACGGCAGAGGTTGCGTCGCAGAACGTCAGCCCCTCGCGGTCATCCGCGATCCAGTCGCCATTCGGGACTTTCACGCCAGACGTCGTGCCGTTCCACGTGAAGACGATGTCGGCATCCTTGCGGGCCTTCGACAGGTCCGGCAGCTGGCCGTAACCGGCCTTGTGTGTGGTGGCCTCGACCTTCAGCTGCCTGGTGATGTCCGTCACCCAGTCTTCGCCGAACGACTCGAACGCGAACACATCCACCGGGCGCGCGCCCAGCATCGACCAGAAGGCCGCTTCGATAGCGCCGGTGTCGGAACCGGGCATGATGCCGATGCGATAGTCGGCGGGAATCCCGAGAATGGCGCGGGTCTTGTCGATCGCCAGCTTCAGGCGCGCTTTGCCGAGCTTTGACCGGTGCGATCGGCCCAGCGATTCAAGCTTGAGATTGTCGGGGCTCCAGCCTGGCCTTTTGGCGCACGGTCCAGAGGAAAAGTGCGCGCGATCAGGGCGCACGGCCGGTTTGGCGGCGGTAGACATCTGTTTTCTCCCATCCTTACAGATGGACTGGTCGCCGTTGGGGGCGACTGGCCCGGCGATGCGTATGCGCCGGAATGGGCTGCACGTCAATTAACGCATGCGCCGCCGCGCATTCGCCACCGCAACACCTGCAAGGATCAGCGCCAGCGCGCCGACCATCGACCATTGCAGCGGCTCGCCCAGAAACAGCACGCCAAGACCGGTCGCCCACAGCGGCGACATGTAGGTCGTGAACGACACGAATACAGGCCCTGCCCGCTGGATCAGCCAGACATAGACGAACATCGCAAACGCCGTCGGCAACAGACCCAGCACAATCATCGCCGAGATCGACGCGCTGCTGGCCGCTGCCGGAAACGGCTCCATCACGACCGCATGCAGCAGCGCCGCCACCGCGCCCAGCCCGACGATCAGGAAGCTCGACACAATCGGGTCGATACGCGGGGCAAGCCGCGTCCCGACATTCCCGACCGCATAAAGCCATGCGCCGGCGATTGCGAGCAGGATGCCGAAAAAGCTCGCCCCCATGCCGTGCCCGAACTCCGGCAGAACCAGCACGACCAGTCCGAAGAAACCGAGCAGCACGCCGGTCACGCTTCGCGCCGTCAGCTTGTCGCTGGTGAACATGTGCGCCAGCAGAACGGTCGCGAACGGCGTCGCGCCATTGCAGATAGCCATCACTGCAGACCCGACAGACTCCGCAGCATGGGCGTAGAAAACGAACGGGATCATTGTCGCGCCAATGCCGATCAGCGCGAACCAGCCGATCGCCCGCCACGTCACCTTGATCGCATCAGCTGCGCGCGCCTGCGGACGCAACAATCGCGCGCCGAGAATCCATGCGCCGAGGAACAGCGCGCCGCTGGTGAGCCGTCCCGCGACCAGCCAGCCCGGCGTGATCGTCTCGACGCCAACGCGAATCCCCGCAAACGTCGACCCCCAGATCACGACAAGCAGCAAGAGCGCAGCCCAGCTAAGCGCCGCGCCAGTCAGGCGCGGTTTCGTTCTCTCACGGGCAATTGCTGCCGCCGTTTCCACGTCCAGGCTCCGCAACGGGATGACGGCGCCCTGCTAGGCCATTTCCCCGCCCGCTGCAAAGCCACAGCGTGAAATGCCTTGAAACAAGGAACACAGTACACAAACAAGATAAAGACCCGGCGCTTCACACGCCGGGCCTTCTGTCTGCGGTAGAAGTGGTCGCCCTAAACAGGCTTACGCGCTTCCCTGGCAATGTTCTTGGCTTTCTCTTCGATATTGCCAGCCGTCTTCTGGACCTTGCCTTCGGCCTCTTTCATGCCGCCCGCGGCCTTGTGCTTCGGCGAATCGACGACCTTGCCGAATTCCTTCTGCACCTTGCCGGCGGCTTCTTTCGTGCCGCCATCGATCTGATTCTTGTTCATGACGAAATCCTTCTTTTCCACGTCCCGCGTCCGGGTAAAGAACGTCCGGCCAAAGATGAGGTTCCGTTCACGAACGCGCATCCTCCAGCAACAGCGTGGCCCCCTTCTCTGCGATCATCAGCGTCGGCGAATTGGTATTGCCGGACGTAATGCGCGGCATCACGGAGGCGTCGATCACGCGCAGCCGTTCCACCCCACGCACGCGCAACCGTTCATCGACGACAGCCATCGCATCAGACGCCATACCCATCTTGGCTGTGCCGACCGGATGAAAAATCGTCGTGCCGACATCGCCCGCAGCCTTCGCCAGTTCGGCATCGCTCTGCAACACGGCGCCCGGCGCAAACTCCTGCGGCGCAAACCTTTTCAACGCTGGCTGATCCACGATCCGCCGCACCAGGCGCAGCGATTCAACAGCCGTCATGCGGTCGCTCTCAGCCGCCAGATAATTCGGCTGGATCTCCGGCGCCGCACTGGCATCGGGCGAACCCGCGTGCACTGATCCGCGACTGTCGGGACGCAAATTGCACACGCTGATCGTGATCGCCGGAAAAGCGTACATCGCCTCGCCGAATTTCGGCAGCGCCAGCGGCTGCACGTGGAACTGGATGTTCGGCGTCGCGTGACGTTCGCTTGATTTTGCAAAGGCTCCCATCTGCGACGGCGCCATCGTCATCGGCCCGCGCCGCCGCAACGCGTAGTCGGCCGCCATCAGTGGTCGGCGCATCAGGTTGGCGTATTGCTCGTTCAGCGTAGGCACGCCGCTCACCTTGTAGATCGGCCGCAGCTGCAGGTGATCCTGCAGATTCTCCCCCACGCCCGGACTGTGATGCGCCAGATCCAGGCCCAGCGCTTTCACCCGCCCCGCATCACCAATGCCCGACAGTTCCAGCAGCTTGGGCGACTGCACCGCCCCGGCCGCAAGGATCACGCAGCCATCCGCCATCGACACGCGCCGCTCCTGCCCGCCATTCCGCGACCACGCGACACCCTCCGCCACCCCGCCGCGCATCACGACCCGCTCGACCAGAGCGCCGGTCTCGACTTTCAGGTTATGCCGTCCCCGCACCGGCGCCAGGAATCCACGCGCCGACGACCAGCGCCGCCCCGCCTTCTGGTTCACCTGGAAATAGCCAACGCCCGCATTGTCCCCGGTATTGAAGTCTCCGACTTTCGCGATTCCAGCCGCCTCCGCCGCATCGGCGAACGCATCAAGCACTTTCCAGCGCATGCGCGGATGTTCGATGCGCCACTCGCCGCCCTGGCCGTGATGCGCGCCGCCGTCGACATGATCCTCGTGCTTCAGAAAGTACGGCAGCACATCGTCCCACCCCCAACCGGTGAGGCCCATCTGGCGCCAGCCATCATAGTCGGCCGCTTGCCCACGCATGTAGATCATCGCGTTGATCGCCGACGATCCGCCCAGCACCTTCCCGCGCGGATAGTTGAGCGCGCGCCCGTTCAGCCCCGGCACCGGTTTCGTCTGGAACATCCAGTCGGCGCGCGGATTGCCGATCGCGAACAGATAGCCGACCGGAATGTGAAACCAGATCCAGTCGTCCTTGCCGCCCGCCTCCAGCAGTAGCACACGATTGCGCGGATCCGCCGACAGCCGGTTGGCCAGCAGGCATCCGGCTGTACCCGCACCGACAATGATGTAGTCGAACCGATCGCTCATGCGCGCCACATTCACCACCTGCGCGAAAGGATCAACCGGATTGCGAGCGTTGCCCAAACGTCGCGCTTGAACCTCGCGACCCTCCCTGCCATCGTCGCGGTAAAACATCGGGCCAGACAGCCAGGTCCGGGATAACCGGGAGAGACACGCATGCGTCTACACTCAGCGCTTATGGCAGGGCTCTGCACGCTGGCCCTGTCCGGCTGCGTGGTGTCTGTCAGCGAAACCGAACGCGTCGCCAGCCTGACCCCACTCGCCCACGGCCCCATCGCCAATGACGCGCCGCATGGTATCTCGCAAACGCGCCTGCAGGTGCTCGACGCAACGATGCGCAGTTACATCGACGACGGCAAACTCGCCGGCGCCGTGCTCATGATCCACCAGGACGGCCGCGAAGTCTTCCACGGTGCCTATGGCTGGCGCGACCGTGAGGCCGGCGACCGCATGGCGGAGGACGACATCTTCCGCATCGCCTCGCAAACGAAAGCGCTCACCAGCACCGCCATCATGATGCTGGTGGAAGAAGGCAAGCTGGTGATCGACGATCCGCTCGGCAAATTCCTGCCGGAGTGGAGCAGCACAACTGTCGCTGTCGCCAACACGAAGGGCGGCTATGATGTCGTGCCCGCAAAACGCGCGATCACCATCCGCGACCTGCTCAGCCATACGGCTGGAATTTCCTATGGCACCGGCCCCGGCGAGAAGGCGTGGAAGGATGCCGGCGTCTATGGGTGGTACTTCGCCGACAAGTCCGTGCCCGTGGCCGATGTCGTTGCGAAGATGCCCAAACTGCCGATGGCTGCCCAACCCGGCGAGCAATGGGTCTATGGCTACAACACAGACATTCTCGGCGTCGTCGTCGAAAAGGTCTCGGGCCAGTCGCTCGACGTCTTCCTGAAAGAACGCCTGATCGATCCTCTCGGCATGGTGGATACCGCCTTCTGTCTGCCGCCCGCAAAGCTCGATCGTCTCGCCGTCGTGTACTCGGCA
>Ga0114980_10002262_pt1 | contig 13666 bp, 11 predicted proteins | sample S_140806_EF_Meta_FD_87018 | JGI IMG/M metagenome (GOLD analysis project Ga0114980, IMG submission 87018) | Freshwater microbial communities from Lake Simoncouche, Canada to study carbon cycling - S_140806_EF_MetaG | ecosystem: Environmental > Aquatic > Freshwater > Lake | place: Lake...
ATCTACGATCTGAAGAGGCAATTTGGGTGCAAGCCGTTTTAGAGTCTGAAAAAGTTGTAGCATTGACAGATTCCATTTAGTATCGTCAGGGGCCGCACAGATTTGCTGAATCTGAAGAGTTTTCAGATCTGATGTCTGAAGTGTAGTAACCGTATCCACAATAGATCTCGCAACAACATCTACAGGAATTGTCGATAAGTACATCGTAGAGGGTAGCCGCACGTAGAGCAATCGGTTTCTTAAGATCAGAGAAACAATACCTAGATGTGCCATTGCGCCCGGTGTAGGGTGAGCATCTAACCAGCCGCACGGCGCACCGACACAGCTCAGACGCATTAGTGAAATATGGAGTCTATCCTGATAACCGGCAGCTACGAGCTCACCCAGATATTTCGTGTAGGTGTAGTCGGTTGTAAAGAGAGATTGAGGCAAGCCTTCTGGTAGCAATGTCGCCTTGCCAACAGTTGTCTTGGGGTGGACATAGCACGTTGAAATAAGAATGAGTTTGGAACAGGACCACTGAAGCGCAGCCTCACAGATATTCTTAACACCGAGCACGTTATCCGCATAGAGATTTGCATAGGTATCTAAAGTTTTTACATTTGCTGCACAGTGTACAATTAGATTTGGAGTGCTATCGGTAGACCATTGAATTCCAGCCAAGTGATCCAAATCACCTTCTTGAATCGTGACCTTTGCGAGTAAATCAGCAAATCCGTAAAAGAGCGAGTCGGAACAGATCTCAGAGTTCCAGCGATCGTGGACAGAATGGCCTTTCTTGGCTCGTAAAAGACAAATAAGTTTTACAGTCGACAAATCAAGCCGTTTTAGCAGTTCACGTAAAACAAAGCGCCCAACAAATCCAGTACATCCTGTTAATAATAGTGTGTTCATAACGAATACTTTGCTGTTAGGGATTATTTGTAAAAGTGAAATGATAACGCATCGTTAGGAATGGCTGATAAGACGCCACAATTGCCTGCGGCAAGTTTATTTGATGCGAGAACAAAAAAAGATAAGGCCCGGCTGAGCGCCTACAATCAGATTTTAGAGCAGGTTTTACATAAAGTCGCGTTCTCGGCAGGTCAACCGAGCCAGCCAACGTTTGTATATTACAATATTCCTCCGTTTGTGCTCGGTTTGCCGAATATTGACTTACAGGATTGCGTAGTCTATGTTGTGTTTCAGTTACGGAGCCAGGGCTATGATGTTCGCTACACCTATCCGAATTTGTTGTGGATTTCGTGGGCGCATCACGAACGACAGTATTTACAGGATAAGAATCCGGTTGTACAGGCGATGATTCCGAAGATGGCAGGGCCGGAGAAGCGGAAGGGTACTTCGCAGGTCACGATGAGGAGTGCTTTACAGACGACAGGGCCTGCTCTACGCGCAACAGATTATACTCCGCCGACAGCCTTTATTGAAGTGCTGGAGAGGCCGAGTCCTTATGCGAACTCGGCGCAGCGGCAGAAAAATTCGGTGACGTTTTCGGAGGCGAAACCGACATCGAATGTTTTAGATGATCTCTGGAAATTTTAGACCGCTGTTAAATAAGATTAGCTACACCATATCATACCAAAATCAACTCTTACGACACTATTTTTTAAAAGTTCTTTAATAGTATCTATATCATAAAAATCATCCGCTTTGGGTCTAAACGTAAAGGCGTCGCTGTTTTGTAAATAAAACTTTGTAAATCCGAGTGTCAATAAATAATCAAGACACTTGAATGTTATCGTATTCACTTCTGAGGCCCATTCAAAACAAAGTAAATTAACTTTTTGAGTCAATGAAGTGATACATTCATATTCTCCCCCTTCAACATCAATTTTTATAAGATCCGGAACGCCAAATTCAGAAATAAGTGTATCAAGTGTAATAGTCTTACAGATTATCGGAAAATGGGGGTGATTGTGAAATCTGGATTCAGGGCTCAAAAACCAGTCTTCATTAATTGTTGATAATGTGTCAGCGTCACCTTGATAGAATGTAATATCATTACCTCCATTATTGCACGCTGCAAAATTAATACAGACTATATTGCTATTCTTTATATTTTTTACTAATTTCTTAAATGTAATGGGTGAAGCTTCAACCGCAATAATTTTATCAGTAAACTTAATATTTGCTTTTGCCCAGAGACCTATATTAGCACCAATATCAAAAAACATCTAAGATAAATGTTTTTTTATGTTTAGACCAAAGCTTATTATCCAACAATAAAGACTACAACAAGTACAATAGTAATAATAATGCACAGAGTAAAAAGAATAAAAAATCTTTTTTGAATAGAATCATCTCCATCAACTTCAATAAATTCAGAAGGCTGTGGAACCCCAATCATCGTAATTGGCCGACGACAGATTGGGCACATATTTCTAGCACGTATCCACTCTCTCCAGCATCTAGGGTGAACTGAAAACCGACATCCGCATTGTTTTAGAGTAAATGGATTCAGTACGTGCTCGCCTATCATATTGGGCGCTGAATCAAGACAAATAAAACATTCTCTATCTTGATTTAAATCTGATAATGAATTTGATGAACTTGACGCCTTCATTCTACTGCTATATCTACAAAAATTGACCTTTCATTATGCCTCTGTATACTTACATAGGCATAATGGAGACTCAGAATCAGACCGTTGACGCCGAGGTACACACAGAAAATGATGATATTGCGGCTATTGAAGCGCAGATTGAAAAGTCTCTAAATCTCGGCAAGGACAATGAGTTTGCGCGGGCATTTAATTTGTTTAAGGAGCTCAAGGCAAAGCGAGATATCCTTAAAGTAGATCATACTCGTAGTGAAGGATTAGAAGCAAAAAAGCAGGGATTGTCTAAACAGAAGAGAGATGCTCTTACTGCTTATCTCAAGTTATCCAGAAAGTATGAAAAGGATGCAAATGACTTTCTGTTCTGGGCTGCAAGAAACAATAAGGAGATTAGACAAACTCTAAACTTTTATAAGCCTGTAAAACGAAATGTTCTAATTCTATGTATCTGTATTCTAATGACGGGCCAGACAACGAATGAAGAAGCATTGAACTACAGTGAACTTGGAGCGTCAAAACATAATAAAGTTCTAATCAAAAAGATAAAGGATCTCCTTGAAACTTGGTATGAAACTTATATTGATACGGGTATCATTCAACCTGTGGATTCTTCTTCTGTAACAGAACGCCCTTGTCCATCGGATATCCCAACTCTAAGTTCAAATGAAGTTCCTACAAACACACTTGAAACAGTTGAAGTTACTCAAACAGAGGAATCAAACTGTGTATCGTGTAGGTCCTGCAGTGGTGATCATTGGACCTTGCTTTGTCCGAACAAGAAAAAGAACGTAGATCCAGTTTACTCATATTCCCCATTCGATAAGAAGAATCTACCATCGCTCAAGCAGGCGATGGCTGATGTTGAGGTAGCCACCGGCACTCTTTACAATGCAAAGTATATCCTTGAAAGAGTTATTAGTCAGCACGAAGAATCATTAAAGGCGGCAAAGCAGATGATCGCATCGTTAGATTGAAGGTGATCATTAGCTTGTAAAAAAAATGAAACCACTTCTATTATTTTTGCTTGTATAGTAATGAGCAGAATTCTCTTCTTTGACACGGAAACCACTGGTTTACCGAAGATGCGAACCGTCAGCGCTCTCGTTAAGCCTGACAACTGGCCCGATCTGGTATCGATCTCGTGGTCGGTGTACGAGGACAAGGAACTTGTGGAGAAGCAGACTTACATTATCAAGCCGACTGACTGGAAAATCCCTGACGAGAGCATCAAGTTTCACGGAATCACTAATGAAGTGGCAAATCAGAAGGGAAGTGATTTGACGGTCGTGCTTACAATGTTTAAGAACGCACTTGAAGGATGTACTTCGATCATAGCCCATAATATGGAATTTGATCGGAATGTGGTATTTAATGGATTCAAATGGCGTCTAGATCTTGACCCGACAACCTTCTGGTCATATGGTTCTGAAGTCTGTACAATGCAAAAAGCCAAGGCGGAAATGAAGGTCCTTGGAAAGGGATTTCACCCTGGCGATCCGTATAAGTTCATAGGCCTAGATGAGCTGTACAAGGATACATTTAAGATGCCTGCTCCGCCGGCAGCTCACACAGCCGATCGTGATGTTGATGTATTACAGCGGATTTGGTTTACTCGTTGGGCTTCAAAGGTTCAGTAGGCTTGTCTTAGTGACTAACGTCTACCGACTTCGTCTTAGTGACTAACGTCTACCGACTTCGTCTTAGTAGCTACGCTTACCATCTGCGACCACAATGCGAGCTATGTCCACCGGGGCAATAGTCAACATCCTTGAACCCATCCTCTTTTTTACAGCAAAACGGGTCGTGATGGTCCTTGGCTGTTAGTAGACGTTGTCCTGTTTCAGGATCATAATAAGGACAGCAGTATTTTTTGCCGCATTGCCAGCACCAGGTACGACCACATCCCGCACCTATGACGAATTTTCCGTTTGTTTCTAGACCACAGGCAAAGACGTAGTCACAGGCGGCATCTTTCAAGCACCATCGGTTGCACCACGGACACTGCTTGGCATCGTTTGACATTTCTACTTCTACTAATAAAATCAATAACTCTTTACAACTCCGATTACACATCCAATGATCATACCGACTGACCATCCGAAGACAGCACCAGCAATAAATCCACGCCACCAACTATCATCATCATCGTAACTAAGGCGACTTAGGGCTTTAGCGTATGGGTTAAGCACATTCGGACTCATCTACTCTATATGTACGGTTGAGCGCTTTAGATAAAAACACTTAATAGTTTCTGTTCTTGCGTGTCTTCTTTGTGGATGCTTTGGAAGTACGCTTTCGAGAATAACGACCTCCGCCTTTTTTTGGAAATTCTGCTATTTTCTGAGATGCTTTAATTGTTTCTTCATCCATATATTTGTTACGTTCATCAATATTAGAGTCTGAACCAAAACCAGTACTCTTTTTAATAAAATTTTCATTAATTCCACCCTGTGTATTTAATTGTAATTTATTTTCATTAGAACCTATAAGTGTATCCCACGCTTTCTTAAAGTCTTTATAAGTCTTTACCGCATCTTGTTTCTTAGTTAAAACAGTTAAATCAACGGTATCATTTACAGATGCTTTTAGCGCAACATTATAATGCTTTAAAAAACTTGCTTTTAATGAATTAGTATCATCTTCATTTAATTTATCACTATACAAAAGCACATTAGGTTTTATATGATTATCATTATTTTCAATAAAAGCAGTAACAGCCGCACCCACTTGATCACTTTGTTTATCCATATTTTTCTTATCTTTTTCAAAAGCAGTATATGTTGTATAAAAAGCACTTTTAGCATTTTTTATTTTTTCAGAATATGTATTAATATCAGGATTGTTTATTATCCATTGTATTGTTGCATTATACCAAGGTAACCACGCATTTATTTGTTCTAAACTTTTTCTCTGATATATAGGTTGGGCAGGAGGAGAGGCAGAAGCAGGAGAAGAGGCAGAAGCAGGAGCTACAGCAGCAGCCGCAGCAGCCGCAGCAGCAGCCGCAGCAGCCGCAGCAGCAGCCGCAGCAGCCGTAGCAGTAGTATCACCAGCATTATCTCTCTTAATACGTAAACCAAACCAATGAACTTTAGCTTTAATATTATTGAAGGCAGCCATTCCTTCAGTTGTCATAGCACTATGAGCTGCACGCCAGACTTCTTTTATAGTCTCATCTTTAATTTGGTTACCTTTTACTTTATTTACAGCATTCCATTCTTTTATAAATGCATCTCTACTTTTCCAAGCTGCATCTTTTGCTTTAACGATTGTTTCTTGTCTAGCTGACTCAACCGTTTTATCAGAAGACTTAACATTATTTGTAGTTATTACAGTGTCCATTTCATTAGATTTAGTAATCATATCAGTTTGTGCAGTTTGTAGCTTATCAGCAGCAGCAGTAGGAGTAACAGCAGGAGCATCAACATGATTAATTGCTTTTAAACTTGCTTTTTGAAGGTTCTCATCTAGATAGATCAAGGCTAGTTCAAAGCCCTGAGATTGTTTTGTAATGAATAGGTTTTCTATTTCCTTAATCATCATTTTACTAACATCAGTTCCATCAACTGTAGAGATTCCAAAAGGCACCTTGATGCCAATTTTATTTAAATATTTTTCTTTATTCTGTATGCTTTTTGACAATTCAGTTACGACAAATGAACAGCCAAATTTGTTTATTTCAACTTGATTTTTGCTTGTTTCATTAATACCGAGAGCACTACCAGCTGGTATATCTATAAAAATAAGAAATTTTCCAGAAGCACGAGCAGTAACACTAGCAATAGAGTGTAGAGACGCTTTTTTGTCAGCCTCAGTTAGATAGACCAGGATCAGCTTAACTTGGTTTGATTTGTTACTATCTTCATTTATTTTTATTCGTATATCTTCTTGTTTCATTTTAGATACATCAATATCATTAACTTTGTAGACTCCAAAAGGTGCAGTAAAACCCATTTGTGCAAGTATTTGATCAGGCAGTAGTTCTTTTGCAACGTACGTGCAGCCAAATTCATTTAATTTACTTTGAGATGTTTCTTGTTGAATTCCTAAGGTTTTATTATCTTTTAACGATATTGTATATTCCAATTGAGGTAATGTACTAGGATCTACAGCAGCAGGAGCAGCAGGAGGAGCAGGAGGAGCACTAACAGGAGTACTACTTTCCTTACGTTTTTTAAAGGTCTTTATAGAGGCTTCACTTTCTTCTTTATCCTTTATATCTTTATATACTAGGGTAAGCTTCAGCGGAGGTATTGGTATTTTATTATATGCTGTTTCTATTTTATCATTTATAGTTTCTATAGTTGCCTTACTAACATCCTCATCGTTAATTTTGTAAATTCCGAAAGGGATCTCAAGCTTGATACCTTTATAATAAAGGTCTGAGTCCACTCTAAGTCTATCTACTACATATGTGCAGCCAAATTTATTAAGAATACTAGTAAATGAATCATTATATCTAGAATTAATACCGAGAGCAAATATTGGTCCTTCTGCGTTTTGTCCAAACTTGGTTTTTTCATCTACTATTATCTCAAGTTGCGGCAATGTACTGGGATCAGCAGGAGGAGCATCACCAGGAGGAGGTGGCGCAGGAACACTAGTAGCACCAGAAGGAGCACCATTATCAGCAGGAGGAGCACTATTATCAGCAGGAGGAGCAGCAGGAGCCGCAGCAGTTATGCTAGTACCAAAAGCAAGTAGTGTATCTATGTTTTCTGTTGCTGCTTTAGCATCGTCGCTAGTTCTAGCCTTCACCTTCGCAGCATCAATATTAGCAATAGTAAGTTTAATTTTTGGTATATAGGTATTAGCAAGACTAGCAACCTCTATCTTAATTGATTCATCTATACCATTTTCATACAATTCTTGGATCTCAGCTAATAAGTCACATATCATAATCATAAGTGTATCAAGGTTATTTACATCATCAGCAAATAGGTTTTCTGTTACTATATCTTCTAATACTTTGAGAACTGATGGAAATAAAATAGCAATCATAAAAATATCACTTGGATTTGCTACATCTACATTGTTAACGGTTCTCACATATTTAAGAAACTCAAGATATGAACTATAAATTTTACAAAAAGGTTTAATATATATATGATTAAAAGACTTTGCTCTAATAAGATTTTTAATATAATCTATTATCCCCATATATTTTTGTATATACTTTGACTTATCATTATCAATCTTGATTTTTTGAGTAATACTATTTAAATTAGCTCCAGATACATTTGCACTGGAATTGGCGTCGGCCATACTATCTAAATATTAGTATCAAATTAAAAATTGACCGCCTTTTCCACTGTAAACTACCTACACTGGAATGAACACTCTCTCAGAAGGGGTTACCCTATCCGAGGGCTACACCCTGTCTGAGGGAGTCACCCTTTCCGAGGGAGCTACCGCAAAGATTATGGTGGACCCGAGTGATCCCAACTACGTCTACAAGATCTACAAGAAGAAGCAGACTCAGAAGAATGATCCACAAGTCGAAATCGAGATTCATTACGAGATTACTGAGCACCTGACAGCAGAAATGTCTGATCTCGGAGTCGCAGTTCCCAGTTTTATCGTCGATAGCCAGGGCCGATACCGAATGCGGCGAATTGATACTTCAAAGCCGCTATGGGAAGAAAACATCTGGGCGTCACTGTCAGCAAATCTTCAGAAGGAGTACCTTTGGCGGGCACGAATCTTTCTGAAGTCACTCGCAGCTTACGGAATCTTTCTGAAGGACGTTGAAGCCTATATTCAGACACATACGGATACAATTATGTTTATTGACTTCGGCCAGGCGTACCGGGGAGCACCTACAACTACATTTCATCTGGAGTCTGCAGCAGTTCTTCCGTATTCGGTAACGAAGGACTGGGCTTGAAATGTAATAACTCAAATAACTTCTTGGCTTTTGCTTGGCCAACTTTTGTCTTACCATTCGGTATCGACGCTATTTTTTCAACGGACGCCGCCATTACATCCTCTAACGAGCCTCCACAGCCTTCCAGAATGACTTTTGCGGTCGCCGGTGAAATACCTTTGCAGCTACTCAGAACAGTTGCAGCAAAGATCACTGGGTCATCTCTTTGCTCGCCTTTCGTATGAGTATGTTTAATTGTTGAGATATAGTCTGTCTTTTTGCCGTCACGGAATTCCTCATAGTCTGTTAACCACATTGTTGCGAGGACCTGTAGAAGTTCGGCAGTTTCTTCCTTGTTGCGTGTCTGAAGAAAAGGTATTCGGTGTACAAACGGCAGTCGTAAAATCCACTTCCAGAGAACAGACTTTGGGAAACTTTGGCCTTGTGCTAAATTCCCTTCAATGATATAGGCAATATGTGCCTTGTGCTCCTCGGCAAATGCTTGGAGTCTTGTCCGCTGCTCTCTATAACGGCCATCCTTCATAGATGCTTCTAGATCAAAGATACTCTTGCGCTCAATGATGATGGCACCAGGTGCCACGAGGTCGCCACTGATTCCAATCCAGAAGTCGCCGACAGGTAGAGTCTGTACTTGCCACGTAGGTAACAGAGCGGGAAATTCACGTTCTCTGTTATCGACGATATTCGTGTAACTATTCATTTTCGTAATTAGGTTTACTGTCTTCTTCTTAGACCCAGTTTACGCACGAACTATTACAAGCATCTTGTCATTATTCCAACCGGGTGAAAAGCGGTCTGCGTGCTCGCAGATAATGAAGGTACGAAAGGAGATTAGTGACTTCATTTCCTCGAGGGCATCCAGAAATGGCTGCTCAGATCGGTCACGAAAGATGTCCTCAATGATTAATAAACCTCCCTGCTTGAGCTTGCTTAGAGCAGTGCGAATCATTAGGCACTGATCTGCTGAATTATGTGACGCATCGTCTACAATGACATCAAAGAGTTCACCGTCCTGAATGTGCTTTTGGAGACACGCTTCCAGCGTATCAGGCTTGCTGGCATCGCAGTAATCTAGGAAAACACCGGGTAGATTGAGCGTCTTGATATGCTCCAGATTCGGCTGGTCCCAGTCAAATCCGAAGAGTCGGGCTCTCGTAAAGAAAAAGCGCCAGGCGATGAGTGATGCGCCACGAAAGACACCAAATTCGGCGAACTTGATGGGCTTATTGCGTAGCGGCTCTAGAAAGAGAGAGTAGGGAGCGGTATAGGGGTGACGGTGGCCGCCGATACAGTAGGGCGATTTATCGGTTCCCCATTTTGCACAAAGATCGCAGAGATCAGATCGGCAGTTTGTGCTGTCGATTACGATCGTATTCATCTGCTGTTCTTTTTGAGTGTGGTTTAGGTCTATCTGCGCTTTGATGTCTTGGCCTTCTTATTAGAGCGTCTGCGTTTAGAGGTCTTGTGCTTGCGACGACCACCTGAACCAGTATTTCTAACATGAGCATTGCCTTGTTTATTTGCTTCTGCCTCACTTTCAGTCTCATCCTCTACTTCGGTTATTCGAGATAGAGGACTAAAAGAAGCCGCAGACGGAGAAGCCGCAGACGGAGAAGCCGCAGACGGAAAAGCCGCAGACGGAGAAGCCGCAGACGGAGAAGCCGCAGAAGGTTCTTTACCAAAAGAAGGATTAATAGTTTGTTCTCCAGTAAATTTATTGCCAGTATTGGGAGTGTTATTATTATTATTATTATTATTAAATGTTGGTAATTGAGAACGAAATAATAGAGGCGTAGCAGCCTGACCCTTACCAGCACTATCACCATCACCAGAAGCAGCAGCAGACTGACCATTACCACCAGGAGCAGGAGAAGCCGCAGAAGCCTGATCATAACCACCAGGAGCAGGAGAAGCCGCAGAAGCCTGATCATTACCACTAGCCGCAGCAGCCAACAAATCATTGTAAAGATTTGTTATCTCTTCTTGTGTTTTAATTTCAATCTTATTATTATTATTTACATTAATTATAGCATATGTTCCAGGTTCATTAGGATTAGATGAATATTCATCGCTAGTTTTTGTTTTAAATACTAAAAAATATAATGGTATTTTTTCTGAAAATATCTTATATTCCCATTTATTCATTTCATCTTCATCACCATTAAAAATTGTTACTTTTATATCATCATTTATATCTTTAATTCTTTTATTTTTTTCTGCTTCAGGCGTATCTCTGTAAATGCTATCGAGTGTCTCAGAATTTACTAAATCATTATATGCGTGTTTAGCAAATGCTGCTACTTGAGCCGCCTGAGCCGCCTGAGCCGCCTGAGCCGCCTGAGCCGCCTGAGCCGCCTGAGCCGCCTGAGCCGCCCTCTTAGCTTCAGCCACCCTCTTAGCTTCAGCCACCCTCTTACCTATTGCTTTATTCGCATTCGCCTCTAATGAATTTGCTCTTGCTATATTTGTAGAATTTCCTGTCCTAGTAGCTTTTGCTCGAGCTTCTAGCGCTGCTGCTTCAATTTGGGCTACCGAATTATGATCAACAATTGGAGCATTACTAGGAGTACTCAGACTTCCCTTTTTTTGTGGAAGATTTATATTTATTTTGTTATCTGAACTATTTTTGCCGGATATCGTATCTTGCATATGATCAAGATGACATTGAAGTTCTTTAATTTTACTAGGGACACCTTTAGTAGTAATTTTAGATGAAGGTGAATTACATTGATAATAAAACTCACCTTTTTTCCCATTTTCACTATTTTCAGTAACTGTTTGTTTTTTCCATCCTTCAGGTATATATGAACTAGCCATCTATCTTCTGCTTGTATTTTTCTTTCGTCGTGTAGTTATTCTTTTACGTGAACCTCCTGCGGATACACCACCTGCGGCTACACCACCTGCGGGTACACCACCTGCTGCAAGTGGCTTTATCTTATTTATTACATTTCTCATTTTATATAGTGTACAGTGAATTTTATCACGTTTGGTTATTTGTGCTTTAGATTTTCTAGAAAATTTTTTGTTAAGAGCCTTGTATTCGGCCGAGTCACAGTCGTAATCAGTTTCATTACCTGTAAATTTATACCCTCCTAGTTCTTTTAATTCTTGTTTAGCCGCTGCTGCAGCAGCCGATGCTGCCGCTGCTGCTTCTTCCCGTTGTCTTTGAGCTTCTGCTGCTGCCGCTGCTGCAGCAGCCGATGCTGCCGCTGCTGCTTCTTCCCGTTGTCTTTGAGCTTCTGCTGCCGCTGCTGCTTCTTCCCGTTGTCTTTGAGCTTCTGCTGCTGCTGCCGCTGCTGCTTCTTCCCGTTGTCTTTGAGCTTCAGCGGCTGCTTCTTCTACCTGTTTTCTTAGAGCTTCTTCTGCATTCTGTTTTCTTTGAGCTTCAGCTATAGCTGCCGCTGCTGCCGCTGCCGCAGAATCTGCATTTGCCGCAGCTGCCGCTGCCGCAGCAGTCTTATCTGCACTAGATCCTGCTTCCGCTGCGGCTGCCGCAGCCTCAGAATCAGCCTTAGCCTTGGCTTCAGCAGCAGCAGTAGCCGCAGCCGCCGCAGCAGCAGCAGCAGCAGCAGCCGCAGCAGCAGCAGCATTAATAGCTGTAGCCTTAGCAGTAGCAGTAGCGATAACTGCAGGATCATCACTTGGATAAGAAAGGGTCAATGTCCACTCATTCGTAAAATTGTTATTATCATCCTGAACACCAATAGCTTCCTTAGCATCTCTAATAATGTCTTCTCGTGACTTTTCACTAACATCAATATCATTTATTTTTAAGATACCAAAAGGTAAAGGCATACCCGAAAGCGGCAAATTTGGTATTAGACCATTAACAACCCAATTAGAACCAAAGCGCTTTTTTTCTTCTCCAGATACTTCATCTAATTTTTTAATGCCGATATTACCGTATCCCGTTACTTTAATTTCAACTGGTTTTGCTAGAGGAGCAGGTGGTGGAGGCTGCCCAGCCGCCGCAGCCGCCGCAGCCGCAGCAGCCGCCGCAGCCGCCGCAGCAGCCTCAGCAGCCTCAGCATCAGCCTTAGCCTTAGCCTTGGCCTCAGCAGCCTCAGTGTCAGCCTTAGCCTTGGCCTCAGCAGCCTCAGTGTCAGCCTTAGCCTTGGCCTCAGCAGCCTCAGTGTCAGCCTTAGCCTTGGCTGCCGCTAACTCACCATCTCTATCTGCTGCTGCAGCTGCCGCTGCTGCTGCTACCGCTGTTCCCAAAGCCCGTGCTGCTCGTGCTTCTTTTGCCGCTTTTGCCGCATTAGTACTACTAGAATTACGAAGGCCACCAGAATTAGGAAGGCCACCAGAACCAGCTTCAGCAGGAGCAGGACCAGGAGGAGCAGGATTTATATTAGCATTAGCAGCCGAAGCCGCATTCGCAGCAGCAGCTACCGAGGCTGCTACTGCCCTTGCCCGAGCTTCACGAGCTTCTTTAGCCGTAGGCATATTACTATTACTTGATATTATTTGTTCAAGTCGCGCATTAAAATCATCTTTAAAATCTTTATCTGTAGGATTTGGTTTCGTAATTTCTATTCTTGAAATAGGAGGATGCCTAGCAAAATTGGGTTGCATTATAGTTATACCATTCTTCTTAAGAAATTCTTTCTGAAATTCTGCTTGAGTTGATTTATTATCTTTAAGTTTTGTTAAGTCTGTAATATCTTTATATGAAATTTGTTTACCTTCTGGTTGTACTACAGGAATTGCCATTATTGTATCACACTCTACATTTACCACACTAGTATCTCTAGGAAAGGTTATATCAAAAACAATATAAACTGTATTATTTTCTAAATTTTTAATTATATCATATTTTTTATAATCACACCGATTTGAGCTTACATTGCGAAGTCTGGGATTAACACGCTGATCGTGTATTTGATGTATAAAGTCGTGACTAAATATATAAGGATCTTCTCCTTGTTTTTCTTTGTTTCTACGAATTGATTCAAAGTGGTTTCCTCCCCTATTAGCTAAAAACACACCTTCTGCTGCTTTATCATCACCAAGTATTGTATATGTTTCAGGTGTACTTGCAGTCTGACCTTCCCACATTAAACATTGTAGTTTATAATGTATTAAAAATAAACCAATTTCCTTTTCATTTAAATATATACCTGGAGTAAAACATCTAAATTTTTGTTTCATTTGTTCATAGGGTCCAGTTACAATCGATACTTGATATAAAACATTTTTTCTGAAATATGTAGCAACAA